>Ga0310810_10007430_pt1 | contig 12498 bp, 10 predicted proteins | sample NCmetagenome_FD_207641 | JGI IMG/M metagenome (GOLD analysis project Ga0310810, IMG submission 207641) | Soil microbial communities from experimental microcosm in Duke University, North Carolina, United States - NC | ecosystem: Engineered > Artificial ecosystem > Soil microcosm > Unclassified ... | reverse complement strand
CGGCTTGCGGGCACGGCCGGCCCGCGTGCCGTGCCCGGTTACGCCACCCCCGAAGAAGCCGTCGAGGCGTATCTGCAGGTCATGCGCTACCACCAGGTGCAGGCGTTGCTCATGCAGACTCCGACGGCGCAGCCCGAGGGTGCCGCGCCCGACACTGCGGCTGCGAGATCGATTGTCGCCTCCGCGCTTGGTACCGGCCGCTCCGTCCTGAGTGAGCCCGAGTCGAAGGCGCTGCTGGCGGCGTACCACATTCCCGTGGTCGAGACCCGCATCGGCCGCGAGCTTGCCACTCTCGCGGCGCTCGCCGCGGACATCGGCTATCCGGTGGCGCTCAAGATTCTCTCGCCCGATATCAGCCACAAGTCGGACGTTGGGGGCGTCGCGCTGAATATTGCCAATGTCACCGAGCTCACGCAGGCGGCCGAGACCATGCTGCAGCGCTGTCGGGAGCTGCGGCCGCAGGCACGTATCGATGGCTTCACCTTGCAGCGCATGATCCGGCGCGGCGGAGCGCAGGAGCTGCTTGCGGGCATTGCCTTCGATCCGACCTTTGGCCCCGTGGTGCTGTTCGGCCGCGGTGGAACAGCGGTCGAAGTCATCGGCGATCGCGCGCTCGCGCTGCCGCCACTCGATTCAGTGCTCACCCGTGAGCTCATCTCGCGCACGCAGGTGTCGCGGCTGCTCGCGGGCGCACGTGGCATAAAGCCCATCGCGATGCCGGCGCTCGAGCAGGCGCTCATACGCCTCGCGCGGCTCGCTTGCGATATGGCGGAGATCGTCGAGCTCGACATCAATCCGCTGCTCGCCGATGAGCAGGGAGTGATCGCACTCGATGCGCGCGTGCGCCTCGCCTCGAGCGCATCCACCGCGATCGAGCGTCTTGCCATCCGCCCCTACCCGAGCGAGCTCGAGGAGACGATCGATCACCGGGGCCGGCGGCTGCTACTGCGGCCAATCCGGCCGGAAGATACCCCACGGCACCGGAAGTTTTTGGCGCAGGTGACACCGCACGATCTGTACCTGCGCTTCTTCACTGGCGTGCGCGAGCTGCCGGAAGCGGATCTCGCGCATCTGACCCAAATCGACTACGACCGCGATATGGCGTTCGTAGCCGTGAGCCGCGACGCGGCGGGCACGGAGGAAATTCTCGGGGTCGCGCGCGCCTGCGCCGATCCGGATAACAACGCCGCGGAATTCGCCGTGCTGGTGCGCTCGGACCTCAAGGGGCAGGGGCTCGGGACGCTCCTCATGCGGAAGTTGATCCGCTACTGCCGCGAACGCGGTACGGGTGAGCTTCGGGGCGATGTCATGACGGAGAACGGCGCGATGCTTCAGCTCGCCCGGACGCTCGGCTTCAGGGTGCGCGGCACCGAGGGAAATGTCGAGACCATCGTACTCGCATTGCAGCCAGAGCCCGCTGGGCGCGCGCTCTAAAGAAGGGGCGAGCGTCTTCAGACAACGCGCGAGAAGGAAGGGCGCGGCGCATCCGCCGTGACCGGCGCGCTGAGATAGGCATCGAAGCACATCGCGATGCTCCGCAGGAGCAACCGTCCGCGCGCCGTCGCCACGATCCGGCCATCTGCGATGGTGACGAGCCCATCGGTGGCCAGCGGCACGAGCCGCGCGAGCGCCTCAGCGAAATAGGCAGCGAAAATGATGCCGTAACGCCCCTCAATCGCACGCATGTCGATCTCGCCCTGGCACATGAGCTGCCCGATCACCTGCGCACGGATCCTGTCATCGGCGCTCAGCGTCAGCCCTCGCCACAGCGGTAGGCGGCCTGCGGCAAGCGCCCTCTCCCATTTCTTCAGCTCACGGAAGTTCTGGCTGTAGCTTTCACCGAGATGACTGATTGCGCTCACGCCGAGACCGATGAGGTCGGATCCGGCATGCGTCGTGTAACCCATGAAATTGCGGTGTAGCGTGCCCGCTTCCTGGGCATGCACGAGCTCATCGTCCGGCAGGGCGAAGTGGTCCATGCCGATGTAGCGGTAGCCGCCGGCGGAGAGCTCTTCGATCGCAAGCCGCAGCAGCTCGAGCCGCTCGGCGGCGCTCGGCAGCATCGTCGGATCGATGCGGCGCTGCGCCTTGAAGAGGTTGGGCAGGTGCGCATAACCATAGACCGCAAGCCGGTCGGGGCGCGCCGACATCACCATGCGCAGCGTCTTGCGAAAGGCAGCGGGCGTCTGGCGGGGAAGCCCGTAAATCAGATCGACATTCACGGAGCGCACGCCGGCGTCGCGGCAGGCATCGATGAGGTCGAGCGTCTCCTCGGTGCTCTGCACGCGGTTCACGGCACGCTGCACCTCGGGGTCGAAGTCCTGCACGCCGAGACTGACGCGGTTGAATCCGAGTCGCGCCAGCGCCGGCGCATAGTCCGGCGGCACGCTGCGCGGGTCGAGCTCGATGGAGTAATCGCGGGAGCGTGCGCGGCTCAGCGTGAAGGACTCGCCGAGGCCATCGATGAGCCACTCGAGCGTTTGGGCGCTGAGGAAATTCGGCGTGCCGCCGCCTACGTGCAGTTGCACGACCTCGCGCCCACGATCGAAGAGCGGCGCACTGAGCGCAATCTCATGCAGCAGATGCTCGACGTAGCGCTCACCCTTTGCCGTGTCACGCGTGATGAGCCGGTTACAGCCGCAGTAGAAGCAGGGGCTGAAGCAGAAAGGCACGTGCACGTAGAGGGACAACTCCCGCGGACCGGGCCGCAGGTTGCTGCGCGCTGCATGTGCAGAGAGATCCGCGGCGGCGAAGGCGCCCGTGAACTGCGGTGCGGCGGGGTACGAGGTGTAGCGGGGCCCGCCGCGGTCGTAGCGTTTCAGGAGCTCCGTATCGATGAGCGGAAGATCGGAATCCGCGACAGGCAGCGCGTGCATGATAGGTGTCCCCTGCAACGGCCGCCGCCAGGAGAAAATTCGCCGCGGCGATGACGAAGCTGACTCACCGTCATCGCCGCGGCCTGTGCGCCAGCCGCTACGGCTACTGAACCTTTATCGTTGTTGGCTTCTTCGTCTCGACCTTGGTCTTCGGGACGTGGATGGTCAGCATCCCGTCCTTGGACTCGGCACGGATCGCGGCCTCATCGACCGCATCCGGTAGCGCAAAACTGCGCGAGAAATTGCCGTACCAGGTCTCGATCTTGTGAAATTTCTCGCCGTTTTCCTCTTCCTTCTGACGACGCTCACCGCTCACGGTGAGCATGCCATCGGCGACCTCGACCCTGACGTCCTCCTTCCTGACTGCCGGCAGCGTCGCACGGATCAGGAATTCCTCACCTGTCTCGCTGATGTCGACCGACGGAGCCCAGTCGAATCGCGGCTCGCTGTCGGCCGCGAAGCGCGGCGAGCGTGCAAAGAAACTCGGGAAGCGGTTGAACATCTCATCCACTGCGCTGAAGGGTTCCCAACGTACCAGACTCATGGCGTTCTCCTGTCAGTTGCTCTGAAGCTGACAGTAGTTCCAAACCGCGTCGCGTTGAATTCGGAAGAGTGCGTATCCCGCTAGCGCAGAAGGAAGATACCGGGATAGGCAGTTGCCCGAATGTGCAATGCGCGTATCCCGTCGCAGCATGGCCACTCGGGAGGAGGCCGTTGTGTTGCAGCCAGTGCGTCATATCCTTGCGGCGGTCAAGGACCCGAGTGCCCCGTCGCTGCCGGCAGTGGCGAAGGCCACGCAGCTCGCCCGTTCGCTCGGTGCCGAGCTCGAGCTCTTTCATGCCATCGATGCCGCGGTATATGCGGACATGCTTGGCGCGAGCGTACCCCGATTGGAGCAGGTCGAGTGCGAGGAGCGAACCACCTACCTGCAGCGACTCGAGCGCATCGCCGCCCGGGTGCGACTGCACACACCGATGGTCACGGTTGCGGCGGAGTGGGACTTTCCTTCGTACGAGGCCATCGTGCGGCGAGCGCTCGAGAGCAAGGCCGACCTGCTCGTGGCGGAGTGTCATCCAGGTCGACACCGTGCACAGGGCATTCTGCGGCTCGCCGACTGGGAGCTGCTGCGGCTGTGTCCTATTCCCGTGCTGCTCGTCAAACGGGCCCGGCCTTATCACCGGCCCACGATCCTCGCGGCGGTAGATCCGGCGCAGTCCTTTGGCAAGCCGGCGGCGCTCGATGAGCAAATCCTGGTTCTGGGCGCGCAGTTCTCGAATGCACTGCAGGGCACGCTGCACGCGGCGCACGCGTATCAACCCGCAAACATCGGCGCGCTTGTAGCTGCGGGGTCGGACGGCGCGGAGCCCAACGCGGTGAGTGCGCAGATCGGCCTCGAGAGCCTCCTGGGGCGCGCCGGACTCGCCATGACGAGGTGTCACCTCCTGCGTGGTGCGCCTCAGGAGGCGTTGGAGCAGCTTGCCCAGCGGCTGCCAGCCGATATCGTGGTGGCAGGCTCGGTGTCGCGCTCGGGCCTGCAATCGGCGCTCATCGGCAACACCGCCGAGTGGCTGCTGCGGCACCTGACCTGCGATCTACTGATCGTGAAACCCCCGCAGTTCGCAAATCGTGTACCCGCCTGCCGGGCGGGTCCGCGGCAGGTTACCTTAGAGCCGCGCGGCTGAGCTCCGCGGCCCGACGGCCTGCACCGGAGGGCGGCTCGCGGGCGCCCGCTCGTTTCCGGCCGAGGCCGCGTGCAATAATCGTGTGCGGACAAAGTCATGCAATCGCTCTCCACGGAACTTGCCCGCAGCGTCCTCGAGGCGGCCCCGGATGCGATGATCATCATCGATGACTCGGGGACGATCCGCTTCGCCAATCGTCAGGTGTCCGCGCTTTTCGGCTACGGACACGCCGAGATCATCGGCCTGGCGGTCGAGCGTCTCATGCCCGACCGGTTTCGCAGTCGTCACATCGATCACCGCCACGGCTACGCCGAGGCCCTGCGCCCACGTGCCATGGGCGAAGGACTTGCGCTGTTCGGACGACGGCTTGATGGCAGTGAGTTTCCGGTCGAGATCAGTCTGAGCCCCATTCGCAACGGAAAACAGGTGCTGGTCGCCGCGGCGATACGCGACGTGAGCGACCGCAAGCGCGTGGAGCAGGAGCTGCGCGCGGCGCGCGAGAGCTCCGAGCGGGCGCGCGATACCGCCGATCGGCTGCGCGAGATTGCGGATGAGGCGCGCGCGGGGGCCGATCAGGCGCGTGAGAGCGCCGACCGGGCCAATCAGGCCAAGAGCCGCTTTCTCGCCACCGCCAGCCACGATCTGCGCCAGCCATTGCAGACGCTTGCGCTGCTCAATGGCATCCTGCGCCGGGTGGTCAGTGAGCCGAGCGCGCTCGAGGCACTGGGCCAGCAGGAACAGGCGGTCGGCGCGATGACCCGCCTGTTGAGCGCGCTCCTCGACATCAGCAAGCTCGAGTCCGGGGCGATCCGGCCGGAGCTCACCGATTTCAGGATAAGCGATTTGTTCGAGGGGCTGCGCCGCGAGTTCGCCAGCATTGCGACCAGCAAGAGTCTCGAGCTGCAGGTCAGTGCCTGCGGAGAGATCGCGCACAGCGACCCTGCGCTCGTCGAGCAAATCATGAAGAACCTGCTGTCGAATGCCATCAAGTACACCTGCTCGGGAGGCCGGGTCGCGCTGCGCGGGCAGCTCGAAGGCCCGGCGGTGAAGGTCGATGTAGTGGACACCGGCATCGGCATTGCGCCCGACCAGATCACGTACATCTACGATGAGTTCTACCAGGTCGGCGTGCCTGCCAACAGCTCACGCGAAGGTTACGGGCTCGGCCTGAGCATCGTGCAGCGCCTCGTGAGGCTGCTGAACCTGCGCCTGGAAGTGACCTCTGAGGTCGGCCGGGGATCGGTCTTTTCGCTGCTGCTGCCGCGCGGCCAGCCACAGCCAGCCGCGGCGCCACAGGCGGCGATCGCCTCGCGCGAGTCGCGGTCCGGGCAACCGCTCGTGCTGCTGGTCGAAGACGACCCAGGGGTGCGCGATGCGACGCACATGCTGTTGCGCGTCGAGGGTTACCGGGTCACCGCCGTGGCATCGCTCGAGGCGGCGCTGCGCAGTGCGCGTGAGCAGGGTGCGCCGGACCTCCTCATCACCGACTATCACCTGGCAGACGGCGAGCTTGGAACCCAGGTCATTGCGGCGCTGCGCGAGAAGGTCAACGCGCCGCTGAAGTCGGTACTGATCACCGGCGATACCTCGGATGTCGTGAAGCACCTGCCCAACGATCCGCGGATACGTATTGCCGCCAAGCCCATCGATGCGGAGCAGCTGCTCCGGGTCCTGGATGAGCTCTTGACCGCCGAGGACAGCGCCCCGCAGCCTTGATGCGCGTGGCGTCCGCGGGCAGCGGTCACCGAGCCTTCAGGTAGCGGCCTGCTCGGCTTCCAGGTCCATCACCATGCGCACCAGGTGCGCGAGCGAGTCGGCGCCGGTCTTTTCCATCACGCGCGCGCGATGAATCTCCACGGTCCGCTGGCTCACCCCGAGCTCCGCGGCCATCACCTTGTTGGGTTTTCCCCGGGTCATCAGCGTGAGCACCTCGCGCTCGCGCGGTGTGAGTGACTCGAGGCGTTCGCGGATGCGGGCATGCTGCGCAAGCGCAGTGCGGTTCCTGGCATCGCGCTCGAGCGCGCGCTGTATACGATCGATGAGATCCTGGTCGCGAAAAGGCTTCTGCAGGAAATCGAAAGCGCCCTGCTGCATGGCCTCGACCGCCATGGGAATGTCGCCGTGCCCGGTGATGAAGATGACTGGAAGCGTGGCACCCCGCAGATTCAGCTGCTGCTGCAACTCGATGCCGCTCATGCCGGGCATGCGCACATCGAGCACCAGGCAACCGGGCTGATTGTGCTTGTACTCCTCGAGAAACTCGCCGGCCGAGGCGAGCGCACGGGTGTTGAGGCCCACTGACTTCAGCAGGAAGCGCAGGGAGTTGCGCACTCCTTCATCGTCGTCGACCACAAACACGGTTGGGATGGCTGGCTGCATGGGCTAACCGGGCTGCGAGGGTAGGAGGATATCGAAGCAGGCGCCGCTCGGCACGTTGGGCCGGTACGTCACCGAGCCGCCGTGGTTGCGTGCGATGGTATGGGTAATTGCAAGTCCGAGGCCAGTCCCGTTCTCCTTGGTGGAGAAGAACGGGTCGAAGATGCGTTTCATGGCCTGCGTGGAGACCCCGGGCCCATCGTCGATGACACTCAAGCGCACCTCGCGCTCCACGGTAAGCGCGGTGCTGATCGTGATGCGGCCACCGCTCGAGCCTGGGCCGGTGAGCGCATCGAGACTGTTGCGCACGAGATTCAGGAGCGCCTGCTGGACCTGACCGGGATCGATCAGTACCTCGGGAAGCTGCGGCGCGAGATCGAATGCCAACTCCACGCCGTGCACGATCGCATCCGTCTGCAGCAGCTCATGGAGCTCTTTGACGAGGTCATTGAGACTCGCCGGCACCAGTTGACTGTGGTGGCTGCGAGCGAGTGCGCGCAGGCGGCGCAGGATCTCCGCCGCGCGCGCGGTCTGCGCGCTGATCTGCTTCAAGGCCTCCCTCAGATCCTCGCCGTTCGCATCCGGGCGCGACAGCAATCGGTCGCAGGCGTGTGCGTAATTGGCGATCGCGGTAAGCGGCTGATTGAGCTCATGGGCCACTCCGGCCGCCATCTCGCCGATCGTGGCCATGCGCGAGACATTGAGCAGCCGGCCATGGAGCGCCGCGGGTGGCTCCCGCATGCCCAGCGCATCCAGCTGCAGCGGCCCTTCCGCCTTTGCGGGACCAGGTGCGTCCCGGGTCATCATTTCTGCGGCGACAGCCATACAAGTGCACGCAAGCATCCACAATCCGTGACTTCGCGTCGTTACGTAGTTGTCACAGCCTCGCACCCGGTGACCCTGTAGGGAGCGCGGCGCGTTGTCGATAGGTAGTTCCCGCAGGTTATTAATTTCTCCCCGCGGCGGCGGCAATGAGGCGCACGAGCTCCGGCGGCGTGAGTTTGCGCGCGTCGAGAACGTTACTCGCTTCGTGCGACGCCGGCGGCACGAAATGCGCCTTCTGCCAATGCAGCACCTCGATGTTCGCTTCCGAAGGGTCCTTGCCCCGCCGGGCACGCTGCACGATGCGCCTCTCCAGGGTGGTCTGCTGCGCATGACAGTAGATGATGCAGAGATTGATTCTGAGGGCAGTGGCGAGTGCGCGGAAGCGTATACGGTCCTCGGGCCGCGCAAAGGTCGCATCGATGATGGTGACATAGCCCCCGGCAAGGGTGTCCGCGGCGCAGTCGGCCAGACGGTCGTAAACCGCGTGGGTCATTTTCCGCGCATACATCCCGCGCGCGAGCGCTGAGCGTGAGCGCGCCGCCGGCGCCAAGCCGGCGAGGCGCTTACGCTCGATGTCCGAGCGCAGGTGTATGGCGCGTAGCGGCGGCGCCAGACGCTGCGCCAGCCAGGTCTTGCCGGATCCCGACAGCCCCGACATCAACACGAGTACCGGCCGCCGCGGAGCGAGTGCACGCTGCGCGCACTCCAGATAGCTGCGGAAGGAGCGCCGGGCCGCACGAGCGGCGTTTCGGGTCGTCCCGCGCGCAGCGGCAGTGAGCGCCACCACCTTGGCCCGCACCAATGCGCGATGCGCCCGGAACACCGGCATGAGCAGGCAAGCCTGGTAGTCACCGCTCGCCATGAGGTAGCCACCGAGGAAAGCCTGCGCATGCAGCGGTCGCTGGCGCGCATCGAGGTCCGCGTCGAGAAATGCCACCTCATCCGCCACATCGATCCAGCGCAGTGACGGATCGAACTCGAGGCAGTCGAAGGGTCGCAAGCGTGCCCCATGGCGCACGATGTTGCCGGCGTGCAGATCTCCGTGGCACTCCCTCACGCGCCGCGCGGCAAATCGCTGTGCCAGTAGTGGCCAGGCTGCATCGGCCCATGTCCCGAGACTTCCCTGAAGTGCCCGCAGTGTCCCCGCGTCGCCGAGTGCCGCCCCCGCGCGCAGGCACTCCACGGCGTTGTGTTTGATGACGGCGACCTGTGCCGTCGGCTCGCCCCATGCTTGCCCGGCTCGGGCAACGGGCAGACTCGCGTGCAGCCGCGCGAGCTCACCGCCGAAGAGCGCGAGCTCCGCCGGCTCGATGTGCTGCGCTTGCAGGAGCACATCGAGCTGCTGCGCGCGCGGAAACTGCCGCATCCTCACCGCGTGCTCGATGATCGGGCCGCGACCACCGATGTGGGCCTCGGCGTGTCTCCTGCGGATGGCGCGCACATCGAGGTACAACTCCGGTGCGAAGCGCCGGTTCAACCGCACCTCCTCATGACACAGGGAACGCCGCTCCTCCGCCGACCGAAGGTCGATGAAGGAGTAGCGCACGGGGCGCTTGACCTTGTAAGCGAAACGGCCGGTCAACAACACCCAGGAGATATGGGTCTCGATCAGATCAACCGACCGTACCGGGTGCGGATAGGCTCGTGGGAAAAGCAGTGCGTGCAGGTGATCCGGCAAGGAGCTCATCACACGGATCCGTTCACTGCCGAGACTGCGCTCGCGAGTACGCACTAGCCCCTATGGTCGGAGGCTTCCGCGCCCCGTATAAGTCCCCATCATTATGCGTAGAAATCATGTCGTTCGCGGAGGTCGGAATGAGGGGTACGGGGACTTCCCCGTGGTGCACGCGCCCGCGCGGCGCTCCGGCTGCCGTCGGTCTTTCTACGGAGAAGCCCTCGACCACGCTCTGAAGGCCTGTCCGCGCCGTGCGATGCATGCACGCGATCGCCGTGCGCAGTGTGCCTCCCGCCGTGAAGATCGCAGTGCTCGTGAGGACATGGCCGTCTGAGCACGGGTGGGCAGCCGTGGCGAGCGGGATCCTGTTGCTCGCCACGTGCGTTGCCGCGCACGCTGTCTCTTCTGCCCAGGAAGAGCTGGCCGAAGTGAAACGCAGCGTACCGAACCTCGATAAAGGCGCTGACTACTTCGATAGCTGCGGCGCCTGCCATGGTCCGGATGGAGGCGGCACACGCGATGGACAGGTGCCGCGTATCGGCGGTCAGCATGCTTCGGTGCTCTGGAAGCAGCTCACGGACTATCGGCACGATCGCCGCTGGGACGTGCGGATGGAGCATTTCGCAGACCGTCACAATCTCGCCGATGCTCAGGCCATCGCGGACGTGTCCGCCTACATCCATCAGCTCGTGCCGAGCGGACCAGCAGGTGAGGGCAACGGCAAGGCTCTCGATGCAGGCGCGGCGCTCTATGCGCAGCGGTGCAGCCGCTGTCACCAGACGAACGCCGAAGGCGATGCCGCGCACGCCGTGCCGAGAATAGCCGGGCAGCATTACGACTACCTGCGTAGGCAGTTTTATGACGCGGTCGACGGGCGGCGACCGAATTTTTCCGCAGCGCACATCCGCCTGCTCGCAAAGCTCGATCACGACGAGATCGAGGCGCTATCGGACTACCTCTCACGACTGCCGGCCAATCGCTCCCAACCGACCAACAAGGCTGGCGGCGGCGTGCACTAAGTCCATGGCGCTCAATCGATCGGGAGCCGCATGAGAAAGCACGCTCCTTCGGGGCTATTCGCGCGATAGCTGAGTGTGCCACCGTGAGCTTCGGCGATGGTCCGGCTCATCGCAAGTCCAAGCCCGGTGCCCTCGGGTTTGGTGGTGAAGAACGGCTCGAACAGCCGTGGGGCGAGCTCGGCCGCCACACCGGGACCGTTGTCGCACACCTCGATCTCGACCTGCCGTTCGCCATTCAATCGTGTCCGTATGCGTATCTGTTTGGGACCGTTGGTGGTCGCATCACTCAGGGCGTGCAGCGCGTTCCATAGCAGGTTTAGCAGCGCCTGCTGGATCTGATTAGCGTCCAGATTCACTGGCGGAAGGTGCTCGGCAAGCTCGAGCTCGTAACGAACGTCGTGTCGCGTTGCATCGCTGCGGGCTAGTTGCGCGAGCTCGAGCACGAGCAGGTTGGCGCTAGTCAACTCACGTCGCATCTGCGGACCGCGCGCTAGAAGTCGCAGACGACGGATGATGTCAGCAGCACGCGTCGCCTGTATGCCGATCTCCTGAAGCGCGGTTCGGACCTCCGCGATGTCAGGTTCGCTCTCACGGAGTAGCCGCTGTGAGGCCCAGGCGTAGTTGGTGATGGCGGCGAGCGGCTGATTGACCTCGTGGGCAATCCCTGTCGCGATTTCACCCACCATCGCCAGCCGCGACGCGAGTATCAATCGCTCGCGCAGCCGCTGCTGTTGTTCGCGCGCCTCGTGCTCTGGCGTGAGGTCACGGACGAACCCGAGGAATCGTGGGGTCGCTCCATCGGGCACCACGCCGACGGAGAGGAAGACCGGGAAGGCCGCGCCGCCTTTGCGCCGCGCCAGCACCTCCCGGCCGCGACCGATGATGTGCGGCACGCTGGTCTCGAGATAGCGTGCTATGTGGTCATCGTGCTGAGTCCCGTCGGCATCGCTCATCAGGATACTGACGTTGCGTCCCAGGACTTCGGCGGCGGTGTAGTCGAACAGGCGTTCCGCACTGCGATTGAATGCCTGGATCAGGCCGCGATGGTCGATGAGCACCACTGCGTCCACGGCGGCATCGAGAATGGCCTCCAGGGCCTGTTCGCGAACGGTCGGCACGCCTCTTCCCCCGGCGGGCGAATAATGTTTCAAGTCTGCCGAAGACGGGGCGGCGCCTCCCTACGTACATTCCGAAGTCTCCGCGCCAGTTCCGGGCAGCCGCCGAGCCATCGGCTTGCAACGGCCAGCGCCAGGATGAGATCCGGAGAATCAGGCGCGCGGGGTAGCGCGGCGCCGGCGGGGCGGCCGCGAATGGCGCTTGATATCCCCCCGACGGGTGCGGCGGTAGTCCTCGAGCTTGCGACGCACCGCGCGGAAGGCATCGCGCAGCGCGACGAACGGGTCCTTGTGCGCGGCAGCACCACAGCGCGCGTGGCGGACCGCGAGCACCTGATCGGGAAGTCCGATATCGATGTGAAAGTCGTACAGCGCCCCGTGGCGGTGGTGACGGGGCGGGGACGCGACAATCACGTGGCAATGCGTGATGTGCGCATCGAACTTCTCGAGACGCGAAACCAGAGCTCGGATGCGGCTCTCGAGCGCGGCAGAGTGGTCCAGATGGCGAAAGGTGATTTGCAGCGGCAGGCTGCTGGGGGTGCTAACGGCGTCGGCTGAGTTTTTGCGTCTCGAGGGATTGTTCATTCAGCACATCCTTGCGAGCTGTCCCGTCGTCAGGATAGCAAGCGCCGCGCGCGATGGATTGTCATACGTGAGCGCGGCGGCTGCTGCGCCGCAGTGAGCGCGAGGCCTTGGAACTGCCGCTCAGCGCAAGCTACGCGCGCGGACGTGCCGTGGATTGCTAGCCGCCGCCTATTGCGGACGGGAGCGCACGTGCACAGAAGCGGACGCGGCCGAGCGCATGCCTTGTGGATACGCCATCAGGGGATCCGCTCGAGAGCATGGCTTCGGTCATCACCGCGGATACGCCCGTCGAGGCGAAGTCGGTCCACTCGACCGCTATCTCGCCGCAGCGCGCGCGAACGACGC
>Ga0310810_10007429_pt1 | contig 12499 bp, 6 predicted proteins | sample NCmetagenome_FD_207641 | JGI IMG/M metagenome (GOLD analysis project Ga0310810, IMG submission 207641) | Soil microbial communities from experimental microcosm in Duke University, North Carolina, United States - NC | ecosystem: Engineered > Artificial ecosystem > Soil microcosm > Unclassified ... | reverse complement strand
CCGATGGCGGTGTCGGGCGCATCCGGAGTCCGGAACAGCGCCAAAATGTCGCCTTGGCGATTGGTCACCGCGATGGCGAGCCCGCGCGAGCCCACCGAAGACGCCGCATGTTCGACCACCGAGCGAACTTCATCGACCGTCAGCTCCTGACCAAGAGCGGCGCAAGCCACCATCACTGTCAATAGAAAGCGGTTCATGGCAGCACCTGACTGACGGCTCGCATCGCCTCGGCGAATTTAGGAGCGTTAAAAGATGACGGATTCTCCAGCTGTTGGAACAGCGCTCGAAGCGCAGCGCTGATGCGGGCGTCATTGGCCGGGCGTGCCTGCGAAGCGTACGCTAAATATAGTGACTGAAGGGACATGGCAGCTTGCTCGGCGGCCCGCTCGCCCTGCCTCGAAATATAGTCGCCATCCCGCGCGATGGCTTGCAGCAACCGCTGGGTGCGGGCCTGATCAAACGACGCCCCCGCGATCTGCTGGACAACCCGTCCCGCTTGATCGGCAGTATTGCGCGCTTGGATGGCGGCTTGATTGCGGTCGGAACTTCCGGCACTCATGATCCCGTACAGCTTTTCGATCTCAGCGTCCAAACGGCGTCCGCCTTCGCGATCGATCTCATTTGCGATCTGACGCAGCACGGCGTACCGCGACAGGTTCCAGGGCGGGTTTCCGGCCTTGCGTCCGGCATAGCCCAACTCCTGGCGCCAGCTATTCTCGGCGTTGGTCAGACCGTGATGACAGGCGAAGCAATCCAGATCGGCAAATTCAGGCCAGGAGTGCCCTTGGGTGTTGCGTGCGACACGCTGTAGCTGCTCCCGCAGTTGCACGGCCTGCCCGACAACCAACATGCGGACGTCTGTGAACGGGTCGTCCTCTTTCCAGTGGCGCGGCATCGCGGCCGTGAACGACGCCAGCTCGAAGTACAAATCCGGATGTCCGGCGGCGATCATCTCGTGGTCCACCGCCTTGTCCGCGGTGCCGAGATGACACGTCAGGCAATTCTCAGCGCGGCGCACAGGGTCGCGCAGGTCGCGCATGCCGGCCGCGAGGGAACGTTCGTGCGTCCAACCCTTGGTGGTATGGGGACCCAGCCAGTTCGACGCGGGGCCGTGGCAGGATTCGCAACTCACACCGTCAGTAGAGTCGAACGTCCGTGCCCGTTCCGCCTCAAGGACGCTCAAAGCGTGGCACCCCAGGCACTTCGCTGCGGTATCCGCGTGTTCGATCCCCAGGATCTTAGCCATGCGCGTGGCCACCGGACTCGTCAGCATCGCGAAGGCGTGCGCATGCCTATCCCTGATAACCCAGGTGCTGTACTCGTTCTGCTGCACGGAAGTGTCGGTGCGAACCTGCACTCCGCCATGGCAACTGGGCGAGGCGCACGAGCCGGGTCCCGTGTACTTGGGCGCGTCCGCGGTCTGCGCCAGCAAAATGCCGGACCAGACTACAAAACAGATGGCAAGACGCATGTTTCCTCTCACGATACCCGATGGCCGGCCCTCAGTACAATGATCGGGGGATTCAGCCGATATAATTACGGTTTGATCTTCGACGATCTGAGAGAGATTCAGCGCCAGTACGGCTATCTGCCTGCCGATCAACTGGAGGCTCTTTCGCGCCGGTCGCAGCTCTCGTTGCCGCATATCCACGGCGTCGCCGATTTCTTTCCGCATTTCCATCTTTCTCCTCCCCCCCGCGTGACGGTTCAGGTGTGTGCCGATATGTCCTGCCATCTGCGTGGCGCCGATGACCTGCGCGGAGAACTGTCGCGGCGGTTCGGCGGCATGAGTGATCGCGATATCGCCATCACCGAGGTCTCCTGTCTGGGGCAATGCGATGGCGCGCCCGCGGTGCGCATCAACGATCATTCTTTTCGCCATGTGAGCGCTCCCCAGGCCGAGGCGATCGCGATCAGCGCCCTGGGAGGAAGTGAAGTGCCGACGCTGGCGGCCGAACCCAGGCGGACCGGCCTGCAGGCTGATCCTTACCACAACGGCGATCGCTATGGGGCGCTGCGCACGCTGGCCGAGACGCACGATTTCGAGGGCGTGATCGCGCAGCTCAAAGCCGCCGGATTGTCCGGACTCGGCGGCGCGGGATTTCCCACTGGCGTCAAATGGGAAGCCGTACGAAAAACGCCCGCGACCGAAAAGTACGTCATCTGCAATGCAGATGAGAGCGAGCCGGGCACCATCAAAGACCGTTTCATCCTGGGACACCTGACCCATCTGGTGATCGAAGGCATGATCGTCGCCGGACTCGTAACGGGCTCGCGCAAAGGGATTCTCTACATCCGCCACGAATACGAGCCGCAAGAACATTTGATCGCGGAAGAGATCCGGCGCTGTTATGAACGTGGCCTGCTTGGTCCGCGCGTGTGCGGATCAGATCTGGCATTCGATCTCGAACTGTTTGTCAGCCCCGGCGGATACATCTGCGGCGAAGAAACCGCGCTGATGGAAGCTATCGAAGGCAAGCGCGCCGAGCCGCGCAATAAGCCGCCGTTCCCGGTTTACGAAGGCTTGTGGGGCAAGCCGACCGCTCTCAACAACGTAGAAACATTCGCCAACGTCCCGCAGATCCTGGTCAATGGAGTCGACTGGTACAAATCGCAGGGCGTGAACGGGTGCGCCGGACTGAAGTTCGTCGGCGTGAGCGGCGACGTTCGGAAACCGGGCGTCTATCTGATCCCGATGGGAACCCCGATGGAAGAGGTGATCTTTCAGCATGGCGGCGGCATCGACGGTGGCAACGACGGCGGCAAACGGCTGAAGGCATTCGCGCCCTCCGGTCCATCGTCTGGCTATCTGCCCGCATCCATGGTCGACGTCCGCATCGACTTCAAGTCGCTGGCAGCGGTGGGTTCGATGATGGGATCGGCCGCGATCGTGGTGTGCGCCGAAGGCCGCTGCATGCTCGACATGGCGCTGAACGCCGTGCGCTTTTTTCGCAACGAATCCTGCGGGAAATGCGTCCCTTGCCGCAACGGCTCGCAGAAGATGACCGATATTCTGATCGGCTGGACGCAGGGCAAAGGAACCGCCGCGGACCTGGGTCTTCTGGACGAACTTTCTGAGGCGATGAAGCTCGCTTCCATCTGCGGCCTAGGCCAGTTTGCGCATTCACCCATCACGTCCGTGATCAAACATTTTCGTCCCGAGGTGGAAGCGCACATTCTGGAGCATCGTTGTCCGGAAGCCGTCTGCCCGATGCGAGAGGTCGCATGAGCGACCTCCATCTAACAATTGACGGGCAGGCCGTCACCGTGCCCAGTGGCACCACCGTGTTCGATGCCGCGCGTCTCCAGGGCATCGCCATCCCCACGTTGTGTCATCAGCAAAACGAAACGCCCGCGGGTGTCTGCCGGCTATGCGTCGTGGAAGCTGGCGGTCGCGTTCTGAGCGCATCCTGCGTGCGGCCCGCCGAAGAAGGCATGACGGTGGCGACCAACTCCGACAAGGTTCGCAACGTGCGGCGTACGCTGCTCGAATTATTGATGGCCGATCATCCGTCGCCTTGCGCTCGCCAGAATCAATCCGGCGACTGCGAGCTCGAAACGCTGGCTCGCCAGGAAGGTCTGAGTGGATCGCGATTTGCAAAGCGCCTGTCGCCTCGCGGCCAGGATGATTCCTCGCTGGCCATCGCGGTTGATCACGAGGCTTGCATCCTGTGCGACCGCTGCGTTCGCGGCTGCGGCGAAATCCGCAACAACTTCGTACTGGGCAGGCGAGGCAAGGGGTTCAATGCCGGGATCGCCTTCGATCTAAACAAACCCATGGGCAACTCGGCGTGCGTATCCTGCGGGGAATGCGTGGTCTCCTGCCCGACCGGCGCGCTGACCAATAAGTTCGTCGTGCAGACCGAACTGGGCGGCGAACCCGCCGAAGTGGAGGACCTGCTCAAGCTTCCCTACTTCCAGAAGGTGTCCGGCACGTTTTTGGAGTTGAACCGCAATGCAGTGGTGAAGCGCCACTTTCGCGCGGGCGAGATCATCTGCCGCGAAGGCGAGTACGGATCTACCGCCTTTTATCTTCTGGAAGGCACCGCCCAGGTGTATCTTTCGACGCCGATTGCGCACGTCCACACCGAGGGCGGCGCGCATGGATTCTTCCAGCGGCTAGGTAGCCGGCTACTCGGCCGCAAGCAGGATCGCCGCGAGGGCGAGGTCAATCGTCGCACCATACCGATCGACGCCCCGGTCGATCTGCCGTACGACAATCCCGTTGCCGAGCTCGGCCCCGGCGATCTGTTCGGCGAGATGACCTGCATGAGTCTTTATCCGCGCTCGGCCACCGTGCGCGCGGCGACCGCTTGCACCATGTATGAAATGTTGCGCAACGTGCTCGATATCATGCAGCGCAACAAGAACATCAAGGGTCGTCTCGATGAGAACTACAGGCGTCGCGCTCTGGAGGATCATCTCAAGAACGTTCCTCTGTTCGCCTCTCTCACCCCCGAGTTTATTGATTCGCTGCGCGATCGCGTGGAGCTGGTGCGCTTCGGGAAAGGCGACGTGATTTGCCGCCAGGGCGACCTGGCCGACAGTTTCTATCTGATCCGCATTGGTTTCGTGAAAGTTTCGGAGGACCATCCGCAAGGCGAGCTGGTGCTGAATTATCTGGGCCGCGGCGGCTATTTCGGTGAAATCGGACTATTGGGAATGGGTGCGGGCGGCGGCGGGCGGCGAACCGCGACGTGCTCCGCGCTCGATCACGTGGAAGTGGTCCGCATCGGCGCCGAAGATTTTCAGCGTATGGTCGATTCCTTCCCTGAAATCCGCGGCAGCCTGGAACAGGTCGCCGCGAAGCATCTGGAGCAGAATCGCCAGCGTCTGAAACAATCGACCGATGTTCCTCTCGACCGTTTCCTGGCGCAAGGACTGATGGAAGCACAGAGCCTGTTGGTTCTGGATCTCGAGAAGTGCACGCGCTGCGACGCCTGTGTCCGCGCCTGCGCCGATGCGCATGACGGCGTCACGCGCCTGATTCGCGAAGGATTGCGTTTCGACAATTACCTGGTGGCGACCTCCTGCCGCCAGTGCCGCGACCCGCTGTGCATGGTGGGGTGCCCGGTTGGCTCCATTCGCCGCCGCCAGTCGCTTGAAGTCATCATCGAGGACTGGTGCATCGGCTGCGGGCTGTGCGCGAAGAACTGTCCCTATGGCAACATTACGCTGCATCCTTTCGAGGTGACGATCGACAATCTCGACGCGCCGGGTAAGCGCGCGGTAGTGACCAAGCAGAAGGCGACGTCGTGCGATCTCTGCACCGAGCATGCCGAGCCAAGCTGCGTGTATGCCTGCCCGCACGACGCCGCGCATCGCGTGGATCCGAATCAATTTTTCCGGGATGTGATTTCGGGGTAGTATGCGCATCGACCGCACACATCGGCCGTGGATGGTGGGGACCAGCTTAGTGTTCCTGGCCGCGGCGATCGTCTATGCGGTGTACGCCTTGCCAACGCCCGGCGGGCCGCGCGGCGGAACGGTCATCGGTCTGGCGTTCGGAATCGCAGGCTATGCCTTGATGCTATTTGAGGGATTGCTGGGTGCACGCAAGAAAGTCCCCGTCTGGCGATTAGGTCGCGCGCAAACATGGATGCGCGGGCATCTGTGGCTCGGACTTCTGACGTTGCCCTTGATCCTGTTTCACGCGGGCTTTGCATTCCGCGGCGCACTGACAACCGTGCTGATGGCGCTTCTAGCGATCGTCGTCGTGAGTGGGATTGTGGGAGCGGTTCTGCAACACTACCTTCCCCGCGCCATCACGACCCGCGTGCCGATGGAGACGATTTACGAGGAGATCCCGCACGTGCGGGCGCAGCTTCGCGAGGAGGCTGAGCAACTCGTGGGAACCCTGGCCGTCGAGGCCGAGCATGACGACAAGGTTCGGTTTCACGAAACCTATGCTCAGTCCATCCGGCCGTTTCTGGAGTCGCCCGAGACTGCGCCGTCCCCGCTTTTCCCATCGTTGCGCCGGGCCATACCCGTGGCGTTCCACCAGGCTCTGGAGGATCTGGAAAACATCTGCGAAGAAGAGCGACAGCTCAACCGCCAGCGGCGTCTGTACCACTGGCTGCACGCCTGGCTGTTAGTGCATGTCCCGCTGTCGATCGCGCTATTGGTTCTCGGCGGCATCCACGCCGTCATGGCTCTTAGGTACTAAATGGCAGGACGAACGCGAACTACCAAGAAACTCGCGCAGCGCATCGATCTGAATTATTTCAAGCGCGCCTATCCCATCCCGCGCTGGAGACGCATTTTGAGCATTGCAGCCGCGGGCGCCGGCGTGGCGTGGCTGGGCTGGGCCGGCCTGACGGGGAAACAGAGCGCGTTCAATGCGGGGCCCTTGGCAAAAGGCCACACGATTCTAACCAACAACTGCTCGTCCTGCCACGTGCCGGCGGGTGGCTTCGGAACAAAGGTCACCGAGACGGCTTGCTTGACTTGCCACGACGCGCCGATGCATCAAGCCAGGCAGACCTTTACGCCGGCCTGCACGTCCTGCCATGTCGAACATCAGGGAGCGTTTCGGTTGGCGTCCACCAGCGACGCATCGTGCACCCAGTGCCACAGCAGCCTCAAGAGTGCCGACGGTAAAACGAAATTCGCCACCAGCATCACATCTTTTAGCAGCGGACACCCGGATTTTGCAGCCGTTCGGCCGGGGCACGCGCCCGATCCAGGGACTATCAAGCTCAGTCATCAGGTGCATCTGAAGAGCGACTTGAAGGGACCCAACGGTCTCGTGCAATTGACCTGCGCGGATTGCCATGGCCTGACGAACCGCTCCCCCAGTTATGCGCAGCATTGCGCCAGCTGTCATCCCTTGGTGTTCGACAGCCGCTTCGCCGAACCGGTGCCACACGCTGACACCAAAACCGTCCACGATTTCGTCGTCCGGAAATATGCGGATATGGGAAATTCCACGCAGCGTGTCGAGGAAGCTGAGCGGCTCTTGTGGCAGAAGACGTGCAAGGAATGCCACGTACTCACGTATCCTGCTCCCGAAACGCGTCCGGAGATTGCGAAATCCGCGATTCCGGTCCGGTGGATGACGCACGCCAAATTCGATCACCAGGCGCATCAACTCGTAACCTGCACGGAGTGTCACGGGCAGGCCAAGACCAGTAATATTACTGCCGACGTTCTGCTGCCCGGCATCGCGACCTGCCAGAAGTGCCACAACGGAGGACGGACTGCCGCCGACTCACGCTGCTTCGAGTGCCACGTCTATCACGATTGGTCGAAAGCCAAACCCGCGACTAGCGTGCACGCGGTCGCTGATTTTGTCCACTAACGAGGCGGGCCAGGGGGCGCGTCGGTTACCGTATAAACCTGCCTATCGCGCAAGAAGAGGCGCTCCGCTTCCTGTTTGTTCAGCGGCCGCGACCCTCGACGATTGAACACCGCCACCTGATTTCCGCTCTCATCCACGGCGCGATCGCGATCGACACCTTTCGATATCGCCAGCGCCGGTCCGCGCGTGCGATACGTCGCGATGAGCTTGGGCGTCGGCCGCGGGCTGAAGCCCAGGTAGTTGGGATTGTCGCTGGGCGCGAACAGTTGCACGATGCGCATCCCACCGGAGCCGTCCGCCAGATAAGCGAACGCGCTCGCGGCGGTCATGCCGAGCTTTATATCATTCGTATCGCGAATGAGACCGCCCGCATTGAAAACCTGATCGATCACCGGCCGCTCCGGTTTCTCAACGTCAACGATCACCAGGCCCTGGCTGCCGCCTGCCACATAGGCGTAGGTACGCGCGACGTAAAGATTGCGTGCATCGCTTAACGGGAGCTTCGCTCCCTGCACAACTCGAGGAGTCGCCAGCGACGTCACATCGAGCACCTTCAGTCCCTCGCGATCGACGACGAACGCATAGCGGAACTGCACGGCCACGCCGCGCGGGTCGATCAAATCCGGCGCTCCGATCTGCGCCGTCACCTTCGGCTGCAGCGGATTCGCGATATCAACGACAACCAGTCCCCGATCCGTCAGGATGTAGGCAAACGTCCCGGCAATGGTGATCCGCCGCGCGCCCGTCAGCACACCGCCCGGATTGAAGGTTGCCGCGCGCTGGAGGAAATTGTTGCGAGGATTCCCGTCGAGTAAAGTTAATACGCCCGGGCTGCGGCCTTTCAGATCTGGATCGCCCACCACGATCAGTCCCTCTTCGCGATCCGTGACATACAAGAACCCGTACATCAACGCCGGACGTTGTTCCTCATTCTCCGGAAGCTGCGTGCGCAAGGGATCCAAAGCCATAGTCGATGGCGACGCCACCGCCGTCGCGTACTTCGTCTTGATTGAGAATCGCTGGCCCAGCGGAGAAACCGGCGCGGTCGTCATCTTCTCGGATAAGTTCTTGTTATCGATGTTGGCGACGTCGTAAATGCGAAACCCGTCCTTGCCCAGCGCCGCGTACAGATACTCCCCCCGAAGCTGCAAATCCAGCACGTTGCCGGCGTGATGATCTGCCTCGTCAATCTCCCTGTCGTGTTTCTCCAACTTGGCAAAATCCTCCGGGTAGGCGATCTTATGCAGATCGCTGCCAAACACCGCCGGAGGATCGTCGTGCTCGGCGACGGTTACCGCGTCGAAGCCCTTGTTGCCTTCGGCGACAAATACGTAGCGGCCCATCATGTTCACCAGATTCGTTCCTTGCATCAGCAGCTGGGCCATCCACGCATTGTTATCGCCGTCGCGCGAGATGTGACAACTGGTGCAGGTCTTGGTCTCCTTGGCGCGCACCGTATGTGGATAGTAGGAGCTGAATCCGAACCCGCTGAAACCTTCCGAGGAAATCGTCTGCTGTTGATAGTAGACCCAGTCGCGATTCGCGTTCTGCGAGCTCACCACCACAGCGCACGTCGAGCGCGTTGGCGCGATGCGATTGCCGGTGACCGTTCCATCCACACCTAACATGTAAACGTCGTCGCGCAGGACGTCGAAATTGTACGACGTATAGTTGCGCGTCTCCGTCCCTTCATTGTGCAGCGCGGCCGATTTAGCGTTCGCCCGCATTGGCAGGTGGCAGCCGAAGCAGCTGGTAGTCCAGGACGAATGGCAGGCGTAGCAGGTCATCCGGTCGTTGCCGTGCGCCAGTGTTTTTTCGTCATCAGGCGCAGAGCCCCAGGTGGTCCCGTCCTTCAGCAGCGTCTTGGCCAGACGCGACGCCTCGCTGTAGTGCGGATTCCCCGGCGTGATGCTGTCGACCACTTGCACCACTTCCCACGAACGGCCCGGATCGTTACTGGATCGCTGATAGATTTTCCCGTTCTCCTGATAAAAGCGCCGTTGTCCCGACGCGGTCCGGAGCAGCGACAAATCCGTCCCACCCGCCGGTGCGGCAGCTGCGGAGGTCCGCAGATTCGCTTTCGACTTGACTGTCCCGTGGCAATCCACGCAATCGATTTCCACCGCGTTGCGAGTTTCACCGTACAGATTCCCGTTGCCATGACTATCGCGCTCGAAATGGCAGTCGGTGCAGTGCATCCCCTTCTCGAGATGAATATCCTTGAGATGCACCGCGTCTTGAAACTTGTTCTTATCGTCGGCAGGGACCACGCGATCCTCGGCGTCCAGCAGATTCCCCTTGCGATCTCGTTTGTACACCGCGCGAAACACCCAGCCGTGACCGTGAAAATCGCCGAACTGCGTATTCTGGAGTTGGGCGTTGAATTCCGGCGTTCCGGTCTTTTCCAGAAAATCCAGATCGCCCCACAATCCGCGTGCCGCCGCGTTTTGCGGATTCTTCATCCACGATTCGATCCGCTCGGAATCGGTGGGATTATGCTGCTTGGTCGGATACATGTGGACGCCATCGGTTTCCGAATCCCACCAGATGTAGCCCAAATACGACGCGACCATATTCGTGCCGGGATGTATATGGCAGACGATGCACTGGCTGGTCGGGATCGCCCGCGTCAGCTCGTGCTTGATGGGATGCCCCGATTCGTTCTTCGGAATGGTCGGATCCATCTGCGCGCTACGACCCTGATTGCCGTAGGCAGCGTACGGGCCCGAATGCGCCGGCGACCGGTCGTTCGCGTAAATCACGTGGCACGCCGTGCAGCCGCTGTGGCGATAATCTCCGGGATGATCGTTGGTCCCTGGAAACGAGAGTAGAGGATCGAGCAGGCGTGTCTTCTGCAAACCAAGAAACACGGGATCCGTTCGTAGCAGCGTCCCCAGGCCGCGATCGCTCAACTTTTCATCCGGTAGCCCGGGACGAGCCTCGCGATTCGGATTGCCCGTGTCGCCACGCGCCTCGCCGCCGCGCTCGAAAATACGCAGGATGTTCCCAGGCTGCGATACTTCCCAGCGAGCCAGCGGATCGAGATAGGGCAGGATGCCCTTGGTTCTGGTCAGCTCCGCGCTGGGCGGGTCCGGCATCGTAATCCGTTGGGGCTGGCCATCTGGCGAATAGCTCTCGCCGAAGCGGGCATTCTTGTACGGGAATCCACCGTTGTTGTAAAGCGCCGCCTGCCACAGCATGCCGCCGTGCGTCATCATGCTGGTCTGGACCGCGCGAACCTCGCGGGTGTGGCAATTGCCGCAGGTTTCCTCGGCCACGCGCAGATCGCCTGGATTGACGAAGCGGATGTATGCTTTATCCTCTTTCAACCACTCCGCATATGCCCGCACCGGATTCGCCGACGAATCCCGGGATGTGGGATGTGCCTGATGTTTGGCTCGTTCATAGGCACGCATATCGGAAGCGGCTGGCCGCATCACATCGCCATTTCCGCCGTGGCAATCGATGCATCCAAGCTGTACCGTGCCGGTGGTGTGCATACTGGGCGCTTCGGTAAATCCATGGCAGGAGATGCAACCAGCACTGTTTTGCGCCGGTTTCTCGGCGGCCTGTCCCGGCAGCAGCGCCAGGGCCGCGAACAGGATGAGCCCGCCCGCGACGGCGGCTGTCGAAATACTTTTAGAAACGGAAACGGACATTGGCAGCCACCGAAAACAAAGTCTTGTCAGTAAAGATATCGCGGAATCCCTCCGCCGGGGAGAACGCATTGAACGCGCCGGTAATCACCATGTTCTCGGTCAGCGGCGGACGATACGTGACGCCCAGGCCGGAATCGACTCCCACTCCCTTGTGAATCGGCGCCTGGAATAGAATCAGCTCCAGCGGCTCCACTTGATCGAAGCGAATCACGTTCACGTTCAGCACCCCGCGCAGCTTCGGCGTGATTTCTACATCGGCGGCGCCGTTGTAAACGAATATCCCCGGATTCACGAAATTCGCCTGCCCCTGCGTTTTACTTGACCGCAGCGACGGGATCAGGCTCCCTGGTGAAACCAAGCTTACCGCCGAGCCCGTTAAACGAATGCCCTCGCGATTCCAGAAGCTGAAGAAACCGCCCGCGAAATTCGAATTGTCGAGGATGGCATCGAAGCCGCGAGCCGTCCCGTCGCGCGGATTATCGTCCCCCGAGGCCCAGAAAATCGACCCCCGAAAGCGGATCCAGTCGCGGTCCCAGGAGAGCTCGGCGGCCGCCATTTGCGCGTTGATGTCGGTGCGCTTTCCGGCAATGGGATTCTTCGAATCGTAGCCCAGCACCTGGTAGAACGCGTGCGTCAGGTTCAGCCGCCCGATGTGCCCGTCGCCTGTCAGGCCGTAATAGTAGGACCGCACTTTGTGGGGACGCGCCAGGCCCACCGCCGCCGGCCGCACCAGAAAGTCATTCGTGTCGTAATGCAGCGTCGCATCGTCTTTGTCGTAGTGAAAGCTCACTTGGAGGTTGTAGCCAGGCTTCAGAAAATCCTGCCGGTAGAGGTTCCCCACCAACACTTGCTGATGGCGATACTCCATGCTGTTCAACCCGCTGTTGGTATCCTTTTCGAGCATCGAAAAATACGCCGCGTTGAACTGATAGCGATTGGAATCCAGCGTGCCGAACAGTCGCAATCCCGGCTCCTGATCGAAAAAAACGAACCCGCGGAAATCGCTATTGAAAGTCTGAATACCGGCGCGCGCCGAAACGAAGTCGAAGGATCTACTCAGGTCCGCAATCTTGGCTTCGACGAATGCTTCTTGCAGGGACGCGTGGGCGTCCAAACGGGCTGTCCCGGCCCGAACATCCGGATTGACGATGCCGTTCTCGCGCACCTTCAGATAGTTGATGTTCACCTCCGGTGTGAACTTGATCTGCCAGTCCACGGGACGGTAGGCGGTATCGCCGTGAAACAGAGTCGCTGAGAATGAGAAATTTTGGCTGTAGGCGAATTGGCCCATGCGGCCGAAAAACTCCGCGCTATCGGGCTCGTCGGAGCCCAGGCCGCTGGGAATCGGCAACTTGCGGCCTGTAACCGCAGTATCGCTCACCAGGTTGATATTCAGAAACGTTCGTTGTCCGAAAATCGGATAGTCGCCTTTCAGCTTGTTGCGATTGAACGGATCGTACCAATGCCCCTTGACGTACGGCGCTTCGTCCCGAGGCCCGTAGCGCTGGTAATCCGGCCAGTCGATTTTCCAACGGTTCGG
>Ga0310810_10007428_pt1 | contig 12500 bp, 8 predicted proteins | sample NCmetagenome_FD_207641 | JGI IMG/M metagenome (GOLD analysis project Ga0310810, IMG submission 207641) | Soil microbial communities from experimental microcosm in Duke University, North Carolina, United States - NC | ecosystem: Engineered > Artificial ecosystem > Soil microcosm > Unclassified ... | reverse complement strand
GACGGGTTGAACACGATCGCCCACCAGCTGTCGGGCTCGAAGATTCCATTGACGAGCCTGTAACCGGCCGGTGTCTGCATCCAGCTGTTGGCGGAGATGATCCAGAAGGTCGAGATCAACGTGCCGATCGCGACCATGCAGGTCGCGAAGAAATGCAGTCCGTGCGACACCTTGCGCCAGCCGAACAGCATCACCCCGAGGAAGGTCGCCTCGAGGAAGAACGCGGTCAGTACTTCGTAGCTCAACAGCGGCCCGAGGATGTTGCCGGCGCGCTCGCTCAGCACCGACCAGTTGGTGCCGAACTGGAAGCTCATCACGATCCCCGACACCACGCCCATGCCGAACGAGACCGCGAAGATCTTCACCCAGAAGAAATACAGGTCCCGCCACAGCGCGTCGCGCGTGCGCAGCCAGCGCCATTCGATGAAAGCCAGCCAGCTGGCCAGGCCGATCGTGAACGCGGGGAACAGGATGTGGCAGGAGATGACGAAGCCGAACTGGATCCGCGACAACAGCAGCGGTGACAACAACAAGCCATCCACCAACGCACCTCCGCCGGCGCGCGGAAAGCGCCGCGCCGCATAGTGTGCGCCGCATCACCGCAGCCGGCAAAAAATGCGGTGCCAGGCATGACCACTGGCCAGTCCGAGCGCGGCTGCGGGCTGCTAACCTGCGCGGACTTTGACTTGTGGGCCTGACCGATGCGTCGTCTGCTGCCGTTTGCCGCCGTGCTGTTCGCCTGTTCCGCCGCCGCGCAGACCGCGGCGCCGCTGACGCTGGAGCAGGTCATGGCCGATCCGGACTGGATCGGCGCGCCGGTCGAGGACGCGTGGTGGACCTGGGATGGCCAGCGCGTGCAGTACCAGCTCAAGCGCGACGGCGCGACCATCCGCGATACCTTCCAGCAATCGATCGATGGCGGCATGGCCACCAGGATCGATGGCGCCGCGCGCGCCGACCTGGATGCGTCCAACCCCGTCTACGACGCGCAGCATGCACGCATGGCGTTCACCCGCAACGGCGACATCTTCGTGCGCGACCTGCGCAGTGGCGCACTCACGCAGGTCACCCGCAGCAACGATGACGACACGTTGCCGCAATGGAGCAGCGACGGCGGCCTGGTATGGAGGGTCGGCAACGACTGGTATCGCTGGACTGCAGGCGGTGGCGTGATCCAGGCGGCGATGGCCAAGGCCGAAAAAGCGCCGAACGCCGCGCCGAAAAGCGATGACCTGCGCGAGCGCCAGCTGCGCCTGATCGACACCCTGCGCAACGACAAGGCGAAACGCGATGCCGCACGCGCGCAGGAGGACGCCTGGCGCGCAGCCGACCCGACCCGCGCCCCGACACCGGCCTACCTGGGCGAAGACGTCACCATCGCCGACAGCGCATTGTCGCCCGATGGCCGCTGGCTGCTGGTGGTCACCACCGCCAAGGGCGCCGATGCCGGACAGGCCGGCAAGCTGCCGAAGTACGTGACCGAATCGGGCTACGAGGAATTCGAGGAAGCGCGCGTGCGTGTCGGCCGCAACGCACCGTTGCCGCACAGACTGTGGCTGGTGGATGTCGCCGCCGGCACGACGCGCGAATTGAAGTACGACACGCTGCCCGGCATCAAGGCAGACCCGCTCGCCGCGCTGCGCAAGGCCGCCGGCAAGGATGCGGTGAAGGGCAACCGTGACGTACGGATCGAGACCGATGGCGACGGCACCGGCCCGGCGATCCACTGGTCCGACGACAGCCGCAACGTCGCCGTGCTCGTGCGCGCGGTCGACAACAAGGATCGCTGGATCGCAACGGTCGATACCGCCAACGCGACGTTGCAGGCGCGCGACCACCTGCATGACAACGCATGGATCAACTGGAACTTCAACGATTTCGGCTGGATGCCGGACGGACGCACGTTGTGGCTGCTGTCCGAGCAATCCGGCTGGTCGCAGCTGTACACGCTCGATGCCGGCGGCTCCGATGGCGGCAAGCCACGGCCACTGACCTCGGGTCAATGGGAAGCGTCGGCGCCACAACTGTCGTCCGATGGCAGGACCTTCTACTTCGTCTGCAACCGCGCACGTCCCGGCGATTACGAAGTGTGCGCGGTCGACGCCAGCGGCGGCGCGGTGCGCGAAGTCACCGCGATGAACGGCGTCGAGAATTTCGTGCTGTCACCGGACGGCTCCAAGCTGCTGGTGCGCCATTCGTCGAGCTACCTGCCGCCGCAGCTGGCAGTGGTCAACGCGAACGGCGACGGCGTGCGCGAACTCACCGACACCCGCAAGCCCGCGTTCAAGGCGATCGACTGGATCGCACCGCAGACCGTGCAGGTCCCATCGAAGCATGGCGCCGGCACGATCTGGGGCAAGTACTACGGCCCGCAACAGATGGAGGCCGGGAAGAAATATCCGATCGTGATGTTCGTGCACGGCGCCGGTTACCTGCAGAACGTCAGCGACCGTTATCCGAACTACTTCCGCGAACAGATGTTCCACAACCTGCTGGTGCAGCACGGTTACATCGTGCTCGACCTCGACTACCGCGCCAGCGAAGGCTACGGTCGCGACTGGCGCACTGCGATCTACCGCAACATGGGCCACCCGGAACTCGACGACTACCTCGACGGCCTCGACTGGATCGTCGCCAGCAAACAGGGCGATCGCGACCGCGCCGGCATCTATGGCGGCAGCTACGGCGGTTTCATGACGTTCATGGCGTTGTTCCAGAAGCCCGGCGTGTTCAAGGCGGGCGCCGCGCTCCGCCCGGTCAGCGACTGGACCCAGTACAACCACGAGTACACCTCCAACATCCTCAACACGCCCGACATCGATCCCGAGGCCTACAAGGTGTCGTCGCCGATCGAGTTCGCGTCCGGCCTGCAGGACCACCTGCTGATCGCGCACGGCATGATCGACGACAACGTGTTCTTCAAGGACTCGGTCGACATGACCCAGAAGCTGGTCGAACTGCACAAGGACAAGTGGAGCATCGCCCCTTACCCGCTGGAGCGGCATGGGTTCACGCATGCCGATGCGTGGTACGACGAGTACCGGCGGATCTACGAGTTGTTCGAGTCGACGCTGAAGTGAACGACCGGTTCGACGACGTCCGCGATTACCTGGTCGCATTGCAGGATCGCATCTGCGTTGCGATCGAGCATGTCGATGGCGATGCGCGCTTCATCGAGGATGCGTGGACGCGTGAGGAAGGCGGCGGCGGACGCACCCGGATCCTGCGCGATGGCGGCGTGTTCGAGCAGGCCGGCGTCGGCTTCTCCGATGTCTCCGGCACCAGGTTGCCGCCGTCGGCGAGCGCGGCGCGGCCGGAACTGGCCGGCGCCTCGTGGCGCGCGGTCGGGATGTCGCTGGTGTTCCATCCACGCAACCCCTATGTGCCGACCACGCACGCCAACGTCCGTCACTTCCAGGCGCAGCGCGATGGCGAGACCGTGGCGTGGTGGTTCGGTGGCGGCTTCGACCTGACGCCGTTCTACCCGTTCGACGAGGACGTGCTGCACTGGCATCGCTGCGCGCGCGCGTTGTGCGAACCGTTCGGCGGGCAAGCGCGCTACGCCGCGCACAAGCGCTGGTGCGACGACTATTTCTTCATCAGGCACCGCGACGAAACCCGCGGCGTCGGCGGCCTGTTCTTCGACGACCTGCATACGGATTTCGAAGGCGACTTCGCCTACCTGCGCGCGGTCGGCGATGGTTTCCTCGACGCCTACCTGCCGATCGTCGATCGTCGCCGCGGCATGCCGCATGGCGAACGCGAGCGCGAGTTCCAGCTGTACCGGCGTGGACGCTACGTCGAGTTCAACCTGGTCTACGACCGCGGCACGCTGTTCGGGCTGCAGTCGGGCGGACGCAGCGAATCGATCCTGATGAGCCTGCCGCCGCGGGTGCGCTGGGAATACGGCTTCGTGCCGGAAGCCGGCAGCGTCGAAGCGCGACTGGGCGATTACCTGCGGCCGCGCGACTGGCTGCAGGAAGCCGGCGAGGCCTAGTCCGCCTGCGGGCTGCCGGGCCTGCGCCGCCGCCGTTGCAGCGAGCGCGGCGGCAGGCGCTGGACATATTTTTCCGCCCGTTGCGCGCCATCGGCGTCGGTCGACACCACGCTGATGCTGCCGTTGGTCTCCAGCAATGCCAGCGCCACCTGCTCCGGGTCGGCGACGTTGTTCATGCGCAGCGCTTCGTGGAAGTCATCCAGGCTGACCAGCTCGCTGCGCAGCACGTCATGGAACACGGTCCCGTTGCGCGCCAGCACCTTGGGCACGCCCTCGATGATGTGTTCGACCTTGCGGAAGCGGGACGTGAAGTACGCGACGCCGTAATTCAGCACGATCAGGGACCCGGCCAGCAGCAATGCGCCGGAAAGCGAGTTGTCGCCGCCATTGAGGCCGTTCTGGACGGCGTTGCCGATCAGGATCAACAGCACCAGGTCGAACGGAGTGAACTGGCCGACCGCGCGCTTGCCGGACATCCGCACCAGCACCATCACCATCACGTAGACGGCAATCGCGCGCAGCACGAAGTGCCACCACGGCGCCGACAGCTGCAGCATCTCGCTCATCCCTTTCCCCTTGTTGTCTGCGACTGCCGCAGGTCGCACCTTACGGCACCACCGCACCGGACCGGAACGCCCATGCGCAACCTCGCCCACAGGCAGGCCATGCACCAACGAAACGTCCGGGCATAAAAAAGCCCCGCGAGCCAGGGGTGGGCTAGCGGGGCCGGGGAACGGGACTTGGGGAGGAGTCGTCGTTCCGGGATCACTCCAGGGGAGGGAGAGATCAGCGACAGACGTTGCATCTGTCGCGGGTTATATGACCACCCCGGCCATTGTTAGTTCGTGAAGATTCAGGTTAAAAAACCGTTGAATTCAGGAAAGATTCATGGCGAATTTTTAACGAACCCGGGCCGCCACGGCGCTCTAGTGCGCCTCGTCCCAGTTGTCGCCGACCCCTGAGTCGACCACCAGTGGCACCGCGAGTTCGGCCGCATCCCCCATCCGGGTGGTCACTTCGGCCAGCAGGGTGTCGACGAATCCGGCATCGACCTCGAACACCAGTTCGTCGTGCACCTGCAGGATCATCAGCGCACGCTCACGGTGCGGTGCCAGCCAGCCGTCGATGCCGATCATCGCGCGCTTGATGATGTCGGCCGCGGTGCCCTGCATCGGCGCATTGATCGCGGCGCGCTCTGCGCCGGCGCGCAGGCCCTGGTTGCGTGAGGCGATGTTCTCCAGGTACAGGCGGCGGCCGAATACCGTCTCGACATAGCCCTGTTCGCGCGCCTGCTGGCGGGTACGGTCCATGAACCCGCGCACGCCCGGATAACGGTTGAAGTACAGCGCGATGTAGTCCTGCGCCTCGCCGCGACTGATGCCCAGCTGCTTGGCCAGCCCGAACGCGCTCATTCCGTACATCAGGCCGAAGTTGATTGCCTTGGCCGCGCGGCGTTCGTTGTTGCCGACCTCTTCGATGGTCTTGCCGAACACTTCCGCAGCGGTGGCGCGATGGATGTCGGCGCCCGAGGCGAACGCGCGCAGCAGCGCCGGATCCTCCGACAGGTGCGCCATGATCCGCAGCTCGATCTGCGAATAGTCGCAGGCGACGATCTTGCGGCCCGCAGGCGCGACGAAGGCCTTGCGGATGCGGCGGCCATCCTCGGTGCGGATCGGGATGTTCTGCAGGTTGGGGTCGGCCGAGGCGAGCCGTCCGGTCGCCGCGCCGGCCTGGTGGTAGCTGGTATGGACGCGGCCGTCGTCGGGATTGACCATCTCCGGCAGCTTGTCGGTGTAGGTGCTGCGCAGCTTGGCCAGGCTGCGGTAATCGAGGATCACGCGTGGCAATTCGTGTTGGTCGGCGATCGCTTCCAGCGCTTCCTCGTTCGCCGACGGCTGCCCGGTCGGGGTCTTCACCAGCGCCGGGAGCTTCAGTTCCTCGAACAACAACGCGCACACCTGCTTCGGCGAATCGAGGTTGAACGTACGCCCGGCCAATTCGGTCGCGTGCTGCTGCAGGCCGAGCATGCGCCGGCCGAGGTCGCCCGACTGCCGGCGCAACTCGTCCATGTCGATCATCACGCCGTTGGCTTCGATCCGCTCGAGCACCGGCACCAGCGGGACCTCGATCTCGCGATAGACCCGTTCCAGCGCCGGCACCGCGGCGAGTTTCGGCCCCAGCACGCGATGCAGGCGGAGGGTGACGTCGGCGTCCTCGGCGGCATAGCGCGTGGCGTCGTCGAGCGCGACGTGCGAGAACGCGATCTGCTTCGCGCCCTTGCCGGCGACATCGGTGTACTTGATCGTGTCGTAGCCGAGGTAACGCTTGGCCAGCGAATCCATGTCATGGCGGCTGGCGGTGGCGTTGAACACGAAGCTCTCGAGCATGGTGTCGTCGGCGTAGCCACGCACCTCGACCCCATGGCAACGCAGCACGTGCAGGTCGTACTTGCCGTGCTGGCCGAGCTTGCGCTTGGCGGCGTCGGCGAACAGCGGCCGCAGCGCGTCCAGTACGACGTCGGTTGGCAACTGCGCCGGCACGCCGGGGTAGTCGTGCGCCAGCGGGATGTAGCAGGCACTGCCGGGTTCGACGGCCAGGCTCAGACCGATGATGCGTGCGCACAGCGCATTGAGCGAATCGGTCTCGGTGTCGAACGCGAATTCATCCGAGGCCTGCAGCTTCGCGATCCATGCGTCGAGCTGCTCGCGGGTCAGCACGGTTTCGTATTCGCCCGGCGCAGACAGGGCCGGATCGAGGCCCGCCTCGGCCGCGGACGGGCTGCGCGCATATCCCGCTTCGGTGCCGCGAACGCTGCTGCGGGCGCCGGAAGCGGACGGGGTCGGCTCCCCGTTGAGTTCACGCAATGCGGCATTGAAGCCATAGCGCGTATACAGGCCGCGCAGCGATTCGACGTCGCGCTCGCGCAGCTTCAGCGCACTCGCCGGCAACTCCAGTTCGACATCGGTCTTGATCGTCACCAGTTCGCGGTTGAGCGGCAGCCGCGACAGCGCCGCGCGCAGGTTCTCGCCGATCTTGCCGCCGATGCGATCGGCGTTGGCGATCACGCCATCGAGGCTGCCGTATTCGGCCAGCCATTTCGCCGCGGTCTTCGGTCCGCATTTGTCGACGCCGGGGACGTTGTCGATGCTGTCGCCCATCAGCGCCAGGAAATCGACGATCTGGCGGGCGTGCACGCCGAACTTGGCGACCACCGCGGCGTCGGAATCCAACCTGCTGCCGCTCATGGTGTTGACCAGTTCGATCGCGGCGCCGTCGTCGCGCTGCTGAACGAGCTGGGCGAAGTCCTTGTCTCCAGTGGAGATGGTGACGCGGGCCCCATCGGCCAGCGCCTGCAGCGCGAGCGTGCCGATCACGTCGTCGGCCTCGACCCCGTCGATGCGCAGGATCGGGAAACCGAGCGCCTGCACGATCTCGCACATCGGCTGCATCTGCGCGCGCAGTTCCTCCGGCATCGACGGGCGGTTGGCCTTGTAGGCCGGATACAGCGCGTCGCGGAACGTCTTGCCCGGCGCATCGACCACGAATGCGGCGCAATCGGGCTTCTCGGCGAGGGTGGCGCGCAGCATGTTGACCACGCCAAACAGCGCGCCGGTCGGCTCGCCGGCGGCATTGGTCAGCGGCGGCAACGCGTGGAAGGCGCGGTAGAGATAGGACGAACCGTCGATCAGTACGAGGCGTGGCATCGGGCGATTCTACGCCGGCGGCCATCACCGATCATTGCCGGCGCCAGCGCATAATCGCCGCAGGCCCCCGATGGAGATGTGCCATGCGTCGCCCGATCTTGCGAATTCCGGCCTGGTCTGCCGCTGTTGGTTGTTCGCTGCTGTTGTCGGCCTGCGCCAGCACGGGCGACGAGTACGCGGTCCCGGCCGGCGCGGTCGAATCCACCCGCACCGCCGGCAACGGCGATGTCATCAGCGAATACCGCGTCGGCGGCCAGTTGCGGATGGTGCGGGTGCAACCGGTTCGCGGCCCGGTGTACTACCTGATGGACCAGAACGGCGACGGCCATGTCGATCGCGACAAGGGCGAGTTGTCGCCGGTGTATTTCAAGCTTTACGGTTGGTGAGCATGGTGGATGACACCATGCCGGCATTCGACATCCGGCCACTGACCGACGAAGCCGCACTGCGCGCGGCCTGGCCGGTCGCCGCGCAGTTGCGTCCGCAATACGACGAGGACGCGTTCGTCGCGCAGGTGCTGCGCCAGTTCGGCGAGGGTTACCACGCTGCCGCGTTGTACGACCCCGCCGGCGTTCCGCGCGCGTTCGCCGGCTGGCGGGTGCACGAGTTCCTTGCCAATGGCCGGCACGTGTATGTCGATGACCTGGTCACCGATGAAGCAGCGCGCAGCCAGGGCCATGGCAAGGCGATGCTCGACTGGCTGAAGGCGGAAGCGCGGCGGCTGGGCTGTGCGCGGCTGCAGCTGGACTCCGGCACGTTCCGCAAGGACGCGCACGCGTTCTACCTGCGCGAAGGGCTGCGGATCGAGGCGTTCCATTTCGGGATCGCGCTGGCCTAGCTGACGCCACGACGCTCAGTCGAAATCCATCCGCGCGCTCAGGCCCACTGTCCAGCTGCGTCCAGGCGCCGGTTCGAAATAGCGGCCGTTGCTGTCGTTGACGATCACCGAGCCGACGATGTCGCGATCGAACAGGTTGTCGATGCGGACGAAGCCGGTCCAGTCGATGCTGCCGGTCCGCAACCGCCGCTCGGCACCGAGATCGACGCGGGTGTAGGCCGGCGCGGCAGCGGTATTGGCGTCATTGGCGAACACGCGATCGACGAAGCGCGCCTCCAGCGCAACGTCGAGGGCGTCACTCGCCTGCCAGCGCACTTCACCCCAGCCGAACTGGCGCGAGAGGCCGGGAATGCGGCGGCCGGCCGGGACCAGCAGGTCGGGCTGCAGGCAGGGTGTACTGGCGCACAGCAGGAAACCGCTGCGATAGCGTGCATCGAGCAGGGTGTAAGACAAAGCCACGTGCCAGTGCGATGCCAGCGCGCCGGACAGCGACAGCTCCAGCCCCTGTCGCTGCGACTGGCCGGCGTTGGCGTAGACGCTGCGTCCGCCCTGGTTGGCGGCAACCACCAGTTCGTCGCTGGTGCGGCTCCGGAACAGCGCGGTCGACATTGCAATGCTGCCACGGCGCACGCGCAGGCCCGCTTCGATGTTGCTGCTGGTGGCGGCCCGCAAGGCGTCGTTGAGTCCACTGCGGCCGTCGCTGCGGTACGCCAGCTCGTTGAACGTTGGCGTCTCGAAGCCGGAACCGGCATTGGCATACACGCTCAACCATGGCGTAGCGCGGAACAGCACGCCGGCGACCGGCGAAGTGTGCGTGTAATCGAGCGAGCCGCTGTCGTCCGGATTGTCGACAGTGATGTAGAAATCGCGCGACGCGAACCGCACCGCGCTGTGACGTGCGCCAAGGTTGACCCGCCAGCGCTCGCCTGGCTGCCATTCCAGTTGCAGGTACTGGTCGGAACCAGTGACCCGATCGCGCTCGTCGCGACGCAACTGGCCGCGCACGCCGAGCTGGTCGCCGATGAAGTTTTCGTAGCCGCGCCGCGCTTCGTCGGAGACGTCGTGCTGGATGCCGAACGTCAGCGCGAGTGGCTGTCGGAGCCCATGCGAGGACCAGCGCCAGCGCGCATCGATCCCTCCATAGTCGCGATCCAGGTCGATCGCGCCGCCACCGCTGAGCGGATTTGCCTGCGCGGCGACCGGCACCGACAACATCTGCGCGGTCTGGCGCTTGCCGGCGTACGTGGTGACGCTGATGCGCTGGGTGGCGCCGAAGCCGTGCTCCATGCGAAGTCCCAGCTGGCGTTGGCGCACGCTTTTCCGCGTATCGAACAGCAAGGCGCCAGTGCTGGCGGCACGCCGATCGCCGCCGAGTTCCGCCACCGTCAACCCTTGCGGATCGTCGGCCTGCAGGTCGAGGCTGTTGGCCAGCAGCGTAAATCCAGTGGTGGTGGACGAAGTGCCGCGCAGCAAGGCTTGTCCACTGTCGCGCCGTGACGCGCTGTGGTCGCGATATCCAGTGCTGTCGACATGCGCGGCATCCAGCGAATAGCCGCCGTCCACGGTGCGCCACGGTCCGCGCAGCCAACCCGACATGCGCACCAGGCCATCATCCCCGGCGACCACGCCCGCGCTGAATTGCGGTCGCGTCGGCGGCGGCGTGCTGTACAGCGCGATCACCCCACCGGAGGCATTGCCATAGAGCGCCGAGAACGGCCCGCGCAGCACTTCGATCCGGTCCGCCGAATCCAGTGAGAAATGCGACACCTGCCCCTGCCCGTCCGGCATCGTCGCCGGGATGCCGTCGGTGTACAGGCGCACGCCGCGCACGCCGAACGTGGCGCGTGCCCCGAAGCCGCGGATCGAGATCTGCAGGTCCTGCGCATCGTTCTGGCGGTCGCGCGCGACCACGCCCGGAATGCGTTGCAGCGATTCGGACAACTGGATGCCGGGTTGTGCGCGATGCAGGTCGCTGGCGTCGACGCGATCGATCGCCGCCGGGACCAGCAAGGCGTCCTGCTCGACGCGGGTTGCCGTGACCACCACGGGCTTCAGTTCCACCGGTGGGCGTGCTTCGGCAACGCCTCCCGCCAGCAGCAACCAGAGTGCGCTGGCATGACCCGGATGGCACCGCACGAAGCCCATGCACAATCCCCATGCCGCGATGGATCACCGCGGATCCGCATAGCGTAGCGCTGTGTTGTGTAGCGGACTCAGCCGCGCGGGCCGCCCATCACCGGCAGCACCACGCCGTTGACGTAGGACGAACACACCGGCGAGGCAAGGAACACATACGCCGGAGAGATTTCCTCCGGCTGTGCCGGACGACCCATGTCGCTGTCGGCGCCGAAATCCGCGACCTTCGCCGCATCGCGGTCGGATGGATTGAGCGGGGTCCACACGGGTCCGGGTGCGACCGCATTCACGCGGATGCCGCGCTCGAGCAGGTTGCTTGCCAGCGATTTTGTGAACGCGTTGATCGCGCCCTTGGTCGCGGAATAGTCGAGCAGCTCCTTGCTCCCGAACAGCGCCGTTTCCGAACTGGTGTTGATGATGCTGGCGCCCTCGTGCATGTACGGCAGCGCCGCGCGTGCCATGTGGAAGTAGCCGCCAATGTTGGTCTGCAGGGTTTCCTGAAGGTGCTCCTCGGTCAGGTCCTCCAGCGAACTGCTGTGCTGCTGGAACGCGGCATTGTTGACCAGGATGTCGAGGCCGCCGAGCGCCTCGACCGTCTCGCGCACCACCCGTTCGCAGAACGCGGGGTCCTTGACGTCGCCGGCGATCGCGATGCAGCGCGCGCCTTCCTGCTCGACGTGCTCGCGGGTGACCTGGGCGTCGGCGTGTTCACACAGATACGTGATCGCGACATCCGCGCCTTCGCGTGCGAACAGCACCGCGACCGCACGGCCGATCCCGGAATCGCCACCGGTCACCAGCGCGACCATGCCCTGCAGCTTGCTGCTGCCGGCATAGTCGGGCGCGAGGAAGTGTGGTTGCGGATCGAGTTGGTGTTCGTAGCCCGGCTTGCGTTGGTGCTGCTGCGGCAAGGGGTTGACCGGCTGGCGACGGGTGCCGGCCTGGACCGGCGTTTTCTTCGCCGACTTGCTTGCGGGCTTGGCATGCATTTCATTCTTGGCATCCGCGCTGCGCTGGATGTCACGTTGCCGCGCGGCGGATGTCGCCAATGCCGTCCTCGAGGACGTGGTCGCAGCCTTTTTCGTGGCTGGCTTTTTTGCGGCTGGCTTCTTGGTGCTGGCCATGGCGGTTCTCGCGCGGATCGAACGAGCCGAATCCTGCCGCAGGCGGGCGTTGAGGACGCGTGACCGCGCCCGCGCTGGATAGACCGCTGCTTGGCGCACGCCGCGCCATGAGCTACCCGCCGCGAGCTGTTCTAGACCGGCTGGAGATTGGCGTAGGCAAGTACCAGCCACTTGCTGCCGGCATCGTCGAAATTCACCTGCACCCGCGCGTGCGCGCCGCTGCCCTCGCAGTCGGTGACGGTGCCGGTGCCGAAACTGGGATGACGCACGTTCTGGCCGAGCCGGATCGCCGGCGTCTCCATCGCCGCATGCCCGTAGTCGCGCTTGGGTTGCGGCGCGAACGCCTGCCGCGACACCTGCACCCGTGGCCGCACCTCGTTGAGCAACGGCCCCGGGATCTCGCGCAGGAAACGCGAGGGGATGCCGTACATGTCCTGCCCATGCAGGCGCCGCGCCTCGGCGTAGGTCAGCACCAGCTTCTGGCGCGCGCGGGTGATGCCGACGTAGGCAAGCCGCCGTTCCTCTTCCAGGCGTCCGCTTTCCTCGCTCGACTTGCTGCTGGGGAACAGGCCTTCCTCCATGCCGGCGAGGAACACCAGCGGGAACTCCAGGCCTTTCGCCGAATGCAGCGTCATCAGCTGCACGCCATCCTCGCCGGACTGCGCCTGCCCTTCGCCGGCCTCCAGCGAGGCGTAGGCGAG
>Ga0310810_10007427_pt1 | contig 12500 bp, 9 predicted proteins | sample NCmetagenome_FD_207641 | JGI IMG/M metagenome (GOLD analysis project Ga0310810, IMG submission 207641) | Soil microbial communities from experimental microcosm in Duke University, North Carolina, United States - NC | ecosystem: Engineered > Artificial ecosystem > Soil microcosm > Unclassified ... | reverse complement strand
TCGACATCGGCGCGCTCGACCGCATCGGCCATCAGAAACCGCTTGCTGAAGGCGTCGAAGTACCGCGTGAGCTGATCCGTCGCAATGCGTTTGGTCTCTGCCATCGTGATCGTCTCCGGTCGTGTGAATCAGACGTGACTGTTCGCCAGCGCCGCACTCTCCAGCGTGGCCGTCAACACGCGCTCGTTCACCGTCAGGTCGTAGCGCATGCCGTTGATGAAGAACGTGGGCGTCCCGTTCACGCCGCTGCGCACGCCGCCCATGAACTGATGCCGCACGCGACTCTCGAACATGCCGGTCGCCAGCGCTTCCGCGGCCCAGTCGGCGTCCACGCCGACGCTGGCTGCATAGCGGACGAGGCTCGCGTCGTCGAGCGCCGACTGGTGTTCGAACAACAGCCGGTGCATCTCCCAGAACGCGCCGCGCTCGCCGGCCGCCTCGGCCATCTCGGCCGCGTGCTGGGCGTGCGGGTGCGCCTCCGACAACGGGAAGTGTCGGTACGCGAACCGCAGACGGTCGCCGAGGCGCTGGCGGATGCGCTCGACGATCGGGTAGGCGGCACCGCAGTGGGGACACTCGTAGTCGCCGTATTCCACGAGCGTGACCGGCGCGTTAGGCGGGCCGACGACATGGTCGTCGGGCTCGATCGGCCGAACGAGGCGAGCGCTCATCGCGAAGCCCCGGTTGGCGTGGGGAGCGCTTCCAGTGCCGTGAGGATTCCGTCCGCGCCCGGGTTGACGCCTACGGGCGAGAGGTAGCTCCACCGGATCACGCCGTCGCGGTCGATCACGAACAGCGCGCGCTCCGACGTGCCATCACCTGCGCGATACGCGCCATACATGCGCGAGACGCGTCCCTTGGGCTCGAAGTCAGCGAGTAGCGGGAATGCGAAGTGCCGCGCGTCGCCGAATGCCGTGTGGCACCAGACACTGTCGACCGAGATGCCGAGCAGCTCGGCGTCATGGCGGCGAAACTCATCCATCAGTTCATTGTACAGCGCGAGCTCGTCCCCACAGACTGGGCTCCAGTCGTTGGGGTAGAACACGAGTATCACCGGACGTCCACGAAGCGAAGAGAGCTCCATGGTTGCGCCGGGCGCGCTCTCCAATGAGAAATCGGGCGCGGGCGTGCCGGGCTGGAGCAGCGCCGACGGTGAATCGGCGGTCGCATCGGGAGAAGTGCGAGCCATCATGAATCGTTATCCTGCGTCTTCGGAATCGAGCGGCGGAGTGTCGAACCGATGGGTTCTGCGAAAAGCTCGCCACTCGGTCAACTCGGTTCTTACATTGCGCGTCGCACGAGTGATGACGCCGAGCGTCGAGGTCGCTGCCGCTCGCCGTGGAACCCCGAGCACCTGCGGTGAGAGCGATGGCGAGATCCATGTGGGAGGCGGATGCGCGGCAGTCGATTCTGGATCGGCTCGTGCTGCTGGACCGGTCAGCAGCGCCGCGGTGGGGTCGGTTCACGCCACACGCGATGGTCGTGCACCTGATCGATTCCGCGCGCATGGCGCTCGGTACGTTGTCGGTGCGGCGCTCGCGCGGAGTCGTTCCGGGCATCATCAGATTGCCGGGTCCGCGTCATCTCTTCGTGCACGTGCTGCCCTTTCCGCGCAACGCGCCGACGGCGCGCGAGCTGCTGACGACGCCGCCGGGCGATTGGGCGGCGGACGTCGCGACGTTCGTGGGGCTGGCGAATGAGCTGGCTGGGCGAGCGGCGAACAGGGCGACGCGGTGGCCGGAGCATCCCTTCTTCGGGCCACTCACGCGGGACGACTGGGGAGTGCTAGGCTACCGCCACACCGACCACCATCTCAGGCAGTTTGGCGCGTAGCGTCGTTACGAGTTGGGGTCAGAGTCGGGACTCTGACCCCGCTGGTGGCTGGCGCTGGTAGCTGGTTGGCTGTGCTTGTTGCTGGTTGACGCTGGTTGCCTAGCGAGCAGCGAGAAGCCACCACCAGCCACCAGCACGACCACTCAGCCACCAGTTCCGCCACCAGCTTCTGGTTGAGAAACCATGGGGTCAGAGTCCCGACTCTGACCCCCGACTCTGACCCCGTGGTCGGACCACTCTAGAACGCCGCCGCGTCGAGCGCCATCACCGGGTCCGCCCCCGCCTCGATCTGTGCCGCGAGCGCGTGGACCTGCGGCAACAGCTTCATGACGTAAAAGGTCGCCGTGTCCACCTTCGACTCCGAAGCGGCGCCACCGCCGCTCTTCGCGACCGCGACGGACGCCATGCGTATCCACATCCATCCCGTCGCCACCAGGCCGAACATCCGGAGGTAATCCGCCGCCGCCGCGCCGATCTCGTCCGGATCCCTCTCCGCGCGGGCCATCACCGTACCGGTGATCTGTACGAGTGTCTGCAGCGCGTCATGCACCCGCTCCGCCATCACGCGAAGGGTCGGCACCTTCGCCGCCTCCGCCAGATCACGCTCGGCGACGCCCAGGAACCGCTTCACCAGGCGGCCGTTGTCGTCAGGCACTTTGCGGCCGAGCAGATCCATCGCCTGCACGCCGTTGGTGCCCTCGTAGATCTGCGCGATGCGCGCGTCGCGGACGAACTGCTCCACGCCGTACTCGCGGATGTAGCCGTGGCCGCCGAAGCACTGCAGGGCGAGGTTCGTGATCTCGAAGCCGACGTCGGTGCAGAACGCCTTGATCACGGGCGTCATGAGGGCGACGAGGTCGGTCGCTTCCTCGCGCTTCGCGACATCGGGATGACGCTCCTCGATGTCGATGAGCATGCCCACCCAGTACGCCAGCGCGCGCATGCCTTCGATGTACGCCTTCATCGTCATCAGCATGCGCCGCACGTCCGGATGCACGATGATCGGGTCCGCTTCGGCGTTAGGCGGCGTCGGTCCGCGCGCCGCGCGACCCTGCAGGCGCTCCCGCGCGTACGCCACCGCGTTCTGATAGCTGACCTCGGCCAGTCCGAGTCCCTGCATGCCCACGCCGAGCCGAGCGCCGTTCATCATCGTGAACATCGCGCGCATGCCCTTGTGTGGCGCGCCCACGAGCCAACCGCGGGCGTTCTCGAAGTTCATGACGCACGTCGCGTTCGCCTTGATGCCCATCTTGTGCTCGATCGACCCGCAGACGACGCCGTTAGGCGAGCCCGGGAGACCCTCGTCCGTCGGCAGACGCTTCGGCACCACGAACATGCTGATGCCCTTCGTGCCCGGTGGCGCGTCAGGCAGACGCGCGAGCACGAGGTGGACGATGTTGTCGGTGAGGTCGTGCTCACCGGCCGAGATGAAGATCTTCGTCCCGGTGACGAGGTACGCGCCGTCGCCGGCAGGCACCGCGCGCGTGCGGATCAGGCCGAGGTCGGTGCCGGCGTGCGGCTCGGTGAGGCACATCGTTCCGGTCCACGAGCCGTCGACGAGGCGCGGGAGAAATCGCTGCTTCACCTCCTCATCGCCCCAGCGCGCGAGTGCACCGACACTGCCGTGCGCGAGCAGCGGATACATGCTGAACGAGAGGTTGGCCGAGCAGAGCATCTCATCGAGCACGACATGGCTGATGTGCGGCAGCCCCTGACCGCCGAACTCCGGTGGCGCGACCATGGCCGGCCATCCACCCTGGCGGTACGCGTCGTATCCCTCGCGGAACCCCCGCGGTGTGCGCACGACGCCATTCTCGTAATGACAGCCCTCGGCGTCGCCCGATTGGTTGAGCGGGGCCAGCACTTCCTCACACAGCTTTGCCCCCTCCTCGATCACCGCCGTGAGCACGTCGGCAGTAGCATCGGCGTAGCCGGGCAGGGCGGCGAGCTGCCCGACATCGAGCAGGTCCTCGAGAACGAACCGGATGTCTGTGAGCGGAGCCTTATACGTCGGCATGCGTCGGCATCGGAGCGTGGTTGGGGTGACACGAATCATGACGTGCGCTGGTCGCGGGTGCCACCCGACGACGGAACCTAAATGACCGCTAACATCAAGTGACACCGGGAGATTCGCCGCGATCCAAGTGTCCGGAATGCCAACGGTGGTCTGGTCTCCGGCGTATCGGAGTCATAGGTTGCATCCACTCCAATGACACTGGCACACCACCCGGCTGGCAACACTCCTCGGCCGCTCCGTGTTCGATCACGGGCGGGCGTCGTCGTGTTCGTGCTGCTGGGGCTGGTGCAGCTGTTCATGGCGACGGTGGTGCCGCTCGTCGAGGGTCGTGCGCCGACCAGTCTGGGTGCGCACATCGAGCAGCAGTCCGAGCGCAAGCACTACGTTCACAACGAGGCGAATTGCGCGGCGTGCGTCGCGCGCCACCTCACCGGAACGGCGCCGCTGCCCGCATCCGTCGCGTTGCAGGCGAGCCTGTCGGTCGCGCTGCCGCCCGCCGCACCGCTTCTCCCGCCAAATGCCGAGCGCCGTGATCCGTCCGCCGCTCGTGCTCCGCCCGCGCGCGTCCGACTCGGCTGATCGAGGCTCGCGTTCACGCGAGCCCGCCGCGGGAGCCACGCCGCTAGCTGATACCAGCGCCGCCCGCAGGCGATCGACTCGTTAGGCCGAGTCACTCCGCACAACTCGATACGGTCAGGAATCTCAGGTGACGCGTGGTTCGCGTCTCCGGAGCCCGACGTAGCGGCCACACGCGGTGGTGCGACAAGCGGGCAAGACCTCACGAAGCGTCCACCCACCCGACCGTTCCGGTCGCGTGGCTCCTTCGGTTCAACGGGCATCGGAATGCGCCATCGTTCTCGGTTTCTTCCCTCGTTTCTCATCGCGCGACACGCCGCGGTCGCCACAGTCCTGTGTGCCAGTTGGCACGTGCGTGAGGCCCACGCGCAACAGCGTGACAGCACGTATCAGGTGCTGCGTGTCACGCGACAGCAGGCCATTCGCGAGGCGCTGGCTCGCAATCCGACGCTGCAGGTCTCGCGCGAGCAGGTGGCGCAGGCGCAGGCCCGCGTGACGCAAGCGCACGCGCTGCCCGAGCCGTCGATCGGTGCGAGCGTCGTCGGACAACCCGGCGCGTTCCGTCCGAGATCGGGGAACGAGACCGACCTGTCCGTCGGCATCACCCTGCCGTTCCCGGGCAAGATTCTCCTGCAGGGGCAGGCCGCGCGCGGCGAGCTGGGCAGCATCGACGAGTCGTACGCACTGCAGCGCCAGCTCATCGTCTTCCAGACCAATCAGGCGTACGACTCGCTGCTCGTCTCGTTGCAGCATCGTCGCGATCTCGAAGAAGCGAAAACGCTGACGCAGGGCTTTCTCGAGAAGACGCAGGCTCGCTTCAACGCCGGGACCGTCGCGAAGCTGGACGTGATCAAGGCGCAGGTGGGTGTCGCTCAGGCCGAGAATGACCTGATCGCGAACGAGCGCGGCGTGGCCAATGCGCGTGCCGCGCTCAACCGCTTGTTAGGCCGAGTCCTCGGCGCGTCGATCGAGGCGGCTGACAGTCTGACGATCCCCACCGTGCCGCCGGACTTCGCGCAACTGGAGGCGATCGCGATGGCGCGTCGTCCGGAGCTGCGCGGGTTGGCGAGCGAACAGGCAGGCGCGCGCGCGTCGCAACGCTTGGCACAGCAGTACTTCATTCCAGATCTCGATCTCAGCATCACGCGGAGCCGACTGTACGGCAGTACGGCCGAGTACGAAACGGGCATTGGCTTCACCCTGCCGATCTTCCTCTGGCAGCATCAGCGCGGCGAGGTGGCCGAGGCGAAGCATCGGCAGTTCGAGCTCAACGCGCAGTATCGCGACCTCGCCGCCCAGGTGGGCGAGGACCTCCGGAACGCGTACGCGACGGCGTCGACTTCATATCGACAGGCCGTGTACCTCCGTGACCAGCTGCTGCCGTCGGCGCGGGAGGCGTTCCGCATTGCGTCGGCGAGTTACTCGCTGGGTGGCTCGTCCGCGCTCGAGGTGATCGACGCGCAGCGAACGTTGCTGGATGCTCAGACACAATACGCCGCGGCACTCGCCGCGGTGAACGATGCGGTTGCCGATCTCGAGCGGGCGACCGGTGCTCCTCTTTCCACGCTCTCGAGCGGAGGGTCCGATGCGCGGTAACCATGGCGTTTGGGCGGCGACCTGTGTGGCGTCGCTTGCGTTAGGCGCCTGCTCGAATTCGAGTGCGGAAGCGGATGCAGCGCGCGACGCTGCCGGGGCGACGCCGGCCGCCGCGACGTCGCCGGCGCCAGATACGGGGAACCGGGCGATGGCGGGCACCGTGATCGTCCCGCCCGAACAGCTGACGCGACTCCGCGTCGTCCCCGTGACCGCTTCGGCCTTCCGACCCACCATTCAGGCGACAGGCACCGTTCAGTTCGACGCCGATGTGTCGACGAAGGTGCTGGCGCCGATCTCCGGTCCGGTGACGAGAATTCTGGCCGAACCCGGCACGTACGTCCGCGCGGGGCAGGCGTTGGCGCTCGTGTCGTCGCCGGACTTCGCGACGACCGTCGCCGATTTCCGGAAGGCGCAGGCCGCGTGGGTGCAGGCGAAGCGCGTGGCCGATCTCGACGAGCAGCTCTGGAAGAACGACGCCATCGCCAAGCGCGATCTCGAGCAGGCACAGACCGATGCCGTAGCGGCCGCCGCGGACCGAGACGCGGCGCTGCAGCAGCTCCGGTCGTTAGGCGTGGACGAGGCGTCGATCGCCGCGCTGCGCGATGGGAAGGAGGTGCCGACGCTCCAGGCCGCGATTCGCGCGCCCCTCGAGGGCACGGTCGTCGAGCGGCTCATCAATCCGGGTCAACTGTTGCAGGCCGGTTCGACGGAGGCGTTCACAGTCGCGAACCTCGCGACGATGTGGGTGCAGACGAGTGTCTTCGAGTCGGACCTGTCGGCGGTGCAGGCGGGTGACCGGGCAGAGGTGACGACGACGGCGTCGCCGACGCCATTCGTGGGGCGCGTGACGTACATCGCCGCGCTCGTCGATCCGGCAACGAAGGCGACGGCGGTTCGCGTCGTGGTACCGAACACGCGGCGGCTGCTCAAGAAGGACATGTACGTGCAGGTGTCGATTCATGCGTCGCGCGAACGGAACGGTGTGCTCATTCCGGTGACCTCGGTTCTGCGCGATGACGACAATCTGCCGTTCGTGTTCGTCGAGGTGACGAGCCCCAACGGAACGTCGTTCGCGCGACGACAGATCACGATCGGCAACCGCGTTGACGACCAGTACGAGGTGAAGGCTGGGGTCAAGGCGGGTGAACGCATCATCTCCGAGGGCGCGCTGTTCGTGCAGTTCGCGCAGAGTCAGTGAGCGGGCGGCCCACGACACCAGTCGGCACCGACGGGCAGGACGGAAACGGCACCGCGGCGGACAGCGCGGCGGAGCGGTGGCGACACGATGTCGCACATGCGGAAGCGGAAGAAGCGGCTCCTCGGCCTTCGTTCGTCAACCGCATCGTTGCCGCATCGCTTCGCCAGCGACTTCTCGTGGTGCTGGCGGCGGGTGCGCTCGCCGGCGCCGGGTTCTGGTCGTTCAAGCGCCTGCCTGTCGACGCGTATCCGGATCTCTCGCCACCGATGGTGGAGGTCATCACACAGTGGCCGGGTCACGCCGCCGAAGAGGTGGAGCGACTGATCACAGCGCCCGTCGAGCTGCAGATGAATGGCCTGCCGGGCCTTCGCGTCATGCGCTCCGTCTCGCTGTATGGTCTGTCGGACGTGACGCTCACGTTCGTGGATGGCACCGACAACTACTTCGCGCGGCAGCGCGTGTTCGAGCGCGTCCCCGATGTCGAGTTGCCCGAGGGCGTCTCGGCCGGCGTGTCACCGCTGTTCTCGCCGTCGGGGCTCGTCTATCGCTACGTGTTGCAGAGCCCTGACCGCTCCGCGCGCGATCTTCACATCCTCCAGGATTGGGTGATCGATCGCGCGTACAAGGCCGTCCCCGGTGTCGCCGACCTCGAGTCGTTAGGCGGCGAGACGATGCAGTACCAGGTGCTCATCGATCCGGCGAAGCTCGCCGGCGCGGGGCTCAGCGTCCCCGACGTCGCGACCGCGCTGGGCGCGAACAACGGGAATGCCGGTGGCGGCTTCTACTCCGAGGGCGGCCAGTTCTATTACGTCCGCGGACTTGGCCGCGTCGCGACGACCGAAGACATCGGAAACGTGGTGCTTGCGGTCCACGATGGGACGCCGGTGCTGGTCAAGGACATCGGCGAGGTGGTGATCGGCGCGGCTCCGCGTCTCGGTCAGTTCGGATTCCAGAACCAGAACGATGCCGTCGAGGGTGTCGTCACGCTCCGCACGGGTGAGCAGGCGCAGACCGTTCTCAAGGGCATTCAGAAAAAGACGGATGAGCTGAACCGCCAGATTCTGCCGAAGGACGTGAAGATCGTTCCGTTCTACGATCGCAGCGACCTGATTCAGCTGACGACGCGCACGGTCATGGACAACCTGCTCCGTGGGATCGTGCTCGTCGTCATCATCCTCATCTTCTTCCTGTACGACTTCAGGTCGGGGCTCATCGTCGCCGTCACGATCCCGCTCTCGCTGCTGTTCGCGTTCATCTGTCTCGACCTGCGTGGCATTCCGGCGAATCTGCTCTCGATTGGCGCCATCGACTTCGGCATCCTCGTCGACGGAGCCGTGGTGATGGTCGAGAACATTTATAGAAGGCTCGCTGACCCTGAGGCGGAACGGGTCGGAGTGGTCCACACGATCATCGCCGCGGCGGCCGAGGTGGATCGGCCGATCTTCTACGCGGTGGCGGTGATCATCGCGAGCTTCCTGCCGATCTACGTGCTGACTGGTCCGTCGGGGAAACTGTTCGAGCCGATGGCGGACACGACGATCTTCGCGCTCATCGGCGCGCTGATCGTCACGCTGACGCTGCTGCCGGTGTTGTGTGCGTGGTTGCTCAAGCGTGGCACGAAGGAGCGGCGCAATCCGGTCTACGAGTGGATTCGCTCGCAGTACGGTCGGGGTCTGACGCATGCGCTGCGTCGGCCGTGGTGGACGATCGGCGCGTCAGTGGCGGTGTTCGCGCTTTCCATGGCGCTCATCCCGACCATCGGCGCCGAGTTCATGCCGAAGCTCGACGAGGGCGCGCTGTGGGTGCGCGCGACAATGCCGTACACGATCTCGTTCGAGGAATCGTCGAAGATCGTGCCGCAGGTGCGTGACATCCTGCGCTCGTTCCCCGAGGTGACGGTCGTCGCGTCGGAGCATGGGCGTCCTGATGACGGCACGGATCCGACCGGCTTCTTCAATGCCGAGTTCTACGTGGGGCTCAAGCCGTACAGCGAGTGGCACGGCGCGTATCACTCGAAGCCCGAGCTGATCGCCGCGGTAGGCGACAAGCTCAAGGTCTTTCCCGGCATCACGTTCAACTTCACGCAGCCGGCCGAGGACGCGGTCGACGAGGCGGAGACGGGGCTCAAGAGCTCGTTGGATGTGAAGGTGTTCGGAACCGATCTGGTGATTCTCGAGCAGAAGGGCCGTGCGGTGAAGCGCGTGCTCGATCAGGTGGCGGGTGTGAAGCATGTGACGGTCGTCCAGGAGCTCGGGCAGCCGAGCCTGACGATCGACATCGATCGGGCGAAGATCGCGCGGTATGGCGTCAACGTGGCCGACATCAACGGGCTCATTGAAGCGGCCGTGGGCGGCAGCGCGGCGACGCAGGTGGCGCAGGGTGAGCGGCTGTTCGATCTGGTCGTCAGGCTTCTGCCGCAGTATCGCCAGACGCCGGAGCAGATCGGCAACGTGCTCGTGGCGACGGCGGATGGTCAGCGGGTGCCGCTGCGCGAGTTGGCGGACATCCAGCTCGCGAACGGTGCGTCGTTCATCTACCGGCAGGACAACTCGCGCTTCATCGGAGTGCAGTACTCCGTGGAAGGGAGAGATCTCGCGGGCGCGGTGCAGGAGGCGCAGCGGAAGGTCGCGGCGGCGGTCCCGATGCCCCCGGGCTATCGCGTGGTATGGGGCGGCGAGTACGAGGAGTACACGGCGTCCCGCTCGCAGCTGCAGTTCATTCTGCCGGTGACGTTGCTGCTGATCTTCGTCATCCTGTTCGCGCTGTACAACAACTTCAAGTTCCCGTTCATCACGGTCGCCGGCGTCGTCCTGTCGGCCCCGATCGGTGGGCTGCTCGCGCTGGAGCTTACGGGCACACCGTTCTCGGTCTCGTCGGGCATCGGTTTCCTGGCGCTGTTCGGCGTCTCGGTGCAGACGGCGATCGTCTACATCTCGTACGTGAACGAGCTGCGGCGGATGGGCAAGAGCGTCGCCGATGCGACGTCGGAGGCGGCGCTGCTCAGGCTCCGGCCGATCATGATGACCGCGCTCGTGGCCGCGTTAGGCCTGCTGCCGGCGGCATTGTCGAGCGGCGTCGGCTCTGATTCTCAACGGCCGTTCGCCCTCGTCATCGTGGGTGGTCTCTTCTCGCGGCTGCTGATCAGTGTGTACCTCATGCCCGCGCTCTATACGGTTGCGGCGCGCGAAGGGGACAGGCTCGAGGTATAACGGCGCAACTGCTTGACTACGCTGAATTCCAAGAGGCGCCGAATTCCAAAAGTCGCTGAATTCCAGACGGCGCTGAATTCCAAAGGGCGCTGAATTCCAAAGGGCGCGCGAACCGCGCGAAAGACAACCGGCGGTTCCGCCCTTACGCGCCGTCCGCGCGCTCTCTGGGATTTCGCGCCCCTTGGGATTTCGCGACGTCTGGAATTCAGCGCCTCTTGGAATTCAGCGCCGCCATTGCCCTGCGCCGTTCGGGCCGTGCGCCTTTGGTCAGTATCAAGCCGCCTAACGATCCGGCGTTGGCCCCGGACGTTCGAGCAGCCAGTCGAGCGCGCGCTTCGTCTCGAAGCCCGCCGTCGCCAGTCGTTTCAGGGAATGGCCGGCGAAGGGAACCGGGAAGCGTTGAATCCGATCGCAGCCGGCGGCGAGAAGGGCCGAGTCGGCGGTGATGTAGCCGTCGCGCGTGCCGCGGATGATGGCGATGCGCTCGTCATGCGGGACGTCGGCGATGGCCGTGGCAACGACGAAGCTTTCCGGTCCGGTGGGCTCCGGTCCGTTCATCATGTCGCTCAACGAGACGCGCAGGTGACTTCGCGAACCGGGGGACATCGCGAGGACGGCGGCAGTGCCTGCGGGCTTCGCATAGGCCGCGGTCCAGATCGCGACTTCGGCTCCGAGCGAATGGCCGGCGATGATGAGCGGAACCGAGTCGCCGCCCAGCTCGTGCCGAGCTCGGGCGATGAGGGGGCGAATGGTCTGCGCGAAGGCGGAGTCTCTGGCGGGCAGGCGGGAGGGGAGTGAATGCAGCAGCGCCCGCATGTCGAACCCGGCGACCGCGAACTGCGATCGCGCCAGCGAGCCGGCGAGGTCGCGGTGCGGCTGCCAGAAGCCGACGTCGTTGCCGAAGAAGAAGATGACGGCACGAGGTGGTCGCGTCGTGTCGGCCGCACTATAAAGGAAGAGGGGCTGGGCGCGGAGCCAGCCGTCACGAGCGATGTGAGTCGGCCGGTCCCCATGGGCGCACCCAAAGAGCGCGGCGAGGACTGTCATTCCGAGCCGGAGGCGCCTGCCAGTCATCAAGTCCAGAGTCATCAGTCGTCAGTCATCCGTCTTTAGTCATCAATTTTCAGTCAGGAAGCTCTCACCCAACGTGCTGCCCTCGCGTAGCGTACTTGAGCTGAGTCTGCCTTCGGTCCAAGCTACCCAGCCGTAGCTCTCGTCAGCATGACGAAGCGACGTGCGAGTCATCCTCCCTGCTCACCCGTTGCCTAACAGGATTTTCATGAGAGCGCACTCTCCGATCGTCGCTGCCTGGTCACTCGTCGCCGCCCTCGGGACGCCGGTTCTGGCTCAGGGCGGAGCCGCCGCGCCCGTCGACACGCTGAACGACCCGGTGCGCATCATGGTCAGCCGGCTCGAGCTCGAGAAGTACAAGGGGACCATCAAGGGTCTCACGCAGTTCGGCGATCGGCGCCAGGGAACGAAGCGCAACCGCGATGCGGTGGACTGGATCGAGGCCCAGCTCAAGAGCTACGGCTGCACCAATACCGAGCGGATCAAGTACGACTATCAGCCGGCCCCTGGCGCGGGCGGTCAGCGGCCGGCACAGCCGCTGGACAGCGCGGCCATCGCGGCGCGGCGCGCGGCGGCGGCGCGCAGCACACAGGCTTCGGGTGGCGGACGCATTCGCGGCAATCGCGCTCGCACCGGCGTGAACACCGATTCGCTCGCGCAGCCCGATCCGCGGATCCGCGCGATCAACATGGAGCCGACGACGCCTGGCGAGCGCCAGGAGGTGTACTGCACGAAGGTGGGCACCACGCGTCCGGACGAGATGTACATCATCGGCGGCCACATGGACGGTCACGGCTGGGGTGAGGCCGCGAACGACGACGGCTCCGGCACCGCGATCGTGATGGAGCTCGCGCGCGTGTTCAGCAGCCCCGATGTGCAGACCGAGCGCTCCATTCGCTTCATCCTCTGGAACAACGAGGAGACGGGACTCAACGGGGCCCGCGCGTACGTCGAACAGCGTCAGGCGCTGCAGGGCAAGGAATCGCCCGCGGGCTCCAAG
>Ga0310810_10007425_pt1 | contig 12502 bp, 10 predicted proteins | sample NCmetagenome_FD_207641 | JGI IMG/M metagenome (GOLD analysis project Ga0310810, IMG submission 207641) | Soil microbial communities from experimental microcosm in Duke University, North Carolina, United States - NC | ecosystem: Engineered > Artificial ecosystem > Soil microcosm > Unclassified ... | reverse complement strand
TGAAAGCCTTCGGTCCGGGTGACGAAGCGAAGATGATCGCGGTTCTTAACAAGCTGCGCAGCCTCCGAGACTCCACGCGCGGCAGCGATTCCGGCGTGCTGCACGCTGGTTTCTACCAAGGCAATAAGCTCGGGGCGCAGGCGACGCGGGCGTATCGCAATGCCTTGCGCGACGGCCTCTTGCCCGACCTCACGATATCGCTGGAGAACGCACTTCGATCCGGCGGCGACGACGTGGTGCGCAATGGGTATACCGCTCTGTACGACGATGCGAACCGCGACGTCGCAGCGATCGAGAAGGCTGCGCAGCAGGTGTGGAAGCTCCCCGATACGCTGAAAGGCGACCTTTCCACTCATCTGCGTGAAGCGCTTTCCGAGCGGCCGCTCACTCTGCCGCGCCCGAAGGACGAGTCGCTGGTCAGGAAATCATGACGGCGCAGGAGAGTTTTTCCGCCGGGTGGTATGGAAAGATTCCCGGCACCGGCGACTTCATTACGCGCCGCATGCCCGCCGCCTTCAGCGAATCGTGGGATCGCTGGCTGCAATCGGCAATCGCCGGCAGTCGCGAGCGCTTGGGTGGGCGCTGGCGCGACACTTACCTCTCCATGCCGATCTGGCGTTTTGTGCTGTCTCCCGGAATGCTCACGCCGAATGCGTGGGCGGGGATCATGGTGCCAAGCGTGGATGCGGTTGGTCGCTACTTTCCGCTCGCCGTAGCGAGCGCACTCCCTTCCGCCAGCCTGAGCATCGTCGGGACGCTGATGGCGGCGGAATCATGGTTCGACGACATCGAGACGATCGCGCTTTCGGCGATTGCACCTGGCGCGGATTCGGCAGCGATCGACTCGGCAATTTCGCAGAGACCCTTCCGCACGGAATGGCTGCGTTACCCCGAAGGCCACGACGACACGGTGCCGATTCGCGGAGCCAAGCCCCAAATGCTGTGGGTGCCGCTCAGCGCACGCAACGGGCAACCGCCGGCGCAGGAAGTGTTCGACCTTGCTGCACGGATGGCCGAGCCGACCGCCGCCTGGCTCGCCGAGGAATCGGAGCTCTTCGGTCGCTGCATGCTCCTTTGCGAGTCCCTGCCACCGGCCGAGCAATACTGCGCCATGATGGACGGCCGCTGGGTGGAACGCGGCTGGGGCCGGCGCGACGTTCGCAACGCGGCTACTGCCTAGGTGGGCTAGAGCGATGCCCGTCACCGTCAAAGTCTTCACCAAGCATGGCGGCCGGCCAACGCTATTCCAGACGCGCGACTTCGAGGCACTGCCGGTGACGATCGGACGCGATGCAACCTGCACGCTTGCGCTCGACGATCCGCAGAAGCACATCTCGCGCGTGCACGTCGAGCTCGAGGAGGAAGACGGCACCTACTGGATGTCGGTCGTCTCGAAGGTGAACCCGGTGATGGTGAAGGGCCGGCGCTACGGCCCGGGCACGCGCCTCACCCTCAAATCGGGCGACAGCTTCGAGATGGGCGAGTTCGAGGTGCAGGTCGTGTTCCCGGAGAAGGTTCAGCCTGCGCCGCCGCCTCCACCCCCGGCTGAGAAGAAATCGCTGATTCAAGCACTCGCGGAAGAGGGAACCGACTCGACCGATATTCCGCCGCCCGAGGCCGGCATCTTCGATGAGCCCACGTTGATGGGCAGCACCGAAGAGCCGACGTATATGGGGCCGGCGATGAAGATAGCCGCCGCGCCGCCGCCTCCACCACCACCGCCGCCTCCGGTCGAGAAACGGCCGGCGCCGGTGGAATCCAAGCCTGCGCCCGCACCGAGGCCCGCGCCGGCTGCAGCGGCTCCGTCATCGGGCTCCTTGAACGAAGCCCTGCGCCTGATGCTGGAAGGTGCGGGCATGCCGAGCAAAGACATGTCAGCCGCGGAGGCGGAGAAGCTCCTGCGCGATTCCGGCACGATCCTTCGCGCGGCAGTGGAGGGGCTGATGATGCTCCTCATCGCGCGGAGCGAGATGCGCAAGGAATTCGAAGCGGAGGAGCGCACCATGGTTGCCGCGCGCGACAACAATCCGCTGAAGCTCATGGGCGATCCGCACGAGGCGATGCAGTTCCTGATGGATCCAGGCGGCCGCACGGGCGGCTTCCTCGAACCGGTGCAGGCGATTGGCGACGCCTGCGAAGACCTGCGTGCACACGAGCTCGCGCTCATGACCGGGATGCGCTCCGCGATCCTCGGCGCGCTGCGAAAATTCGACCCGAAGACGATCGAGAAGTCCCTGGAGAAGTCGTCCGGCTTCAGCTTCGGCGGCAAGAAGGCGAAGCTCTGGGAAGCGTTCGTCGAGCACCAAAGCCACCTTGCGCAGGAAGCGCAGGAAGACTTCAACAAGATCTTCGGCCGCGATTTCATGTCGGCCTACCAGGCGCAGATCCGCAAACTTAAAAGCGGTAAATAGGGGGTCTTGCCCCTTTGGCTGATACTGTATGAAAATACAGTATGGCCGCCCTCGACGCAATCCTGCAGCAGCACCCTGTCTGGCGCGGCGGCTCCCTGGCCAGGCCCATTTCCGTCCTTCCCACCGGCTTTACAGCCCTGGAGGCCGAGCTGCCCGGCGGCGGCTGGCCCCGCCAAGCCCTAACAGAGGTGCTGCACGAGGGGTTCGGCCTCGGTGAGCTGGGACTGATCCTGCCCGCGCTGGCTGCGCTCACGGCCGCAGGGCAGCGCGCAGTGTGGATTGCGCCGCCGCACGTGCCCTATGCGCCGGCGCTGACCGCCGCAGGTGTCGACCTGGTGAACCTGCTGATCATTCGCCCCCAGAACCGCTATTACGCGCTTTGGGCAGCGGAGCAGGCGCTGCGCTCGGGTAGCTGCCACCTGCTGGCCGCCTGGCTGCCCGCCTCACGACCCAAGGTGCGCTACGCCGAGCTGCAGCGGCTTGCGGTAGCGGCCGAGACCGGCCAAGCAGCTGCCTTTGTTTTTCGGCCTCTCGCCGCCGCCGCGGAATCATCTCCTGCGTGCCTGCGCCTCGCCCTCGAGCCGGGCGGACTCGAGCTCGGCCTGCAAATACTCAAGCGCCGCGGGGCTCCGCTCGTCACACCGCTCTACCTGCCTCTGAAAAGACCGTTCCATGTTCTGGGTCGCGCTGCATCTTCCCGGGCTCGCCGCGGAGACGCTCCCGCCGCTCGCCGCCTGGGCCTGCCAGTTCACGCCTAGGGTCGCGCTCGAACCCGACACGCTGCTCCTCGAAGTCGAAGGCAGCCTGCGCTACTTCGGGGGTACGGACGCGTTCCGCGTCGCATTGGAATGCGGTCTCGCCGAGCTTGGCGTGCAGGCTTCTCTCGCTATGGCACCGACTGCACGCGCCGCGCTGTGGTGCGCCCGCGGCGGCGGTTTGCCCTTTCCCGACCTGTCGGTCCGAGTAATTGGCGGGGAGCACTCTGCATTTTTCAAAAGCATTGGCGTAGCGACATTGGGCGAGCTGCTCGCGCTGCCGCGCGAAGGGCTCGCGCAGCGCTGCGGCCAAGGATTGATCAACGAGCTCGACCGCGCCCTCGGCAAGCTTCCGGAGCCGCGCGAATTTTTCGCGCCACCCGAGCGCTTCAATGCCAGGCTCGAGCTGCCGGCGGAGGTGAGCCATGCCGAAGCGCTTCTCTTCGGGGCCCGTCGCCTGCTCGTACAGCTCGAAGGATTGCTCGCCGCGCGCCAGGCCGGCGTGCGTGCTTTCACGCTGGGGCTCGTGCATCGCGACGGCTCGGCGAGCGAGGTGAAGGTGCGGCTCGCATCCACCACGCGCGACGCTGAACGTTTTGCGCACCTGCTGCGCGAAAAGCTCGCCGTGCTGAAGCTCGCGCAGCCGGTCGAAGTCCTTTCACTCGCGGCAGCGGATTTCATGCCCCTCGGCGGCAGGAGCCGCGCGCTCTTCGCCGACCGCGCCGCGGAGGCCGAGGATTGGGACCGGCTGGTCGAGCGCCTGCAAGCACGCCTGGGACGCGATGCAGTCCATGGCATCAGTGCCTATCCGGATCATCGACCGGAATACGCCTGGCGCCGCGTCGATCCCGGCGAATGGGATCCGCGTGAGTTCGTGCAGCCGGGGCCGCGACCGGCATGGCTGCTGGAGCGGCCGCTACCGGTGGACGAGGGCCGGCTCGAGCTGGTAGCCGGACCCGAGCGCATCGCCTGCGGCTGGTGGGACGGTGACGAGGCGAATCGCGACTATTTCGTCGTGGAGCTCGGCGCGACGCTCGCGTGGGCTTATCGAGAAGACGGACGGTGGTACCTGCATGGCTTTTTTGCCTGACTACGCTGAGTTGCACGCGCTGTCGAACTTCAGCTTCCTCCGCGCTGCCTCGCATCCGGAAGAGCTCGTCCAGCGCGCCCATGCGCTCGGCTACCGCGCGCTCGCGCTGACCGACGAGTGCTCTTTCGCCGGCAGCGCTCGCGCGCATTTCGCCGCCAAGGAGTGCGGGCTGCATCTCATCCACGGCACGGAAATCACGGTGGAGAAATCGAAGTTCATCCTCCTCGCCACCGACCGCGCTTCTTACGGTTCGATCGCCTCGCTCATCACCACCGGCCGCCGTCGCGGCAAGAAGGGCGCATATGCGCTAACTCTGGCCGACCTGGAGAAGGCGAACGCCCTGGTCCTATGGGTGCCTGGAGAAGACCTGTCCGTGGCACCGTGGCTCGCCGAGCGCTTCGCCGGCCGCGCCTGGATCGCGGCCGAGCTGCACTGCGGCCCGAACGACCGCGCGAAGTTGAACAACCTGCAGCAGCTGGGAAAAGCTCATGGATTACCGTTGGTGGCGGCGGGTGATGTGCGCATGCACGTGCGCTCGCGCAAGCGCTTACACGATGTAGTGACCGCGATCCGCCTGGGTAAGCCCGTGGCGCAATGCGGCCAGGCGCTGGAGCCGAATGCCGAGCGCAGCCTCCGCCTGCGTGTGCGCCTGGCCCAGCTATACCCGCGTGAATTGCTCGCGGAGACCGCGACCATCGCCGAGCGTTGCCACTTTTCACTCGACGAGCTGCGCTACGAGTATCCGGCCGAGATAGTGCCCGAGGGTCACACGCCGGCGAGCTGGCTGCGCCAGCTCACGGAAGAGGGCCTGCGGCGACGCTTTCCGGAAGGCGTAGCGCCGAAGGTGCGCGAGATGGTGGAGCACGAGCTCGCGCTCATTGCGGAGCTCGGCTACGAGCCTTTCTTCCTCACGGTCGAGGACCTGGTGCGCTACGCGCGCTCGGAGAACATCCTTTGCCAGGGGCGGGGCTCGGCGGCGAACTCCGTGGTGTGCTACGCGCTCGGCATCACCGAGGTCGATCCGGCGCGAATGAATGTGCTCTTCGAGCGCTTCGTCTCGCGGGAGAGGAACGAACCGCCGGACATCGACGTCGACTTCGAGCACCAGCGGCGCGAGGAGGTTATCCAATACGTCTACAAGAAGTACGGCCGCCATCGTGCCGCGTTGGCGGCAACCGTCATCTGCTATCGGCCAAAGAGCGCGGTCCGCGAGGTGGGCAAGGCGCTCGGCGTGCCGGCGGAAGAGATCGATGGCGCGGCTAAAGGGTTTGCTTTCTGGGATCAGCCGATCCCGGCGGAGAACCTGTGGATGCAATTCGCACAGATGCTGCGCGGCTTCCCGCGGCACCTGTCACAGCATCCCGGCGGCTTCGTCATTTCGCGCGGCCCGCTTGCCGAGCTCGTGCCGATCGAAAACGCGGCGATGCCCGAGCGCACCGTAATCCAGTGGGACAAGGACGATCTTGAATCGCTGGGACTGCTCAAGGTCGACGTGCTGGGTCTCGGCATGCTCTCGGCCATCCGGCGCGCATTGGCAATGGTCGGCATGCGCATGCCGGAGGTGCCACCGGAAGATCCCGTGGTGTACGCCATGATTCAGAAGGCCGATACCATCGGTGTCTTCCAGATCGAGTCGCGCGCGCAGATGAGCATGCTGCCGCGCCTGAAGCCGAAGGAGTTCTACGACCTGGTGGTGGAGGTTGCGATCGTGCGTCCCGGCCCGATCCAGGGCGGCATGGTGCATCCGTATTTGCGTCGACGGCGGGGGGAGGAGCCCGAGAGTTATCCGAGCGACGCCGTGAAGCAGGTGCTCGGCCGCACGCTCGGTGTGCCCATCTTTCAGGAGCAGGTGATGCAGCTCGCGATGGTCGCCGCGGGTTTCACGCCCGGCGAGGCCGATCGCCTGAGGCGCTCGATGGCGGCCTGGAAGAAGCGCGGCGGCCTCGAGCACTTCGAAGGCAAGCTCAAGAGCGGCATGATGCGCCACGGCTATAGCGCTGCGTTCGCCGATGGCCTCTACAAGCAGATCCTCGGCTTCGGCGAGTACGGCTTCCCCGAGTCCCATGCCGCGAGCTTTGCGCTGCTCGTCTACGTTTCTTCGTGGCTCAAGTGCCATCACCCGGCCGCTTTCTGCGCGGCTCTCCTCAATAGTCAGCCAATGGGCTTTTATGCGCCATCGCAGCTCGTGCAGGACGCTCGACGCCATGGCGTCGAAGTGCTGCCGCCGGATGTGAACGCGAGCGAATGGGACTGCACCCTAGAGGGCCCTGCGCTGCGCTTGGGTTTGCGAATGGTGAGCGGGCTCTCCGAGACCGCTGGCAAGCGCATCGCTGGCGACAGGCCGTATAGGCGCGTATTCGATCTCAATCTCAACCGCAAGGATCTACAGTCTCTGGCTGCCGCTGGCGCATTGCAGTCGATCAGCGGACATCGACGCATTGCCCACTGGGTAGCCGCCGGTGCGGCGCGCCGCTCCCCCCTCGATTCACCTGCGGATGAATCACTGCCCGTGCTCGCGGCGCCAACCGAGGGTGCGGATATCGTTGCCGACTACGCGAGCCTCGGTCTCACGCTGGGACGCCACCCGCTCGCCTTGCTGCGCGGAAAGCTGAAGGCGATGGGTCTTGGCGATGCCCAAGACCTGCACGAATTGCCGCACGGCAGTCCGGCGCGCGTTGCAGGCCTAGTCACCTGCCGCCAGCGCCCCGATACGGCGAGCGGCGTGGTTTTTGTGACCCTGGAGGACGAGACCGGCAACATGAACATCGTCGTCTGGAATCGGCTGGTCGACCGGCAACGGCGCGAGCTTCTGGGCGCCCGGCTGCTCGGCGTCCACGGCACGATCGAGCGCGATGGCGACGTCGTGCATCTCGTCGCACGGCGCCTGGTGGACCATACCGCGCTGCTCGGACCCCTCGAAACGGCTTCGCGCGATTTCCATTAAGCTTTTCGGCTGTGACCGAAATCCTCGGCTTGATCGCCGCACGCCGTAGCCGACGGCCTGCCTGCAACCTTGCAGAGTTGACGCATCTTTTCAAACGACTCAGCGCATGCGCGGCCGCCGAGGCGGCAGAGACCGAAGACCGCATCTGGGGCGTCTGGATGCATCACCCGCACCGTGCCGCTGCGGCTGTCCTAGAAGCCGCAACGCGCGACATCGCCGCCCGGCGTTACGACATTGCTGAAACCCGGTTGACAGCGCTTCTGCGCAGCGCGCCGCTCTATGCCGAGGCCTGGCACAAGCGCGCCACCCTCTATTACCTGCAGGGACGCGACGAGGAGTGCCTGCATGACATCCAGCGCACTCTCGAGCTCGAGCCGCGCCACTTCGCCGCCATCCTCCATTTCGCGGAGATCCGCCTCGGCGATGGCGCGGGGTCCGAGGCACGCTACGCGTTCGCCGCGGCGCTGACGCTGCATCCTCACCTGCCTCGCGCACGCGAGGCGCTCGCTGACAAAGCCTGACCGGGGCCGGCCCGGCACGGGCCCGGCTCGAAGAGGAGGGCCCGCCTATAATGCCGCGCATGCCTGAAGCCAATTACAAGGTCACGGTAGCGCGCGATCTCGAGGACCTGATTCCAGTGTTCATGTCCAACCGCAAGAAGGAGCTCGACACGCTGCGTGTCGCGCTTGCCTCGGCGGATTTCGAGCAATTGCGCCAGCTCGGCCACCGCATGAAGGGGGTGGGGGTCTCCTACGGCTTCGATCATGTCTCCACGCTCGGCAAATACATCGAAGACGGCGCGCGCAGCGGCGACCGCGCGGGCCTTGAAGCGCGCATCGTCGAATACGCTGACTACCTGTCAAAGGTCCAGATCGCGTACGAATGAGCGCGAGCGTGCGATGATGGCGCTCTAGCGATGCGCATCCTCATCATCGACGACGATCCGGATCTGCGGAGCCTGCTCAGTCACTACATCAAGCAGCGCTGGCCGGATTGGGGCGTCGACGAGTACGACCCTCTCGAGCTCAATTTTCCTGGCGACGATTTTGCGCTAGGGAACTACCAGGCGCTGATTCTTGACTACATGCTCGGGCGCGGCGATGGCCTCGAGTGGCTGCAGCGCCTGAAGACACGTTCGGACTGCCCGAAGATCCTCTTCCTCACCGGCGCGGGCAACGAAATCATCGCGGTGCGCGCCATGAAGCTGGGCGCCGATGACTACCAGCGCAAGCAGGAGCTGACGCGCGAAAAGCTCCTCACCTCGTTGCATGAACTCACCGCGGGTGCGAGGGAGAAAACGCTGTCACCCGAGCTCGCCGCCCGCGCGGAGGGTCACAAGCTTGGCGCGAAGATCAACATTCCAGGCATCAAAGTGCTGCGACTCATCGGCGAGGGCGGCATGGCGCGCGTCTATCTCGCCTCGCGCGAAGGGGACGATGAGCCGTTGGTCGTGAAGATCCTGCGGCGCGAGATCCTTTCCAACAAGACCGCGCTCGCCCGGTTCATCGAGGAGTACGCGATGGTCGAGCGGGTGCGGAGCCGCCACGTCGCCCGCATCTTCGGCCACGGCAAGTCCGAGGAGCACGCCTACCTCGTTATGGAGTTCTTCGAAGGTGGCGACCTGCACAAGCGGCTGACCGGCAAGGCCATCGACCCGATCGAAGCGATGCGCATCTTTCGCGAGCTGATGTTCGCCCTGGGCGATATCCACGAGAAGGGCATCCTGCACCGTGACCTAAAGCCGCAGAACCTCATGTTCCGCCAGGACGGGACGCTCGCCATCCTCGATTTCGGCATCGCCAAGGACATCGCCGCGGTCGATCGCACCCACCAAGGAGAGGTGCTCGGCACGCCGCGCTACATGAGCCCGGAGCAGGTCCAGGGGCGGGCGCTCGACCTGCGTACCGACATCTACAGCGCGGGCGTACTGCTCTACCAGATGCTCACCGGCCGGCACCTCTTTGAAGGTGAGACCGCGATGGAAGTGGCTTTGCAGCACGTCAACACCGCGCCGCCGGGACTACCGCCGCAGCTCGAGCGCTATCAGTACCTGCTCGACAAGCTGCTGGAGAAGGACCGCGACGCGCGCTTCCGCAATGCCGATGAGGTGATCGGCTACCTCGACCGCAAGCTCGGGCCGTCAGCCGAGACCGACGTAACCCAGAAGCTGCACTAAGGAAGCTTTGCCCAGATTGCCCTGAGCTGGTCGGGCAAGTCCTTCGGGGAGAAGGGTTTCGAGATGGCGCCGGCAGCCCCTAGCGCCATTAGCTCCTCCATGTCCTTGTGCGTAGCCTTGGCGGTGATGAACACGACCGGCAACGCGCTCGTTTCGGGGTTCTGCTTCATGTGTCGGAAGACCGTTGGGCCGTCCATGGCGGGCATCATCCAGTCCAGCATCACGAGGTCCGGCTTGAAAGAGGTCATCCGTGCGATCGCAGTCGTCGAGTCGCTGACGACGTCGACGGTCATCTTGCCGACGCGCTCGAGCGACATGCGCACGATGCGCTGGATGTCCTCGTCGTCCTCGACGTAGCAGATACGTTGTAGCGGGCGTTCAGGCATGGCGTGGGAGCTCGAACCAGAAGGTGGTGCCGGTGCCGCCGCCGGCGCGCTCGTGGAAACCGATGTGTCCCTGCATCATCTCGATCAGGCGCTTGCAGATGGCGAGACCGAGACCGGTGCCGCCTTTCTGGCGCGTGGCGGTCGAATCGGCCTGGTTGAAGCGGCCGAAGATACGCGAGCGGAACGCCTCGGGAATACCGGGCCCCTTGTCATGCACGCTGATGCGCAGCTGGCCGGCGGACTCTTCGGTGGTGATTTCCACGACCTCGCCCTCGGGCGAGAACTTCGCGGCGTTGGACAAGAGATTCGTCATGACCTGGAGCAGGCGCTTGCGATCTGCGTTGACTTCGCTCGTCGATAGCTCGCCACGCGGCTCGAAACGCACATGGAAGCGGTCGCCGAAGCCTTTGTTCAGGAGCATCGACTCGCGCACGAGCTCGTCGACTCGGATGATCTCGGGATTCAGCGTGAGCTTGCCGGACTCGATCTTCTCGATATCCAGGATGTCGTTGATGAGGTCGAGCAGGCGCTGGCCGTTGCGCTCGGCCACTTCGGTCAGCTCGGCTACGTCCTTGTTCACGTCGCCGAGCACGCCGGCGTTGATGAGCTGCAGCGAACCGATGATCGAGGTGAGGGGCGTACGCAGCTCGTGCGACAGGGTCGAGGTGAATTCCTTCTTCATGCGCTCGGCCTCTAACTGGGCTGTTATGTCCCGCCCCTGGGCGATGACCGAGATGATGTGGCCGTCGGGATTCACGAGCGGAGTCACGGTCCAGTCGCACACCACGGAGAGGCCGTCGCGCCGCGGATTGCGGACCTTGATGCCGGCGCTCGGCCGGCGCGAGTTGATCATCGCCGACCATTCGCGATCGAAATCCGCGTGGTACTTCGGCAACACGATCTGCTTGACCGATTTTCCGACCAGCTCGTCCGCCGCAAAGCCGAAAAGGAGCTCGGCGGCATGATTTACTTCGTGCACCATGCCCTCGGCGCCGAGCTCGAGGACCGCAATCGGCGCGCGCTCGGCAAAGAGCGCGAGCTTGCGACCACTCGCCTCGATCTGCCGACGGGCTTCCTGCAGCTCGACCAGCTGTCGCTGGTAGGCGTGGCGCAGGCGATAGCCTGAAAGGAACACGCCATTCAGGCGGAAAGCGATGGCGACGCTCACGCCGTAGAAGAGCGGAATGAGCAGCGCGATCTCGGCAAATAGACGATTGCCGAATGTCGCGAGCACGTACATGAAGGGCAGGGCGATGGCAGCGCCGTAAGCGGCGAAGAGCGGCCACGACGCCGCATACATCGGGATGCCGCCGGAAAGCACACCCGCCAGCAGGAAGGCGAGGAACACCTGGCGCTCGTCTGCGTGCGACGGAAAGAACACGGCGGCCGCAAAGCCCCAAACCGCGCCGGCAGCGAAGGCGCCGATGCCGATCCAGCGCAGCCACTGGCCTGTGTTCTCGTGCCGGCGGATGTCGTTGCGGTAGCCGAGGTACAGCATGCCGTGAAGGACAACGACCAGCGCGAGCAGGCCGCCCCAGAAAATCACGAGCTCGATCAGCCGGCCCTCGCGCAGTTCCCACGCGGCGATGACACCGGTGACCACCGTGGCTGCCATGCCGAGCGGCAGCTGGCTATAAAGCTGGTCTACGCGGTCGGCGCGCACCAGCGCCGGATCGGCGCGGTCGCGAATATCGGCCGTCAGCGCCGCCGCTCGCTCGGCGGGCTCGACCGTATCGATTCCGTTGGTTAGCGTGCTCATTGGCTTGGGGTTCTGACGCCCCGTACCAATTCTAAAGGCTTATCAGAAGGTCCTGCTGTTACGAATTACACCTACCAGTTGCGAATTGCCGCTGCGGGTTACGAATTACACCGATCGGTTCCGAATCACCCCGACAGCAATGCCTTCGATCGCGAGCGACTCACGCCGGAGATCCACTTCGATAGGCGAGAACTCCGGGTTTTCCGCCTCTAGCTGCACGGCATGGCCGCGGCGGCGAAAGCGCTTTACCGTCACTTCGTCGCCGAGGCGCGCGACGACGATCTGGCCGCTGCGCGCATCATCGGTTTTGTGGACAGCGAGCAGGTCACCTTCCAGGATCCCTGCGTCGCGCATCGACATGCCGCGTACACGCAGTAGGTAATCTGCCCGCGGCGTAAAGAGGTTGGGGTCGACTTGAAAGCGCCCCTGCACATTCTCTTCGGCGAGCATGGGTGCGCCGGCTGCCACGCGTCCGACCACCGGTAGCTCGAGGAGCTTGCCGGTGCGCTGGCCACCGCGGACGCGGATACCGCGCGACGCACCGGAGGAAATCTCGATGGCGCCCTTTTTCTCCAGCGCGCGCAAATGCTGTTCGGCCGCGTTCACCGAGCGGAAGCCCATTTTTTCCGCGATTTCCGCTCGTGTCGGCGGGTACCCCGACACCTCGGTCAGGTCGCGCACGAGGCGCAGGATTTCCGCTTGCCGGTCCGTGAGTGGTTCCATTGGACTGGCATTATATACAGTATCAGAGGAGCCTGCTTTGAGCCGGGCCTGCAGACTCGGCGATGAGGTCGGCATCGTCGTTCTCAGGTCGGCTGACACGGGGGCTGACCGGATGTGCCTTCATCTGCGAAGCAGGGTATGGGCGAACGAGGTCGATCGGGCTCTCGTTCGTACGATCGAGCCAGCTCGCGTAGTCGGTCGGTGCGATGATCACCGGCATGCGGTCGTGGATGGGTTCCATGAGCGCGTTCGGTGCTG
>Ga0310810_10007424_pt1 | contig 12503 bp, 9 predicted proteins | sample NCmetagenome_FD_207641 | JGI IMG/M metagenome (GOLD analysis project Ga0310810, IMG submission 207641) | Soil microbial communities from experimental microcosm in Duke University, North Carolina, United States - NC | ecosystem: Engineered > Artificial ecosystem > Soil microcosm > Unclassified ... | reverse complement strand
ACCAGACGGTCTTCTCTGCCCAAACCTGGGAGATCACCGAGAACTCGATCGGATACCAGGGTCCGTACATCGCGCTGGCCGCGTACTTCGCGCCCCGCGCAGGGTCCAATCTGCCCTCGGCGCCGACCGGTCTCAAGGTGAAGCCGCCAGGTGCCGCGGCAAACGTGATTCGAGACCTCGAGCGGAACTGAAGGTCGGCAGCGCAGTCGCGGCGATCAGCGGCCAGCGGGAGGGAAACCGGCAGTTTGCGTCACGCGCCGCGCCTGTTCGAAGTGGCGGCGATCGTGGGCCGCCATCAGCCGGCAGCCGTCGAGCACGCTGTAGGTGATGAACCTGACGAACGGCGAGACCATGATCGTCCTAGCCGCGATGCCAGGGTCGAGCGACTGCATCCACTCGGCGCGATTCCGGTGCCCGGCCATGAACCGTTCGATGACGCCGTCGTCAATCGCGCTCTGAGACGGAGTGGCGATTGCCGACGTGGTGAACTTGCGGGTGGTTTGCGGTGCCTGCGACCGAACGAGTTGCCGGCCGAAGAAGCCGGGCACGAGCGGCATGCGCCGCCACAGTGTCGGCGGATGCGCGAGGGCGTGCCGGGCCGCGGTCACCATGAGGCGATTCGCCGTGTGCAGGTGCTCGAAGCACTGGGCGACGCTCCAGGCGCGGTCGGCGGGGCGCCAGTTGAGCTGCGCGGGCGTAAGTTCACCGAACGAACGCTCGGCGTCGCCAGCCACGTCATCGAGCGCGGCTGACGCCTCGCTCAGCGACAGTCTCGTGTAGTCCATTCGGCTCGTCCGAAACAGTCGAAGCGGTGACGCTGGACAGGGGCAGCGTCTGCCCATTGCGGCCGATCATCGCCGCCCCTGTAACACCGTGAGCCGGTTCGCCGAACGAAGCGTCAGCTCTTCTCGAACACCTGATGGTTGTTGACCTTCTGTCCCTGCGCGTTGGTACCGGTCGAGGTAACCGTCAGGGTCTTCCCGTCAGCCGAGATCACGCGCGTGTTGACGGTAGTCGGCTTGCCCTTGAGCGTGTACGAGGTCTCGATCGTGTTCGGGCTGGTGCGCTTGGCCACGACCATGTCACCGTCCGGGTTGCCGGTCACAGGTGCGGGCTTGCCATCGAGAGTCGCGGTGTACTCCCAGTGGATCTTCGAGCCGTCCGTGCCGACCAGGTCGACCACCGCCTTGACGGCCTGGCCGGCGGTGCTGAACGTCACGGTGCCGCTCTTTGGTGTGGGGCCGGGGGAATACTTGGACTTGGCCACGTTGAGCGTCCAGGTGCCGAGGCCGGGAACGGGATCCTGCGCGACGGCGCTGTGTGCCATCGACAGGCTCAAGAATCCGACGATCGTGATCGAGCACGCGGTCTTCCAGCAGGTCGAGACCATGGGATGCTCCTCTCTCGAACGACGTTGACGGTTGAGGTAGGAGACGTTACTACAAACTCGGGTGCCTCGATCGGTTCGAACGATCAGGTGCCGCAGCGGTCAGAGTCCTCTTTTGAGAGTCGTGCTTCGTGCGTCCTTCGTGTCCTTCGCGCCTTCGTGGTTCCTGTTACCGCCGGAACGCCGCAATCCGCGCCAGCGCCCGGTCGAACATCGCCTCGATGTCGGCCGAGGGCACGGTGTAGTTGTTGGCCAGGAACGAGAATGCCAGCGGCTCGTCGTCGGCGGTCAGCACGTAGCCGGATAGCGAGCGGATGTTGAACATCGATCCGGTCTTGGCCCAGACGCGGCCTTCAGCCGGCGTGCCCTTCATCTGGTCGGCGATCGAGCCGGCCACGCCCGACACCGGCAGCGCCGCGCGGTACGGACCAATCATCGCCGGGTCGTTCCACATCGCGGTCAGGAGCCGCACGAGCGCCTCGGCCGACACCATGTCGTAACGCGAGAGGCCGGATCCGTCGAACGCCGCGTAGAGGGCCGGGTCCACCCCGAGCGCGGTCAGCGTGTCCTGCAGCACCGGCAGCCCGGCGGCTTCGCTCGCCGGCGCGCCCGGTGGGGACATCGTCCACAGCAGCGTCTCGGCGTAGCCGTTGCGGCTCCACTTGAGCAGCGGATCGACGATCTCGTAGAGCGGGGCAGAGCGATCGGTGACCCACGTTTGCGCACCGGTCATGTCCGGCGGCTGTCGCAGATCATCGATGTCGATCGCCGAGCCGCCGACGAAGATCCCCTTGCGCTGCAGTGCCTCGCGAAACGCGTTCAGGAACAGCGTCGTCGGATTGTCCACGGCGACGCGCCGGGTGCGAGGAGCCGAGTCCGCAGCCACCTGGCCCCGGACGTTGAGGAGGATTGTCCCCGGTACGCGATCGATCGAGAGGCGCGACGGCTGATCGGCGGCAACGGTCACCACCTGGTTGTCTACCAGCAGGCCGTTGCCGAGCGGCGAGCTCGAGATGATCGCCGGCTTGCCCGGCTCGATGCCCGGCCCGATCAGCAGCTCGATCTCGTTCTCGTTGTACTGGAGTGCGCCGATCGGAGAGGCGTAGTCGGTGACCAGGTCGTCCCACGACCAGCCCGAGCCCCAACCCGGCTCCGCGAACGCGCTGTCGTCGCCGATCAAGTGCCCGCTGATCACCCGGACGCCGCGGGCGGCGATCTGGCCGGCCCAGTCGTCCAGCGCGCTCCAGCGATCGGGGTGCCGCCGGTTGATGGTCGGATCGCCGCTACCCACCACGATCAGGTTGCCGTCGAGCGTACCGTCCGGCTCGAGCGTCCCGGTGGCGAGCACGCGCGTGGTGTAGCGATAGTCCCATCCGAGCCTGCGCGCGGCGGCGGCCACCGTCAGCAGCTTCTGGTTCGAGGCCGGCACCATCATCCGCCGCTCGTTGAGCGCATAGATGGTGTCGCCGGTGAGGAGGGAGCGAACGAGGACGCCGAGGTGCGCGTTCTCGAGCGGGGCTGGAGAGAACTCCCCGCGTAAATCGGCAGCCAGCGCCGGGGCACTCGCGGGCGGGACTGGGGCGATCGGCGCCGGTAAGGGCGGATCGGAGACGAGACGCGACCCGCAGCCAGCAATGGCCAGCGCGGTCGTGAACAGAACAACCGCGCCGACCGCTGGCCCCGGCATGCCCCGACGGCGCTACTGTTTCGCGGGCGGCGGCGCGGCGGGCGTCTCCGCCGGCTTGGCCGGCGGAGCGACTGCGCCGTCGATCGCGTCGAGTGCCGCCTTGAGGCTGTCGGCGGCGACTTCGCCAATCGCCTGCTCGCCGTCGCGATTCCCGTAGGCCTGGCCGCCGGCGCGGCCCACCTTCACCCGCTCGAACTTGCCATTGTCGTAGCTGACGCTCACCGTCAGGATCGGCGCGTTGAGCCCGGTCGGCTTCGTCCCATCCACCAGCGCCCCGATCTTGAGGTCGGTGAGCTTGTTGAGCAGATCGTCCAGCTTTGGCCGGTCGGTGTCGACGGCCTGCCCGCCCTCGGGCGCAACCTGCCAGACATCGGCGTTGTCGCGCTTGATCTTCGAGAACTCCCAGGTCTTGGCCGCTCCATCGGTGCGCGTGACCCGCACCTTGTCCATCGAGAAGGGTCGCGACTCGAACAGATCCTTCTTGTGGTACTGGTCGAACGGCTTCTTGAGGTCGTCGGCCAGCGTGGTATCGAGCGTGAACACCATCGGCCGCGACTTGTCACGCGCGTACGGCTTCTCGCCGGTGTTGCTGATCTCGAGGACGGCCTGGCTGCTGCCGCTCCCGATCGCGATCGTGATGCCTGGTCGATCCAGCCCGTACTTCTTGAGGTCGGCAGGGTTAGCGTCGACGATCTCGGACATACCGGCGGTGGAGAGCCGCGTGAGCAGCCCTTCGATCGTGGAGTAGTCGCCGCGGCCGGCGATCGGCTTGTCGACCTTCCACTCGCTGTCCTTCCGTGTCATCCGGATGCTGTCTTTGCCACGGGCCAATTCGAGCGCATCGACCTTGTCGCGCTCGAACTTCACGACCCGCTTGTCGCGCAGGTCGAATGGCTTCTTGTCGAAGGTCGTCTCCAAATACGACGAGACCAGGAACACCTTCTTGGAGCCGGGCATCACCGCGTAGACGTCGCCGGCGGTCGGCGTCTTGTCGCCGAGGTGTACTTCACCGCTCTTGCCGCCCTCGGCCTTGAAGGCGATCTTGATCTTCGGTTCGGCGAGGCCGTAGGGCGCCAGGTCGCTGGCGTTCTCGTCGACCACGCGCGTCTGCTCGAGCGAAGTGATGTTCGTCGCCAGGCTCGAAGCCTCGGTGACGTCGGCGTCGGTCGCCTCGGGCGCAGTCATCTGCCAGCCCGAGTCCTTCTTGACCAGCGAGCTGGTCTGGCCGTTGGCGGTGATGGTCAGCTCGTTCACCTGCCCCGACTCGACGCCCGCGAACACCTTCTCGTTGGGGGTCGTGCCCGACGCCGGCTTCTTCGAATCGACGAAGTAGATGTAGGCGCCCAGTCCCGCCAGCACCAGGACGAGCGCCAGGTTGGACCACAGCCCGCGCACGGCTACCTTCTCCCGTACCAGCTGTAGATGCCGGCGGCGAAGACCAACCCCGGCAGGATGAACACCGACAGCAGGAAGATGCGGCTTTGCGCATCAGCGGTGAGCGTCAGCCGCCGATCCTCCGCTTCGCGGGGCCGGATCGCGATCAGGTTCTCCTGCTGCGCCAGCCAGTTGACCGAGTTCAGGAAGAAATCGCGGTTTCCCTGCACGCCCAGGATGCCGTTGCTGGCGAAGTCCGAATCGCCGATGACTACGATTCGCGATTCGGGCTTGGGCGGTTCGGGCGTGTTCGCGTTCGCGGTCGGGTCCGGCTTGGCCTCGGCGGGCTTTGCCGGCGCCTCGGTGGCCGGCGCCGAAACTGCCGCGCCGAGCGAGATTGGACCCGGCTTGTCGCCCTTTTCGGGGTTGAGCGCAACCCGTCCATCGCCCTTGGACAGCGCTGCGATGTCGGCTTCCGCCCAGCTCTGCGCGCTGGTCTGGACGAGGCTCTGCGGCGTGTGGCCGTTGGCGCCGCCCTCGACGGCGTCAACCGACCGCGCGAGCGGGTAGGCGGTCATCAGCTGGAAGTTCGTGGTGATCGCGTGCGACGGATAGCTGGCGGCCACGGGTACCGAGGCGTCGGTCCCGAGCAGCTGGCCGATGCCGCTGGCGTCGACAACGATGTTGGTCCCGACGTTGAAGCCCCATTCCTTCAGGAAGCCGTCGAGCACCGGCATTCCCTTGGTCGGGTCGTCCGGCGGATCCAGCATGACCAGCACCTTGCCGCCCTTGGCGACGTACTTCTTCACCGCGTCGATCTCGGGCGGCAGGAAGTCGGTGCGCGGCCCGGCGACGACCAGCACCGTTGCGTCAGCCGGCACCTCGGGTTTCTGGACGAGGACGATCTTGTCCACCGAGTAGTTGTCGGAGCCGAGCGCCGCGGTGATCGCGCTGTACCCGGTGCGGTCCGAGCTCCCCGTGTCCTTCTCGCCATGTCCCTGCGTGAAGTAGACCTTCTTGGTCTGGCCGGTGACGACCTTGATCAACGCGTTGGCGATCGCCTGCTCGTCACTGCTCGTCACCCGCTCGGTACGGTCCTTGTACTCGAGCACGATCGTCCCGAGCGACTGGATCTGCGCCGCCTTGGCGCGGATCGGGTTCTTCTCGGGATCGACATACTCCGTCGAGATCTTGGACGAGTGGTAGGAGTAGACCTCGAGTCGATCGCGGTAGCCCTCGAGCTGCAGCTCGCGATCGAACACCGTCATTTTCACCGGCGCGTCCAGGTTCTGCAGCACCTTGATCGTCTGATCCGACAGGCTGTAGACCTGGTTGGAGGTGAGGTCCCACCGCTTGTTCTGCCGCGAAGCGAGGTAGTTGACCGCGACCAGGATCCCGGCGAACACCAGCACGCTCACCATCGCCAGCGTGCCGTACTTGGCGGATCGGCCCTTGTAGAACTCGCCGATGTCCCGCCACTGGCCGGCGATGTAGACCAGCACCAGGGCCAGACCGGCCCAGGCCGCGTACTGCTGGTATTGCGCCCACTCCGGCCGCAGGAACTTGATGCCGACCGAGGCGAACACCAGCAGCGTTCCGATCCAGCCGATGACGCCGAACACAGTCGGGCCGCCGGCGTTCTTGTTCAGGATTTCAGTGCTCATCGGGCTAGCCCCTCCACCGCTCGCTGTCCACCGACTTCATCGTCAGGAACAGGCCCATGGCGATGAAGCTCAGGTAGTAGACGACGTGCTTGGTGTCGATGATGCCCTTCGCGAAGTCGTCGAAGTGCTCGGTGATCGACAGGTAACCGAGAATCGTCTGCGCCGTCGGGCCGACGAAGGTGGACACCCAGTTGATGACCCATAGCAGCAGGAACACCGAAAAGGTGATCATCCCGGCGACGATCTGGTTGCGGGTCAGGCTCGAGATGAACAGCCCGAGTGAGAGGAAGCTGCCGCCCATCAGCAGCAGGCCGAGATAGCCGGTGGCAATTGGTTTCCACTCCGGCGTGCCGAACATGAACAGCACGCCCATGTGCACCAGCGTCACCGCCAGCATCGCCGCGAACAGGGCGAGCGCGCCGAGGAACTTGCCCATGATGATCTCGAAGTCGGTGATCGGCGAGGTGAGGAGCAGCTCGATCGTGCCCGAGCGCTTTTCCTCGGCGTAGGTCCGCATCGTGATCAGCGGGAACACCAGCAGCATGATCACCGTCGCGTTCATCAGGAGCGGCGAGATCAGCATCTGGTTGACGTTGAGCGAGCCGCCCGGGCCGCCCATCATCTGCATGCTCTGCCGGTCGAAGAACGCGACCAGCGTGTAGAAGAACCAGCCGAAGAGCAGCGCGTAGAACCCGACCAGCACGTAGCCGATCGGCGAGGCGAAATAGCCGCGCAGCTCCTTGCCGGCGATCGCCAGCACGTTACGCATTCGCCACCTCCTCTTCGACAGCCGCCGCAGCCTCGCCGGTTTCCTCGGTGGTAACGGTGAGGAAGATGTCCTCCAGGCTCAGCCGCAGCGGCCGGAGCTCGGTCAGGCCCCAGCCGCGCGTGACAATTGCCGCCGCCAGCTCCCGGCGCACGTCGGCGCCCCTCTCGCTGTCCACCTCGAAAGTCGGGAGCGCCGCGGCCTGCGGATCGGTGCGGACGCCGGTGACGCCCTGGACGTTGCGCAGCGCCGCTTCCGCTTCCGCCGGCGGGCCGTCGGTCTGCACGATCACCGTCGCGGCGCCGTGCATGCGATGGGTCAGGTTCTCGGGCGAGTCTTCCGCGACGACGCGCCCCTTGTTGATGATCACGACCCGCTGGCAGGTCTGTGAAACCTCGGGAAGGATGTGCGTGCTCAGGACGATCGTATGGGTGCCCGCGAGCTCGCGAATCAGCTGCCGTGTCTCGATGATCTGCTTCGGGTCGAGACCAGCGGTCGGCTCGTCGAGCACGAGCACATCCGGATTGTGAATGATCGCCTGGGCGAGGCCGACTCGCTGCTTGTAGCCCTTCGAGAGCTTCGCGCAGTGGCGGTCGGCCATATCAGCGACCCATGTCCGCTTCATGACCGCGTCAACCCGATCCTTGATGTTCGCGCGCAGCCCTTTGATCTTCGCGACGAACGTCAGGTATTCCCGGACGGTCATGTCGGGATAGAGAGGCGGGGTTTCCGGCAGATAACCGGTCCGCTTCTTCGCTTCGAGCGGCTGCTCGAACACGTCGTAGCCGGCGACCGTCGCCCTGCCACTCGTCGCCGGCATGTAGCCGGTGAGAATGCGCATCGTCGTGGTCTTCCCGGCGCCGTTGGGCCCCAGGAAGCCGAGAATCTGGCCGGACTCGACGCGAAAACTCACGTCGTCGACTGCGGTGACCGGCCCGTAACGTTTCGAGAGGTGATCCACCTCAATCACAATGTCGCTCCGGATAAATTAAATCGGTGTAAGCTCTAGACCCGGCGTTACATAGAGACGCCAGCCCCCCATCCTAATCGAACCCTTCGCAGGCGGCAAGATATGTCCTAAAGCCGCAAGGGCTGTTGGTCGAAAATGCCGTCTGGGAGCCAAAGCATTTGAAGCGACTGCTGGTCGTACTGCTCGCCGCCCTCGTGCTGGTCCTCGCGGGTGGGGGATGGTGGTGGGCACGCCAACCCCTCCCCCTGTTGGACGGCCAACTGGGGGTCAGTGGCCTGAAAGATCCAGTGGAAGTTCTTTTCGATGGCTACGCCGTCCCCCACGTCTACGCGCGGGACCCCGATGACGCCTGGTTTACGGCCGGCGTGCTGCACGCGCGCGAGCGGCTGTGGCAGATGGAGCTGTACCGGCGTGTCACCTCGGGCCGGCTCTCGGAAATCCTGGGCGAGGCGACCCTCCCGATCGACAAGCGGTTCCTGACACTGAACCTGCGGGCGGCCGCCGAGGCCGAATGGCAGCGGGCCCGGCCGGAAGTGAAGTCCGCGCTCGAGCGCTACGCCGCCGGGGTCAATGCCGCGGCAGGTGCGCTCCAGTCCCGGCAGCGGCCAATCGAGATGCAGCTGCTTGGCGTCACACCGGCGCCCTGGACGCCGGTGGACACGCTCGCCGTCGGGCGGCTGCTGGCGTGGCGCCTGGCGGAGAATCATCAATCCGAGCTGGTCAGGGCCGCTGTCGCCCAGAAACTGGGTCCCGACGCCGCCCGGCAGTTGAGCGGTCGCTACCCGCTGGACGCGCCGACGATTCTTGGACCAGCCACCGATTCGGTCCCGTCGGAATCCGAGAGCGGCGATCCCGCCCGCTCGCAGCCGCCGGCGCCGCCGCCGCCGGCCGCACCATCGGAGACGCCTGGAAAGCCGCAGGCGCCGGATTCCGAGAGCTGGCCAGCAGGGCTCGAGTGGCTGGACCCGATGGCAAAGCGCGGCAACAGCAACAACTGGGTCGTGGCCGGCACCAGGACGAGCACGAAGCGTCCGATTCTCGCCAACGATCCGCACCTGCAGGTGGAGTTTCCGTCGGTCTGGTACGAGCTCCACCTGGTGGCAGCTGGCCTGGACGTGATCGGCGTCACCATTCCGGGGGTGCCGTTCGTGATCATCGGCCACAACCGGCGGATCGCGTGGGGGTTCACGAACTCCGGCGCCGACGTCCAGGATCTCGCGCTCGAACGGCTCGACGTCCCACGCAAGCGCTACATGTCCAGCAGCGGGTGGCAGCCGGCGAAGGTGACGCGCGTCGAGATCCCGGTTCGCGGCCGCGCCGCCGAGCCGTTCGACGTGTGGGAGACCCCGCGCGGCATCATCTTCTCCGAGCCCGGCGTGGATTGGGAGGCGCCTCCGGCGTGGATGTCGCCTGGTGCCGGCGAGGCGCCCACGGCGCAGGTCTCGGCCTACGCGCTCCGCTGGTCGGGCGTTGACGGCGACACCGCATCGAGCTTCGAGCTGCTCGATCGCGCGATCGACTGGCAGACCTTCACTGCGGCAATCGATCGCTTCGATACGCCGTCGCAGAACGCCGTCTATGCCGACGTGGACGGCAACATCGGCTACGCGCTCAACGGCCGTTTGCCGGTGCGCTCGTCCGGTGACGGCACGATGCCGGTCAACGGAGTGGCCGGGCTCGGCTGGATCGACGGACCGCCGCCGCAGCTTCCGCGCGTCCTCAACCCGCCGGCCGGATATCTCACTTCGTCGAACAACGAAGTGGATCGACGGTCGGAGGTCATGATTACCCGCGATTGGGCGGCGCCATTCCGCACGACCCGCATTCACGAGGTCTTGTCTGCGAGCACGACGCTCGGGCTCGACGACATGACGCGCCTGCAGACCGATACGAAGAGCCTTGGCGCGGCGCGCGTGTTGGCCGGAGTTGCCGCGGCGCTCGAGACAGCGAAGAAGCAGGACGCCGAAGCACCGGCCGTCGACACGTTGACCGAGCTGGCCGCCTGGGATGGTGTGGTGGACGCCCGTCCGGTGGTGACGCTATACGAGGCGTTCGAGCACGCGGCATGGCGGCGCACCTTCATGGACGAGATGGGCGAGCCGCTCTTCCGCGTCTTCTATCAATGGGCGGGCGGCGAGCGGCCGGCTGGCCTGCACGCGATCGTCGCCGACCGGCAGTCGCCCTGGTTCGACGACATCGCGACCATCGAAAAGCGCGAAACCCGCGACGATATCTACATCCTCGCGGCCCGCGACGCAGCCGAGATGGTCCAGGCGGAGTTCGGCGGCGGCAGCGGTCGTGCCTGGGATCGTGTCCACGCGATCACGTTCGAGCATCCGCTGGGACAGGGCTCGTGGTGGCGGTCCTGGCTGTTCAGCAGGGGACCGGTGCCGATCACCGGGGACGGGACGACGGTGATGCGGGTGAGCTGGAACCGTTCCCGGCCCTTCCACGGCTGGGAGCTGCCCTCCTGGCGGCAGGTCTTCGACGTTGGCGAATGGGACCAGGCCCGGGTGGTGCTTCCGACCGGTCAGAGCGGCCATCTGATGAGCTCGCACTACTTCGATCAGAACGAACTCTGGCGTACGGGCCAATACCGGACTCAGCCGTTCACCCGAACCGCCGTCCAGGCCGCCCAGGCCCACCGGTTGCTCCTGGTTCCCTGACAAGGCAAAAGGCAAAAGGCAAAAGGCAGAAGGCAAAACGCAGAAGGCAGAAGGCACAAGGCAGAAGGCAGAAGGCACAAGGCAGAAGGCAGAAGGCACAAGGCAGAAGGCAAGGCAGCAAACCGGCAAGGGTCAACCCGTCGCACCCGTCACACCGCACCGCTCGCACCTCTGGCACCCGTCGCACCGCCGGCCGCACCTTGTGACACCTGTTGCACTCGTCGCACCTGGGTGTATCATATGAACACTTGCTCATATGAACACGAATCCAGATGCGTGTGATGTCATCCAGATCGACCTGAACCGGGTGCGGCGGCTTCGAGCCGCCCTGGTGGATCCGGACACGGTCAGCGGGCTGGCCGACATCTTCAGCGCCCTCGGGGATCCAACCCGCGTCCGCATTCTGGATGCGCTCTCGCACGGTGAGCTCTGCGTCTGCGACCTGGCGGCGGTGCTGTCGTTGTCGCAGTCGGCGGTTTCGCATCAGTTGCGGTTGCTGCGCGGACTCCGGCTCGTGCGGGCGCGGCGTGAAGGCCGGATGGTGTTCTACGCGCTCGACGACCGCCACGTCACCGACCTCCTCGGGCAGGGGCTCAAGCACGTCCGCGAGGCGGTTGGCCGCCCCGTTGCGAGCCGCATCGGCGCTCGCCAGAGGAGCGCTCGGTGAGCGCCCACGCGGCCGACGCGTGCTGCGGATCGTGTGCGCCGGCTCCGGCGCCGCGATCGACGGCGGCCCGCGCCCGCGGGACGCTGGCCGGAGTTGCCGCCGGTCTCCTCGGCGTGGGCTGCCTGCTCGACGTCACCGGCCAACTGCCGGCCTGGACGTCACCGATCTTCCTGGCCGCGGTGCTTGCCGGCAGCGTCTTCCCCGCGCAGCGCGCATGGTTATCGGTGCGCAAGGGCAAACTGGACATCAATGCGCTGATGGTCATCGCCGTCACCGGCGCTCTCTTCATCGGCCAGTGGGAAGAGGCGGCGATGGTGGTGTTCCTCTTCGCCGTGGCGCAGTGGCTCGAGTCGCGCAGCGTCGAGCGCGCCCGCGCCGCGATTCGATCGCTTCTCAATCTCGCCCCTCCCGAGGCTCGCATCGACGACGGCACCGGCGAGCGGATGCTGCCGATCGATCGCGTGCTCCCCGGGCAACGCATGCTGGTCCGGCCCGGCGAGCGCCTCGCGCTGGATGGCACCGTCCTCGACGGCCGTTCCGACGTCAATCAGGCGCCAATTACGGGAGAGTCGGTCCCGGTTGAGAAAGTGGCCGGCGACGAGGTGTTCGCCGGAACGATCAACGGGCATGGTTCGCTCGCGGTGAGCGTCACCCGGCGCGGTGACGACACGACGCTGGCGCGAATCATCCATCTCGTGGAGGAAGCGCAGGCCCGCCGCGCGCCGATCCAGCAGTTCATCGATCGTTTCGCGGCATGGTACACGCCGGCCGTCGTCGCGGTGGCAGCGGCAATTGGCGTCGTCCCGATTCTGATGGGATTGCCGGCCGAAACCTGGATCTACCGGGCGCTCGTCGTGCTCGTCGTCGCTTGCCCGTGTGCGCTGGTCATTTCTACACCCGTGTCAATGGTCTCGGCGCTGGCCGGTGCAGCCCGCCACGGCGTACTCATCAAAGGCGGGGCCTCGCTCGAACGGCTCGCCGGCGTATCGGCGATTGCTATCGACAAGACCGGGACGCTGACCCGCGGCGAGGTATCGGTGGGGGCCGCCGAACCGCTCGACGGAGTCGAGTCTCGCGAACTGTTGCGGCTCGCGGCATCGGTGGAGCATCAGTCCGAGCACCCGATCGCACAGGCCATCGTCGCCGAGGCGCGTGCGCGGGGAATCGCGTTTCCGGCCGCGTCGAGCGTCCGCGCCCTCCCCGGTCTTGGCGTGGAAGGCGACGTCGACGGCCATCGCGTGCTGTGCGCGGCGCCGAAGTACTTCAACGGCCGGGTGCCGCTGGGTGTTGCCGGCGTCGCGCTCTCCGATCGCCTGACCGGT
>Ga0310810_10007423_pt1 | contig 12503 bp, 11 predicted proteins | sample NCmetagenome_FD_207641 | JGI IMG/M metagenome (GOLD analysis project Ga0310810, IMG submission 207641) | Soil microbial communities from experimental microcosm in Duke University, North Carolina, United States - NC | ecosystem: Engineered > Artificial ecosystem > Soil microcosm > Unclassified ... | reverse complement strand
TCACCACATGCTCGTCGTCAATGTGGACGCCGAACGTGTCGGCAATGCACAAGCGATTGCAACCGAGATCGTCGCGCCGGTCGTGAACCGCGGCTTCGATGAAGTCCTCGTCTACGTGTGGAGGACGCACAGACACAAGCCGTACGCCGATCGCCGGATTCAATGGACGCCGAAAGGTGGCTACACCGAGCTCGTCATGGGCGACTAGAATATCGTCGCCTACAACGAGCCATGCGCGATTCCACACAGCCTGCACCAGGCGGCTCAGGCAGCGAGCACGCCTATAGGGAAACCACTCTTCGTCTCGCACAGGCGAGAGTCACCAGCGACCGGCAGTTGCGCGACGTCCTCAAGGACGTCACCGAGGCCTCTGCCGAAGCGTTGCGGGTCAGCCGGGTGAGCGTATGGTTCTTCCTCGACGAGCGCCGCTCGATTCGCTGCCACTACCTCCACGAACCGGATCGTGGCGACGAGTACGCCGGAACGATTCTTCACGCGTCCGATTTCCCCGTGTACTTCAGCGTGCTGGAGAGCTCGCGGGTGATCCGCTTCGTCTACCGTGAAGGCGATCCGATGTCGGAGGAGTTGCATCAGTCATATCTCGCTCCGCTCGGGATCACCGCCATGCTGGATGCGCCCATTTACCAGGGTGGCGAGGTGGTCGGCATCGTGTGTCACGAATACATTGGGAGCCCGCGGCAATGGACCGACCCCGAGTGTGAGTTCGCAGCGTCGGTCGGAGACATCGTGGCGCGCCTCTACGCGGAGTCCGCGCGTTTGCGGGCCGAGAGTCAACTCCATCTCGATGAAACGCAACTATCGGAGGTGCAGCAGTTCGCGGAGGTCGGTCGCCTGGCTGCCGGAGTCGCGCACGATTTCAACAATGTGTTGACCGCGGTCTTCGCCTACGTGGACCTGGTGAAGGCCGAGGCCAGGGATGAAAAGCTGCATCGCCTTGCGTCCGATCTCGCGGTCATCCTCGATCGAGGCCGGGATCTCACTCAGACGCTCATGACGCTCGGGCGGACGAACGGCCAGCGGCCGCGCGTCGTGAGTCCAGCGGACGTCCTGATGTCGTCGCTCGCGTTGCTCCGTGGCGCGGCGGGTCACAGGGTGCAGGTGGAGGTTCGCGCGACAGGGAGCATCAGTCGGATCCTGATCGATCCTCTGCAGCTCGAGCGGGCGGTCGTGAACCTGGTGGTGAACGCTCGCGATGCGATGCCGCGTGGCGGCGTCGTCACGATCGCCGTCCGGGAAGAGACGATCGGGCAGACCGCAGATCGTCAAAGCACCTTCGTGGTGATCGACGTGATCGACACCGGCGAGGGGATGGACGGCGCCACGCGCGAACGCATGTTCGACACGTTCTTTACGACGAAGGGAACCAGGGGCAAGGGGCTTGGCCTGGCGATTGTGAATCAGGTCGTGACGATGGCTGGCGGGTTCATCCAGGTGGACAGCACGGCGGGGCAGGGAACGAGCGTCCGCCTCTACTTGCCGAGCATCGCTGCGAGTGAACATCAGCGAAGCGGGTCGGGCCTGACAGGCTAGCGCGCGCTACTTTCCTGCGCCATCTGCGTGCGATAGGTCATCTCGAGATCGTCTACCCCCGCGCGATATCCCGCCGGATCGACGAAACGATCCACTTGATACGCGTCACCGGGCTTGTACTTGTCATGCATCCGGAACTGGCTGGCATGTGAGGCAAGGAAGACGTCGATCGTGAGCGCCGTCTGCTCACGGAACGTGCGCGCGTAATCGTCGCCGATCGTCGGATAGGTCGGCATGCCGCGCAGCGTCACGCCAGGGTTGATGCTTCCCATGTTCATGATGCCGACGCGGTAGGTCTTGCCGCCTTCGGTGACGTTGAGCGTGAAGCTGGTTGCGCCCTTCGTGTGACCGGGATGGTGATGGGCCGTCAGCACAACACCACCCAGCTTGATCGTGTCGCCGTCTTTAAGCGTCCGATCGACTTTCACCGGTTCGAAGTTCGCGTCGGGATCGGCGCCCCAGCGGAAGTCAGTCTTGCCCCCGCTCTCGAGCAGCGGGGCATCCTGCTCGGACATCACCATCTGCGCCTTCGTCAGCGATTTCAGCTGCGCGAGCCCGGCCACGTGGTCGAAGTGGCCGTGCGTCGCTGTCAGGATCTTGATGTCCTCGACCTTGAACCCGAGTTGCTGCACGTTGGCCGCGATCTGGCCGACGGTCTGCGCCAGGCCCGTGTTGATGACGATGTGACCCTGCGGCGTCGTGATCAGATACGTGGACAGATCGTAGGTGCCGATCCAGTAGATGGTGCCGATCATCCTGAACGGCGGAAACGCCCTCACCCACTCGGGATTGCTGATGAGCGACTGCGCCGTTTGCGCCACGAGCACACCGTGCAGAACGCAGACGACGAACACGAAGACCACGGCCGCTCGCCTGACCATATCGATCAACGCGCTGACTTCCTCGCGCGCGGCTTCGCGGTCTTCGCGGCCCGCGTGCCGGTCGTCTTTCGTGCACGCGTCCGCTTCGGCCTCTCCTCGACGACGACTTCTGCTTCGGCGAGGACAGTTTCCTGGGACGGCTCGTTGACCGGTTCCGGTTCGATGATTGGCGTCTCGATCACTTCCTCGACGGCCTCCTCAGGCGGAGCATCCTGCACCGCTTGCTGAGGCACTTCGACGTCGATCGTCTCGTCCAGCTCCACCTGCTCCTGGAAACGCGGCGCCGCTTTCGCGGCGAGGTTCGGTCCAGGGAAGACGCGCACGGCGCCCTGGCGGTCGCGCTCGATGCGGAGCACACCTTCTTTGCCCGCGGCGCGAAGCAGATCGACGACCGACGCAAAGCCGTACTTGCGTTCGTCGAAGCCCTCGATCGTGCTCCGCAGGAACTGCTTCGCCTGTCGCACGTACATGGGGAAACGCGGCGGCGTTGGCGCGTCGTGAATCGCGCGCTGCACGGCGCGAATGCCGTCCTGCATCGTCATCGGCGAGGCGGGCATCGACTCTTCGTCTTCGTCGTCGCGCGGCTCGGGCGCGGGAGCGGGGGCGTGGGCTGGTTGGCGACTCACCGTCTCGGCGGGCCGCTCGGGTGGGGCGACGGAGACGTCTTCCATCACATCACTGACACTGACCCCGTCCTCGCGCGACTCGACCAGCATGCTGCGTCCGGAGTGCTTCAAGGTAACGGCGCCCGTCTGCGCAACTTTCTCCATGAAGTCGCGGAAGCTGCCGGCGCCGTACTCGCGTTCGGAGAACGTGGAATCGAGCTGCAGCAGCGTGCTCTTGAGCAGACCGAGCTGCGGCGTGACTTCTCTCTCGGACAGCACCTTGAGCGCACGCTTGACGATTGGCAGCGCCTTCGAGATGTCGCCAGTGGCCGCCACTGGACGCCCGCCTCGTTCCGTCGGTCGCCCGCGACTGCCGACCAGGTTCTCGTATGCGATGAACTCGTGACAGTTCTTCTGCATCGTCACGCTGGTGAACTGTCGTCCGCCGACCACGATGACCTTGCGTCCGTACTGCTTCAACTTCTCGACGAGCGAGATGAAATCGCTGTCGCCGCCGACGATGACGAAAGCATTGATGTGATCGTGAGTGAAGGCCATCTCGAGGGCATCGAGGGCCATGGTGATGTCAGCGCCGTTCTTGTCTCCGCCGGGCGTCATGTTGCGCTGCACCATGCGAATCGCGTGCTGGGTGAGGAGGCGGCTGTAGTCGCCCACGCGTTTCCAGTCGCTGTACGCGATCTTGGTGACGATCTCGCCGCGCTCCTTGATCGCCTCGAGCACGAGGCCGATATCGAACTGCTGGCCGATGGTGGATTTGACGCCGATCTCGACGTTGTCGAAGTCGATGAATACCGCTATGCGGTGACGTGTTTCAGTGGAAGTCATGTGCCTTCTGCCGGGCAATTGCGCCGGCAAACCGTAAGGCGGGGCGTTCGAGGCTGGTCGGACACCGGGCCGAGTTGTCGTTCTGCTAAGTTCTGCGCCTCAGCGGCTCGTCTTCAAGCAAGAAATCGTGAGTGATTTCCGCAGCACTTCCATGAGCACGAGCCGAAGGGGACGTTGGGATTCTATACCGGGATTCGGGGCCTGGGGCCGGGATTCGGGATTCGGGATTCGGGATTCGATCAGACTGAAATATCCAGACGGTGAACCAGAGCCTCCAATTCGCTCCTGAGAAACGGCAATGACGGCGCGACGAAGAGATGGTCCTGCATCCGCGACGGGTCGTAGTCGGTGTTGATCACGACGTCGGTGACGAACGGCCGCCGTGTCACGTCCGGCGATAGCACGGAGTATGGAATCTCGCCGGTTGACGACAGAATGCCCGCGCCGAACACCTTCGTTTCACCCGCTTCCTCGATCAACCCGAACTCGATGCTGTACCAGCTGAACCTCTTCAGCGCGAGGACGTGCTCGCCCGTGTGCGTCGCTGACACCGCCTTGCCGATCAGCGCGAGGAGCTCGGCGTAGTCGTGATTCATCAGCGGCGGCACATGTCCCAGACAGTCATGAATCATGTCGGGCTCCGGCGTGAACTCCGGATGCGAGCCATGACGAATGAACTGCGTCACCGGGAATCCGCGCGCGCCGATGTACTGGTAGAAGGTTCGATACGGCAGCGCCCCTTCCGCCGGAACGAGGTGGATGTTCGTCTCGCGCTTCACACGTTCGCTGAGCGTGCGCAGCTGCGGGATCTCGGTCTGCGTAATCGCGAGGTCGCGCTTCGCGGCGAGATAGATCTCACACGCGTGGCGCACGTGCAGCTCGTTCAGTTTCGGGCTGACCTCACGCCAGATACGTGTCTCTTCGCGGGTGTATTCGATGAAGGGCGGACCAAGACGCTCGAGGCGATGACGACGGCAGAGATCGAAGAGTTCCCTGCGCCGCTCGATGTAGGCGAGGTCACCCAGCCCGGGATGCCCGGGCTCGAGCTCCAGCTCAGTTGCTTCCGGAGGAGCAACCATAGCCTCGGGATCGATTGGAACGCCGTACTCGACTAGCTTCCTGACTTCCTGCATGGCGATGGCCTCGCACCCACCCTGCGTGCGTATGCACCAATGACGCCAGATCCAGTGTAGGCCCTGGCGCGAGATCGCGCCAGGCGAAGCTCAGGGAATGCGGCGTTGTGCGTCCAGGAAATCAAAGATCTCGCTGGCATAAGTCAGATACGCACCGAGATGTGTGCCGCCAGGCACCGTCGCATAAACCGTTGTCACGCCGGCTGCTTTGGCAGCATCTGCCATCTGTTTAGACGCTTCAATCGGGTTCGTGGTGTCCTGGTCGCCGTGAATGACCATCAACCGAACTTTGCCCTTGAGGCGGTCGAAGGGATACGAGTCGAAGACGATCGGCCCGGAACTGATCACGAGCGCCGCAAAGCGATCGGGATACTTGGCGCCCAGATGCAGCGCACCTGAGCCGGACGGGTTCTGGCCATGCAGGAAGATGCGCGACGTGTCCACGCCATATTCCTTCGTCACCAGATCGATCACGTTGAGCACATCCTGCTCGGCGCGTTCGTTCTCCTGCGGCGTCCAGCCATCGGCCGGCGCCGGGCCGTTAGGCCTCGCGATTCGGTACGAGCTGCCGTAGTACGGCTGTCGCAGCGGTCGATATCCCATCGGCGTCACGACGAAATACCCGCGCTGCTCTGCCTGCGTGATGAGCGAGTTCGGCTCGCGGTACGGGTTGTCCACGCTCTGTCCCGCGCGCAACGTCACGAGCAGCGGAAGCCTCGCGCCCGGCTTCCAGCGTGACGGCACGAAGAGGCGATACGGGATCGACTCAGTCGTGCCGGGAAACTCGTAGACGCGGTACTGCTCGCCGGTGTGCTGATACAGCGGCCCACGAGGATTCGGCTGCAGCGGCGGGGGCGTGGCGGGCGCCGTCTGCGCCGGTGCTTGCGCGAGCGCGAGCGACGACCAGCACACAAAGATGAATGTCAGCGCAAGTGTCTTCATGGTTTCTCAACCGTTTCTTCCGTCTTCACTTCGAAGCGACGGAACTTGCCGTAGGTGGCTTTGCCTCTGAACTCGCCGCTCTGTGTGTTCGGGTACAAATCTTCCATCTCGATCGGGACGTTGATGCCGAGGTCCTCATCGAATTTGTAGAGCGTCGAGATCCTGGCCGGGACCATGGTGCTTCCCAGCTGCAACTCGGTCTTGACCACACGTCCGGTGCCTTGCTCAATCCAGATCAAGCCGCGCGACACAATGTCGCTGTTGCTGTTCCCTTTCAGCAAGGTCGGCACCTGGAACTCGACGAAGCGCACGGTCCGTACATCGGGGCCCAGTTTCTTTTCGAGGCCGGCGAGGTTGAAGCGAAATCGATCGACATACTGCCGCTGCAGGAACGCCATCACCAGGAGCGGGTTGTTGAGCGTCCCGATGTCGACGAGGTTATGGCGCGAGCTCGCGCCCGCGAGCTCACTGGCGCGCCGGAGCGCGCTGGACGATGGCTCCAGGAATAACTTCATCATCCGGTCCTCGCGATCGCGAACCGGTTTGCCGTCTACCTCGGCAACGTCACGGAATGACTGCCAGAGCGTGTCACCGGGGTAGCGCACGAGCAGGAAATCGGAGACGAGCGTGCGCTTACGCCTGGGCGAGGAAATCTGCTGATCGTATCGTTCCTCGGCGACGACGTTGGAGAAGCGGTCGATGAAGTCGTGGGCGTACTGGGTCGCCTTCGGGATGAGCTCATCGACCGATGGCGACTGCGCATCGAGCGCGGCGCCGCACACCGCGGCGAAAGCAACTCCCGTCACGAGCAGCCGCTTCATGGCGTGCCAATATTAGCGCCGGGCCGAGGTCATGGGCGCGTGTAATACTGGGCGAGAAGAGGAGACCCGTCGGGCCCGAATCCCAGATCCCGGATCCCGAATCCCGAATCCCGAATCCCGAGTCCCGAGTCTTATGAGCGACGACACGAAGCAGTGCCCGGTGTGCGGCGAAACCATCAAGGCGGCGGCCATCAAATGCCGCTTCTGCAACACCGATCTCGAGGCGTTCACAGCCGCCCGCGAGGCCGAAGTCGAGAAGGTCCTGTTCGAGGGGCATCCGGCGGTGATTTACAACGCTGCGCAGTGGCTCCTCGTCGTCGTCACCATCGGCATCGCGTACATCGTCTATTGGTTCAAGAGCCGGTCGTTGAGCTACGAGATCACCAACCAGCGGATCCGCATCGAGCACGGCCTCTTCTCGAAACTGAAAGAGAACGTCGAGCTCTTTCGCATCGACGACTTCGACCTGCACAAGCCGCTGGGTATGAGGCTCGTGGGCCAGTGCCAGCTGCACCTGCGATCGTCGGATCCCGACCAGCAGACCGTGTTCATCTACGGCATCCCGGACCTGGAGAAACTCGCGGACGACCTTCGGGAGTACTCGCTCAGGGAGCGCAAGCGGCGCCGGATCACCACGCTGCTTGATGCGTGACTTTGCGTGTGGGCATGAAGCTGACGTCGAAGCCGAGGGAGGCATCTATGCTGCGCTACGGTTGCTACTCGAGTCTGGCCGTCGCCCTGATCCTCGCGTCACTGATCCACGTACCGGTCGGAGGTCAGACCTGGGTCGTGCCGCGCACGGCCGATGGCCGTCCGGATCTGGAGGGCGTATGGGAGAACAACAGCGCCACACCGCTCGAACGTCCGCGGCAGCTCGCGAACAAGCCGCGGCTGACGGACGAGGAACTCGCTTCGTTCGAGCGCCGCGCACGCACGCTGTTTTCGCCGGATGCCGAAGCGGTCTTCGGCGACGCGCTGTATCTGAACCTGTTGGCCGACACGCGCCCGGGCGGACTTGGTGCAACCGGCAGCTACAGCCAGAACTGGCTGCCGGACCGCTACTTCGAACACCGAACATCACTGATCACCGACCCGGCCGATGGACGATTGCCGGCCCCGACGCCGGCCGGCGCCAAAGCACGGGCGGCCGCGGCCGGGCGATTCGGACAGGTCGGCGCGTCGGCGCAGGACATGAGCCTGCAGGACCGCTGCATTCACTACGGCTTCCCCGATCTGTTCGCGGCGTACATGGCCGTGTACCGAATCGTGCAGACGCCGCAGTACGTGGCGATCCAGATGGAGAAGATTCACGACGCGCGCATCATTCCGCTAGACGGCCGGCCGCACACGTCGTCCACCATGCATCAGTACATGGGAGACTCGCGCGGCCGGTGGGAAGGCGACACGCTCGTCGTCGAGACCACGAACTTCCATCCCAAAGGCAATCCGATGGGCGGCTACAACATGCTCTCGGACGAGAACCTGCGGCTCACCGAGCGGTTCCGCCGGACGGCCAGCGACACGATCGAGTACACGTTCACCGTGGACGATCCGACGATGTGGACGAAGCCGTGGACGGCAACGATCAACTGGAAGCGCTCTCGCGGTGAATTGATCGAGTACGCCTGCCACGAAGGCAACTACAGTCTGCGCGGCATGTTGTCAGCAGCCCGCGCGGAGGAGGCCGCTGCAAAGCGATAAGAGATGGCATCCGAGACAGACCTCGTCGTCATCCACGAGCACCCCGAGTGGCAGAAGCCGCTGTTCGCGGCGCTCGAGAACCGCGGGATCGCGTACGCGCCATTCGACGTGAAGCACGCCGCGTTCAGTAACGTCGAGGGGCTGCGTGCGAGGGTGTACTTCAATCAGGCGAGCCCGAGCGCCTACGTTCGCGGGAACACACGCGCGGTTCCACTGGCGCTGGCGTACATGCGAACGCTCGAGCGACTCGGTGCGCGGGTGCTGAACGGCGCCGATGTCTTCGCTCTCGAGTTGAGCAAGAGCACACAGGCGACGCTGCTGCGGACGATGAACATCGATACACCGTGGTCGATCACGTTCAACGACGTCTCGGCGCTACGCGCGTACGCGAATCAGATTCGCTGGCCGGCGATCCTCAAGCCCGATCAGGGCGGCAGCGGCGCGCGAATCCATGTCGTCGAGTCGCTCGCGGAGATCGAATCGATCTTCAGGGCCGATCCGGCAATCTGGCTGCCTGACAACCTCTTCCTGCTGCAGGAATACCTGCCGCACGATCCGGAGCAGGGCATCGTCAGGCTGGAGTTTCTTGGCGGCGAACTGCTCTACGCGATGCGCGTGAAGACGCACGGCCGATTCAATCTGTGCCCCTCGCCGGTCTGCAATCCCGATGACGGCGACGGCGCGTGCGAAGTCCCCGCGGTACAGGTCGCCGCACCGCCGGTCGAGTTCTACCCGTACCCCGACGTCCCACCCGAGGCAGTCGATACGGCTGCGCGGATCGTGCGCGCGGCAAGACTCGACGTCGGCGGCATCGAGTACCTCGAAACGCCCGACGGACGCCGCGTGTTCTACGACATCAACGCCAATTCCAACCTGCGCCCGTCGGTCGCGGCGGCGTTCGGCTTCGATCCCTTCGAGCGCGTCGTGGACTTCCTCGAGGGCGTTCTTCGCTCTTGCCTTCAGGTAGCCCCGCGCGCATGATCGTGCCGCGTTGACCGGAAAGGCCGGCGGACGCCGGCCAGACCTTAGAAGGCACACTCATATGAAACGACCTGGCGTGACGATGGCCATGCTGTGCGTGGCCGTGGGCTTCTTTCAGATCCTTCGCGCGCCGGCCTCCGCACAGGGCTCGGCTCCGGATCTGCTCTTCACAAACGGCAAGGTCGTCACCGTCGACGAGCGCTTCACGATCGCCCAGGCCGTTGCCGTCAAAGGCGATCGCATCGTCGCCGTGGGATCGACACAAGAGATCGCGAAGCTCGCGGGCCCCACCACCAGGACCATCGACCTGCGAGGGCGCACCGCAATCCCTGGACTCATCGACAACCATCTCCACCTCCTGCGCGCCGGCAACACGTGGGAACTGGAACTTCGCTGGGACGGAATCTATTCGCGCAAGCAGGCCATCGAGATGCTGCGCGAGCGGGCGAAGAAAGTCGGCCCTGGCGGTTGGGTCTTCAACATCGGCGGCTGGGCGACCGCGCAGTTCGCTGATGACCGGAAGCCGTTCACGCGCGAAGAGCTCGACGCGATCGCACCCGACAATCCAGTCGCCTTGCAGGAGTCCTACTACCAGGTCTTCCTGAACAGCCGTGCATTGAAGGAGTTTGGCATCGAAGCCGGCAAGCCCGATCCGCCGGACTTCGTTCCAGGATCGATTCAACGCGACGCCGCCGGCAAACCCCTTGGCATCATCAGGGGCGACATCGCCGCCACCCGCCCGGTCGCGGCGAGGATGCCGAAGCTCCCGGCCGATCGGCTCGAGGCCAGCACGCTGCAGCTCGTGCAGGACGTGAATCGCGCCGGTCTCACGTCGTTCGGCGTTGCAGGCTGCGACGCCGGTGTGCTCGAGATCATGAAGCGATGGAAGGCGCAGGGACGTCTCACCGTCCGCATCTTCTGCATCGGCGGCGCGACGGCCGGCTCACCCGAGCAGGTCGAGAAGTCCATCCCGCAGATCGCGCAGATGAAGCTGTTCCAGGGCGACACGTTCATCGACGATGTGGTGTTCGGGGAGAGCGTGTATACGCCGCTGCACGATCGGATGTTCGCGACGGATTCCGAGCCGACGCCCGATCAACTCGCGCAGTGGCGCCGGATGGCCATGGAGATCGCGAAGGCTGGCCTTCCGCTCCACGTCCACGCAGAGCTCCACGACACGATCGACGCCTTCCTCGATCAGGTCGAAGCGGTGAACAAGCAATATCCGGTCAGGAATCTGCGCTGGGCGCTCGCGCACGTCAATCAGATCAACGGCGAGCAACTCGAACGCATGAAGAAGCTGGGCATGTACGCCGCCGTGCATCCCTGGGCGGTCATCAACGGCGCCATCATGCATGAGGGCTTCGGCCACGGCGCCGACGACATGCCACCACTCGCAACGATTCAGCAGAGCGGCATCACGTGGGGACTCGGTAGCGATGGGACCGCCGCCAATCAGTTCCTGCCGATGACGGCGCTCGCCTTCGCCGTGACCGGCAAGATGGCTGGTGGCCTGAAAGTGATCCGGCAGACGATCGATCGCGAGGACGCGCTCATCGCGTACACGCGCAAGAACGCGTACTTCGTCTTCCACGAAAACGACCTCGGGTCGCTTCAGCCAGGCAAGCTCGCCGATCTCGTCGTCCTCGATCGCGACTATCTGACGGTGCCGGCAGAGCAGATCAAGGACATCAAGCCGGTGATGACAGTGGTGGGTGGAAAAGTTGTTTACGACGCAGGCAGTAAGCAGTAGGCGAAAGGCAGTAGACGGTAGGCGGTAGGCAATTCAAGGTTCACAGCGAGAGGCACTCGTATGACGTGGCGTGCGTTTTCCGTCGTCGCCGCATGGTTCATCGTTGCCGGTACGTGGATGCAGGCGCAGGCGCCGGCCACCAAGAATCCACTCGAAGGTGATCAGGCAGCCATCCGGAGCGGCATGGGGCTGTTCCGTGCGCGCTGTGCCGACTGCCATGGGATGGACGCGCACGGTGTCCGTGGTCCGGACATCACGCAGGTGTGGGCCTCGGGCCGAACCGACGAAGGCCTGTTCACCACGGTCAAGAACGGTATCGCGGGAACCGAGATGCCGGCACAGCCGCGCCTCTTCGACCACGAGACGTGGCAGATCCTCGCGTATCTCCGGACGCTGGCCGCGGCCAACCGGCCGGAGCCCCCGCGCGGCAACGCCGAGAACGGCCAGAAAATCTACCAGGCCAATTGCGTGGGCTGTCACCGAGTCAACGGCGTGGGTGGACGACTCGGTCCCGATCTGTCGCGCATCGGCGCCGCGCGATCGCGCGAGGTGCTCGAGATGCGGATCCGCGGCGGCGTCGAAGGCTTCCTCCCGGGCTACGAGCCGGTGACCCTGACACCGGCGACCGGAACGGCCATCGTCGGCGTGAAGAAGAACGAGGATCTCTTCTCCGTCCAGATCATGGACTCGCGCGAGCGGATACAGGGATACGACAAGTCATCTCTGAAGGAGCTGCAGAACAACCCGCGATCGGCCATGCCGGCGTTTGGCTCCAATCGGATCAACGAGAGCGACCTCGACGATCTGATCCGGTACCTGCAGACGCTGCGCGGTTTCGATCCCTCCGTCATCCAGTAGCGAGGAAGACGTCATGACGCGACTTGCGCTCCCGCTCGTGATTCTGGGCACCGTGTTCCTGTCTGCACAGCAAGCGACACCACCAGCACTCGTCACGAACCAGGAGATCGCCGAGGGCCTGCCGCGCGATGGCTCCCGCTGGGTCACGTTCGGGGGCAGCTACACCAACCAGCGGCACAGTCCGCTCACACAACTCACGCCGGCCAACGTCAAAGGGCTGGTGCCGCAATGGACGTTCCAGACCGGCACGCTCGGCAACTTCGAGGCGACGCCCCTGCTCAGGGACAACATCCTCTATGTCACCGGTCCGCAAAACGTGGCGTGGGCGATCGACGCACGCACCGGCCGCCAGATCTGGCGTTACCGTCGTGAACTTCCATCGGATCTGACCGCATGCTGCGGCCTCGTGAACCGTGGCTTTGCCATGCTCG
>Ga0310810_10007422_pt1 | contig 12503 bp, 6 predicted proteins | sample NCmetagenome_FD_207641 | JGI IMG/M metagenome (GOLD analysis project Ga0310810, IMG submission 207641) | Soil microbial communities from experimental microcosm in Duke University, North Carolina, United States - NC | ecosystem: Engineered > Artificial ecosystem > Soil microcosm > Unclassified ... | reverse complement strand
CCACTTGAGCTGCCTGTGCATTCGCTTTGATATTTTTAGCTTTGAGTCCTTGGTTGTTAAATATGTAGTAGTTTAGAGAGAATTTCTTTGATCACCGCTGTTAACCGAGCGGGATGTTCGATCAAAGCGATCGCTTGCATCTTCCCGGATGCGGCTAGCTGTTCGGCTCTTTGATCGGTCGCTTCTCCACGCAGCGCAGCCGCTAATTTATCCGCTGTTCGTCCTGTACCATCCAACGTGACGACGGATCGGCCAGCTTCCACACTGTAGGACACATCTAGGAAGGTGATTTCACCGCCGTTGACCACAATAGTGGCGGAAGAAAATCCTTGAGATAAGACACTAGCAATGTGGGCTATCCAAGGTGATTCATCGCCCCAATTCGAGCCAGGAACAAGGATGAAGTGTGTGTGATTTGGCTCCAAGGGTGCTGCATCCGAACTGGGAGGAGGAACATTCGGGAGAATAACTGTGCCGAGTGCCGCTACGCCAATCAGAGGAAAAGTTCCACCCATTGCAGTCCTAGCTTGACCCATAAACCCCATAATCCCGGCGTCAGTGCCACCATCCACAACCGCCACTCCGAGTTCTTGAGCTAGCGGCGCAATCTCTTCGAGGAACAGCTTTTGCAGTCGGGCTTTGTCAGCTTCGCCAATCCCACTCGCGCCACCCACCAGTACTAAAGCTGGACGTGTTCTGTGAAGACCAATTTTGAGCAAAGCCTCAGACAAATCGGTTTTTCCATTGAATGGTAATTAAAAAATGCAAGGTGTAGACACAAGTGTAACTGGCGAGGAAAGGCGATTTTGGTGATGAATTTGTTAAGAAAGCCTAGGAATTAGGGAAGTATGGGCATTTCTATCAAAATGCAAGGGACGCGAGCCTCTGTGGGAGTTAGTAGCTAACGCGTCCCGTTACCCTATGGCAACTTACGCCTTCCCTATGCGATCGCTAACTCTCTTGAACTTGACCCGCCATTTCTATTGTTTTGGGAAACTCTACGACTTTTTCATTCATCTTCCAGTAATCAAACTTGGTTGTATCGATATGTTCGACAATTCCTCCTAATTGGCGTACCTGTTGAACCATATCCCCAGTGCCACCCGGCGCATCACCGCCTTTACCATTCCACAAGACAACGAGCCGCACTCGCTCGATTCCGTACATTAACGTGGAGTAGAGCGCCCAGCGATTATTGCGCTCATAGGGGCTATCTCCTTCAGGCACACTTCCCAGACGTTCTGGTTGGAGGTGGATGGTTACATTAGGATGCTTTTGGATGGCATAGAAACGTGCAACCCAATTATCGCCGGCAAAGCTGACTGAATCTTGAATAAACTCGGCCTGAGAAAATGTTAGAAACACTTCAACTTTGATATTCCGCTCCAAGCAGGCTTCGATAAACAAAATATCTCCGCCACAAGCCGCTCCCGGTGCGATCGCCATCGAGCCTGAACAGGCATTTAACTTATCCAATACATCCTCAATTTTTTGACGAGCCTCGCGTTCCATGTCCGCCGGAAAACGAGGTTGTGATCGATTGGGACTATCAATCATGTGACCGGAGAACAAGAACACGGATGCCGGTTCATTGTTGGTTGTGTCTGCAACCGCTTCCTCTTGGCCTTCAAATCGCTCCAGTTCTGCTTGGATCACAGCGATGCCAGCCTCAACGTCTTCTGTGCGGAACGAGAGTGCCTGCAATAATTTCAGTTGTTCTAGGGTCGATTTCAAGGCAAATTTGTTTTTCCCCGCCAGGGTAAAGGCTTTTTTGTAAGCCTTCATCACCTGTTTCGGGTTCTCAGCCGTGCAGACGGCAAAATCAGCTAAAGATACAAAGATCCAAAAATCATTGGAGTCCCGTTGAGCCACACTGTCCAAGCTAAATTGAACAGCTCCTTTGAGTGAGGGCAACTGTTGTCGAATGGCTTCATCTTCTAAGTCACCATCCGCTTTAAGCTTCTCCACCAAATCTTGTAAAACGCAGGAGTAAATTAGGGCACTGATTCCCGAATGGTAATGATCTTGATCTAATCGATAGCCTTTGAGGTAAGTCTTAATCGCTTTTCTCAGTAAGTGAGCGGCTTCGTAAGCCTCTTCTATGCGCTGTTGTCCATCCCCGATCTTGATCCATTCATCCCTCCACATGTCCCTGTAAATGTTAGCTAAGTAAAACAGCGCCTTGATATTGTTCGGTTCATCCTGGAGCAACCCTTCCAATTTCACGATCGCTTCTTCGGATTGCTTCAGGTGGCTCAGGTGAAAGGCTTCTTCCAGCCGAAATTCTGAATTTTTTCCATTAATCTTCAGCCCTTGGCGATATTCTTGGAGAGCGAGGGCATGATTTCCCAAGTTCTTTAAGGCTTTACCTGCATCTGCGATCGCCTCTTCTTTAATCAGAGGATTGCGGACTTCTTCCGTTAACAACAACACATCCCCAATCCGCTTCTGTCGCTGAGCAATCAGGACTAACTCCTGCCACTCTTTGTACTCCTGCCAGTAGCCAGTTGCCAGAGGAGTTCGCAATGCTCTGCGATCGGGTTCTTCCAGACCTGCTAGTAATTGGAAAATCGGACTGTGAATGCGGTTTTCATCTGACTCCCAGGTGGCACGAGCCATTTTGACGATCGCCTGTTTATCTTTCTCCAGGTTTTTGGGGTCAGGGCAACCATTTTCGTCACATTGATAAGGGATCGTGCGAACATTGAAAATGTCGTAAGGCATGTAAGCTCGACCGCACTGAATATGAACTAAACCCCGCTTCCGCAAGGCGTGGCGAACGCCCAATTCATAATAAACATTGGCATTATCAATACTCAGGTCAGTCAGGACTAAATCTGCCAGCAGCAGCTCCTGGAACATATCGGTCAAGATATCGCCGCTAACGCTTTCTTCATCCGCTCGGAACGACTCAAATCCTGCCTCTTCCAGGGCTGGTTTAATTAACTGCTGATAAATACTATTAAAATCAATCCAACGTCCATCGGGTCCTTTTTTCCGACCAAAAGGCATCACCACAAAGGCATGAGGCAAGTCCTTTTTATTTTGTTTCTTTGGTTCTTGCTTTTCAGGCTTAACGACTTCAACTTCTACAGGTTCTTCGGAAATAATCTCTGTTTTCGCGGGTAAAATTTCCAGTTGAGTCGATTTTTCGGGTAACAGAGTTTGCTCAATTTTACTCAAGACAGGCTGACTCATCACTTGAGTCACCATATCGTTCGGTTGAGTGCGTAACTCAATCACCGCCTCACGCATTTGGTTAATGTCTTGGTTATGCTGGCTCCAAAGGACTTTTTCCGTGGCAATGACTAATTTAAAAAATTCAGCCCCTGTTTGTTCGGGTGGCCTTAAACTTTGCCAATGGTCGCGAATAATATTGAGTTCTAGAATGAGCTGGTTATAGTTTTTGACCACCAAGTCCAGTCGGCTCACTTCCAGCCAAATGATTAACGCTGTTCCCAGTGAAGTCGTGAAGGCCACCCAAATGTTAAGACTGCCACTGAGAGCAGGGAGAAAGGCACTCAATGCCCCAAACGCCAAAATTCCAGCCTGTAGACGAGTACGGGTTTGGTAGATGTTCTCTAATTCTTGAGAATAGGACTTAAGAGGGGCTTCTACGCGATCGCGCAAGTAGTCATCCGGCCCTAAATCAGTCAAAACCGAAACGCTGTTTGGCTCATTACCGGGATAATCTGGCAGAATTTCACCTGTGTAAGGTTTAATAATCCAATTACTGCCAATCGTTTCCACTACTTGGCGCTGAATCTGACTAACTCGTTCCAAAAGCCACTGATGACGCTGGGGTTGCCCTTGCAGGAGAGTCCGGTAAAGGTAAATCTCTTTTCTAATTTCCTGGGCACCTGTTCTAAAAACCCGCCAGTATTGTCCCTGCTGGAGTCTGTTGGCAAAGACTAGCATCACCGAGCCGATCAAGGGGACTAAAATCAAGCTGGCTCTTAACACCTGGCCTAGAGGGGATACCATCAGACTGCTATCAGACCGAGACGTAAGGATAGCTAGGAGCGTGGCAACTACCGCCAGAGCCATGACCCAACCACGCAGCCTCAAATATTGCTTATAGGCGGCCTCGGCATTTGTTTCCAGTTGAGCGTAACGCTGCCAAGCTGTTTCTAAGGCTAAAGATTGAGCTTTATCCAGGCTCTCTATTTGGTTTTGCATCATGGTAAGTTTCTTTAATAAATGATCTGCTGTCCCCAATCGCTATTGGGTCTGAATTTCAAAGACGAGTAAAGCATCCCACTACACTAGAACACCAAGCCAGTCATCATTGTGAGTGCTCAAGACGGCTTTACTCACGATGGAATCAGCAGGAAGCCACGTCACTTCAGTGCGCCCACGAATGCGGAGAGAGCGACTTGAGTGGCAGTGACAAGGGTATTGCCATCGGTACTGAGCTCGACACGAGCCCTAACTTAAATTCATCATTCATACATCCCCCTGAAGACATAATTTTGCCTCTATTGCCTAGGTTAATCTGTCTTTGTTTGATTTGGGGAAAAAAGACTTGCTGATTGTGGGTGTAAAGCCTTGCTCTAAAGGGATTTTACGTCTTGAGCCAAGTTTTTTGTGATGAACACTTAGTTGTAATCTGAAGAACGCTACGGAGCCGTGTGCTGAGTTAAACCATCGCAGAGATGGCGATCGCTTTCTTCCAGCTTAGAACTGCTAGCCAAATAGTCACGCAACAACTGGCAACCTTGTTCCAGCAGCTTCCCTTCGTCTAAATCTTGACCTTGAGCTTCCAGTCCTTGGAGTCTCTCAAGCGTCCACAGAATGGCTGTTTTGTCAGCACTGCCTGAAGCTAGCTTCTTCCCATCTGAGCTGAAGTCCACTGCCCTGACCCAATTCTGATGCCCACGCAGCGTGATCAGTAAGTCGCCCTCCCGATTCCACAACTTCACCGCATCATCTTTACCCGCAGAGGCAATGAGCTGGCTATCTGAACTGAAAGCCACATCCCAAACCCAATCTTGATGACCTTTTAAGACTCGATAAGGCGTGGTTTGAAACTCGCCATTTTTATCTCGCTTCCAAAGGATGACTGTTTTGTCGCCACTGGCAGTGGCAATCATCTGCCCATCGGGACTGAGTATGACCGCATTAATCCAAGCCTTATGTCCTTGGAGAGTTTGAAGTAATTTACCCTCTAAAGTCCAAATTTTCACCAAAGCGTCACCGCCTACCGAAACAAGGCGATCGCTCTGGGATGAAAACATCACATCGCTTACTTCAGGACGATGAGCCTCCCAAGATTGGAGTAATTTTCCATCCTCAAACCGCCAAAGTTTTATGGTTCCATCTGCACCAGCTGAGGCAAGCAGCTTGCCATCAGGCGAAATGCTAATGTTCCTAACGGTCGAAGTATGCCCCTTAAAACTGCGGAGCGGTTCAGTCATCGTACCCTTGAGAACACCCTGAACGCTCCACACCTGCACGGTGTTATCGTAACTGGGCGTGACCATTGTCTGACCATCTGGACTAAAACTGACATTCCTCATGCCAGCGCCATACTTCAGATCAGTGAGAAACGTTCCCTCACTATTCCAAAGTTTCACCGTCTTGTCGTCACTAGCCGTAGCAATCAGGGTGCTATCCGGAGAGAACCTCACGCCTTTGATACTATAGCGATGCCCCTGAAGAATTTCGATCACGGCTCCCTTTAGGCTCCGTAATTTGATAGTCGTATCGGCACTGGCGGTAGCAATGGTTTCACCATCGGGAGAAAATCGCACACTCTTGACACCGCCGCTATGGCCTCGGAAAGTTTGGAGTAAGGTGCCACCACTGCTCCACAGTTTTACTGTGTCATCATCACTAGCCGTGGCAATTTTCTTGCCATCGGGAGAGAACGTTACACTACTGACCCAATTGGTATGGGATTCAAGGGTTTTGATCAGAGTTCCATCCAAATTCCAGAGCTTGACATCCGTATCGCCACTGGCAGAAGCTAAGGTTCTACCATTAGGGGAAAAACTAACTTCCCAGACGCGATCGCGATGTCCTGTTAGGGTTTTCAGGGGTTGCCCTTCTGTTGTCCAAAGCCTCACCGTGCGATCGCTGCCAGCACTGGCAATCAGCTTGCCATCGGGGCTAAACGCCACGCTGTTGACTTCATTGGTATGCCCTTTTAACGTATTGAGGAGTTGACCCTCCAAACTCCAGAGTTTGATGGTTCCATCCGCACCAGCAGCGGCAATCAGCTTACCATCTGGACTGAAGGCAACACTCCGAACCCGAGCATCGTGCTGAAGCGTTCTGAGTAAAGTTCCCTCTCTTGTCCAGATTTTGACCGTTTTGTCAGCGCTGGCAGAGGCAATCCGTTGACTGTCGGGGGAGAATGTAACACTCCGAACGCTCGCCTGATGGTTAAGGCTGTGCAGCAACTTGCCATCATGCCGCCACAGTTTGACCGTTCCGTCATCACTGGCGGAGGCAATGAGCTGGCGATCGGGGGAGAAGCTGACACTATTGACGGTATCCGTATGCTCTGCGAGACGGTTACGCTCTTGTACGCCATAAACCGCATCTCTGAGCACTTCCTGAGTCTGTTGACGGACTTTCTCTGGCAGATGTTTTACCAGTCGCGCTTGTTTAGCGGCTTTCACGCTTTCCAGCAAGGCACGAAGCTGATCTTCTGTCAGCAGACTAGCTTGAGATAGAGCCGTCAAGGCAATGATTTCCTGTTTTCTAGCGAAGTTTTGCTGAGCGACGGCATCTCGACGGCTGGCTTCTGCTACCATCGCCAACACAGCGGTGACAATTAAACCGAAGACTACAGCGCCTAAAGTTACACCTTGGCGCTTGAACTGGGACTGACCACTGGCGACAATATATTGGGTTTGCAAGGAGGTTGGTTCCGGGTGTTTTCCGGTACTTTTGGCGACCCATTGTTGAGCTTCTTTTAAGTCGTTCCCGCGTAACAAGAAGCTGCGATCGCGTTTTTTCTTATCCCACTCCAGCGATCGCTGCTGCAAACGAGTGTGTACCTTGACATGCTCTAGGTCAGTATCCAGCGCTTTGAGCAACTCTTGCAAGGCGCTGTCAAAATCATCACTTTCCCGAAAGAACGTCCAGTTGATGGCGGCTAGGGATGGATGGGTATCTTTGGGGTCAACATTGCGATACAGGATGGGCACCAGTCGTTTGTTGTGACCAATCGCCTGTTCAATCTCTACGCCACATTCCTGAGAGGCGATCGAATCGGGACTGATTACGAAGATAAAATTGTCAGCGTTTACAATCCCCTCAGAAATCTCTTTGCGCCAATCAGCCGTTAAAGGAATATTTTTCCAATCGACCCAAACGTTACGATTCAGTTTGACAAAGGCTTCATAGAGATTTTTCACAAAGTCCTTGTCTCGGCGTGAGTAAGAAATGAAAGCGTCACTCATGTACCCTCCCCTGACCCTGAAAACTTATTAAATCTTTAAACTTAAAGGCTTCTTAACTATTTCCTTGGGTAGATCCCAGAATAAGGACTGCTTACCTTTTATTAAACAGCTCTTCTATTCTTCTATCAGAGATATAAGGTTTAACTGAAAAACTCAGAATGTTTTCCGGCTTGGACTTGGGAACCAGTTACACCAATTTTTTGTGATACCTAATTAGTTTTTATAACTGCCCTTTCAATGCCAGTGATTTTTCTCCCGCAGATGCCTCAGTACTATTCCTCCTTGTTTTTCTTGTCTCCCTTGTCCCTTCTCAAAAGAATTTGTGCAACGTCGGAATGCACCCACACGTCAGCTAGGCACCCTGAACTATAGGACAATAATGCTGTAGCAAGTCCGCAGTACTGATAATTGAGGTTACCGTGACAGCATTTTTATTTGTAACCGATTTGGACAATACCTTAGTGGGTGATGATCACGCTCTCAAAGAACTCAAACAACGACTTAGTGAACATCGCCAGGAATATGGCACAAAGATCGTCTATGCAACAGGGCGATCGCGTAGTATCTACCATGACCTAAAGCGTGAGAAGCAGCTGTTAAATCCAGATGCTCTAATCGCCGCTGTGGGTACGGAAATTTATGATGAGGATGGTCAGGAGACTCCCGATCCAGCTTGGTCGGAAAAACTCTCTCACGGTTGGGATCGAGACCTAATCGTGGCAACTGCTGCCCATTATTCTGACCTCGTTGCCCAACCTGACTCAGAACAGCGTCCGTTTAAAGTCAGCTATTACCTAACGGAAGAAGCATCTATGGAAGTGCTGCCCCGACTGAAAGCGCTTCTGGTGGAGCGAGGGCTTGATGTGAAGTTGATCTATAGCGGGAGTAAAGACCTTGACGTTCTACCCCGCAATGCTGACAAAGGGCTAGCCGTGCAGTTTCTGAAGCAGAAGTGGGGATTTGATAGCACACAAACGGTCGTATGTGGCGACTCAGGAAATGACATTGCCCTATTTAGCGTGGGTGAAGAACGAGGAATTATTGTGGGCAACGCACGACCTGAACTCCGCCACTGGTACGAGGAGAACCCCGCAAATTATCGGTATATGGCTCAAGCGTACTGTGCCGGTGGTATCCTGGAAGGCTTGCATCACTTTGGATTCTTTCACTAGTTCCACCTTCTAAGTTGATGGGTTGAAGGTCAATGAGGGTTGAAAGTTAGTCAAAGCTTATAACAAACCTCAAACCTTCAACCTCAAACCTCCAAACCTTCAACCTTTTAACCTCAAACCTCCAAACCTTCAACCTCAAACCTTCAACCTTCAACCTTCAACCTTCAACCTTCAACCTTCAACCTTCAACCTTCAACCTTCAACCTTCAACCTTCAACCTTTTAACCTTCAACCCTTCAAACCTTCAACCCTGTGACTCATGATCAGCTATCTCAAGGGGACTGTCGCAACGATTCAAAAAAGCAGTGGCAATCGCGTCACGCTGGTTTTGGACGTGAACCAAATCGGCTATGAATTGCAAATCCCCCGGCGTCTCTCACTGGAATTGCAAGCGGCGTCAGAAGGGAAGGTACAAGTTTTTACTCATTTGCAAATTCGGGAAGACCAACAAATATTGTATGGGTTTGCCTCCGCAGCGGAACGGGATTTATTTCGTCAGTTGATTAGTGTGAGTGGAATTGGGGCGCAATTGGCGATCGCACTGATCGATACTCTGGGATTACCCAATTTAGTGCAAGCGATCGTCACAGGGAATATCCGCGCCTTAGCCAAAACTCCCGGTGTAGGGAACAAAACCGCTGAACGCATTGCCTTGGAACTCAAAACTAAGCTTGCCGAATGGCGTCAGCTAGCGGGAGTCGCCACACCCGCTTCTGCCACTGGGCCAGCCCCAGCCATTTTAGAGGATGTCGAGATGACGCTACTGGCTTTGGGTTATGAAAATAGCGAAATTTCCCAAGCGCTAGAAGCCGTTAGCCAGGATACTCTGGTGGCGAAAAGCACGAATGCGGAAGACTGGATTAGAAGTGCGATCGCGTGGTTGAGCCAGTAGTCCTCAGGGCGTTAGCGCTCAGCTTGCTCTTCGTGCAACTTCTGGCAAAATTTTTGCATAGGTTCTGCTTACCTCAGAGATATAGATAAGTAAGCAGGCATTGGGCTAAATCGCTGAGGAAGGATTTCCTTTATGCGATCGCATCCTATTCAACTTGCTTACTCGGATCTATCCCACATTCCGCCCTTTCAACTGTCACAGTTGAGAATTTTGAGCTTATAGAGCTAGCCTCAAATCAAAAAATAGTAGTGACGGCAGGGCTTAGGGAGAAAACGCAGAATGTGTTGGCGCTGTGGCGTGAGATTAACAACCTGCTTAGGTTGATCTAGATGCAACAGATGCACATCCTGGAAACACTGAAACACCCAACGTAAGGTGGGACGTTGAGTCGCCTTACCGAGCTGATTGTTGATGCTTTCTCCCGCCTCAACCAAGGCATTACGCAACTGTCGCTGCCCCAAGCTATAGATAAGCAAGCACAGACCCATCACAAAAGCTAGTGCTGCCACACGTTCGGGGGACTTGAGGAAGACACTAGAGGTGAAAAACAACGGGTCTTTAAGAAAGCGAAAACCTCGTTCGGGAGATTGTTGCTCCTTGTAGTGTTGTAAAACTTGCTCGGCACTCAGCGGGGCAGAGTCGATTTTGTTGGCAGCTAAAATAAAACGACCCGAGCAGGCGATCGCTTTTTGCACAGCGCTTTGATTACGCACTAAGGTAGCCTGAAGGCGATAACTGGCACAATCAGGCTGGGCATCTTTACGAGGTCGCCCTGGTTTGGCATAGTGAGTGTGTTGAATTACCGTCACGGCTTCGAGACCATGAAACTTCAGTTTGTTGGTAAAGCGGTCTGCTGCCAAGAGGGCATCGGCTTCACAACGGAACTCAGTTAAGCACAACTGGACGAGTTGTTGATTCAACCGTTGCTCTAACTTCTCGAGTGAACCATGCAGTTGCTTAATGTCAGCTTGTTTACGCGCCTCACTTTCTACAATTACCCAGATTTGTTCTACTCCTGCATATTGGCTGCTGCGGCAGGCAATGCGGTATCCTGCTAACTGAGTAGCCACAAACTCGTCGGTGCTGAGTTCGTCAACCAAGCGCTTAGCTTCAGCTATCGTCTGTGGCACTCGACTAATCCATCTCACTCCTTGCAGTAACTTCAGGTTGTCCGCCGTGTACAAGGCACTGTCTGCTACTATCCAAGCTTCCCAATTGCACTGTTGGCGAAACTCTTGAATCAACTGAGCGAATGTCGCTTTGTCAGCTTCATTGCCATCGGTGACCCGTAAGTAGAGCGGTACGTCTCCATCACTGCTACATATCAGGTCGATGATGAACTGTTTGAGATCTGGTCTATGGTCACGCGAGTAACCGTAGGTAATGTGAATCGGTTTGGGACTCGCTTGGTTGTCTGATTCCTCCTCTATTGAACTCGCTGTTTTCCTGACTACCCTGAACTCGGGTGACATCGGTTCATACTCCCCATGCACATGAAACGATGACGAGTCCAGATGCAGGCGATTTGTCGCAACACCCAACTGTTTAGCCGCTTTGACCGCAATGCTGACGAACAACTGACTCAGACCTGATAAGTACAGTTGATCTAGCACTCGTCCCAAGCGGTCATCGTTGAGGTGTTGTGCTCGCACTCCCGGTCCAATTAGGTGTTCGGTCGCTTTGCCTTCAAAAAACTGTCCAAACAGGTATAGCGGCGCAGATACCAAGCCTAAGCCATTGAGAATCATCGCTTTGACTACCTGACCTGCACTGACAATCTCTTTGGGGTGTCTGCCTAAACGCTGATCTATTTGCTCTACTAACCCTATTTCATCCACGATGCCCGCGATGATGCCCAGGTGGTTAAGAGTTTCAATGTTAATTTCCGGAGAAACCATGATGCACCCACTCGACTGCCATCATTCACTTCTAACTGTTCCAAATTATCGCTTGTGACAGTTGAAAGGGCGGAATGTGGGCTGTAACGTCTCTTATGTTGGTTTTTTGAATTTTGCTACTTAAGGTAGTCAGCAATGCTTAGCTTACTTCTTCATCTGTTAGTTCATGTAAAAGGGAGCCCCCAATGGCAGCTCAGGAGGTAGTTACCACAGCCGAACTGGCAAAGCAAATTCTGGCTTGTAGTGAAGAGAAATTTACAGGTCAGTTGGATTTAACGATTAAAGAACCTCAAAATCAGCGTTGGAGTCTGTATTTCTGCCAAGGTCGTTTGATTTGGGGCACTGCTGAGATGCATCCAATTCGTCGATTGCTTCGGCAACTGTCTTTGCACTGCCCACAACTTGCGATCGATCGCAACGCATTAGCCAGTCTATGCGCGGAGTCCAGCCCTGCCAAACGAGCGTCTACTGTTAGTCAACGAGGAGTTCAGCCTCAGGATAGGGATTACCTGTTCTTAGCCGAGTTACTCAGACAGGGCAAAGTTAGGCGATCGCAAATGTCGGCGATCGTTGAAGGCTACATTAGGGAGATTCTGTTCGATATCCATCAACAATGGGATCGATTCCGCTATCGTTCAGCGTTGCAACTGACCTACAGGTCAAGTCCTCAAGACAGCAAAGATTCAAGAGATTCCAACTTGGTTTCGATTCAAGTTGACCCCGTTTGGCAGCAAGCCTTGCAGGCTTGGCAGGCTTGGCAGCAGGAAGCCTTAGCTGAGGTTTCCCCAAACCTAGCTCCCGTAATCTCAAAAGTTGAGGAATTGCGCTGGCAAACTTCACCAAAGGTCTACCAAAACCTGACTACCCTAGTCGATGGCAATCAGACCTTTAGAGATTTAGCGGTCAAGTTGAAGCAGAATCTATTACCCCTAACCCTCTCAATCATGCCCTATATCCGTAAAGGGTTGATTAAAGTACTCGAAGTTGGAGACTTGAATTATTCCGTCCAGCTAGCTATAGCAACCGCCAAGGCGGTTAGGACACACAGCGCAAAACATTCTCAATGGCATCTCGTAAACAATCAAACGGCTCCAGTTGTTTGCGGATTCGACTCTTCAACCAAGACCAA
>Ga0310810_10007421_pt1 | contig 12504 bp, 14 predicted proteins | sample NCmetagenome_FD_207641 | JGI IMG/M metagenome (GOLD analysis project Ga0310810, IMG submission 207641) | Soil microbial communities from experimental microcosm in Duke University, North Carolina, United States - NC | ecosystem: Engineered > Artificial ecosystem > Soil microcosm > Unclassified ... | reverse complement strand
ACGCCGCAACCGGGCGGGCCGCCGGTGCAATCGGCGCCACCTTTCGACGCGGTGCCATACAGCCGGCCGTTACCGTCGAACACGATCTTCACGAAAGCGGGAAAAGTGCCGGTGGTGTCTATGAACTTGTGCAAGATTTTGAGCGTCCATTGCGGCTTGCCCGGCGCGGGTGGAGCAAGCTCAAACACCGAGCCGGCGAAATTCACTCCGGTCGATGTCGTGCCGTAGAATTTTCCATTGTGCAAAGTCAAAGCCGCGTTCGGCGACGCCCCAGCGCCGCCCGAAAAGGCTGCCAAGGTTGTCTTGATCCACGTTGCAGCAGGATCGGATGACGCCGTCAGCTTGAAGGCGGTCCCAAGACCGCCGCCGCCGCCCAGATTGGTCGTTCCGTAGAGCGCTCCGCCTGCGACCACCAGGCCCCCGATCGGCCAATTGCCGTCCTGCGAATTCTTGAATCTGTAGAGGACCGTTTGAGTCCACGGTTGGCCCGCGGTCTCGGGCGCCGTGAGCTTGTAGATCAAGCCGCAGCCTCCAGAGCCGTCGGAGTTGTTCGAACAACCCGTACCCGATAAGCCGCCGCGAGAGGCAGCACCGTAAAGCGCGCCGTCGCTACCGAACTGTAATTGACCGCGTGGCCAATAACCTCTGCCGCCGCCGACGAACGAATAGATTGTGCGCTTTTCCCAAACCTGCGGATCGGCGGTCGGTGTCAGTGTGTACACAAGCCCACAGCCAGCGGGGCAGCCGCTTCTGCCGCCTTTGGCTGCAACGCCGTAAAGAACATTACCTTTGCGGATAAGGCCGTCGCCGCCAACAAGGGTGCCATCGGTGCTGCCGGTGAAGGCGTGCAGGGTTGTGTAGACCGGCTCCGCCTCGGCAAAGTTCGGCAGCGTGAGAGAAATGAGGAAAACGGCCAGCAGCGCGCAAAGATAACGGCCGAGGTCGGCGCGACAAAAACCGTCCGTCTTGCGACTTGCACGCATCGTTACAGCCCCCATCCAGCGCTAGTATTTCATGGCATTGTGGCCGGCGCAAACGATTGGTCCGGCGTGGCAGTTTGGCACTAGCGCCCAAGCCTCGAATCAGAATCACTGGACTTCCCACAAACAATCCAAGGTCGGCCACTACGGAGCCCTCAATGATTCAAGAAGACGCTGCGGGCGTACGCGTGATTACTGTCGCCAACGAAAAGGGCGGCTCGGGCAAATCGACTGTCGCCATCCACCTCGCGGTGGCACTGCTGCGCGCGGGCCAGAGCGTCGGGACGATCGACCTCGACGGCCGCCAGCGCACCTTTACCCGCTACATCGCCAACCGGATCGAATGGGCCCGCCAGTGCGGCAAGGAACTTCCGGTCCCGCAGCACATCTGCATCGAAGACGAGGCCGAGCTCTCGGCCGCCGAGGTCCAGTCCGCGCTTGCAAGCAAGATCGAGCGCCTTGCGACCGACCACAGCGTCATCATCATGGATACGCCCGGCCACAATCATCCCCTCACACGCTTTGCCCACGCCGCTGCCGACACGCTGGTCACGCCGCTCAATGACAGCTTCGTCGACGTCGATGTTCTAGCCAACGTCGATCCGACGACATTCACCGTCACAGGCTTGAGTCATTATGCGCGGATTGTCGAAGAGGCGCGCCGCGAACGTGATAGCGCCGGGAAAGCTGCGACCGATTGGATTGTGCTGCGCAACCGCGTATCGACCACACGATCGCGCAACAAGCGCTTCGTCGGCGACGCCTTGCAGGAACTGGCGCAGAAGCTCGACTTCCGGCTGATCGACGGCTTCGCCGAGCGCGTCATCTTCCGCGAATTTTTCCCGCGCGGATTAACCGCCGTGGACGACCTAGAGGAACTGACGCTGGGCACGCGCCCAACTCTTTCGCATGCCACCGCGCAACTCGAAGTCCAGCAACTAGTGGCATTGCTCCTCGGCGCGACACTGAGCCAGGTCGACGTCGCCGACGCGGCTTGATCGAGGTCGGGCAGCGTTTGCCCGTCCCGGTTCCTTGGTTTATCTAGGACGCGGGCGCCCGTAGCTCAGCTGGATAGAGCGTTGCCCTCCGAAGGCAAAGGTCAGAGGTTCGAATCCCCTCGGGCGCGCCACCTTATAGTTGAAAGCTATTTGGTGTCGCCGGGCACTGCATTCCATTCGCTGCCATCTTTTTTGCCGGACAGCTTGGCCGCCTGATTGGCTTGCTCTTCCCAGGCTTCGGCGATCTGAAGCAGCACGGCACGGTCGCCGGCGCTGGCGGTGTGCGCCATCCGCCGGCATTCCTGCGCGAACTTGCGGTAGGTCTCCGCGTCTCTCATGCGAACCTCAGCTCCCGTGCCAAGATGGAACGCCAGCAACGGAACCTGGGTTCGCGACCTACAATTTTGTGATTGCGAATTCTTCAAGGAACGAAAGGGCTTCGGCCGGATTTACGACACTGCAGCGGGGAGCGGCATGCCGGCGGCAGAAGAGTATCGTGCGTTTGCAGCGAAATGCCTGGCGCTCGCGCAAAGCATTTCGGATCCGGACGACAAAGCGCGTCTGATCGAAATGGCGCAGGCCTGGCGCGATCTGGCGGACAAGATCGAGGCCGCCGCGCGCAACCAGGAAAAGAAGAAATAGTCCGAACAAAGGTTCCATCGCCCAATTCACTTGAACGGATGTTCAGGAACGAAAACGCGCGCTGTTCGCTTACGTACATTGGCATGTCGTGAGTGCGAGCTGGTGATGAATCCCGCGGACGAATACAGAGCCAAGGCTGCGCATCTGCGCGCGCTGGCGCGCCTTGAGGCAAAGACCGCGCGCGGCCGCGAGTATGACCGGCTGGGACGCGCTTACGTGCGCCTCGCCGAGCAAGCAGAACGTAACAGTCATACCGATGTGGTTTACGAACCGCCGCTGAAAGACAATTCCTCTCGCTTGCGCGACGACTAGAGTCCCCACACAGGCGCTAATTTCTTCGTTGAGACTTTTCATCGCCGGGAAAGCACGGACGGTGCCGCAGCTAGCGCGAATGGCGGGCTTTCACATTGGCGGAAGCTATGGCCTGGCTGATGAATGTTCCAAAGCGCCAGCGCACAGCCTGGTCAAACAATTTCTCGATGTCGGGTTCCGCGCGCGGCTGACCAGCCTGTAGCCGCTCGAACTCGTCGATCAGCTTTTGCCTGTCGTTGTCATCCGCATCCATTACTCGAGACCGCGCGTCGCCTCCCCGCGGAATGTCAACGACTTGACATGCCAGCCGTTCCGGCAGGCCACGAATTCATCAGGCGCAGGTTCGGATCCTGTAGTGATCCCCACGCGTCGAGAGTAAACCGGCTATCGCGCGACCGAGAGCGGCGTCACGCCGCTATTGATGAGCTGCACGTTCGACGACTGTGGCGCGCTTTGCACGGCGCTCGGTGCTTCGACCGCACGCTCCAGCCTCCGCGATACGCCCTCAAACCGCGCGTCGCCTTCGATCGCCAACGACTTGTTGAAGATCTCGCCTTCGACGGCCGCCGACTTCTGCAGCTTCACGCTGTTGGCGTGGATGCTGCCATGGAACGCGCCTTCGATCACGGCATCCGGCGCGATGATCTTGCCTTGCACCTGCGCGCCCTCCCGGATCGCAAGCTGGCTTGCATGGATGTCGCCGGTGACGCGACCGAAAATCTGCAGCGGGCCTGCGCATACGATGTCGCCGGTGACCTGCATGCCGGCGCCGATCGTCGACACTTCGGTGCTGACCGGCTTCGGCGTTTCGACTTTGACGGCGGCGGCGAGCTTGGTGTCGCGCTCGTTCTTCGAGGAAAAATAGCTCACTGGTGGTCCCCCTTCGGCCGGCTGGCGTTCATCCGGCGGAAGCAATCTTAACGCGGCGCGCGATGGGAGCCAGCACAAAGCGTGCGTATTGCTAATGGCATTCGTTAACTAATCGGGGGAGCGCGGATGCTTCACGCTTGCTGGCTATAAAGCGCGGCCATAGGGTGCGCCCATGCAGGACGATCGGGTATCAGCGGCGGTGGCCAACTTCCTGCGGCACGTCAGCCATACCGCCCAGCACGAAATCGAAAAGGTGGTGCGCAAGGCGCTTACGGGCGGCGCGATCAAGCGCGGCCAGGACCTGCCGGCAACCATCACCGTGCATAGCGACAAGCTCGACCTCGACATTACTATTCATAGTCGCATCGAGCTGTGACACGCTTCCGGCGGCCGAGCAGATGACCTAAGCTTGCCGCGAACAGGCTGCGCGCGGGGGCTTTCATGATTTCACGTCGTACATTGTTGCTTGCGCTGGGAGCGTCGCCGCTCGCAGTGCGCGCTGCTTTGGCCGCATACCCCGAGCGGCCGATTCATCTGGTGGTGCCATTTGCGCCGGGCGGCAACGCCGACGTGGTTGGCCGCGTCGTCGCCGAGGAAATTCATCGCGCGCTCGGACAGCCGGTGGTGGTGGATAATCGCGGCGGCGCCGGCGGCTCGATCGGCGCTGAAGCAGTCGCGCATTCCGCCGCCGACGGCTACACGCTTCTGGTCGGCTCCAACGGGCCTCTGACCGTCAATCCGTTCGTGCAGGCAAAGCTCGGCTACGATCCGCTCAAGGATTTTGCACCGGTCGCGCTGACGAGCTACGTACCGCACTGCATTGCCGTGCATCCAAGCGTCGAAGCGAAAACGCTCGGCGAGCTGATCGCGCTGTCGAAGACGAAGCCCGTGAATATTGCGACCAGCGGCGTCGGCAGCGCGACGCATCTGACGCTCGAGCGCTTCAATGCCGCGACGGGCGCGAAGCTCACCCACATTCCCTATCGCAGCGGCGGGCAGCTGCTGCCCGATCTGCTTGCCGGCGCAATCCAGGCGGCGATGACGGAGTTTTCCATCGTCTTTCCGCAGCACCAGGGCGGCAAGGCGTGGATCGTTGCGGTCGCATCGGCGCAGCGGCCCAAGCTCGCGCCGGACATTCCAACCTTCATCGAGTCCGGCGTGAAAGGCTTCACCGCATCGAGCTATATCGGCGTGGTCGCGCCGGCGGCGACGCCTGCGCCGATCATCGCGCAATTGCAGAAGGCGATTGCCGCCGGGCTTACCGGCGATACGCCTGCAGCGCAGAAACTGCGAAGCATGGGCTCGGACGTGGCGACCGGGGAAGAAATGACGCCGGCAGGATTCGGCGCTTACATCAAGGCCGAATATGCGCGCTCGGCGGAGGCCGCGAAGCTCGCGGGCCTGACGCCGAAGTAATCAGCGGTAGCGGAGCGCAAACGCGAACGCGGCGATTGCAAACAGCGTGATCAGGACGGCAAAGCTTGCGGTCGCGGTCAGCGCGCCTGCGAACACCGTGATGACGCCGACGCCGATCACCGGCATCGCATTGCCGGTGAAGCAGCAGATGAAATAGGCGGCGAGCACTTCGGCGCGGCGTTCGGCCGGCGCGATCTCATTCACCACCTGCAGGCTGCCGCGATAGCCGAGCCCGGCGGCCGCGCCGCACAGCGCCGTGCCGGCGAGCATCGCCGCAATCGAGGCAAAGGCCTGCGCGGTGCCAACCGCAGCGACGCTTGGAATCATCAAGCCGAGCGCCCACAGCATCGCGGTGCGACTTGCGACATTGCGTGTCAGCACAATCGCGCCCGCCACCATCAGGCCGAGCTCGCAGACCAGCGCGCCGGCAAGCGCATGGCTCTTGAGGTGCAGATTTTCCGCCAGCAGGCTCGGCGCCAATGCGGCGTAAAATCCGATCAGCGCCATGGCGCCGAAACCGGCCAACGCCGGGGCGATGAAGCGGGCGCGGATCGCGCCCGGCACGGCTATACGCGGGAGCAACGACAACCGAGCAGCGACAGGCCTGACGACGGTCTCTTGCGTGCGCCAGGTCAGCAACGCGATTACCACAACAAGGACGATATAAACGAGAAACGGCAGCGACAGCGGCCACGGCGTGAAATCGGCGAGCAGGCCGGCCACAAGAGGGCTCAGCGCAATGCCGAGAAAGTTTGCGCCGGTCGCAATCGTGGTGGCGCGAGCCTTGTCGCGGCCAATCAGCTCGGCGAGCCACGCGGTGCCGCTCGCAGCCGCGATGCCGACGCCGAGGCCGGTGAGGATGCGGCCGACGTAAAGCTCGACAACGCCTTGCGCGAACAGAAAGCTCGCGGCGCCGGCAGCGCAGATGATGAGACCCGGCAACGCGGCAAAGCGGCGGCCCATCTGGTCCGACAATCGGCCGAACAGCAGCAGCGCGGCGAGATTGCCAATCACGTAAGCGGCGTAGATCAGGGTCAGCGTGATCTTGGAAAAGCCGAACGCCTGCTCGTAGATAATGTAGAGCGGCGTCACCAAGGTGCTGCCGGCGAAGGTGACGCCGATCATGGCGGCGACGATCGCCACCGCAGCAGTGCCGGTGAATGCACCGGCTTTGCTCAGCTCAGATGCGCTCATGTGTTCGGTGCGCGCCATGAGGCGAGAACGGCGGATGTGGATGGGCGTTCCTGCATGGCAGCATCAAGTTCTCCATGGCCTCAAAATCTGCTTTTGGCGTTACGGTGAGAGCTAATGAAGCGGCCCGGACTCGGCCACCCGATTACTGTCACGCTGAACCCGAAGCGCGTATCCGTGACCGTCGCCGGCAAAGCCGTTGCCGAAACCCCGCACGCGCTGACGTTCAAGGAGGCGAGCTATCCTGCTGTGCGCTACATTCCGCGGGAGGATACCGATATGAGCGTCCTGGAACGCACCAGCGGTGCGCTTCTGGATGGGCTCACCAATTAACCGTCGCGGTATCCCGCTTGTGGCTATTCGGCTGCAAGACGACTAGCGTGCCTCCGCGAGGGGGCGATTCTCGCCGAGAGCTGTCAAAAAATCAGAGGCGTGCCGAAGTCTCTGCATCAGTCGGATGACAGCCTAATGCCGTCGATTGGCAAATTTTTTCACAACCAAAAGGTAAATATCATGACCGCAAATCGGTCCTTCGTCGTCTATGCGCTGTGCACGACCCTTGGTGTGCTTTCGACTTCCGTGAGCGCCAATGCGACGTGCGCACTAGCGGGCACTTGGCAATTTTTTGGCATTGAGGGGAAGTCGCCAGCTATCAAGGACATCTCGACAAACGTCGGAAATACAACCAATAATGGTTCGACCCAGATCAAGAGTTTCCCGCTCACCGGCAAACCTTTTGAGAATGATACCGCCGACGTTATTGCTTGCACCTTGACCGTAGCCGCAAACGGCAGCTTTACCGGTCCTTGCAGCTCCTTTGCTGTGACAGCGGGAAACAGCGGGCCCGCAACGGTGAGCGGGACCTTCGCGCTAAATGCTTGTAATTTGACTGGAACGATTGATGTTGCCGGCGAGCCGCCAGCGGTCACCATTCAACGCGGTCGCATCAATTTTAATAGCACCGGCGGTTCCGGGATCGCGACGAAAGGCGCTGGACGCGTTTTGTATTTCACCCTGGTGAAATAGCCGCCGCGAAAGCAGCTCGTCGTTTCCGGCCAATTCTCAGAGCGAGGTGGGATCACGCCGCGGCCACGACGGGCTGGCGCTTGGCATCCTCCATCACCATCGCGGCGCCCTTCTCCGCGATCATGATCACCGCGGCATTGGTGTTGCCGGACACGACCGTGGGCATGATCGAGCCATCGATCACCCGCAGAGCGTCGAAGCCTTTGACGCGCAGCCGCTCGTCGACCACGGCCTCGGGATCGGGGCCCATCCGGCAGGTGCTGGTCGGATGAAACACCGTCGTGCCCTTCTCGCGCGCGCAGGCGAGCAACTCGGCGTCGCTCCGGTTGTGCGCGCCGGGAATGATCTCCTCGGCGACATAGCGCGTAATCGCCGGCTGGCCCATGATCCGCCGCGTCAGCTTCATGCCGGCGACGATCACGTCCTGATCGAAACGCTCCGACAGATAACGCATGTGAATCGCAGGCGCGGCGGCCGGATCGGCCGACTTGATGTGCACATGGCCGCGGCTGTGCGGGCGCAACTGACACACCGACGCGAGGAAGCCGGGGAACGGATGCAGCTTCTGGCCGATATTGTCGGCGCTGAACAGGATGAAGTGAATCTGCACGTCCGGCGTCGGCAGCGACGGATCGGTCTTGAAAAAGCCGCCGGCATAGCCGGCGCCGATCGAGAGCGGACCGTCGCGGAACAAAGCGTAGCGCATCGCCGCCCCGGCGCGGCGATGGAAACGTCCCATCATGTCGTTGATGGTGATCGGCAGCGTGCAGCGATAGTTGAAGCGCACCTGGAAATGATCCTGCAGGTCGCTGCCAATGCCGGGCTTGTCCGCGATCACGTCGATGCCGTGTCCGCGCAACAACTCGGCGGGACCGACGCCGGACAGTTGCAGCAGTTGTGGCGAGTTGAACGCACCGCCGGACAGGATCACCTCGGCTCCGGCGCGGGCGCGCCGCAGCGCGCCATCCTGGCGGTATTCGACACCGGCGGCGCGGCGGCCCTCGAACAGAATGCGGGTCGCCAGCGCGCCAGATTCGACCACCAGATTTGAACGCCGCCGCGCCGGCTTGAGATAGCCGCGCGCCGTCGAGCAGCGCCGGCCGTTGCGAGCGGTGAGCTGGAAATAGCCGGCGCCCTCCTGGGCTGGACCGTTGAAATCGTCATTGCGCGGATAACCCGCCTGCTGCGCCGCCTCAATGAAGCCTTCGCACAGAGGGTGCGGCTTGACGTCGGAGACACAGAGCGGCCCGCCGGTGCCGTGCAGCGCGGTTGAGCCGCGCTGCTGATGCTCGGCTTTGCGGAAATACGGCAGCACATCCTCGAAGCTCCAGCCGGTGTTGCCGAGCTGACGCCAGTGGTCGAAGTCTTCAGGCTGGCCGCGCACGTAAAGCAGCCCGTTGATCGAGCTCGAGCCGCCGAGCACCTTGCCGCGCGGCGCAATGACCTGACGGCCCCCAAGTTCAGGCTCCGGCTCGGTCTGATACATCCAGTTGACGCGCGCATCCTGGAACAGCTTGCCGTAGCCGAGCGGCACATGAATCCAGATGTTGCGGTCGGCGCCGCCGGCTTCGAGCAGCAACACCTTGTGCTCACCGGACGCGGTCAGCCGGTCGGCCAGCACACAGCCGGCGCTGCCCGCGCCGACAATGATGTAATCGAACGATTGCTCGCTAGATAAAGCGTCCCGCATTGCTCTCCCCATTTCGGAAAGCACAATGCGACAACGATCGCGGAATGCCTAGAGGGCGGCGGCGGCGCCGGCGCGCGGCTCCGGCACGTAGTGTTCGCCGATCTGCACCATCGGGCGCGGATTGGCGAGTACCGAAAGCAACCGGTCCTGGAGAGCCTTCGGCGAGGTCGGCTTGATCAGCACCTCATTGGCGCCGAGCCGTAGCGCTTCGGCGATGTGCACGCGCTGCGCATCCTTGGTCAGCATGATCACCGGCAGATTGGGCCGCGGGAACAGGTCGGGCGAGCGAACGATGCGCAGGAGCTCGGGCCCGCTGAGGATCGGAATGTCGCGCTCCAGCAGGACTACGTCGGGATCCTGATTGCGGATGATCTCGAGCGCGGCAAGTCCGTCGGCCGCCTCATGAACCATCTTGGCGCCGAGATTGACCAGCATCGTGCGGGTGACGCGGCGCATATAAGTGTTGTGGTCGATGACCAGAATGCTGATGCGCCGAATTTTCTCGCGCGCAACTTTAGTGGAAATCATCGGCTGCGATCCCGCCACTTGCCCCTCGCCCGCAGCATCGCAGGCGTATCCTACGATCACTTGAAGCAAAGCGATGCAATTTTCCGGAATGTTTGAGGCGGCGCCGCAATGCTTCGTTAACGCTGCGCCGATCCCGCGTGAGCCGGCAAACCTTCCGCAAGCGATGCCTGGCACATTCGCAGCATGGAGAATTGGGCAACCAAGCCGTTCGGCTTCAAGATGCTGGTCATCGGCGCACTCGCCGCAGCAGGCGGCCTCTACTTTGTCTTCGTCGGCTTCGGCCTGCTGCCGGAACCAAGCCGGATCAACGGGCCGCTATGGCTTTCAACCTTTGTTGGCCTCGTCTTCTTCCTGGGCGGGGTCTCGGTCGGATTGCGCGGTTACCTCAAGATGGACGACAGCGAAACCGAGCTGCCGCCCGGCGCGCCGCAATGGGCCAAGCTGATCTGGTGGGGCAACGCCATCCTGATCTGCGGCAGCTTAGCCTCGGTCGGCACATGGATCGCATTCGGCCCAGGATCGCGCCATTTCGGTGTTGCTGGAGTGATCAACGGTCCGATTGGCGAAGGCATCGGCCGCGCCGCATTCGGCTTGGGCGCGTTGATTGCCTGGTTCATTACGATCGCGTTCGCTTATGCCAGCGCGCGGCGGATTTTCCGGCCGTAGTGCGCTTCGGACGCTCAGTACTCGCCTTCCCTCAATACTGCAGCATGAACACCGTGCCGCAGCCCGCGGTGCAGGCAGCGCTGCCGCCCCCGGCAGAAGTCGTGCCGTACAGTACATGGTTGGCGCCGAGCAGCACGTTGGCATAGGGATTGGCCCCGTCGGTGCCGCCCTTGAACGAATACATGAGGCTCTCGTTCCACGCCGCTTGCCCGTTGGCGGGCGGCAAGAATTTGAATACCGCGCCTTGATTATGGGCGCCGCCGCTGAAGGCGGTGCCATAGAGAACGCCGTTGCCATCCGCCGTCAGGCTTGCGTCCGGATTGGCGCCGCCGCCTTGGCTCAAGTTGAACAACTTGTCCTCGGAGTTTGGCAGCGTAATTCCGAAGATCAAACCCCTGTTTTGCTTACCACCATGCGAGGTGGCGCCGTACAGCACGTTGCCCTTGCCGAGGAAAAGGCCGCCATAAGGCGACCTACCGTCGGACAGCACGGTGGTGAAACTGTGCAGGACCGTTAGCGTCCCGGTGGAGGTCAACTTGAACGCAACGCCGAAATCCTTGGCGCCGCCGTTGACCGTGGTGCCGTAGAGGTTTCCATTCCGATCGCGCAGCAGGGTTCCTTGCGGGTTGCTGCCGTCGGCACCGTTAAAGTGATGCAACACCGTCAGCGCGAAAGACGGCGCGGTCAGCTTGAATATTGTGCCGTCACCGTTCGCGCCTCCGGTCGAGGCCACGCCATACAGGTTGCCCTTGCCGTCGCGCACCAATCCGGCGAACGGATTGCCGCCCTCAGCCGCGCCTCCGGTGAAGGAATGCAGCGTGATGATGCCAAATCCGGGCGGCGTGAGCTTGAACGCCACGCCCCGGTTGTGAGCGCCGCCGACGGTTGTCGTTCCGTACAGTGTTCCGTCCGCATCCATGAGCAGGCCTGCATAGGGCGTCGCCCCGTCGACCCCGGTAAAGCTGTGCAAGATAGACTTTGTCCACGCCGTCTTGCCCGGCGCGGGCGGCGTCAGCTTGAATACCGTCCCCTTGTCGTGGACCCCGCCCATCGACGTGGTGCCGTACAGCGCGCCGTCTTTGTCGGCGATCAGCCAGCCGAGCGGCTTGGCGCCGTCGTGGATACCGCCGCCGAATTTGTGCAGCACGGTGCGCACCGGAACGTTTGTGTAGGTAAAGAGATCGCCGGCCACCGCGGGACTGGTGCCACCTGCGGTGGTGACGCGCACATGCGCGGCGCCTGCCGCGTGTGGCGGGGCGAATGCGACCATCGTGTTCGGATCGAGCACACTGAAAGACGCCGCAGCCGTACCGCCGAATTTTATCGCGGTCGCCCCGGTGAGGTCGGTGCCGAGAATCGTCACGCTGGCACCGCCGGCCGTGGTGTCAGTATTCGGATTGATGCTGGTAATCGTGGGCGGCGGCGGGATGAAGGTGAAGCCGCCGGACTTTGTGCCTGTTCCGCCCGGATTGATCACCGTGACGTCAACTGCGCCGGCCGCATGCGCGGGCGTGACCGCTGAAATGCTGGACGCATTGTGCACGACGAAGCTGGCGGCATCGACGCCGCCGAATTGCACCCCGGTCGCGGTGTCGAAATGACTGCCGCTTATGGCGACGTTAGTGTTGCCGGCGGTCGGCCCATTGTCCGGATTGACGGTGGTCACTGTGGCAGTGTCGAAATAGCTGTAGGCGCCGCTAAGCGTCGAGTTGCCGCCAAAGGATTGAACTGTCACGTCAACCGCCGCTCCTGCAGCATGCGCCGGCGTGCTGACAAGGATGGTGGTTGGATCGACGACTTCGATAGAGTTGACCGACACTCCATCGAACATCACATCGGTTGCGATGGCAAAGCCTGTCCCGGTGAGCGTTACGTTGGCATTGCCAGACGATGGCCCGTGATCTGGAGCAAGACTGATAAGCTTGGGCGGCTCCGTAAAAAACCAGGCCGCGCCGACATCACCGGTATCGAATATGCCGCCGGCGATGAAATTGTTGCCGCTGCCGGTCGATGCGACGGACCAGCCCATCTGAGGACTGGTCGCGCCATCACTCGGCACGAGCTTGGTGTCCTGCTGGCCCCACGTGCCGTTATGCCGGGTGAACACCCACACCGCGCCGGTACTGCTTGCGTCGCTCGGTCCGCCCACGACCAGCGTGTCGCCGCTGCTCGACAACGCGACCCC
>Ga0310810_10007420_pt1 | contig 12504 bp, 9 predicted proteins | sample NCmetagenome_FD_207641 | JGI IMG/M metagenome (GOLD analysis project Ga0310810, IMG submission 207641) | Soil microbial communities from experimental microcosm in Duke University, North Carolina, United States - NC | ecosystem: Engineered > Artificial ecosystem > Soil microcosm > Unclassified ... | reverse complement strand
CGTAATTGGTCGGCCACAACTTTTCCACGACGTCGGTCGCGTACGCGCCCATCGAGAACGCATGGCCGTCGTAGCTGACTTCAGCGTCGACGTAGAAATTGTCGAACTGCGTGAACTCTCGAACCAGCGCGTGAGCGTTTGGCGTGATGTCTTCGCCAAACAGCGTCAAAGATGGGTCGCCGTTTCCACGGATCACGTCTCCAAGCACCTGATCGTACGTTCGGTTCTCGCGAATGACATAGAACACGTGCTTGATTGGGGACGCGCCGCCAACGCGACGCGGAATCGGTGTCGCGATCGGCGCATTCGCCGGCGACAACCTCGTGGCATCCTTGTAGGGCGTCAGGTTCATGACCTGACGCGTCATCGCCGACAGCGCTGCCTGATCTGGGGTTCGAATGATCGAGAGCGCGCCGGTGAGCAGGTTCCCCGTGTATCTGCCGTCGAGACGGATTCCGCCGGGTTGCGGCCCGCGCGGGTTTGGCTCACTCGTCAGTCCCTTGCCATTCAGGACGAAGAAGCGCGATCCATCACGCGCAAACATAACCGAGGTCGGATACCAGCCGACAGGAACCCATCCTTCGACCTTGCTTCCCCACGGCTTGGTCACATCGACGACGGCGACGGTGTTGTTGTCGGCGTTGGCGACGAGCAGCCGGGTGCCGTCCGAGGACAACGCCAGGCTATTTGGCGTCGTGCCCACGGGCGCATTGGGATACAACGCGACCGAGATCTGCTCCTTCGCCGATCGCGTTGCTAAATCCACGACCCACACGGCGTTCGTATTCGCGCACGCGACAAACAACCGTGTGCCGTCCTTCGACTGGACCATCGCGTTTGGATGAGGGCCGACGCCGATCTCGCCGACTGGTTCCATCGTGTCGGCGGACAGCATCAGGACCTTTCCACCACCCCAGAGTGAGACGAAGAGCGTCTGCCCATCGGCAGACATCAGCGCCGTGTACGGTTCGGCGCCAACACTGACCTTCTTGACCTCTTTTCGCGCTTCCAGATCGATCGCGCTGACGGCGAGGCCAAAGACCTGGACGGCGTAAAGGCGGCGGCCATCAGGCGAGATGGCGAGGCCACCGATGAATCCGGCGTTCAGCAGTTCCCCTCCGGTTCTGCGCTCGGGAGATCCGATGGCAATCCTCCCCGCCTCCTTCAGCGCGCCATTCGACCAGTTGAACTCGTAGATGGTGTTTTCAGCGGCCCCTGCGGAGTACAAGCGCGATCCGTCAGGCGCCCACGCCAGGCCCAGCCACGCATTGTCCACGGTGACTCGGCTGGTCACCTGCTCAGTCTGTGTGTCGAATACCGTGAGTGTAGGCCGCGTCCAGCCGTTGTTGGTGATGACCAGGAAACGCCCGCCAGGGGACGGGGCCATGTTGAGCGGCAGGTCGCCGAGCTGCACGTGCTTGCCTGTCGGCGCGATCCGCCAGCCATTGGGCAGAAGGGTCGCGCCGCCTGGCTGCCGCCCCGGCCACGCGATCGGTACGGCCCCGCGCTGCGCAATCGATCCGACTATCGCGATAATGCACGCCCCGAAGGTCAGGAGAACGGCGACGCCGCGGCGCGTGGTCTTGAGTTCGTTCGGTACCATGAAGCGCGGATTATATGGCACCGGCTGGCACCCGGTCCTCATGACGACTGCCACGACATGGTTGAACTGTGCGTGGAGGACGGCCTATAGTGCCGGCGGGAACTTCGCGCGCCCCCCAACGTCAAGAAGGCCAGTTCATGACTCGCGAAGAAATCACGGCAATGTTCAAGCGACGAGAAGCCGCCTGGCGCGGTCACGACGCGGCCACCTTGGCCGCCGACCACTCCTCCGATGCCGTCGTCATCAGCCCGACGGGCGGGGTCCTCGAGGGACGTGAGGAGATTCAGCGCGTTTACCAGATCTGGTTCACCGCGTTTCCCGACCTGCGATTTGAAGAATACGATTTCCTGATTGACAACGACCGCGTTGCGCTCGTGATGACCGTCACCGGATCGCACGCCGGCGATTTCTTCGGCCTGCCGGCCTCCGGACGTCACGTCCAGGCGGTCTGCGCGTTCCTTTACACTTTGAGGAACGGAGAAATCGTCCACGAGCGCCGCATCCTTGATTTTACTGGCGTACTGATTCAGGTGGGGGTCCTGCGGGCCAAGCCCGCGGCCGGTTTGTAGAGGCCGCTCCGGCGCCACCTGCCCGCTGAGCCGGTTACCGGACGCCTTGCGCCTTATCAATCAGATGGCCTCTTCACACCAGCCTGTCGCGGCAGGCTCGATGACGTCGAGCGATGCCGCGTCGCGGAACACCACTCTAGGCCGGTGGACGGCGTTCAACGCGATCGGCGTCGCCGGGATGGCGGTGCAGCTCGCGATCGTGGCGGTGCTCGTCCACTTCTTTCACGTCCACTACGCGATCGCGACGGCTCTCGCGGTCGAGGCCGCGATCCTCCACAACTTTGTGTGGCACCAACGCTGGACGTGGCGCGATCGACCGGCTCTTCGGCGCCGCGACAGCTTGGCGAGGCTGATGAGATTTCATCTCCTGAACGGTTCGGTCTCGCTCGCCGGAAATGTGGCACTGACGGCGCTCTTCACACGAGTCATGGGCTGGGATCCAGTGGGGGCGAACATCGTCGCGATTGCGGCCTGCTCGCTCGTGAACTTCACGGCGAGCGACTCTCTCGTGTTCGCGGTCGCGAGGACTGAGACGCCGCAGAGGCGGACGCAACCGACGCGGATTCTGTTGCTCATTGTGGTTCCGACACTCTGCGGTGCGTCCACCGCGACCGCTGGACCTTCGCCGGCAACGATTGCGGGCTGGCAGGCATATGAGGCGCAGGTCGACGCGCGCTACAACGCGGCGTCCACCGTCGCCGCCGCTCAGTTCTTCGCGCTCGATCGCGATCAGCAGGCGCGCGGCTGGCGCGACTCGGTCCTCGGCGGCGGGCAGACGATGATCAAGATCGAACCCGCGTCTGTGACCGACGGAAAGATCCACCACTGGATCGGTGCGATCTTCATTCCCGGGATCACCGTGAACGCGCTGGTCGACCGGCTGGAGCAGAATGCCGGCCGCGAGTCGCAAAGCTATCAGGACGTGCTCGCGTCGCACCTGATTGACAGGAACGGGGATCGCGTCCGCGTGTTCATGAAGCTCCGCCGGACGAACCTGATCACCGTTCACTACAACACCGAGCACACTGTCGATTATCGGCGGCTGACCGCGGATCGAGCGACGGCGCGGAGCGTGGCGACGAAGATCGCCGAGCTGGCCGACGTCGACACCCCGCGCGAACGCGAGAAGTCCGCCGACGATGACAACGGATTCTTGTGGAGGCTGAACGCGTACTGGCGCTACCTGGCCGTCCCCGGCGGAGTGATCGTCGAGTGCGAGTCGGTCAGCCTCAGCCGCCCGGTGCCGCTGTTGTTACGGCCCGTGGCCAACCCCATGGTGGATCGAATTGCGCGGGATTCGTTGAGCCGGACGCTCGCTTCGTTGAAGTCGGTGCTGACCGCGAAAACAGTTTCCAGTTCCCCGTCTCCAGTTTCCAGTCAAAGCACCAGACTGACTGGAAGCTGGAAACTGGCAACTGGCCACTATCACTGAATTTTTATTTCGAACAGCTTCGGCCAGAGCTTACCGGTGACGAACAAGCGATCGCCTGAGGCGTCATAGGCGATCCCATTCATGACGCCGCCGGCGGCTTCCACCTCGTGCGTTTCCCGTGGCGTGAGCAGTCCGGTCAGATCGATCCAACCGATCACGCGGCCGGTCTTGGGCGAGATCCGCGCAATTCGATCGGTCTGCCAGATGTTGGCGAGAACTTCCCCTTTGACGAACTCGAGCTCGTTCAGATTGGCGACCGGCGTCGTGCCGTCCTTCACCTCGATCCGCGACACCTCCTTCTGCGTTGCCGGATCGAGGAAACGAAGGAAGGGTGTCCCGTCGCTCATGATCAATCTTTGGCCGTCGTAGGTCAGGCCCCAGCCTTCGCCGCGGTAGGTGAACGTTCCCTTGCGCTTGAACGTCGCGCGATCGTAGAGAAACCCGATGCCGGATTGCCACGTCAACTCATAGAGCGTGTCGTTCACGACCGCGATGCCCTCGCCGAAATACTGCGAGTCGACCGGTTGAATCTGCAGCACTTCGCCGTTTTCGAGCTTGACCTTGCGAATCGATGAGCGGCCGTTCAGTCCGGTACCCTCGTAGAGAACGCCGTCGCGGTAGACGAGGCCCTGGGTGAAGGCCCCCGGATCGTGAGGATAGGTGTGGACAACGCGGTAGCCGCTCACCGGGGTACGCGACTGGCCGCGACTCTGACCTTGAGGGACCGGAGACATCAGTGCGATGCTCGAAACCGCCACCCACGTAAGCACGCCGATCTTCACGCCTACTTGAAGAGATCGTCGAACGCCTTGCGCGCGCTCGCCGGAGGAGCCGACTTCGTTTCGCGTTCGACCGTCGTGCGCGGCTCGAAGAAGGTGCACGTGTTGCGGGTGTCTTTCGGCGACACGCGAGCCGGGATCGGCTGCTGACATTCGAGCGGCGAACCGGTATCGAAATTCAGGCACTGCGCGCAGCTGTGCAGCGCTGCGCCACACCGGTTGCATTGTCCCTCAGCGCTCCAGGCCGCGGCGACGGTCAGCTCGGCGCCGCAGCCGCGGCAGCGAACGACCTCCCGGAACCCAGGCATGTTGAAGGTTTTTGGAGCCGTTGGCGGCTGGCCACGCGGGGCGTATTCCTTCTTTTCCGCGGGTTTCCGCTCCGAACGCGCAGGAGCCGGCTCGTCCCGGTAACCGCGCTGCCGATACTTGCGATCAGACATCCCAGGATCGACATTATAAGGGGTAGACGCTGGTGGAACGCTGCAGAACCTTGCGACGATTCTGGCCGTATTAAGGCCGAGGAGATTCTATGAACTTGATGATGTCCCGTCGCGTTCGACGCGCTCTTCTGGCGCTGCCCGTGTTCGTCGTCGCGACCGCCGGCACGACGGCGTGCGACATCGCGATGGCCGACCTCAAGCAGAAGGAAACGGCCGAATGGCGGAAAACGTACGATGTGAAGGCCGGCGGTCGTCTGGAGATCAGCAACGTCAACGGCAGGATTGAAGTCGAACCGGCCGCCGGCGATTCCATCGAGGTGGTCGCGGAGAAGTCGGTGCGGGCCGCGTCGGTCGAAGCCGCCAAGGATGCGTTGAGCCGCATTGAAATCCAGGAGACGGTGTCGCCGGACAATGTCCGGATCGAAACGAAACTGCAGAAGAGGTCGGGGATTCTCGGCGGCCTGAGGCAGGAAGTTCATTACCGGGTCAAAGTGCCTCCGGCGCTCGAGGTGCGGGTGACGACCGTCAACGGCGGAATCGAGTTGAACGGGTTGAAAGGGCGGGTCACCGCCGAAGCCACCAATGGCGGGGTTAAGGCACGCGATGTGTCTGGTCCTATCGACGCGAATACGACGAACGGCGGTGTCGAGGTCGATCTCGCGCGGGTCGCCGAGTCTGGCGCCAAGCTCGGATGCACAAATGGCGGGATCACGCTGACCCTGCCATCGGATGCGAAGGCGAGTATCTCGGCGCGCATCACCAACGGTGGCATCAACACGAGCGGCGTCACCATTGAGACAACCGGCGAGAACTCACGGCGTCATCTCGAAGGACGCATGAATGGCGGCGGACCGAGGATCGATATCGAAGGCACCAACGGCGGGATACGGATCGCGTCGCGGTAGTGTTCTACAAGGCTCTGCCGAGTTCTACAGCGTTCTGCGCGGTTCTTCGACGTGTGCGAACGAACCTGGTAGAACCTTGCGGAACCCCGTAGAACCCATCTTCCTGTGTTACCCTGTTAGGGCCCCCCAGAGGACAATGCTCCATGAACTGTCCCGCGTGCGGGTCGCCCAGGGTCTTTCCCTCTCGCCTGCGTAACTCGATCGAACGGGTGCGGCAGATGCTGACGGAGAGGCAGCCGTATCGGTGCCATCAGTGCGGCTGGCGCAGGTGGCTTGACGCCCTCATCCACGATAGCCCGGACGTGCATCCGGAAGACCTGAGAACAGGTCGTGTGCCGTCCCCGATGTCAACGGCGGACTTCGACGACCTCGATTCTCCTGCCCGCCGGAGCTGAGCTCACTTCGCTGGTCGCGGGCGCGGTTTCCACTGCTCGTCGAAGCGGGTTCCAATCATCAGGCGCACGACGGCGTCGTAACTCGCAATGCCTTCCGCAACCCGATTTGCGCGTAAGTATTCGTCGTAGATGCCGCGCGCGGCGCGCCTCACGAGTGGCGACGACCTGGCGTAGCGCGCGGCCATGGCTTGCAGGTCCTGTCGTGGTCCTTCATCGAGCTGATTCACGCCTTCGCGCTCCGTCCGCGGCAACGCCGCGATGGCATGCTGGTAGGCGGCAAGCCAGCCGCTGTATCGCGCCTGCGCATCGCCACGGATACAGGTCAGCCACGAAACAAAACTCGCTTCCTCCTCGCTCGCGTATCCGGCCAGGTGAGCCCACTCGTGGGCGACGACGAACGGTCTTTCGACCGGCAACACATCCGGATTGACGATGATCTCGAGAAAGTAGGGGTCGGTCATCCCGTCGATCGCCGCCCGGCGGAAGTAGTAGGACACCAGCGATTTCTTCGGGATCCCAGGAACCGCCAGCCGCTGGGCGCCGAGGGCAATCTGGGCGTCGGCAAACGACGCCTCCAGGGCATCCTGACTCGCGGCCGCCTGATGCGCCGCCTCATACCCCTGATTCAGCGTCGCAACTGCCCTGTTGATGAACGACACAGCACCGTCCCGCGTGAGCCGGGATCGATCGTAATCGAGCTTCTCCTCGAGCGGGACGCGACGGTAATTGAACCCCCAGAGCACGAGAAACAGGAGGTAGAGCCACGCCGCGGCGCCGGCGGCGGTAATCAGGTTCCGTCCGAACGCGCGGCGCGCGCCGAAAATGCGAACCCGCCAGATGACGAACTCGACCGCCGCAATCAGGAAGCACGCGACACCGATATCCAGCCACGCAATCGGAATCGTGTTACTTGCCGTCGTCAGGACGTTCTGAACTTTGAGGTACAGGCCGGTCGAATACAGCTGTTCGATGGCCGCAGCGGGGAACGGTGCCAGCGCGCAAACGATCGCGACGAGCACGACGGCGCCCGTTTCGACCGCTCGGATGCGAAATCGGGGATCTCTCGCCGACCAACCCCTCACGCGTTGGTCTCGCGCTGAGAGGCACGTTCGCTAATCAGCCGGATGGCGCGCTGATAGGTGAAATAAGCCCAGGCCCACTGCACGAGTACGACGAGGCGATTGCGAAAGCCGATCAGGTTCACGATGTGAACAAAGAGCCACACGAGCCAGGCGACGTAGCCCTTCAGGCGAAGCCAGCCAAAATCCGCGATCGCAGAGGCGCGCCCGATCGTGGCCAGGTTTCCGAGATCCCGATACACAAATGGTTCGTACGACTTTCCGTCGAGCGCACGGCGAATATTGTGGGCCGCGTGCCGGCCGGACTGGATGGCGACCTGCGCGACCCCTGGGAGCGGCCGTCCATCCGGCCCCTTGAAGGAAATGAGATCGCCGACGACAAAGATTTCGGGATGGCCAGGCACCGTCAGATCCGGCCCCACAATCACGCGCCCGGCGCGATCCATCGGCACGCCCAGCGTGGCGCCAAGCGGGGACGCCGCGACTCCTGCTGCCCAGACAATCGTTTCGGCGCAAATGGTCTCGCCGTCCATTTCGACGCGTCCGCCCGCAACGCGGGTCACTGGCTTTCCCAGGCGGACATCGACGCCAATACGCGTCAGATCTTTTCGGGCGGCTTCACGCAATATCTCCGGAAAATTCGTCAGGATCGAAGAACCCGCCTCGATCAGGATGACTCGTGCCGAACTCGGGTCGAAATGCCGGAAATCCCGGGCCAGCGAATGACGAGAGATCTCAGCCAGCGCTCCAGCCAGCTCGACGCCTGTCGGTCCGCCGCCGATGACGACAAACGTCAGCAGGGCTTCGCGCTTGACCGGATCGGTTTCGCGTTCGGCGCGTTCGTAGGCGAGGAGCACGCGCCGGCGAATCTCCAGCGCGTCTTCCAGTGTTTTCAGTCCCGGCGCGGCGACCTGCCAGTCATCGTGTCCGAAGTACGCGTGGGTCGCCCCGGGCGCCAGAATGAGAAAGTCGTAGGAGACTTCCCCATCCGTCAGGACCAGTGTTCGACGCTCGGGAGCTACGCGAACCACGTTCGCAAGCAGCACTTCGACGTTCTGCTGCCGCCGGAGAATCCAGCGGATCGGAGAAGCAATCTCTCCGGGCGAGAGCGCCGCGCCGGCCACTTGATACAACAGCGGCTGAAAGACGTGGTGGTTCCGACGATCGAGAAGCGTGACCTCTACCGGTATGTCTCGGAGCGCCCGAGCGGCATTCAAGCCGCCGAATCCGCCTCCGACGATCACAACATGCACCTATTAACGATACTAGACTTTGGCTAATGCTTCAGGTTGGGTCGGGGAACGCACATTGCAGGGTGAATTGGATGACGATGACGAATCGGATCACCAGTTGGGCGGGTGCGCGACTTTCACGTCGGGTGTCGAGGTCGCTTCCCTGGATCGGTGCGGCAATCGCCGTCGCCACGGTGGCGGGTACGATGCGCCGCAAAGGCGTGATCAGCGGGGCACTCGATACCGGCCTGAACTCAATGCCGTTTGTGGGTGCGGCCAAAAACATCATCGAGGTCGCCCGCGGACGTGATTTCTTTCCCGACCGGTATGGTGTTCCGGGCAGAGAAATCAGAGGCCATCGAGCTAACGGGGGAACTTCACCACAGAGTTAACAGAGTCAACAGAGAAATCTCTTTCATAACTCTGCTAACTCCGTTGTCTCTGTGGTGATGATCTCAGCTATCTCGGTCGACTTCGTTACCCCACCACAGAGTTAACAGAGTCAACAGAGAAATCTCTTTCATAACTCTGCTAACTCCGTTGTCTCTGTGGTGATCGATCTCCGCGATCTCGGTCGACTCCGTGACCTCGTCAAGGGTCATCACAGCTCAGCGACCGACCACCATCCAACCGGCCCAGAAGAACGGCGCGCGCGTCGCCTCGCCGCTGCGGATCGCCGTGCGGGCGGCTTGCAACGCGACGTCGGGCGCATCGCCGGCTTTCAGACGGCCATACAGTTCCTTCAGCATCGCGTGGTCTTGTGTGTCATCTGTGGCCCAGCGAGGGAGCACGATCGTCGGTACGCCGGCGGCGCGCCAAGCCCATCGCACCAGATCGATACCCGGCGCCGCATTCCGCATCGACGTGCTCGCCGAATCGGCAAAGACAACTGCCCGTGCATGGAGATCGAGGTTCATGATCTCGCGAGCCTCGAGGACGCCGTCAACGTCGGCCGATGCGTCTGCGGCCGCAGCATCCGACGTCAGCAGCACAGGCGAAAACAGTGGGCTCGCGCCGTTCACCCTGAATGGCGCCGCAATATGCAGCAACGTCGCCGCACCTGCCTGGCCGCGGAAGGCGCTCTCAGTGGCCTCAGCGCGCGACAGAACCTTCATCGCCGGATCGTCAAACAGTGAGCCGACCATTTGAATCTCGGCATCGGCTGCTTCGGACGGCCGCAGGCTCCAGTTCGGAGCCGTCATGCGCACCCGATCCCGAATCGTTGACGAGACCTCCGGAGCGCCGATCGCAAGCGGCGATCCATTCGACGACACCTCCAGCGGTGGCACGCGGACGAGCGAGGTTGCGGATCCCGCATACAGAATGGAGGTGCGATCGGCGAGAAAGCCGTCAGCAACCGTCAGCGCTTCGAATGGGACTCTCCACAGCACGTCGTCCGGCACGACGATCGTCTTCGACGCACCGCCCATTGCGGTGAGAGCGCCTGCCGGTATCGTCTTCAGCAGGTCGGCAGAAGCTGCCTGCCAGGCCTTGATTTCACGCATGCTAACCGGGTCGATCGCTCGAGCGACACGTTCGGCGAGCGTCTGTCTGGTCACGGGCGCGAGGTACACGCGACAGTCGGGGCGCTCGGTGCCAGGGCTGAGAACCACGACGAGCAGGTCCTCGTCGTCGATGACGAATTCAACCAGGGCTTCGCCGGCCGCCAACACCGCAGCCGCTTCATCGGCGTTGACGGCGGCGCCCAGCCCGCGCCAGGTGCGGAGGTCCGGCACACGCGCAAACAGCTGGCTGCGCTGGGTGGTCCGCTTGTCGACCGACGTCAGAAGTCGCTGTCGGAGTCGCTCGACGCGGGGGGCGTCCGGTTTGGGAAGCGCTTTTTCGTGATCGAGTTGCGCGCGGACCGATACGACCTCGCCTGCAAGCTGTCGTTCGTCCTCGCGCTCCGTCGCCGTCATGCCCCGAGAGATGTCCCGTTCATTTCTCGCCAGCGCGATCCGAAGCGAATGCGCACGTCGTCGTTCCACCGTCGCGAAGACCGCCACGGGATCGTCGGCTTCAGCCTGCAGCACCGCAAGCAGTGCGTACGCCGACGCACTGTCCGCCGATGGCAAGTCTCCGCGGCCCTCAAACGCGTCCTCGAGCATGCGCTCGATCGTCTTGACCGCCTCAGTCGCCGAGCTCAACGCATCACCAGCCCTGGCGAGGTGTCGTTGCGCCCGGCCTTGCGAGAGCAGCGCCCGCCACACGACATCAGGTTCGGCAACCACGACGCCTTCGTCGTTCGCATGACGCGCTGCGGCGAGCGCGTCCGCGTACTCGCGATTACCCGCGAGCGCCTGCGACAGCCCGATTTCCGCGCGCGCGGCCTCCTCTCGTTTCTTCAGCGCGGTAAAACTCGCGATCGCCTTTCGATACGATGCGATCGCCAGGCCGTAGTGCTCCTGCGACGACTGCGCGAAGGCGAGTCCGACGATGCCTCTCGCGGCGCACTCGGCGTCTTGTGCCGCCGTGCAGACGGTCGAACTGCGACCGTATTCCTCCTCGGCTGCTGCGAAGCGTCCCGACACGAGATCGGTCATCGCCATCGCCTGCCACGCGTGGCCGACGTTGGGCAGATCGCCTGGCTTTTCGAACTGGGTCCGGCTCTGATCGAAGAGAGCTCGTGCGGTGTCGAGGTTGCCCAGACGAAAATGCACGTCTCCGAGGCTCAGGAGTGCCGTACCCTGCAAGCTGGGATCGTTGCGGCTCTTCCCTTCCTCCAACACACCGTTGAAGGCTTCAAGCGCGCCGGCGAGATCGCCCTGCGCCGCATAGGAACGCCCCAGGCCGTCGAGCGCCCGTGCCTCGCCTCGAGTGTCAGCAAACGCGTGATAGAGATCGCGGCTCCGACGATAGTCGGCAATCGCACCGGTGAAATCACCTTCCACGAACTGAATGTTGCCGGTGCTGATCAACGTGGTGGCAATGCTCAGACGGTCGTCGAGCCGTTCCTGGATTGCCAGCGCATCGTGAAACGTCACCAGCGCGTCGCTGTACTCGAATTGCGAGTACTGCGCAGTGCCGAGCCCGACGAGCGCGCTCGCCACGCCGTCCTGATTCCCGAGTTCCCGCTGGACCGCCACACTCTGCTCGTAAATCGGCTTCGCTGCGGCAAAGTTCCGCTGGTAGTACAGCGCGTTGCCGAGGTTCTGAAGCACCTCGGCCTGCAACTTCTTGTGACCCACTCGAATCGCAAGTTCCAAGGCTCGCTCGTAGAGCGTCTGTGCGCGTGGGTAGTCCCGCCGCTGCGCGGCGGCGTCCGCCTGACGCGAGATCGCCGAGACGAGCAATGGATTGACCAGGTCGGGTTCGGACGCCAGCACCTGTTCGCGCTCGTCGGCACCTGCAGCAGCGATCACCGCGTCAGCCAGCGCATCGACGACCGATCCCTCGCGCACGAGTTTCCATTCGCCCGCCTCCCGCACGTAGGTCAAGGCCGCGAGAATCGTGGTGTGAAATACGAACGGAGAGCCGTCGGGACGACGGCTCGTCGTGGTGCGATCGCGAATCACGGAGAGGCGCACGACCGTCTGAGCGCCGAGCGGGCGAACAGACGTAATCGTCAGATCGGAGAACCTGTCGTCGCCGGAATCGAAGATGAACTTCAGCTGTGCCTGGCGTTGCGGGTCCTGAGCGGCTTTTGCCCAGAGCGCCATGTACCCGGCGACGTCCTCGGCCTCTTGCATCGCATAGAAATGCTCCACCGCCGAGCGCAGAGAGGGATCCACATCGGGCGCCTGCGGCGCTGCGAAAGTGGCAAGAAGCGCGAAGGCAAGCCTCCGCATCAGTCCTGAAGCGTGAAGTTGACCGTGATGGTCATCAGCACGGAGACGGGCACCCCATTCAACAGCGTCGGAGTATATCGCCACTGCTGCACCGCAGTAATCGCCGCGTTGTCGAGCAGCGGGACCGACCTCAGCACCTTGATACGGCCGACTTCGCCATGTTCGTTGATCACCGCTTCGAGGATCACCACGCCCTGCACGTGAGCATCGCGCGCGAACTTTGGGTAGTCCGGAGGCAACCCTGCAATACGCTTGGGCTCGCGCACACCCTGGCCTGGCCGG
>Ga0310810_10007419_pt1 | contig 12506 bp, 11 predicted proteins | sample NCmetagenome_FD_207641 | JGI IMG/M metagenome (GOLD analysis project Ga0310810, IMG submission 207641) | Soil microbial communities from experimental microcosm in Duke University, North Carolina, United States - NC | ecosystem: Engineered > Artificial ecosystem > Soil microcosm > Unclassified ... | reverse complement strand
ACCCGCATGAGCATCGCGGCCAGCAGACCGGTCCGGCGCGCCCTCAGTTGCTGGGACGCCGGCAGCTTGCCCGAGAGAATGGAGATGAAGATGACGTTGTCGACGCCGAGGACGATTTCGAGAAAGGTCAGCGTGACGAGCGCGAGCAGGCCGTCGGATGTAAGGAACGCGTCCATCTTAAGAACTTAGCATTTCTTCACACCGCAGCGGGGGGCGTCACACCGACGTCGTCGAGAAGCGCGGCAGGCCCCGCGGGCGACTGGACGACTGCCCCCTACGCGGTGCGCTGGTGCGTCAGCGTCCGATGCAGGTCCGCCGCGCGGGCGAGGGCGGCCGCAGTGTTCGGGCAGACGTTTGCGGAACCGATGTGATGATGAAAATCAGCTGACGCCATCAGCGCCGCCGGCTGTGGCTGGGCACCGCACACGATCAGCGCGCGATTGCTCCGATGCAGGCGATCGGCAAGATCCTCCAGCGCTCGCAGGCCGGTCGCATCGATGGCCGTGACATGCCGGAGCTTCAGGATGACGATCGCGGGCAGGCGGTGGACCTGTTCTGTGATGCGAAACAGGCTGTCGGTCGCACCGAACAGCAGCGGCCCGTACACGCGGAACACAGTCGCGTACTCGGGCACGTGCTTGTCGTGCAGCACGTGCAGCCGTCCCTCCTCGGCATCGTCGTCCGCCGCAGCGGTCACGCTCGTCGTACGCGAGACCTTGCGGATGAACATCAGCATCGCGAGGATCATGCCGGCTTCGACGGCGACGGTGAGGTCGGCGAGGACAGTCAGTGAGAACGTGACGAGCCACACCGAGATGTCCGCTTTCGGCAGTTTCAACAGCTGTGGAATCTCCCGCCACTCGCCCATCTGGTAGGCGACGATCACGAGAATTCCCGCCAGCGCAGCCAGCGGCACAAAACGCGCCAGCGGCGCCGCAACCAGCAGCACCGTCAGCAGCGTCAGCGCGTGCACCATTCCCGCCACTGGAGTGCGCGCGCCGGATCGGATGTTGGTGGCGGTCCGCGCCAGGGCACCGGTCGCCGGAAGCCCGCCGACGAGCGGCGAGGCGATGTTGGCCACCCCCTGCGCGATCAGTTCGACATTGGGATCGTGCCGATCGCCACCCATCCGATCGGCGACGACGGCGGACATCAGCGATTCGACAGCGCCGAGCATGGCAATCGTGAGCGCCGGAGACAACAGCGTGAAGACCAGGTCGGGTCTGAGCTTCGGCAGCGCGATGGTCGGCAGCGTTCCAGCGATGCCACCGAAGCGGCTGCCAATCGTTTCGACGTGCAAACCAGCAAGCGCCGTGACCGCGGTCGCGGCCACCAGCACGATGATGTAACCGGGAAGCCGGCTGCCCAGGCGACGCCAGATCAACAGGAACACAATCGAACCCAGGCCAATCGCAGTTGCAAGCGGAGAAAAGGTCGGGCCCGCGGCGACGAGCGCCTTCATCTTCGGGATGAATTCGCTCGGGACACTTGTCATCGTGAGCCCGAACAGATCGCGGATCTGCGTGCTGGCGATGACAACCGCGATGCCGTTCGTGAAACCGAGGACGACCGGCTGCGGGATGAACTTCACGGCACTGCCGAGTCCCGTCGCGCCGAGGATGACCAGGATGACGCCTGCCATCATCGTGGACATGAACAACCCGTCGATGCCGTAACGCGCGATGATTCCGGCCACGACGACAACGAACGCGCCGGTGGGCCCGCCGATCTGGAAATTGGACCCGCCCATCGCCGATATAAGGAAACCGGTGACGATGGCGCAGTAGATGCCGGCCTGGGGCGACACGCCCGAGGAAATGGCGAATGCCATCGCCAGCGGCAGCGCCACGAGGCCGACTGTCACACCGGCAATCAGATCGTGTCGTAGTTGGTCGGCGGAATAGGCGCGAAGCGCCAGGACAGACTTGGGCGTCCAGTTGCTCATTGTGCAGCCGCGGCTGGCGGGATGTAGCTTCAGTTTAGCGCGGACTCAGGGCCGGAGCGCAGGAAGCCTGACGCGAAAGGTCGATCCTTGTCCGGGACCCGGGCTCTCGGCGCTGATGGTGCCGCCGTGCATCTCCACGATCTGGCGGGCGATGGCCAGCCCGAGGCCCAGGCCTCCATGCTCGCGTCCGAAGCGGCTGTCTCCCTGGCGGAACCGTTCGAAGATGTGCGGCAGGAACATGGGGTCGATTCCCGCGCCATCGTCGCTCACGCTGACCTCGCAGAAACCGTTGTTCTGGCTCACGTTAACCAGGATGCGTCCCTGGTGCGGCGTGAACTTCACCGCGTTCGAGAGCAGGTTCCAGAACACCTGCTGCAGCCGATCGGCATCTCCCGCCACCGACACGGCCTCGTCGTCTGTCTCGACGGCCACCTGCACGCCCTTCGCATCAGCGCCAGGCTGCACCGTCTCGATGCTGTGAACGACGATGGGTGTGAGCGACACCGGCTGCAGCTGCAGCCGGATCTTCCCGGAAATGATCCGCGAGATGTCGAGCACGTCCTCGACGATCTGCGTCAGCGCCCCGGCGTTCTTGTCGAGCACCTCGTACGCCCTGTTCTTCTTCTCCTCCGCCATTGCCCCTTTTCGAAGCATCTGGGAGTAGCCGACGATGGCGTTCAACGGCGTGCGGAGTTCGTGTGAGAGGTTGGCGAGGAATTCGTCCTTGAGCCGGTTGGCCGTGCGGGCCTCTTCGTACGAAAGGAGGGCGTCGATCGAGAGTGCCGTTCTGTAGGCCAGGTCATCGGCGAAGCGCAATTCCGCCGGCCCGAAGGTGGCCTCGCGATTCAATGATCCGAGAGAGAGTGCGCCGAGCAGCCGCCCGTGCGCCACCAGCGGCACGATGATGACTGACACGATGCCGAGCTCGTTCGCGGCTTCACTGCGTTCGGCCGCGCAGCTCGTGCAGATCTTGTCGTCCCATTCGCTGATCAGGACCGCCACGCCCGTCCGAGCCACCTGCTCGACGCTGAACGCCTCGGGAGGCTCGCCGGATGCCGCGCGCAGGACACGGTCGACACGCGCCGCATCCACGCCTTTCAGCGTGGCGAGGGCGGTTCGCTCCAGCGAGCCTTCAGCGGTTTCGGATCGCAGGTGAAACGCGCACCAGTCGGCGATCTGCGGAACGGCGCGCTCGGCGAGCCGCGTCAGCGTTTCGTGATAGTCGAACGACCCGGTGAGGATCGTACCGGCCTCGGCAAGGAATTCGGATTCGAGCCGCCGTCGCCGCTGCGAGTCGTACATCTGGGCGGTCGCGATGACCGAGGAGGCCAGCCGCCCGAGTCCGAGCACGCTCTCCCGCTCAATCGAGGAGAACGTGCGTGGCGTCCGGTAGTAGAACGCGATAGAGGCTCGTGCGCCGAGTCCCGCGTGCAACTGGAGCGCGAGCACCGAGGCGATACCTTCTTCCTCATACAGATCGCGCCGATGGGCAAGCAGCGGATCGTCGATCGACTCGAAGGTCAGGATGTCTCCGAGCTGCCATTCACGATCGCTGCCTGGCGCCACCGCCGTGTCGGTGAATGCAGACGACAGACCGTGGCTGGCGGCCACGCGCCACTGGTTCTTGTGCACTCTCCAGACAGCGGTGGCATCAGCCGGGAGCACCTGCCTGGCGACGACCAGCACCGCGGGCACCACGTCGTCCAGGCGGGGCGATTCGAGCAGCGCGCTCGATGCGTCGATGATGGTCGACAGCCTGCGCCGCAGTTCCATCTGCTCGGCGCGAGCCGCGGTCAGGGCTCGCTCGTGGCGTTTCCGGTCGGAGATGTCGCGGGCGATCTTCGAGGCGCCAATGATGCGGCCGTCCGGTGTGCGCATCGGCGAGACCGTGATGGAGACGTCAAACCTCTCGCCGTTGCGCCTGATCCGTTCGGTCTCGAAATGCTCGACACGCTCGCCGTGCCGGATGCGGGCGAGGACCATGTCTTCTTCCGACTGGCGATCGTACGGAATGATCATCCGGATCGACTGGCCCACTGCCTCGTCCGGGGTGTATCCGAACATCCGCTCCGCAGCTGCATTCCAGGACGTGATGATGCCGTTCACATCCTTGCTGATGATCGCGTCGTCCGAGCCCTCGACAATTGCCGCGAGCCGCAGCGCCTGGATGAGCGGATCGGACGCGAGTTCCATCGTTACATCGATTGTAATCCGCTCACCGGTGGCCGCTGCGAGAGGCGAGCCGCTCACCCCTTCAGACGAGCTGAGGTGCCAGGACGCTCTCCGCATTCAGCCCAGTTGCGTTTGCGGACGCTCCACGCAAGAACGCCACGGCTCATCTGGGAGCGACGCGGTACCTGGAGGACATATTCGCTGCTGTTTGCGGCTGGCGTTGTGATTGCACAAGGGCACGCCGTGTTAACTGGAGGTTCCGAATGAAAAAGGTGTGGACAGGCGCAACGTTCGCAATCGCGCTCGGCTGTGCAGCAAGCATGTCGGCGCAGGCGGGCTCAACGACGAGTAGCAGTCAGACCCCGGGCGCAAGCCGGACGATCACCGTGACAGGATGCCTTCAGGGCGGCAGCGCATCGGGTGCGACAGGCACGAGCGGCACCGCGGGTGCTGCTGCGTCGACTACCGCACGCTCGGGCGGTCAGTTCACGCTGACCAACGCACGCCCGGCATCGAGTTCGTCGACGGCGTCCAGCGGCGCCGCAGGCTCGAGCGCCGGCGCCACTTCGAGCAGCCCGAGTTCGAGCAGTCCGAGTTCGACGACAGCCGGCACTGCCGGGAGCGGCAGTGCGAGCAGCATGCCGATGAGCGGATCGACGTACGTGCTCGAAGGCCGCGACTCGGAACTTTCGCAGCACAATGGCCACCAAGTGGAAGTCACCGGGACACTCGCGTCGGCGAGTTCCAGTGGATCGTCGAGTAGCGCGGGTTCGACCACGGCACCTGGCGCGGCCGGCAGCACATCGAGCAGCTCATCGCCAAGCAGCACATCGTCGTCAGGTTCATCGACTGCCCAGCATATCGACGTGACGTCGGTCCGCATGATCGCGTCCACCTGCTCAGCGCAGCAGTAGTCGACGTCGAGTGACGGGAGCGATGGTCGCACGGCGAGATCCGTGCGGCTATCGCTCGCTTTTTCGCGGCACCACAGACGCAGCGGTCCTCCTGCTCCGTAACAAAGTACACGGCTGACCTTGAACACGCTGGCGTGAATCGTTAGGCTGGCAGCGCGTCACATCAGCGCGCGAGCGCGTCTGGAGCACGTCATGGTCAGCGTCATCACGATCGCCTCACTCTTCTGTCTCGCGCTGGCGGCAGCTGCAGTGGTTGTCTGGCGCAGACGCATGGGCTTCAACGGGCCCGACAATATCAGCGTCAGCCGTCAGTGGCTGATCCAACATCAGGCCGACGATCGTTCATGACAGAGTCTTTCGGCGCACGACTGCGACGCCAACGAGAGCGTCAGCAGGTCTGCATTGCCGACATCGCAGCACGAACAAAGATCAAGGCTTCACTGTTCGAGGCCATCGAACGCGACGACGCGTCGCGCTGGCCGTCGGGGATTTTCAGGCGGTCCTTCATGCGCGCCTACGCCGGGGCCATCGGCCTTGACGCAGACGCCACCGTGCGTGAGTTCCTGGAACAGTTTCCAGACCCTGCTGCGCCTGCGGCGCTGGACAACGTGGCCGCCGCAGCACCGGCGGGCGAATCAAAAAGCGCAACGCCCACCCCCATCGCTGCCGCTGCGGCTGCACCAATGCCGGCGGGTTCGTCGAACCTGCGGCTGACGCTCGTGGAGACAGGCCTGCCGTTCACCGGTGGCCGATTCATCGCGGACGCGAAGCGGCGCTGGGCGGCGGCGGCGTGGGATCTGGGATCGCTCGTGGCCGTGGCGGTGTCCATCTTCGTCTTCATGAACACCTTCTGGATGCCGCTCGGGATCACGGCGCTCTGCTACTACGTCGGCGGAATTCTCTTCCTCGGCAACAGCCCCGGTGTCTGCCTCTTCGCGCCGAAGAGCGAGGAGCGCGATGACGGCGAACCGAGGCCGGCTCGCGTTCCGCGCCATCGTCCGGTCGATGTGCCGGTGCGACCGGCCGAACAGCCGATGTACCGAGCGAGCCGCTTCAGGGCCGACCGCCACCGCGAAGTCGGCACGTAGACGCCCGTGCTCAGCCCTGCTTCACGCTGAAGTTCAACGTCACGGAAAGAATGAACGGCGTCGGAACTCCGTTGAGGACCAGCGGCTGATAGCGCCACTGCTTGACGGCGTCGACCGCGGCCTCGTCCAGGAACTTCACCGACCGCAGCACGCGCACTGACTGCACTGTGCCATCGGTACCAATCGACGCTTCGAGGATGACAAGCCCGGTCACCTTCGCGACAAGCGCGATGTCGGGATAGGTCGGTTCGACGCGCTTGATCAGAGTCGGCGCCTGGATGTTTCCGCCGATACGCACCGGTTGCGCCGGGGCTGGCGGCGGCGGTGGTGGTGGCGGCGGTGGCGCGGCTGCCATGAGACCTCCGACGATCCCGCCCTCGACGCCCCCAACGACTCCGCCTTCGACGCCTCCGCGGGACGCCACCGGCATCTCGGGCGGTTCCGGCCTGATCTCCGACGGCGCTTCGACCGGTGCCGCATACGCGTTGGCCGGCAGTTCCTTCTGCGGAGCGCTCTCGGCTTTCGGAGCGGGCGCCGGCGGAGGCGGTGGCGGCGGGGGCGGTGCCTCTGGCATCGCCGCGACGAATGCCATCATGGTCGGCACGCGCGGCAGGTTGTCGGTCGCGTACAACAGTGGAACGATGATGACGGCGATCGCCAGGACGGTGTGTCCGGCAATCGAGATGATCAGCGGCGTCGCGGACCTCGGCTGCCGTCGTTTGTTTTCAAAGACCTCGAACATGACACCCTCCCTCCGGTCATCGTCGCGGGTCGACTGAGAGCCTCTCGCGGCGTCGCGGCGCGTCAGGCCACGGCAGTCGGCGCATCTGATTTCACGAGCGACCCCAGTCCGCACCGGTTGATCCGGTCGCCGAGCGTGGACCGCTTGATTTGCAGCAGTTCGGCCGCGCGCGACTTGTTGCCGCCGCTCACCTTCAGCGCCCACCCGATCAGGTTCGCTTCCATCTCGCGAAGGCGATCGTCGAGCGAGATAGGCGCGGTGGCGTCGGACGCCGGCGGAGTCGGCAGGGCCACCGCCACGGGCTGCGATCCGGCGCGGAACAGGATGCTCGCCGACATGCAGCCGACGCGCACCGTTCCGCACGAGCAGGTCTGGGCGATGCGCTCGCATGCGTTCTCGAGTTCGCGAACGTTCCCCGGCCACGAATAGCGCATGAACGCCTGCTTCACCGCATCGGACACCATCGGCACGTCTTCGTTGCGCCGCTTGAAATAGCGGTTGAGAAAATGCTCCATGAGGACGGGCACGTCTTCGCGGCGTTCGCGCAGGGGCGGGAGCGTCAGCGGAAGCACGTTGAGGCGGTAGTACAGGTCCTCGCGGAACTTGCCTTCGGCCACCAGCTGTTTCAGGTCGCGCTTGCTGCCGGCGATGACGCGCACGTTCACGGGTACCACGCGCGTGCCGCCAAGCCGTTCGATCGTGCGGTTCTGCAGGACCCTGAGCAGCTTCACCTGCATCGACAGCGGCACATCGTCGATGTCGTCGAGGAAAATGGTTCCTCCCTCTGCGAGTTCGAACCGGCCAGGCCGGTCCTTGATCGCGCCGGTGAAGGCGCCGCGCTCGTGCCCGAACAGTTCCGATTCGATGAGCGTTTCGGTGAAGATGGCGCAGCTCACGGCGACAAACGGATGATGACGGCGACGGCTGTTCTGGTGAATGAGCGTCGCGGTGACTTCCTTCCCGGTTCCGCTCTCACCCGTCACGAGCACGGTGCTTTCGCTGTTGCCAATCACGTGCAGGAACTCGAAGACCGCACGCATCCGGGCCGAGCGCCCAACCACAACCGATTCCATCGGGATTGTCTGTGTCGTCATGGCGGCACCTACGCGAGACGCAATGTCTCGAATTCCGGGATCTCTTCCCGAATGGCGGCTTCGACACCGACGTGAAGCGTCATGTGCGCACTCGGGCAGCCGGCGCACATGCCGGTCAGGCGAACATCGGCGGAGTTCCCGCTGACGTGCACCAGTTCGATGTCGCCACCGTCGGCCTGCAGGAAGGGGCGGACCCTGTCGAGGACCACCTGGATGCGTTCCCTGGAAACCATCGCACTTCTCCCGGTTTTGAGCTCTTTCTTGATTAGACGCTGCACTTCAGGGCAACGGGTGTGCCATGGCCGCGCTGCCGGTTTTTCGGGAGATTTGCGGGTTTTCGGCGAGAAGAGCCCTGCGGAGAGAGCCGGGCGGCGGGATTTTCTCCCAGCGGTGCGAGATAGCACCCAAAGGGGAAGAGGTCAGAAGTCAGAAGTCAGAAGTCAGAGTTAAAAGGGCGTCGGCGCGCAGCCTGGATAGCGTGGCTGACGTTCTGACTGCAGACGTCCGAGTTCCGACCTCGGAAAGTTACGGCGTGTTTGCTTTCTCCAGGTGGAATTTCTCGATGCGGTAGCGGATCTGATCACGATTGAGCCCGAGGAGGCCAGCCGCACGGGTCTGGTTCCATTGGGTCCGTTCGAGCGCCTGGACCAGAAGCGACCGTTCGAGCAGCTCGAGATCGATGCCACCGGGAGGAAGTTCGACGCGATCGCCGATGCGGACGGCGGAGGGCCCGCCGATGGTGAAGTCGTCTGACTGCAGCACGTCACCTTCCGACAGCAGCATCGCGCGCTCGACCGCATTGCGGAGTTCACGGATGTTGCCCGGCCAGCCGTGCGCCCGCAGGCGCTTCATGGCATCCGGCGCGACACCGCGCACATGCTTCTTGAACTCGGCGTTGTAGGCATCGACATAGAAGTCCGCCAGCGACGGGATGTCGTCGGCCCGATCCCGCAGCGGCGGCAGCACGATCGGCAGCACGTTGAGCCGGTAGAAAAGGTCCTCGCGGAACCGCCCTGCGCGCACCTCCTCATCGAGCTTGCGGTTGGTTGCCGCGATGACGCGGACGTCGACCTGGATGTCGACCGTTCCGCCGACGCGCTTGAACGTCTTCTCCTCGAGAAACCGGAGCAGCTTGGCCTGGAGTCCGGCCGCCATTTCGCCAATCTCGTCGAGGAAGACGGTGCCGCCGTCGGCCGTCTCGAGCAGGCCGCGCTTCTGGCGGTCGGCCCCCGTGAACGCCCCGCGCTCATGCCCGAAGAGCTCGCTTTCGAGCAGCGTCTCCGCGAGCGCGGAGCACGTGATGTTCATGAAGGGCTTCTGGGCGCGGTCGCTGTTGTAGTGAATCACCTTGGCGGCCAGGTCCTTGCCAGTACCGCTTTCACCGTTCAGCAGCACTGTTGACGCCGGACTCGATGCGATCTTGCGCATCAGCCCCTTGATGCTCGCGAGGGAGGCACTGTTTCCGACGATCCGGTCGAAGCTGTAAGGCTGCGCCTGGTTGGCGCGCAGCGCCTTGACCTCGCGACGCAGCCGCGTGGTTTCGAGCGCCTTCTCGACCAGCAGGACGATCTCGTCGAGATTGAATGGCTTGTTGGCGAAATGATAGGCGCCGTGCTTCATCGCCTCGACCGCGGTCTCGATGGTCGAAAACGCCGTCAGCAGGATGACCAGGATGTCCGGATCGCGTTCCTTCAGTTTCTTGAGGACCTGAAGTCCGTCGCCATCGGGCAGCTTGTAATCCAGGAGGACGAGGTCGACCCCTTCCTCTCCGCGAGCGATGGCCGCCGCCGCGGTCGCAGCTTCAACGACGCGGTACCCCTCATCGGACAGGCGGTCCTTCAGCGACCAGCGAATCAGCTGTTCGTCGTCGACGACGAGAATGGTGGGAGCGGGCACGGGCCTAGTATAGCCAGAGCGACTCAGCCGGTCGCCGCGTCACGCTTTCAACTCGGTCTGGCTGTCGCGAGGGCGAGCCCCACCAGTCGGCCCAGTTCGTCGAGGTCGAACGGCTTGTCCAGCACGGTGAAAACGCCAAGCCTGCGGGCCGCTTCGACCACTTCCGCCGTGCCGAATGCGGTCATGAGGATGACCGGCACTGCTGGCAGCAAATGTCGAACAGATGCCAGCAGGCTCAGATCGCTGCTGTCTGGCAGCTTCAGATCGAGGAGAACCGCGTCGGGTGCGTGCGCCCGGTCGAGAATTGCGGCGAAGGCGCTCCGCGCGTCCGAGGCTTCGACGATGTCGCAGCCGTTCGCGCCCAGCGTTTCTGCGATCGACCAGCGCACGAGCGCCTCGTCATCCACGACCAGCACGCGCGTCGCGGATTTCTTCCGCAGCTGGGGAATTTCCCCATCTGGAATGGGCACCGGTGTTGGCGGAACGTGCGGAATTGGGGCCGAAATCTGAGCTAGCATGTTGCCACCCGCTTCTGGCAATTCAAAAGACGCTCCACTTGGGCCGCGAGTGACTCCGACACCAGGCGCCCCGCGCACGCCGCTGCTGAACGCGGCGACCATTTCAGCCGCAATCCTGGCAGCGGCGATCTTCATCATCGACGTCACGACCGCGTCCGGTCATGGAATCGCGGCGCTTTACGCGTTGCCTTTGCTGGTCGGCACGTTCAACGAACCACCGCGGTTCCAGCTGGTGGCCGCCGGAGTGGTTTCGGCATTGACGCTTCTCGGGGCTTTCCTCGCGCCGCCCGGACTCCCCTTCGGCTATGTGGCGACGAACCGGGCTGTTGCGATCATCCTGATCTGGGCCACCGCGGTCGTCCTCTCGCGGTTCCGTTCGACCTGGATCGACCTTCGCTCCCGCCAGAAGGATCTGAATGACGTCAACTTCGCGATCGACCAGTCGGCGATTGTCGCCACCACCGACACGCGGGGACGGATCACCTACGTCAACGACAAGTTCTGCGAGATCTCGAAATACTCGCGCGCTGAGCTGCTCGGGCAGGATCACCGGCTCCTGAACTCCGAGCTTCACCCGAAGGAGTTCATCCGCGAGCTGTGGATCACCATCGCGAACGGCCGGATCTGGCGCGGTGAGATCCGGAACCGCGCGAAAGACGGAAGCCTGTACTGGGTGGACACGACCATCGTCCCGTTCCTGGACGCGCGCGGCAAGCCCTATCAATACATGGCGCTGCGTTACGAGATCACGGCGCGCAAGGACTCCGAGCAACGCCTGCACGAGCAGGAGTCGCTCGCCAGGCTTGGCCAGATGGCGGCGGTTGTCGCCCACGAGGTCAAGAATCCGATTGCAGGAATTCGCGGAGCGCTGCAGGTGATCGCGTCACGCATGCCGGCCGATTCGCGTGACAAGCCAATCGTCGGAGACATCATCGCCAGGCTGGATGCGCTGAACGGGATCGTTCACGACCTGCTGGTGTTTGCCCGGCCTCGAGCGTTGCGTTCCGAGCCGGTCGACCTCGATCGCCTGATCCGCGACACCCTGCAGCTGCTGCATCGCGATCCGGTCTTTGCCGACGTTCATGTCGACTTTCCGCCAGCAGACGCGGTCGCCTCTGGAGACGCCGAGCAGCTGCAGCTCGTGTTCACCAACGTGCTCATGAATGCCGCGCAGGCCATGGGCGGCACTGGCGTCATCACGATTGGCATCGAGCGGCGTCAGCAGCAGTTCGTAGTATCGATCGCCGACAAGGGGCCCGGCATGCCGGCCGAGGTTCATGGCCAGGCGTTCGAGCCGTTCTTCACGACAAAACACCGCGGCACGGGCCTCGGGCTGCCGATTGCCCGCCGGATCGTGGTCGGCCACCGCGGCACGATCGACATGGAGCCACAGGCCGCCGGCGGCACTGTCGTGCTCATCTCCCTGCCGGCGACGGCCAGCAGCACCTAGCCGCTCACGCCGTGCGCGATGACCGCTCGCCAGGTCCGCGTGGTTTCTGAGGATCCGGACGCAGCAGGCCGTCGGGCTCTTTCGCGAGACCCATGATCGCGTTCGCCGCAGCGGCCAGCTGGTCGCGCGGCGCATCGGGAAAGCGCCGGGTCAGAATCGCCTCCAGCTTTTGACGATCGAGCATGATGTCACTCCATCTGCCGGCTCATGAGGCAAAGGCGATGCCCGGACTTCTGCCGGATTCCCGTCGAGCAGACGCTTTGGGCTATGCTTCTGGGTCTGTCTGGTGCGACGTTTCCGGGAGGAACGACAATGAAGCAGTTGATTCGTGGTGTGATGACCGGTGTGGGCCTTGCCGCCGTGATGCTGACGGCCAGCCTTGCCGCGCAGGGACCCGTCAAGGTCGAGATGAAGGACGGGCAGGGACAGTCGATCGGAAGCGCCACGCTCACCCAGTCGATGGGCATGGTGCACATCCAGCTCGATCTGAAGAACCTCAAGCCGGGCGAGCACGCGCTGCACGTGCACATGACACCGAAATGCGAGGGTCCGGCCTTTACATCGGCCGGCGGTCACTTCAATCCTGCCGGCAAGAAGCACGGCATGCAGAATCCCGAGGGTCCGCACGCGGGCGACATGGACAACTTCACCGTCGCGGCTGACGGCACGGCCAAGAGCATGGTCATG
>Ga0310810_10007418_pt1 | contig 12506 bp, 8 predicted proteins | sample NCmetagenome_FD_207641 | JGI IMG/M metagenome (GOLD analysis project Ga0310810, IMG submission 207641) | Soil microbial communities from experimental microcosm in Duke University, North Carolina, United States - NC | ecosystem: Engineered > Artificial ecosystem > Soil microcosm > Unclassified ... | reverse complement strand
CGTCTTGGCGAACCCCGTCGCTTTCACCGAGGCGAGGGCCTCGCGCACCCACCGCGCGACGTCGAGGACGCGCTCGTACGGCAGACCATCCGGCGGATCGAGATCGATAGCCACGTGATCGATCGCGTCGGCTGTCTGCACCCGTGAGAACCACGGATCCTGCGAGATGGCGCCAAGCTGTGCGGTGTACAGCAGGGTCACGATATCGCCGCCGACGAGATGCGGCCGCACCTCGCTCCCGGTGTCGACGCGTTCGACGCGGACGCCGGCGGATACTTTGTCCGGCGCACGATGCTGGTAGAACGGTGGACCGGCGATGCCGTTGGGATACCGCTTCATGACCAGCGGCCGGTCGGCGAGCGCCGGCAAGATGAACGGCGCCACGCGGACGTAGTGACGAAAAAGATCGCCTTTCGTCAGCTTCAACTTCGGCCAGAACGGTTTGCGGAGATTCGAGACTTCGAGGCTGCCGCCACCGAAGGTGATCAGACCGCCGCCCGGACCAGCCTCAATGTCGTCGAGCTGCGTCAGCAGCGACTGTACGCCGTTCTTTGTGAGCGCGCTCGCGCCTGGCATCGTTGCCCGCCGCCTCCAGTCCCACGAACACCGGGCGACGAAGCCGCCCGTCCTTCGTCCAGCCGGAGAACTGCACCTGCACGGCCAGCTTCGGCTTCACCCAGTGCGCGCGTTCGATCGTAGCGGGAACCGCGGGAAACGGCGCGGTCTTCGTGTTCAGCCGCCGCAGCTGCTTCCAGATCGCACCAAGCTGCGCATCGGTGAATCCGGACGACACGCGACCGACGTAGCGCAGCTCACCCTGCTCGTCGGCAACACCGATCAGCAGCGAACCGAAGAAGGGCCGCGAGCCTTTTGGTTCGGTCCAGCCGCCGACGAGTGCCGTGTGAATCATGACGACTCAAAATTCAAAATTCAAAATGCAATTGGAGGGGACTCGCCACACTCGTGGTTGTTTCGAGCGACGACCACAGCTCTCAAGTGCGCACCGGTGCAATTTTGAATTTGAACTTTGCATGTTGAATTGAATTACGCAGCGTGCGCTCGCTTGCGTCCGCGGCCGACGGCAGTCTTGTGCGCCCGTCCGGTCTTCTTCCTGGATCCCGCGCTACCGCCAGCTCCGGCAAGCGATTGCCGCAGGCGCTCCATCAGGTCGACGACCTCCGCATTCTGCGGCTCCACGTGCTCGACCAGGTGCGCTTGCTTGCCTTTGAGCTTGGCCTTGATTATCTTCATCAGATTCTCGCGGTACTGGTCGGTGTACTGCGACGGGTCCCACTTGTCGGCCAGGTTTTCGACCAGGGTGCGCGCCATCTGCAGCTCGGGTTTGCGCACGTCTTTCGCCGCAGGAAAGTGGTACTCGCGAATGTCCACCAGCTCCTCCGCGTAGCGCATCAGCGTCAATACCATCGCGTCGTCGACGACTTCGAGCGCCGCGAGATGCTGCGCGTCCCGCAGAACGATCGTGGAGATGCCAACCAGGCCGGTTTCCCTGATTGCTTCGCGCAGCAGCGCATAGGCCCGTTCGCCTCCCTTCGCGGGCAGCAGATAGTAGGCGCTCTCGAAGAAGCGGTCGTCGATTTCTGCGGGTTTGACAAAGCTGCGGATGTCGACGGTGCGGCTTTTTTCAAGTGCGGCGGTCTTGAAGTCTTCCTTCGTCAGGACGACAAAACGGCCCTTCTCGTATTCATACCCTTTGACGAGCTCTTCCCACGCGACCGGTTTGCCTTCGCGCTGACACACCCGTTCAAATCGAACGGGCGACTTGTCGTCGGCGTGAAGCATCCTGAACCGCGGCCGCGAATCGCGTACTGCGGTATGGAGTTCGACAGGGATATTGACGAGGCCGAAGGCGATCGAACCCTTCCATAGTGCACGCGCCATGAATGTGCCGCGTGCAAATCGCGAACCGGCTCGAGCCTGCGGCTTAGGGCTTGAGGTAGCAGAAGCCCGGAGCTTGAAGCCCCAAGTCCCGTGAGCCCGAAGCTCTGAACCCTGAGCCCGCGCCTAGTTCGCGTTCCGGCGTGATTTCAGCTCGCGCTCAGCTTCGACCCAATCGTCGAAGTCGCGTCCGTCCGCGCCGCCGCGCTGGAGGTAACGCTGATACGCGGCTTCGGCAATCTCGTCGTAGGTCGGGTCGTACGCGGCGTTATTGGACGCAGCGCTCGAACCCGACCTGTCGGACGCCGCGTCGAGGGTGTTCGGCTCCGGCGCGTCGGTCGTGGACCGTGCAGGTCCGCGACTTCGCGTTCGATTTGTTGTGGTGGATTGTGGACTGTTGGTTCTGGGCACGACAGCTTACTCCTGCTCTTCTATCTGCTCAGAGGCTCCGAGCGCGGTGAAGAGGTGAAACGACTCACATTGTAATCAACGTCGCGACGTTGCGTGCTCCTCTTCGGTGTCTTCGTCGGAATCCTCGAGTGGCTCTTCCTGATCGGTGACATCGAACTCGGACGCGATTGCCTTCAACTTGTTCAATGCCGCCTCTTCCTCGTGCAGACTTTCTTCCAGCAGTTCGACGGCATCGGTGAGGCCGAGCTTGTCGGCCATGTCGATCAGACTTTCGTACGACGTGATTTCGTAACGCTCGACTTTCTGCGCCGCGCCAACGTTGAAGAATTCGAGCAATTCTTCGGTTGGCTTCTCGCGCATGAACAGTTTCTTTTCCTTGATCAGCCCTTCGATGCCCGGGCAGGTTTCCGCTTCGGGCTTCTGGCCGAGCGAGCGGAAAATTTTCTCGATCCGTTTGATGTGCCCCTGCGTTTCCTTTCGATGCTGCAGGTAGGCCTTCTTGATTTCACGGTCGGAGGTTTCCTCCGCCATCTGCTCCAGTGCGTCCACCAGCGCCTGTTCGCCTCCGAGGATGTCTTTCAACTCGTGCTCGAACAGTTCCTCGATGCTTTCCATCCCCATGCGCGTCCTCCGTGTTGAAGAGCCGCGGGATTCAAGCAAAGTGAAGGCCGCCGACTGCCCACTACTGCGGACTTGCGACCGGCGGATTTTCGGCTGCAGACTGCCCACTGCGCGGTCGAAGTTGCAGCACTCCTGTCAGCGGGATGTGAACCCACGTCGGGCGATTGTTCAACTCGTAGGCAAGTTCGTACAGGGCCTTGTCCAGAATGTAGGCGCGCATCATCACATCAAAATTGTCGGGCGGCGGCAGAAACGAGGCGTCTTGTGTCGCGAACAGATACGACCGCAGAAATGCCGCGCCAATCCAGGTTTGCCAGAAATCCGCCCATGGGCCGAGCCGCCGCGCATCCTCCGGCCGCGTCTGCGTGACGGCGCCCAACGTGGTCAACGCCGCGTAGCTGAACGAGCGAACCATGCCGGCGACATCACGCAGCGGTGACGTTTTGGCGCGTCGCTCCTGGATGGGACGGGCTGGTTCGCCTTCAAAGTCGAGAATCACGACATCCCCTTCGGTCACCAAAATCTGCCCGAGGTGAAAGTCGCCATGGCAGCGAATCCGCGCGGAGGAGCCGTTTACCTCGCGAAGGTCGTCGAACTGCCGCAGTAATTCTTCACGGTGCTGCAGTACTTCACGTGCCTGCTGCTGGATACGGTCCTCCAGATGGGGGAGCACGGTTTCGAGCAGCGTGAGGTGCGATTGCCCCCGCATTCGCATTTCTTCGATCGTGGCGTTCAGGTCGCCGGCCCCGATCGGCTCCGGGGCAAATGCCGGGTCGGTGCTGTCGGCGAGTGCCACGTGCATCTCGCCCGTCCGCCGGCCAAGGATGTCGGCTACTGCGAGGTAGGCGCGGATCGCTTCCGCTACCGACGCGGGCGGATCGCTGGTGAGGCCAAACGCCCACGCATGCGCCGCGTTCACATCGGCGTCGGCTGGCACCGGCGTCGCGGTGACATGTTCGAAGAACCGTTCGATCTCGTCGATGGTGACCTGCCAGCCGTTGCCCTGATTCCAGACGTAGTTCTGGAGCATCGCAACCGAGGACGCTGCAGTGGGGACCTGGCCGCCGCCTCCTGTGCGCGTCGGTGAGTACGAGATCGACCCGACCAGCGGCGGCACGCGTGTGAAGCCGCGGCGGCTGAGGAATTCACCAATCTCGATGTCCGGGTTCGGGCCGGCCTCGACGCGACGGAACATCTTGAAGACGAGTCGCTTGCCAAAGAACACCGATGTGTTGCTTTGATCGGAGACGGATCTCGAGATCGGGGCAAGTGTATCGGCCGGTGCGCGCTCAGCGGTGAGATCGATGTTCGTGGCCTGCACGACACCTCGGCGCATCGCGATGGTCCGTTCCTCCTGGATCGACGCCAGCAGCGTCGCGCACGTGCCATCGTCGAACAGGCCGTCATACAACGCACCTTTTCGCGCACCGGTGATGCGTGCGATCAGCGCGCCGGGATGCTGCTCTTCGAGCGTGCGCGCTTCGCGGTCGCTGGACATCGCGAGCGGCAGCAGGTACTGATCGCGACGTCCGTCGCGATACTCCGCATCCACGATCGTGAGGAACGCCGGGTGCGCACCGCCGCGCAGCGTTGCCCAGTCGGCGAATCGCGCTCGAACCAGCCCTCGTGCCTTGCCGCCGAACCAGCGTTGCCGCTCCAGGAACGGTACCAGCGCGTGCTTTTCGATGATTTCCCGCATGCTGCCGTCGAGCACCGAATCCCAGACGACGCCAGCGAACAGCGACGGAACGGACACGGGTTCTTCCGGCAGCGCCGCTGTGCGTGCGGTCATCGGCGTGACGACTTCCTGGAGCTGGAACCAGTAAAACCCGTAGGGGGCGAGCGTCAGGAAATACGGCTGATCGGCGATGCGCGGAAACTCGGTGCGCCCGAGCATTTCCACGGGCGTCAGTCCCGCGAACTCCCGGAGCGGAAGTTCTACGGGTTGGACAGTACGTGCGAGGTTGGCGACGCAGAGCACGACCTGGTCTTCAAACCGACGCACATACGTGAGGACCTTGCGATTTCCGGTCGGCACAAACTGGATCGAGCCTCGGCCAAACACCTGATGCTGCTTGCGCAGCGCGATCATCCGTTTCATCCAGTGCAGCAGGGAGAAGGGCGAACGTTCCTGAGCCTCGACGTTGATGGAGTCGTAGCCGTAGACCGGATCCATGATGGCGGGCAGGAACAGGCGGCTGGGGTCGCAACGCGAAAAGCCGCCGTTGCGGTCGCTGCTCCACTGCATCGGGGTGCGCACGCCGTTGCGATCGCCGAGATAGACGTTGTCGCCCATGCCGACTTCATCGCCGTAGTAGATCACCGGCGTACCGGGCATGGAGAAGAGCAGGCTGTTCATCAGCTCGATGCGCCGGCGGCTGTTTTCCATCAGCGGCGCGAGACGTCTGCGGATGCCGAGATTGAGGCGCATCTGCGGATCGGCGGCGTACTGCGCGTACATGTAGTCGCGCTCTTCGTCGGTCACCATCTCCAGGGTGAGCTCGTCGTGATTGCGCAGGAAGATCGCCCATTGGCAGTTCGGCGGAATCTCGGGCGTCTGGTTCATGATTTCGACGATCGGATGGCGCTCTTCCTGCCGCAGGCCCATGAACATGCGCGGCATCAGCGGGAAATGAAACGCCATGTGGCACTCGTCACCGTCGCCGAGATAGGCGCGCACGTCAGACGGCCACTGGTTCGCCTCCGCCAGCAGCACCCGTCCCTGGTACTGCTTGTCGACTTCGCGCCGGATCTGCTTCAGCACGTCATGCGTTTCGGGGAGGTTCTCGTTGATCGTCCCCTCGCGTTCGATCAGATACGGGATGGCATCGAGACGGAGGGCGTCGACGCCGAAGTCGAGCCAGAAGCGCATCACGTTGATGACCGCTTCGAGCACTTCGGGGTTGTCGAGGTTCAGATCCGGCTGGTGTGAGAAGAACCGATGCCAGTAGTACTGGCCGGCAAGTGGATCGAACGTCCAGTTCGATTTCTCGGTATCGATGAAGATGATCCTCGTTCCGGCGTACTTCTCGTCTGTGTCGCTCCAGACGTAGTAGTTCCGCTCCGGCGAGCCTTTCGGCGCCCTGCGCGCACGCTGAAACCACGGATGCTGATCGGATGTATGGTTGACGACGAGTTCGGTGAGCACGCGGATGTTGCGCCGGTGTGCCTCCTCGACGAAGCGTCGGAAGTCGTCAAGCGATCCGTAGATCGGATTGATTGACGTGTAATCGGAAATGTCGTACCCGTCGTCGCGGAGGGGCGAAGGGTAGAAGGGAAGCAGCCACAGGCAAGTGACCCCGAGATCCTCAAGGTAGGGGAGCTTCTCGGTCAAACCAGGGAAGTCGCCAACACCGTCGTGGTTGCTGTCATAGAAGGCGCGGACGTGTACCTCGTAGACGATCGCGTCCTTGTACCAGAGCGGATCGGGATGTGACGGCTGCTGTGCGGTTGTCGATTGAGGGGTTTCACTCACGTGGTCCATAAGACGCCACTAGTCAATCCGATGGGTGATTTGCGTTTGCGAGTTGCGATTCACATCACAAATCACAAATTACGAATGACGAAGATGTGCGCGACGCGTTCACCCGGATCCAGCCGCACATAGTTCCACTCTCCACGCCACGAGTACCGAGCACCGTCGAGGAGGTCCTCGACAACGTAGCGCGCGCCCGGTGCGATCCCCATCTCCCAGATCGGCATTTGCACCCACCCCTGCTGTCCCCAACGGGGATCGGTGTTCACAACGACAAACACGCGTTCGGATCGTTCGGACCGTTCGAATCGTTCGGGTCGTTCTGATCGTTCAAAGGATTTGCTGAACCAGAGGAAGTGCGGGTTGTCGCTGTTGTAGAACGTCAGCGTGGCGTTCTGCTGCAGCGCGGCATGGCTGCGGCGGATCTCGTTCACGCGCGCAATCAGCTCGCGAAGACTGTCGGCCTGATTCCAGTCGCGCGGCTTGATCTGATACTTCTCGGAGTCCAGATACTCTTCGGATCCCTTCCGCACGGGCACGTTCTCGCACAGCTCGAACCCGCTGTAGATGCCGTAGCTGGCGGACAGCGTCGCGGCGAGGATCAGCCGCGCTTCGAACGCCGGCCGTCCTCCCGTTTGCAGGTACTCGTGCAGGATGTCCGGAGTGTTGGCGAACAGATTGGGCCGCATGTATTGCTGGAGCTCGGTTCTGGTCAGCTCCGTCAGATACTCGCGCAGCTCGTGCGGGCTGTTTCGCCAGGTGAAATACGTGTAGGACTGGGTGAAACCAGCCTTGGCGAGATAACGCATCACCTTGGGGCGCGTGAACGCCTCGGCCAGGAAGATCGCGTCAGGGTAATCGCGGTGGATCTCGGCGATCACCCATTCCCAGAAGGCAAACGACTTGGTGTGTGGATTGTCGACTCTGAAAATCCGCACACCGTGCGCGATCCAGAACAGGAAGACCTCTTTCAGGGCCGCCCACAGCGAGGTCGACTCCGCCGACTCGAAATCGAATGGGTAGATGTCCTGGTACTTTTTCGGAGGGTTTTCCGCGTACTTGATCGATCCGTCGGGCCGGTGCCGGAACCATTCCGGATGCTCTCGCACCCACGGATGATCGGGAGACGCCTGAGCGGCGAAATCAAGCGCGACCTCGAGTCGCAGCCGGCGTGCGAGACGAACGAATCGATCGAAATCGTCGATCGTGCCAAGACCCGGCTCGATCGCGGTGTGCCCGCCCGCCGCGGAGCCGATTGCCCAGGGGCTCCCCGGATCGCCAGGCGCCGCGGCAAGCGCGTTGTTGCGTCCCTTCCGGTGCGTCTGGCCGATGGGGTGAACCGGCGGGAGGTAGACGACGTCGAAGCCCATGTCGGCAATGTCCACCAGCCGTGTCTCGGCTTCGCGGAAGGTCCCGCTGCGCGCCGGATCGCGCGTGACGGAGCGCGGAAACATCTCGTACCACGCGCCGAATCGTGCCCGGACGGAATCGACGACACATCTCAGCGCCGGCTCGTAGGTGGTGGATGCGCGGCGGTCCGGCCGCGCGTCCATCAAGGCGCGGACGGTCGAATCCTTGGCTGCCCAGACGCGGGCCACCGGTGCGGCCTCGCTTCGGAGCACGTCCGCGATTTCCAGCAGGCGAAGGTCGTCGTCGGAGTTGGGCCGGCTGAAGCCGGCCCCTACGTCCGTGTACGTAGGGGCCAGCTTTAGGCGACCCGCTGCAGCTTGAATCAGCTCCGCGCCCTCGAGCAGCTCGCTCGAGACGTCCTGTTGGGCATCCGCTTTGGCGACGAGAGCCTTGAGCCATGACGCGAACCGATCGACCCAGGCTTCGATCGTGTACTCGTACTCGCCAAGCTCGGTCACGGTAAAGGTCGCGTCCCAACGATCGTTGTCCCGCAGGACGAGCGGCACTTCGAACCATTGAGGCTGATCGGCGGACGAGGTACACCCTGCGGGTACGCGCCGATACTTCACCACGCCCGCAAGCGCGTCATGGCCGTCGGCGAACACGTCTGCGCTGACCGTCACCTGCTCGCCGATGGTTCGCTTGATGGGGAATCGGCCACCATCGATCTCGGGCCAGACACGTTCGATGATGACGCGTCGGCGCGCGCGGACTTCGTCCGGCGACGCAACCGCGGCGAGTCGGTCGTCGGCGCGCACGTCCGACCCCGTATCCCGATCCGGCATCCCCGTCTGAACGGAATCCATCAGCGTGTCACCTGCAGCGCCATTCGCTCGCGCATTTCGTGGTCGGATGCACGGCGGTGCGGTCGATGTTTCTCCAGCTTGAAGAGTACGACCGTTCGCCCCTGGAGTGGATACTTCGTTCCGCCGACGAACCGCGCCTCGGGCGCCACTGTTTCGATCGTGTCGAGCACGCGCACCCATTGCTGATCGTGGCCGGGATCGGGCAGTACGAACGGGACGCACTCGAAATGCGCGTTGAGCAGGATGAGCAGGGTGTCGCCCGAGACCTGGCGCCCCCGCTCGTCGATGTCGTCGATGGCGTCACCGACCATGAGCACACCGAGCGACCGGACAAACGGCGCGTTCCACGCCTCGTCGGTCATCTCGCGGCCGCTTGGATCGAGCCAATAGATGTCCTTCACGTCGGCGCCGCGGATGGAGCGGCCCTGAAAGTACTTGCGTCGCGTCAGCGTCGGCTGCGAGCGGCGGAATCGAAGGAGGTGGCGCGTGAACTCGAGAAACTCGCGCTGTTCCGGCATCAGACTCCAGCACGTCCAACTGGTTTCGTTGTCCTGGCAGTAGGCGTTGTTGTTGCCGTGCTGCGTCCGTCCGAGCTCGTCGCCGCCGCTGATCATCGGCACGCCGACCGAGAGCAGCAGCGAGGCGATCAGGTTCCGCTTCTGCTGCTCGCGCAGCCGGATGATCCACGGCTCGCCTGTTGGGCCTTCGGCGCCGCAGTTCCAGCTCAGATTGAAATTTTCGCCGTCGCAGTTGCCGTCGCCGTTGCGTTCGTTCTTCTTCTCGTTGTAGCTGACCAGGTCATGCAGCGTGAAGCCGTCGTGCGACGTGATGAAGTTGATGCTGGCGTAAGGACGCCGGCCGCTGTGTTCGTAGAGATCGTTGCTGCCGGCGATGCGTGTCGCCACTTCCGCGACACCTCGATCGTCGCCGCGCCAGAACGCGCGCATGGCGTCGCGATACTTTCCGTTCCACTCGGTCCACAGCACGGGAAAGTTGCCGACCTGATAGCCGCCGGCGCCGAGATCCCATGGTTCGGCGATCAGCTTGACCTGTGAGAGCACTGGATCCTGGTGGACGATGTCGAAGAACGCGCCCAGTCGATCGACTTCGTACAGCTCCCGGGCAAGCGTGCTCGCCAGGTCGAAGCGGAAGCCGTCCACGTGCATCTCGAGGACCCAGTACCGCAGGCTGTCCATGATGAGTTGCAGCACCTGCGGGCTGCGCATGTTCAGCGTGTTGCCGCAGCCAGTGAAATCCAGGTAGTAGCGCCTGTCGTCGGGAACGAGGCGGTAATAGGACAGGTTGTCGATACCGCGCAGCGACAGCGTTGGCCCGAGATGATTGCCTTCGGCGGTGTGGTTGTAGACGACGTCGAGAATCACTTCGAGTCCCGCGCTGTGCAGCGCCTTCACCATGCGCTTGAACTCACGGACCGAGTCGGCTGGATCGCCGGAGGCCGAATACCGGATATCGGGCGCGAAGAATGCCTGCGTGTTGTAGCCCCAGTAGTTCGACAGCCCGCGTTCCACCAGATGACGGTCGTACGCATGATGGTGCACGGGCATCAGTTCGACGGCCGTGACGCCAAGCTGTTGCAGATGGTCGATCGCGGCTTCGGTGGTGAGCGCTTCGTAGGTGCCACGCAGCGCCTGTGGCACGTTGGGATGAAGTTTGGAGAACCCCTTGACGTGCATCTCGTAGATCACGGTTTTGTGCCACGGTGTGCGCGGCGGACGGTCGTCGCCCCACGTGAACGCAGGGTCGATGACGGCACCAAGCGTCGCATAGGGCGCGTTGTCGCGCGCATCGAACGACAGGTCGGCGCGTGAATCGCCGATCGTGTAGCCGAACACGGAGTCATCCCAGCGCACCGAACGTCCAATCGATCTCGTGTAGGGGTCGAGCACCACTTTGTTGGGATTGAAGCGAAGCCCCGCGTGCGGATCGTACGGGCCATGGACGCGGTACCCGTACAACTGCCCTGGACGTACGTCCGGGAGGTAACCGTGCCACACCATATCCGTATGTTCCGGCAGCGCTACCGACGTCGAGGGGGCGGCGGCGTCAGGCGAGTCGAACAAACAGAGGTCGAGGCGCGTTGCGTGGGCGGAAAAGATCGCGAAGTTGACTCCAAGCCCGGTCCAGGTCGCCCCCAGCGGGTACGGTTGACCTGGCCAGACGCGCATGGCGTCACGTCTGCATCAAAAAAGTTGCCACCAGCGCGATCGGGAGGTGCGCGATGCGCGACGTATTTGTGGTTCATCCGGACGGACATAGCTCAACAGAACCGATACCAGGGGAGCGCGATCCGTCAACACTGACACACCGTGAGCCGGGCGCCATCGGCGGCAACCCGTATGGAGCCGACATCCCATCCACGCCACCCCAATGGGAGGACAGCGTGACCTGCCGTGAACACGAGTGGGAGGGCGGCGGCGCCGCACGCGAGCGACACGGGAGGACGATATGCCCAAGAAATTGAAGATCAGCGGTCCCGGTGCGGCCGATTTCCTGACGGCGTCAGGCGGAACCGACTTTCCCGAAACCGATGCTTCGAAGGGAACCGCGCAGGCCAACCGTGGCGAGGGGTTACTCGACACTGCGGAAGAACTGGAGCCCGACCTCGAGGCGCCTGATCCGGCGCGGCAGCAGTGAGCGCGACGTTACTCGACCAGCCCGTGACGGACGGCGTAATGGGTAAGCTCGGCGTTGGTGCGCATCCTCATCTTCTCGAGGATGCGCGCGCGATATGTGCTGACAGTTTTGACGCTCAGCGACAACTCCGTCGCGATTTCTGACACTGTCTTGCCGCTGCCGATCATCCGCAGCACCTGATATTCCCGGTCCGAGAGCAGTTCGTGCGGACGATCGTCGCGATCGGGATGCAGCCCGAGTGCGACACGTTCGAGCACGTCGGCGCCGAAGTATTTCCCGCCACGCGCCAGCTTCGATACGGCGGTCACCAGTTCGGTGTCCGCCGCGTCTTTCGTGAGGTACCCCGACGCTCCGGCGGCAATGGCGCGCCTCGCGAACTGATCCGCCGCGTGCATGGACAGAATCAGGACGGGAAGGCGCGGTCGAAGCTCGCGGACGCGCTTCAGCACGTCGAGGCCGCTGCCGTCGGGCAGCGAAAGATCAAGGACCATCACGCTCCACGTCTGCGTGTGCAGCGTCGCGATGGCTTCGCGTCCCGAGCCCACTTCGTGCACGACTGCGCCGGCAAAGGCGTCGGCCAGCAGCTGACGAAGTCCGCGGCGGACAACCGGATGATCGTCCACGAGGATCACGCGCAGCGCCGTGGAGCGCGTCGCATCTGTTTCGCGCACCTGCGATTCGAAGCGCAGCGTCGTGCTCACGTGTTTTCGACTCCTGCGCGCGTTGCGCCGACGACTGAATTCGCCGCTCGAACCAGAGGCAGCGTGACCAGCACGCGCGTGCCCTGGCCCGCGCGGCTCGTAATACGCAGATTGCCGCCGACTTTGCGCGCGCGTTCGCTCATTCCGAGCAGCCCCAGCGACCGTGCATTCAGACGGTCTCGCGGGATGCCCACGCCGTCATCGGTGACGTACAACATGAGCCGCCCGCGTGACGTGGTCCCGACCATCGTCGTGATGCAGCTTGCATGCGAGTGGCGAACGGCGTTGGTGAGTGCTTCCTCGAATACGCGGAAGGCCGCCGTGGCAATGTCGCTGTCAACGGAATCCGTGACGCGTGCGATGACGGGCATCGGGATACCCGAGATGGCCGCCATACGACGCGCCTCGTATTCAACGGCGCCGCCGAGATCGCGATGATCGAGTCCCGGCGGCCGCAGCCCCGTGGCGATGCGGCGCACCATGGCGATGCCGAGGTCAATCTGTCCGACGGCTGATTGCACGCGATCCACG
>Ga0310810_10007417_pt1 | contig 12507 bp, 9 predicted proteins | sample NCmetagenome_FD_207641 | JGI IMG/M metagenome (GOLD analysis project Ga0310810, IMG submission 207641) | Soil microbial communities from experimental microcosm in Duke University, North Carolina, United States - NC | ecosystem: Engineered > Artificial ecosystem > Soil microcosm > Unclassified ... | reverse complement strand
TCTCGAGTCCGGCGACAATCTCGACGAAGAACGAATGCATCAAATCGGGAATCACGACGCCGAGGGTGTGCGTGCGACGGAGGGTGAGGCTGCGCGCCACGGCGTTGGGCTGGTAGCCGAGTTCGGCCACCTTGGCGAGCACGCGGGCTCGGGTCGCGTGGCCGATGTCCTGGCGGTTGTTGAGCACCTTGGACACCGTGGTGATGGAGACACCCAGCTCACTGGCGATGCGCTTCATCGTGGTGGTGGTGGTGGATGCCATGGCCGTCTCTCGCCGCCGTCCCTCACACCAGTGTCGCCTTTAGCGTTAAAGTTCATTGACTTTAACGGTAAAGCATAGTATCACAAGCCCCGCGATTGCCGTCCGTCCGACGACGGTCACTGCGGTGGCACGGTCTGCCATCCTACACCGTGATCGCCTCGGCCCCGGGAGTCGGCGCCGCCGTGTTGAGTGAAGACCGTGATGAAGATATCGCGTCGCCCGGTTCACCTGCCAGTTGCGATCGGCCTGCTGACCGTCCTCGCGTTCGCGGTCGGCGCGCAGACTCCGGCCTCTCCGCCTCCCGACACCGCGAGGGAGAAACGGCTCGAGTGGTTCCGCCAGGCCAAGTACGGCCTCTTCATTCATTGGGGTCTCTACGCCATCCCGGCGGGTGAGTGGCAGGGCAAACGATCGCTCGGCCTGGGCGAATGGATCATGAACCGCTCGAAGATTCCGGTTCGTGACTACGAGAAGCTGGCGTCGCAATTCAATCCGGTCACGTTCAATCCGGATGAGTGGGTCCGGCTGGCGCAGGATGCCGGTATGAAGTACATCGTGATTACGTCGAAGCACCACGACGGCTTCGCGATGTTCAAGTCGAAGGTCAGTTCGTACAACGTCGTCGACGCGACGCCCTTCAAGCGCGATGTGCTCAAGGAGCTGGCCGACGCGTGTGCGAAGCGCGGTATGCGGCTCGGCTTCTACTACTCGCAATCCCAGGACTGGCACGAGAAAGACGGTGCCGGCAACACCTGGGACTTCGGTCCGGACCAGTCAGCCGATGGCAAGGAGCTCAAGAACTACGACGCGTATCTGCGCGGAAAGGCCGAGCCGCAAGTGAAGGAGCTCCTCACAGGGTATGGCCCCGTGGCGCTCATCTGGTTCGACACGCCGCGGATGATGACGGCCGAGCGGGGACAACGCTTCGCGGACATCGTTCGCCTGACGCAGCCCAACACGCTCATCGACGGCCGTCTCGGCACCGAAGGCGACTACCGATCGACCGGAGACAACGTCGTCCCTCCCGACGCCTCGACGGAAGCGTGGGAGACGCCCGCGACGATCAACGACACGTGGGGCTTTCGAAAAGACGACACGAACTGGAAGTCCTCGGGCCAGATCACGTTCAAGCTCGTGGACATTGTCAGCAAGGGCGGGAATTATCTGTTGAACGTCGGACCGACGGCTGAAGGCATCATTCCCCAGGCAAGTCAGGACATCCTTCGCACCGTTGGCCGCTGGCTGCAGGTGAACGGGGACGCGGTGTACGGCGCGGGGCCGTCACCGTTCGGTCATGAATTCGGCGAGTACACGTCGCGCGACGCGAAGGACGTACGCGGACAGCGGTTGTTCCTGCCGCAGACCGAATGGCGGGTCACGACGAAGCCAGGCAAGCTGTACTTCACATTCTTCAGCGAGCCACGCGCGCCATTCGAAATCCCTGCAATCAAGAGCAGAATCACAGGCGCCTATCGCCTCGCCGACCGCGCGCCGGTCGAGCTGGCGACCCAAAACGGCAAAACCACCTTTACTCTTCAACGACCAATGCTTGACCCGATGGCCACTGTCGTTGTGGTGGAGTTCGAGGGGGAGCGCGCAGAACCTGGCGGGAGATGACGGAGGGACGTTGTGAACTCAGTCTCCTTCATCGCCTCCGTTACCTGCGTCGCTCTCCTGCTTGCCGTACCAGACAGCTCCCCGAGGCTCTTCCTGCTGAATGCTTCAGCCCTCCAGTCCTCGCACGCGGCCATTGCGCAACATAGCGCCGCGGTCACGCCTGCGTGGACAGCGCTGAAAGCCGACGCCGACAAAGCGCTCGCGCTCGAGCGGTTCTCTGTCGTCGACAAAATGTCCACGCCACCGAGTGGCGACAAGCACGACTACATGACGCAGGCACCATACTGGTGGCCGGACCCACAGAAGCCGGATGGCCTGCCGTACATCCGACGTGACGGCGAGCGCAATCCGGAACTCGATCGGCTTCCCGACCACGGCGCCATGGATCGGATGGCGTCCGCGGTGTTCACGCTCGCGCTGGCCGCCTATCTTGGCGACGAGAACCGCTATGCGGCGAAAGCCGTCCAGCTGCTTCGCGCCTGGTTCATCGATCCGGCGACGCGGATGAATCCGAGCCTCACCTACGCGCAGTTCATTCCCGGGATCAATACCGGACGCGGCATCGGTCTTATCGAAACCCGGGGCCTGACGCGAGTGGTGGACGCTCTCGGTCTGCTGGAGGCCATGGGCGCAGTGTCGTCCGGGGACAAGGCGGCACTTCGAGATTGGTTTTCACAGTTCGGGACGTGGATGCGGGAGAGCTCTTACGGTCGGGACGAGTCGAACGCAAAAAACAATCACGGAACCTATTACGATCTGCAGGTCGCCATCTACGCGCTCTACGCCGATCAACCAGCGATCGCAAAACGAGTGCTCGACACTGCCCGGCAGAGGCGGATTGATGTGCAGATTGAGCCCGATGGCCGTCAGCCGCTCGAGCTGGCGCGCACGCGATCGTTCAGCTACAGCGTCATGAATATCGACGGGCTCACGCAGCTCGCGACCGTCGGCGACCGCGTTGGCGTGGACTTATGGAACTACACGCGTAAGGGATCGACGACTCCGGCGATTCGTGGGGCCCTGCTCTACCTCGCGCCTTACGCCCTTGGCGACGCGAAGTGGTCCCATCAGCAGATCGGCGGCTGGGATCCCGAAGCCCTGTTCCCCGTGCTGCGCCGGGCGGCGTCGCACTATCGGGATCCGGAGTTCCGGAGAGTGACCGCACGAGTTCCCGTCGTCGGGCCTGCCGATCGGTTACTGTTGACTTCAACGACTACCCGGTGATGGACGAGGCCGCGACGACAACCCAGACACATAGAACGAACGCGGTCAACGGAGTCGAATGGAACAGGCTTGGGACGAGTCCACAGAGGACACACCGGAGACTCCCGTTCTATCGTTGTGAACTCCGTTAGCTCCGTCCTCTCCACGCCGCTCCCCGCGGGAATTCATATTCCACTCTCGAGTCCCGTTTGATCTCGCTGCTGTACCCGGCCATTGTCGGCGCGATGTAGCGCGCTCGACGGACGACACACGGATCGACGAAGTGTTCGTGCAGATGGTCGACGAACTCGGTCACGCGATCGTCCATCCGTGCTGATACGCACAGGAAGTCAAAGATCGAGAGGTGCTGGACGAGCTCGCACAGGCCGACGCCGCCGGCATGTGGACACACGGGCACGCCGAATTTTGCCGCCATCAGGATGACGGCCAGGTTCTCGTTGACACCGCCAAGCCGGCAGCTGTCGATCTGACAGAAGTCAATCGCTTCGGCCTGGAGCAGCTGCTTGAAGATGATCCGGTTCTGCGCGTGCTCGCCGGTGGCCACGCCAACCGGACGCACTCCCTTTCGGATCGCGGCATGACCGAGGACGTCGTCCGGGCTCGTCGGTTCCTCAATCCACAGGAGATTGAAGTCGGAGAGCGCGCGCACGCGTTCGATCGCTTCGCCGACATCCCAGCGTTGATTGGCGTCGATCATCAGCGTGTTCTTCGGACCGATCTCCTCACGCACCAGGCCAACGCGCGCGCGATCGTCCGCGACTGAGGCCCCGACCTTTACCTTGAAGTGCGTCCATCCGTCCGCGAGCGCGTCCCGGCACAGATGACGGATCTTCTCGTCCGAGTACCCAATCCACCCCGCCGACGTCGTGTATGCGGGGTAGCCTTCGCGAACAAGTTGCGCTTCGCGCTCGCCCTTTCCTTTGTCCTGTCGCGAAAGGATCTCGATCGCTTCTTCCGGCGTCAGCGCGTCAGTGATGTAACGAAAGTCGATGCACGCGACGATTTGCTTCGGCGTCATGTCCGCCAGAAGCTTCCAGACCGGCTTTCGTTCGCGCTTGGCATGAAGATCCCAGACCGCGTTGACGATCGCGGCCATCGAGATGTGGATGACGCCCTTTTCCGGCCCGAGCCACCGCAGCTGGCTTTCCGACGCGAGCGCGCGCCAGAATGCGGCCGGCTCAGCGACGATCTCTTCGAGCGTGCGCCCCACGATCAACGGGCGGAAGGCGCGGATGGCTTCGACGCAGACCTCGTTGCCACGGCCGATGGTGAACGTGAAGCCGTGTCCCTCGAGATCGCCATCCGTCTTCAGGATCACGTAGGCCGCGGAATAGTCCGGGTCGGGATGCATGGCGTCGGTACCGTCCGCCGTTCGCGAGGTCGGAAACCGTAGGTCGAGGATCTCGAGGTCTCGAATTCTCATGACATTTGATCGTCCGTAAACGGAGATAGCGGAGATCACGGGACAAGATCAACACGGAGGCACGAAGGCACGGAACTGTTCTCGTCTTCTTAACTTGAATTCTCCGTGTCTCCGCGTCTCCGTGTTAAAGCTTGTCCCGTGTCCTCCGTCCGCTCCGATGACCGCCTACGCCCGGCTCCGAATCCGATCCAGCGCCACGGCCGCCACGATGATCCCGCCGGTGACGATCTGCTGGACCCAGTTCGCCAATCCCTTCTGCGAACACCCAATCTGAATCACGGTCATGATGGCCGCGCCGATCAACGTCCCAGCCACCGTGCCTCGGCCACCAAGCAGGCTGCCACCGCCGATGATGACCGCCGCGATCACGTCCAACTCCAGGCCGACGGCAACTGTCGGATCACCGACCGACAGCTTCGAGAATTGCAACAGGCCAGCGACACCGACCAGCGCGGCCGACAGCGCGTAGATGATGACCTTTGTTCGCGTGATGGCGACGCCGCAGAGACGCGCCATGCGCTCGTTCGAGCCGATCGCAAAGACGTGTCGTCCCAACCGGGTGTAACGCAAGAGCGCGGCGATCAAGACCGACAACAGGATGACGGTCCAGATGCCCGATGGCACCAGGGTTTCACCGCGTGTCACGCGAAGCAAATCGTTGAGCCACGTCGCCGGCGCCTCGATGCGGCGCTCCTCGCCAAGGCCTTTCGCGGCGCCGCGGATCACGAGCATCGTCCCGAGGGTCACGATGAAAGGCACGACGCGTAATTGTGTGATCAGCACTCCATTGATGAGGCCGCACAGGGCCGCGGTACCGATGCCCCCGAGCGCGGCAAGCAGCGGGCTGACGCCAATCCGGAGCAGCTGCGCAATCACAACGGTGACGAGCGCGATCATCGAACCGACCGAGAGATCGATCCCGCCGGAGACAATGACGATCGTCATGCCGACAGCGGCGATGCTGACAATCGCCATCTGGCGGGCCATGAGCTCGAGATTGGTCGGCGAAAAGAACTGCGGTCCGACGAGCACGCCGAAAATGATCGCCACGAGGACGAGGCCGAGAAACGTTCCGGCCCGTTCGATGAGCGATCGCGTCGTCATGCGACCGTGCCCGCGGTGACAGCCATCATGAGGTCATGTTCGGACAGCGACTGCGCCGGCACCGCCTCGGCGAGACGGCCGCGGTGCATGACCGCGATGCGATCGCACAGTCCCAGCAGTTCCGGAAGATAACTGCTCACCATCAGGACGGCGCGCGGCTTGTGTCCGGGCGCGTCGGCGACCAGCGCATCGATCAAGCGGTAGATCTGCGCCTTGCTGCCAACGTCGATGCCGCGCGTCGGTTCGTCGAGCACCAGGATGTCGACATCGTGGTGCAAAAGACGGGCAATTGCGATTTTCTGCTGGTTGCCGCCTGAAAGCTCGCCGGCCTTCTGCCACGGACCGGCGCACTTGATCGCGAGCTCACCGATCCAGCGCGAGGCCGCGCCGCGCTGGCGGGCTGGAAACACCAGGCCTGCGGGCCCGAAGGGCGCCAGCTTGCTCATCGTGACGTTGTCGGCCACGTCGAGCGACAGCGCCAGCCCCTCTTCTTTGCGATCCTCGCTCAGGAAACCCATGCCGTGCATCCACCGTTCGTGTGGATGCGCCACGCCGGAGTAGACGCCAACGCGAACGCGTCCGCTTCGAACCGGTTCAAGACCGAAGAGCGTCCGCAGCAGCCGGGTCCGACCCGACCCGAGAACACCGGCGACGCCGAAGATTTCTCCGCGATGCAGCGTAAACGAGGCGGAGCCAGGCTCGAGGCCGTCCACTTCGAGGATGCCTTCCCCGCGGGTCCGAGAAGAGCGAGGAAACAGGTTTCCGACGGACTCGCCCACCATCAAGGCGACGATGTCGTCGTGAGTCGCAGACGCCGTGTCGCCGCCGCCCGCATTCTTCCCGTCTCGGAGCACGATGAAACGATCGGCGACGCTTTTCACCTCTTCGATGAAGTGAGAAATGTAGACGATGGCGTGTCCCTGGGACTTGAGGTGACGCAGGAGCGCGAACAGGTGTTCGACATCGGCGCGGCCAAGGCTGCTGGTCGGTTCGTCGAGGACGAGCACCCGGCAGCCCACCGCCAGCGCGCGGGCAATCTCGACGAGCTGCTGTGACGCAACCGAGAGGTTGCCCACGATGGCGTCGGCCTGGATATCGTCGCGTCCAAGCGCGGCCAGCGCACGGACGGCCATCTCGCGCATCCGTGACCAGTCCACCAGTCCGAACCGCATCGGCTCGGCGCCCATCATGATGTTTTCCATCACCGACAGGTGAGGCGCGAGCGAAAGTTCCTGGTAAATCATCGCGACGCCAGCTCGCCGCGCATCGAGGGGACTGTGAGGCGTGAAAGAGCGGCCGTCGATCCACATTTCACCAGCATCGGGCTGCAGCGCGCCGGAGAGAACGCTCATCAGCGTGCTCTTACCGGCGCCGTTCTGGCCGATGAGGCCGCAGATCTCTCCTTCGTTGACCGACAGATCGACACCGTCGAGGGCGATGGTGGCCCCGAACGCCTTGCGGATGCCGCGCATCGCGAAGCGGGGCGGCGCCGCGGCGGCCGGGTCGGTCATTTGGCGAGGTCGGGATGAACGAGTTCTTTCATCCCGGGCTGATCCATGTTTTCGCGAGTCGCAACCTTCACGCCGGTATCGATCCGGCGCTCAACCTGCTCGCCCTTGATGTGGGCAACGAGCGTCTTGATGGCGAGGTAGCCCATCTTCACCGGATCCTGGAGGACGAGGCCGTCGAGCGTCCCCTCCTGCAGCCCTTTGACGAGATTCTCGGACGAATCGAAGCCGACGAAGTGCAGCTTCCCCGCCCAGCCGTTGTCCTTCAACACCCGCATCGCCGCGAAGCTGGACGATTCGTTCGCGCAGAAGATCCCATCAATGCTCAGGCTGCCGTCAGGTTTTCGATAGGTGCTGAGAATCGATTCCGTGCGCTTGTAGGCCTCTTCAACGTCGGTGCCGACGTACTGATTCGAGCTGACGACCTCAACGGTCGGATGCGCCTTCATGGCTGCGAGGAACCCTTCCTCGCGCTTCGTCGTGCTGTCGTGCCCTTCGGCGTATCGCAGCAGCACGACCCTGCCCTTTCCGCCGACTGCCTCGACGAGGCGCTCGCCGCCCAGCTGTCCGCCCTTGAAGTTGTCGGTCGCGACAAAGCTGACGAAGTTCTCGCCTTTCAACCCGGAGTCGAAGATGACGACCGGAATCTTCTTCCCCATCGCGTCGTCGACGGGTCCTACCAGGGCGGCTTCATCGAGTGGCGCGAGCGCGATGCCGGAGACGCCGCGACTGATGAAGCCTTCCACCTCAGATACCTGCGAGTCGCGATCGTCCTCGCGCAGCGGACCACGCCAGATCAACGAGACGCCGAGCTCCTGCGCAGCCTTGTTGGCGCCGGCATGAATGCTCTGCCAGAACGTGTGGCTCGTGCCCTTGGGAATCATCGCCACCGAGATCGACGAGGAGGATGATCCGGACGATGCCGTCTGAGTGTCGCCTTTGCTGCAGGCGCTGAAGGCGAAGGGAAGGCATGCCACGATGATCACGCCCGCCGAGATGGCGAATCTGAAAGGCTTTCGCATCGATTTATTCCCTTTGTCTCTGTCTGCTTTTCTCACTGCTCGCTCGGGCCGCAGGCGCTTACAAGCTCCAGAACCGCCGAGCGGTCCCGCCCAGAATCGCGTCCTGTTCCTCTGCCGGTCTGCCGCTGATAGCGGTCCGGACGACATCGAGGACTTCAGCATACTGCCCTGCCAACGTGCAGACCGGCCAGTCCGACCCAACCATCAGGCGATCCGGGCCGAACACATCGAGCGCCGCATTAACGTATCGATGCAGGTCTTCGATTGTCCAGCGATTCCAGTCCGCTTCGGTAACCAGACCCGATAGTTTTGCGACGACGTTCGGAAGCGCGGCAATCTTGTCGAGATCCCGGCGCCACGCATCGAATCCGTTCGCACGGATGTCCGGCTTGCCGAGATGATCCAGCACGAATCGCCCGTCGGGACAGGCGGTGGCGCACTCGATCGCCGCCGGCAATTGCCGCGCGTATATCAGGATGTCGTACGCAAGGCCATGCCGTCCAAGGCGGGCGATGCCGCGACGGACGTAATCATCGTGAAGGAAGTCGTCTGGTTCGGCCTGGACGATGTGGCGGATGCCAACGAGCTTCGGGTGCTTCACCGATTCAATCTGTGCATCAAGGTCGGCGGACCTGAGATCCGCCCAGCCGACGACGCCGGCGATGAAGGGGTGTTCGTCGGCGAGCGTTAACAACCAGCGCGTTTCTTCAAGGGTCTGCCGGACCTGGACTGCGACGCAGGCGTCGACGCCCGCCCGCTCCATTTCGCGCCACGCGTCGCCGGGCATGAAGTCGCGCCGGAGCGACGCCATGCTCGACTCTATCCAGGCATATTCGTCGGCGGTGTACCGCCAGAAATGCATGTGGGCGTCAACGGTCATTCGGGGCTAATCGCGATCGCGCCGTGCTCGCTCGACTCATAACACGCGTCGACGATCGCCATCGTTTTGATCGTGTCGTCGACGGAGCTCATGAGCGCTGGGTCTTCGCCGGCCATCACGCGTTGAAGATTGGACATCGGGCCTTCGAAGGCCTCGATGAACCATGATCCGCGGAGCGGCACGCTGCGCCAGGCTTCGTCGGTGAAGACCTCCATGGTGTCGGGCGGCCCGCTCGGGTATGACAGGTTCACCCCCATGGTGAGGCGCGCGGCGCCGAGCGTGCCTTCGACCATCAACAGCGACTCGCGATAGCGGGGACCGGCGCGGTGCGTGTGGTCGAGGACGAGCGAGCAACGAATCCGATCGCCGTAGTCGAGGATGATTGAGCTGCGGCTGTCGCGGAGACGTGGCAGCTCGGGATGCGGGATGGCCTTGCAGTAGACGCCGTCCGGCTCACCAGCAATCGAGCGGATGAGATCGAGGTAGTGAATCGAGTGGTAGGGCACTTCGAGCCGCGGCGCCCCCTCCATGAACGTCCAGTTGTGCCACGGCTGATCGATGACGATGCGAACGTCGATGTCGACGAGGGTGCCGAGCGAGCCGGCACGGAGGAGATCGCGCAGGGCGAGCATGTTGGGACTGAACCGCAGCTGCAGATTGACCGCCGCGACGAGGCCGCGCTCGCGGGCGATTTGCCGGATGCGTCTCGCCTCCGCGAGATCGCGACCCATTGGCTTCTGCATCAGGACGCCCGATCCCTCAGGCACCTTCCTGAGGATGTCCACAATCTGATCCCCCGGCACGGCGAGGTCGTAGACGACGCCGTCGAGCCCGCAGGCGTCGTCCAGCGAGTGAAACACGCGCTCGATGTCGAACATCGCGGCGGTCTGGCGCGCCGCCGCACAGTTGATGTCGTACACGCCGGCAACCGGATACCCGAGCCGCCGATAGACGGGAAGGTGCGCGGTTCGAACGATTGCGCCGGCGCCGATGATGGCGATGGGGCGTGGCCGGGTCGGCCTGGGCCAGGCCTGCGTGAGATTGGTCATTCGAGCGAGTCCGTCAGCTTCGACGCGCTGCATGCGGAGCGGATTGAACGTCTTCAGCCCGTTCGAGACTGAAAACGAGCTCCATCGGCGTCCACCAGTCGCCTGGCGCCGCACCCGGAGGGGCAGCCTGCATCGATCGCATCAACTTTTCCCATTCGGCCACGCGCGGACTGGAGGCCACGTGCGCGGCGAAACATCGTCGAAAATCCTGGCCGTCGGTCTCGAGGATCATCACCAGGCGCCGGCCGAGCAGGTAGATGTCCATCTGGCGGATGCCAGACTGACGCAGGCTCGCCACGACCTCGGGCCAGACCTCCTGGTGATGTGTACGATATGCCTGGATCGCTGCCTGATCTCCGTTGAGGTCGACGGCGAGCACGGTGCGCGTTATCATCCCCTGCCCCCGCGGGACTATTTCACACTTGCCGGCCCCGAGTCAAAACCCGTTCTGCAAGATTGCGTTTACTTTAGCGTTAAAGTGTGGTTTCTTCTGGCGCCCGAACTGGTGTAGGATGGCGCCGGTTCGACGTCATTTACCGAGGGGGAGCGAAGGGAGAGGGGAATGAAACGTGTGTGTTTTCTCGCCGTCGTGCTGCTCGCTGCACTGGCGGCCGCTGCCACCGCCCAGGACTTCCGCGGTGGAATCACCGGCAGGATCACGGACAACTCCGGCGGACGTTTGCCGGGCGTGACCGTCACCGCGACGAACGTCGCCACCAAGGTCGCCTCGACCACCACCACTAACGGCGAGGGGGATTACAGCATCCTCTACCTCACGCCGGGCAGCTACACGTTGACCGCTGAACTGCAGGGATTCAAGAAGGTCATTCAGGACAATGTGGAGGTTCGAATCAGCGACCGCGTCGGCCTCGATCTGAAATTAGATGTCGGCAGAATCGAAGAGACGATTTCGGTGACGGCGGAGTCGCCGATCCTCCAGACGACGTCGGGATCGACGGGGCAAGTCATCGATGAGAAGCGCATCTCGATGATGCCGCTCTCGGACGGCAATCCGTTCTCGCTGGCGCGACTCGCCCCGGGGATCACCTACAACGGCGACCTGAAATTCTCGCGTCCGTTTGACAACGCGGGCACCTCCGGGATCGTCACCGGCGGGGCGACCGGTGGCAACGAATTCACGCTCGACGGCTCTCCCAACATGACCAGCGGCCGCCGTGTCGCCTTCGTGCCGCCGGCCGGCGCCGTGCAGGAATTCAAGGTCGAGACGGCCAGCTTCGACGCCGCGAGTGGTCACACCGGCGGCGCCAATGTGAACGTCACGCTGAAAAGCGGCACCAATTCCTTCACTGGATCCGCATACACGTATTACCGGTCTGACAAGCTTGCGGAAACCGACTTCTTCCTGAAACGCTCGGAGCAGCCGAAGCCGCAGCTGTCGTACTCGCGCCCCGGCGGAACGATCGGGGGACCGATTGTCAAGAATCGCACGTTCTTTTTCGGCGCGTTCGAATGGCTTCCGGATCGGTTCCCGGAGCCGCTGACCACGACCGTGCCCACAGCGAAGATGCGCACGGGCGACTTCTCCGAACTCCTGTCGCAGGGCATCATCATCTACGACCCGTTGACCGCCGAGACAGTCGGAGCGCGGGTCGTCCGGCAGCCATTCCCTGGCAACATCATTCCGGCCAACCGCATCAACGCCATTGCCGCGAACGTGCTGAGCTACTACCCGATGCCGAACGAGACACCCAACGCATCGCTGCAGGACAACTTCGTCTACGAGAATCCCCGGACCGATAAGTTCAACTCGCAGTCCGTCCGCGTTGACCACTCGCTCACGTCCAAGCAACGATTGTTCGCGCGGTATACGAGGAACAATCGACGCGAGGCCCGCGGCGCCGAATTGGGAACGGTCAATAACATCATTCCGCGCGGGAACTATCTGTTCCGAAAGAACGACGGCATCACCGTTGACGACACCTACGTCCAGTCACCGAACTCCCTGTGGGACATCCGGGTCGGATGGCAGCGCTTTCAGGAGCCCAACGTACGGCAGCACGAGGGCATCTTCGATCCGGCGTCGCTGGGATTCTCGCCGGCCGTGTCCACCCTCTTCCGCGGGGCCCAGTATTTTCCGTCGTTCTTGTTCGACACCATCAACGACATCGGCGACAACCTGGCCGGCAATACTGAGCACACGATTTATTCGTTTCAACCGACTTACACGCGCATATTGGGCGGGCACTCGGTGCACGCTGGCTACGACGTTCGTCTCTACCACGAGTTCAACGCAAACCCGAACCGGCAGGCGGGCGAGTACCAGACCACCCCCGGTGGCGCTTTCACACGCCAACAGGACAATACGGCAGCGCAGAATTTCCAGGACGTCGCCAGCTTCTTGTTGGGCTATCCGACGGCCGGAAGCATTGAGATTAACGGCTCGAGGCTGAACGACAC
>Ga0310810_10007416_pt1 | contig 12508 bp, 10 predicted proteins | sample NCmetagenome_FD_207641 | JGI IMG/M metagenome (GOLD analysis project Ga0310810, IMG submission 207641) | Soil microbial communities from experimental microcosm in Duke University, North Carolina, United States - NC | ecosystem: Engineered > Artificial ecosystem > Soil microcosm > Unclassified ... | reverse complement strand
TCCTAGAATCAGTCTGCGGGTACGGGATGATCAGTCATCGAGTAAGCAGTTTTTCAGTAATCACTGATAAACGGCGGACTGTACAACTGATCACTCCCTACGCGCCGACTGAGTAGTTGTGGGCGGCGGAAATTTTCCCTGTGCCGCGACTTTACATGAGCCCGTAAGTGGCCTAGATTGTTAGGCTTACGAGGATTCAAAGAAACCAGCGCCAAACGGCGCGGAGAGCACAGCAAAATCAATGGCATTTCAGAAAACATCAACGATCGAGAAGTACCGCACGCACGGCAGCGACACCGGTTCGGCACAGGTCCAAGTAGCGATTCTCACTGAGAACATCAACTACCTCACCGACCACTTCCGACTCCACGCAAAGGACCACCACAGCAGGCGCGGCCTGCTCAAGATGGTCGGAAGACGTCGCCGCCTGCTCGACTACCTCAAGCGGACCGACCTCGAGAGCTATCGCAAGATCATCGCTGATCTTGGACTCCGTTACTAAGCTGATGATCTGATGTCACACGCGCGGGAGCATGGTGCTGCCCGCGCGTTTTGTGTTCTCTAAGAAAACGAAGGACGAAATGCAACGTATTGAACGCGAATTCGCGGGAAGAAAGCTCGTCATCGAGACGGGCCGCATGGCAAAGCAGGCATCAGGATCTGCAGTAGTTCAATTTGGCGAGACGATGGTTCTCGCGGCGGTAACAGTCAGCGACAAGGAAAGCGCTCTCGATTTTTTCCCGCTGCTCGTCGAGTATCGCGACAAGGCATACGCCGCTGGAAAAATTCCGGGTGGCTTCATCAAGCGAGAGGGAAGACCAGCCGATTCCGAGATTCTCAAGGCGAGAATCATCGATCGCTCGATTCGTCCCCTGTTTCCTGAAGGATTCAAGAACGAAGTCCAGGTCTTCATTTATGTAGTCTCCGCCGACCAGGAGAATGACGCAGACGTCATCGCGCTCCTCGCGGCATCGTATGCAATCAACGCATCGAAGATTCCATTCATGGGACCGATCGCCGCGGTTCGCGTCGGTCGCGTGCAGGAAAACTGGATTCTCAATCCGACATTCCAGCAGCTGCCGTACAGCGACATGGACATTGTCGTGTCGGGCTCGAATGACTCGATCATGATGGTCGAAGGCGGCGCAATCGAAGTTCCGGAAGCCGACGTTCTCGAAGCGATCACGGTCGCGCACGGTGGTATTAAGGAGCTGATCGGAATCCAGCAGGAGCTGCTTGGCCAGGGCCGCGCGGAGAAAATGGAATGGACGAAGACACTGCCGCCCGAGGAGATCGCAGCCAAGGTCAAATCGCTGGCCGACAGTGCAATCGGAACCGCGATCAATCAGGCAGACAAGCTGACTCGCGTACAGAACGTCGAGAAGGCGAAGAAGGAAATTGCCAAATCACTCGCCGACGAATTTCCTGACAACAGCAAGGACATCGCTGCATTGCTCGAGGATTCGGAGTACAACACGCTACGCGCTCAGGTTCTGAGCTCCGGAAAGCGTGTTGACGGCCGCGGACCGAAAGAAGTTCGTCCGATCACAATCGACACTCAGGTTCTTCCGAGAGCACACGGCTCGGCGCTGTTCACACGCGGTCAAACGCAAGCGCTGGTTGCCATAACACTCGGCACGGCAAACGACGTTCAGCGCCTCGACACAATCGACGAAGCAGGCGAGTCGACGAAGTCGTTCATGCTGCACTACAACTTCCCGCCGTTCTCGACTGGTGAAGTTCGTCCGATGCGTGGAACGAGTCGTCGCGAAATCGGACACGGAAATCTTGCAGAGCGCGCGCTTCAAAGTGTGCTTCCTGCATTCGACGAATTCCCGTACACGATTCGCATCGTGTCGGACATTCTCGAGTCCAATGGATCGTCGTCGATGGCTTCGGTATGCGGCGGATCGCTCGCGTTGTTCGACGCCGGCGTTCCAATTCGCGGAGCAGTCGCCGGAGTTGCGATGGGTCTCATCAAGGAAGGATCGAAGTACGCGATTCTCACCGACATCCTCGGCACCGAGGATCACCTGGGCGACATGGACTTCAAGGTCGCAGGAACTGAAACCGGTGTGACGTCGATTCAGATGGACATCAAGATTCAGGGGCTCGATCTCAACATCATGAAGGAAGCACTCGCGCAGGCGCGCGAAGGCCGTCTTCACATTCTTGGTGAGATGAGCAAGGCGCTCCCCGCGCATCGCGATGATCTTTCGAAGTACGCGCCGCGCATCGTGACGGTGAATATCAATCCCGAGAAAATCGGCGAGCTGATCGGACCGAAGGGCAAGACCATTCGCGGAATCCAGGAAGAGACTGGCGCGGAGATCACGGTCGACGATTCAGGTCTCGTTACAATCGCGGCAGTTGGTGGCGAAGCAATGGAGCGTGCACGGCAGATGGTGCAGTCGCTTACAGCCGAGCCGGTGATTGGTGAGACGTATGAAGGAACAGTGAAGAGCACGACGGCGTTCGGCGCATTCGTCGAGATCATGCCGGGAACGGAAGGACTCGTTCACATCTCCGAGCTGAAGCACGGTCGCACCGAGAAGACTGAAGATGTCGTGAAGAAGGGTGATCGCGTGAAGGTGAAGCTCCTCGATCGTGACGAGCGTGGCCGTCTGCGTCTTTCAATGAAAGCGCTTACTCCGAAGCCGGAGGGCGACACCTCGTCTGATGCAAGTGGCTCAAGAGGTGGAAACGGTAGCAGCAGCCGTACACCGAGCTCGAGCGATTCGACCTCGGATTCCGGTGACGGGAGCTATGCCGCATCTGAAACTGAAGAAGGTGGTGCAGCCGTCGGACAACGTGAGGATCGTCCACGACGTCCGCGCGGCGGACGTTCACCACGCAGTGGCGGAGGTCGGAGCCGCGAGTGACTGGAGCACTGGCGACGAATGATGTAGCACTTCGCCGAACCGTTCTTCCAAATGGACTGACCGTACTCTCGGAGCACATGCCGGGAGTGCGGTCGGTCGCGTTAGGGGCATGGGTGCGTGCTGCGTCTGTCCACGAAAGTCCGCGGACGATGGGACTTTCGCATCTCCTCGAGCACATGGTGTTCAAGGGCACCGAGAGCCGGTCGGCCAAAGACATCGCGGTCGCTCTCGAATCCGTCGGCGGATCGCTCGATGCTTACACGTCGCGCGAGCACACGGCGTATCAGGCGCGCGTTCTCGACGAGCATGTGGCGATTGCAGCCGACGTTCTCGCCGATCTGATCTTCCGACCGTCTCTTCGCGCAACAGATCTCGAGCTCGAGAGAAAAGTTGTGCTGGAGGAGATCAGCACCGTCGAGGATACCCCTGACGATCTCGTTTTCGAGCTGCACGGGGCGAGGCTGTGGGGAGACCATCCCTACGGGTACCCAATTCTCGGAACGCGCGAAACAGTCAGTGCGTTCACGACTGACGATCTTCGCGCGCTTCATCAGCGAGCCTACCATCCTGAGCATGTGGTGGTCGCCGCGTCGGGCAACATCGACCATGATGACCTGCTCGGGATTCTCGAATCCGCCGGCTGGACATCGTTCCCCTCCGGTGGCCAGTCGCGACTGATTTCTACACCCGCGGTAGCAGCCTTGCCGACTGTCACACATTTCAACCGCGACGGCGCGCAGACCCATATCGTTTTTGGAACCTCGACTGTTCCGCACGGGGATCCTCGCCGGTACGCGATGGCACTCGTCAGCACTTTGCTCGGCGGCGGGATGAGCTCGCGTCTCTTTCAGCGAGTGCGCGAGGAGCTTGGCCTCGCCTACGCGGTCTACACGTTCCAATCGTTCCATCATGATGCCGGAATTTCCGGAGTTTATGTGGGAACTGGGCCGGATACTGCAGCGCTCGCGACCGAGGCGATTGTCGACGAGCTGTCTCGAGTCGCAAGAGAAGGTCTGCCCGACGATGAGATTGCCGCTGGCAAAAACCAGCTAAAGGGTCAGATTACACTTTCGCTCGAAAGCGTATCGTCGCGGATGTATCGCGCAGCGGGCGTCGAGCTTTACGACGAGGAATTCCGGTCGCTTGACGAAGTGCTCGCACTCATTGACTCGATAGATCGCGACAGCGTGGTCGCGGTCTGTCGCGATTTTTTTGCGCCTGAGGTCCAGACGATTGTGAGTCTCGGACCCGGGGGCTCGACACGCATCCCTCAATCAACAACGACAACTACTATCGTATGAAGATCGGCGTTCCGAAGGAAATAAAGACGAACGAAAATCGTATCGCGCTCGTGCCAGCAGGGGCGGAGTCACTCGTGGGTGCCGGACATGACGTGATCATTCAAAAGGGCGCCGGCGAAGGAAGCGGTTTCACGGATGACGACTACACATCCGTTGGCGCTCGCATCGCTCCAAACGCACCCGCGGTATGGCGTGAGGCGGACATGATCATGAAGGTCAAAGAGCCGATCAAGCGCGAGTGGGCGAACATGCGCAAAGGCCAGACAATCTTCACTTATTTCCATTTTGCGGCGGACGAAAAGCTCACGCGTGCCCATATCGACAGTGGAGCAACGTGCATTGCTTATGAAACAGTGGAGCTGCCCAATCGCGAGCTGCCGCTGCTGACACCGATGTCGGAAGTTGCCGGACGCATGGCGGTGCAGGAAGGCGCGAAGTATCTCGAAAAACTGTACGGCGGTCGTGGCGTTCTTCTCGGCGGAGTTCCCGGAGTTCCTCCCGGAAAAGTGGTGATTCTCGGCGGTGGAGTCGTTGGCATCAATGCCGCGAAAATGGCTGCGGGCCTGGGCGCCAAAGTCACGATTCTCGATCTGTCACTCGAGCGGCTGCGATACCTCTCCGACGTGATGCCGGCGAACGTAACTCTGATTTATTCGAATCGTCATAACATTTTGGAGCAGATATCTACTGCGGACCTCGTGGTGGGTGCTGTTCTCATACCTGGTGCAGTGGCGCCGCGGCTCATTCGCCGCGAGGACTTGAAAAGGATGCAACCCGGCTCGGTGATCGTCGACGTTGCGATCGATCAGGGTGGATGTGTGGAAACGATTCACGCGACGACGCATGAGAATCCCACCTACGTCGTCGACGGCGTCATCCATTATGGTGTTGCCAACATGCCGGGTGGTGTGCCGCGTACGTCGACGCTCGCGCTGACAAACGCCACGTTCCCATATGCGCTCAAGCTTGCGAATCTCGGATGGAAGCGCGCACTTCAGGAAAGCGCGCCGCTCCGAAAGGGACTGAACGTCATCGATGGACAAGTAGTTTATCCTGCTGTGGCCGAGGCATTCGGCTTGCCACTGAAAAGCGTCGATTCATACCTGACCTGAGACTAAATGCGCTGGCCCTTCTTCAAGTCGGGAGGATTTTTTCCCGCAAGCTCGATTGCCGTAGATCTCGGCACTGCGAATACGCTGATCTACGTGAAGGGCGAAGGAATCGTCCTGAACGAGCCGTCGGTTGTCGCGCTCGATCGCGAGACGAAAAAAATCAAAGGCGTTGGGCTCGAGGCGAAGCGAATGCTTGGCCGCACGCCCGAGGGTGTGATCGCCGTGCGCCCGATGAAGGACGGCGTCATCGCCGACTTCGATGTCACCGAGAAGATGCTTCGCTACTTCCTGGCGCTCATCATCGAGAACCACGTCTTCAAGGTGAAGCCGCGGGTGATCGTATGCGTTCCGTCCGGGATCACCGAAGTGGAGAAGCGCGCGGTGCGTGACTCCGCGCTTGGCGCGGGGGCGAAAGAAGTATTCATGGTCGCAGAGCCCATGGCGGCTGCGATTGGTGTCGGTCTTCCCGTGGAGACGCCAACCGGAAACATGGTGATCGACATCGGCGGCGGCACCACGGAAATTGCAGTCATCGCGCTTTCGGGAATTGTGAGTGACACGTCAATTCGCACGGGCGGCGATGAGCTCGACATGGCTATACTTCAGTCGATGCGAAAAAATTACAATCTGTTGATCGGAGAATCGACGGCAGAACAGGTGAAAATTCAAATCGGATCGGCGTATCCGGTCGGTGAAGAGCGGGAAATGGAAGTGAAGGGCAGAGATCTTGTATCAGGCATTCCGAAAAGCGTGCGCATACATTCAGCAGAGATACGTGATGCGGTACAGGAACCCATTCAACAGATTGTTGGCGCAGTGAGACGTGCTCTCGAGATAACACCACCCGAGCTGGCCGCCGACATTGTCGAGCGCGGCATCGTCATGACCGGCGGTGGCGCACTCATACGCGGTCTGGATGTTCTGCTGTCGCAGGAAACAGGGCTCCCGATTCACGTCGACGAAGATCCGCTCACGTGCGTAGTCCGAGGCACTGGACGAATCCTCGACGACGAGGAAAAATACTGGTCCGTACTAGCCACCTGAGGCACCAGTGGCACGCGCACTTCGAAGCAGCAATCGCGCTGACCTGATCGTACTCGGCACCTGCGCACTACTCGCGCTGGTGGCCCGTGGGCTCCCCGCAAATCTGCGCGATCCCATCGCGACGTCGATGCGCAGAACTTTTCTCGCGCCTCTCGTCATGCTTCAGGAAAGAGCAGAGGCGAGCCGTCGTTCGCTGGTTCTTGAGCAGGCCCGCACTGCAGCGCGTGACAGCGTCGCACTCAAGGCGATGACAGTCGCAAGCCTGGAGAGCGAAAATGACCGGCTGCGTCAGGTAATTGGTCTCGGGTCACGAATCAAATGGGGCTTCGTCCCCGCGGAAGCAATTCATGGCCGCGGCGTTCGCGACGTGACAACGATGACTCTCACAGCCGGCTCGAATGCGGGGGTTGCCAGGCTGAGTCCAGTGGTCGCGCCCGAGGGCGTTGTGGGAATGGTTACTGAAGTCGATCCGACGATGAGCGAGGCCATGATCTGGACGCATCCTGATTTTCGCGTGAGCGCGATGTCACAGGATGGCGCCGCGTTTGGAATTGTTCAGGGCCATCTAGCGAGCGCGACGAGTGCATACCTCATGGAGCTCCACGGGATTCCGTTCCGTACTTCGCTCAAACCCGGAACCTTGATCGTGAGCTCAGGCCTCGGCGGAGTTTGGCCGAGGGGAATTCCAATCGGCAGCGTGTTGCAGGAAATCAAGACATCCGAAGGCTGGGCGCGAACGTATCTGGTGAAGCCCGCGGTATCTCCAGCGGATGTAGGCGCAGTGATGATTCTCAAACCGGAGCGTGTGACGAAGCCGTTCGAGAATGTCTGGGCAAGTGTTGCCGACGCGAATGCCGCGGCAGCCCGCATCGTCTCGAGTGGCGATTCCGCGGCGAAGGCTGCCGCGTTGGCCGAGGCGGCCGCGCGTAGAGCCGCTCTCGATACGCTGCGCGACACGACTGCGGGCGGACAAATCCCCGGTGGTTTACCACCCGAGCTGCGCGCCGACACTCTCGGTGGGGCCGTGCAGCTCAGCGACTCCGCGCGTGCGGAAGCTGCGCGTCGTGCTGCGGCAGCGAGACGCGCAGCGGCTCGCCGTGATTCTATCCGACGCGATTCGATCCGACGGGATTCCATCAACCGCGCTGATTCACTTCGCAGTCCGACAAGAGGATTCTGATGACACTTGGCGGCACCGTGCGCGCGGTGATAACCTTCGTAATACTGGTCCTGCTTCACTACACTCTGCGTCCGCTGTTGGGGTGGCGCGCGCCGATGGATTTTCTGGTTCTTGCATTGCTTCTCGCTTCAATTCGTGTGCGTCCCGCTGTTGCGGCGCTCATCGGCCTGGCAGTAGGGCTCGTCGCCGATTCGCTCACTCCCGAATCACTCGGCGCGGCAGCAATTGCGATGACGATCGTCGGCTATCTCGCTTCGTGGCTCAAGGCAGTTTTCTTTGCCGACAATCTCGCCCTCAACGCGTTTTTCTTTTTCGCCGGCAAGTGGATTTTTGATCTCATCTACTTTGTTGTCGAGCAGCGACTCGGTGGAATCGAGCTGGTTCAACAGCTTCTCCTGTGGTCGCCGCTTTCCGCTGCAGCAACGGCCGCGGCGGGCGTTCTCCTTCTATTGATCATGCGGCCGATGCTCGAGCCGTCGCACGCGTGAGCTTCCACCCGAACGACATCGCTCGAAGAACGCGGCTCTCCACCGTGCTGCTCTCGGTAGCATATGTGTTCCTGCTCGGTGCGTTCTTCAAGACGCAGGTGCTTCAGCATCAGTCGTTCGCGAATCAATCGGAAGAGAATCGTCTGCGGCCAATCCCGTTGCCTGCGCCACGGGGAATTATTTACGATCGCCGCGGAGAAATAATCGCCGAGAACCTGCCCGCGTACGCGGTGTCGGTGATTGCGCCCCGCGAGGATTCGCTTCGCGCCACGCTCAAGACTCTGCAGCCGATTCTACAGCTCACCGACAACGACATCTCGCAGGCAATCCGTCGTTTCCGTCGCGCTCCTACGCGACCGACAGTTGTTCTTCCCGATGCATCGATCGACGTCATCTCCGTTCTCGAAGAGCATCGCATCGATTATCCCAGGCTGATCATTCAATCGGTTCCGAAGCGGTATTACCCGGATGGGCCGATCGTCGCTTCGTTCGTTGGGTACACGGGCGAGATAAGTGAAGACGAGCTCAACAAACCGCAGTACGCCGGATACAAACCTGGTCAGACAATCGGTAAGGGCGGGCTCGAGAAACAGTACGAGAGCGTGCTGCACGGAGAGGAAGGCGAGCGGTATGACGAGGTCGACGCGCGCGGTCGGCCGGTTCGCGGAGTTGGTCCTCATCCGGTGCGCGAGCCAAAGGGCGCGCCCGCGCTCAAGACGAACATCGACCTGGATCTTCAGAAGTTTGTTGCGTCGCTATGGGGAGATTCGCTCCAGGGTGGCGCGATTGCTCTCGATCCCAAGACTGGAGCTGTTCTCGCGCTGTACAGCCATCCCAGCTTCGATCCGAATCGATTCACCGGAGGCATTCCAGCGGATTATTGGAAGGAGCTGAATACTGATCCTCGCCGGCCGCTTTTCAACAAAGTGATTCAGGGCACGTATCCCCCCGGATCCACCTGGAAGCTTGCGACGTCGGCTTTGGGACTCGAGGCGGGCTTGGTGAAGATGGACTCGCGAATGCCAATCGCGTGTTCAGGTGGACTGCAGTACGGTCGTCGATACTTCCGCTGCTGGGAGAAGCGCGGCCATGGAAGCCAAACGCTCGCGGGCGCGATCACACACTCGTGCGACGTTTTCTTTTATCAGCTCGGGCTGAAGATCGGATTATCAAAGCTCGTTGCCGGCGGAGTCGACCTGCAATTCAAGGAGCGATCCGGCATCGATCTGCCAAATGAAATCAAGCCGAGGTTCCCGGCGAAGGAGCTGAAGGCGTATTACGATCGATTGTTCGGTAAGGGTAACTGGAGCAACGCGGAAACTTTGAACCTCGCGATTGGTCAGGGCGCAAATTCCCAGACCGTAGCCAACATGGCGAAGTTCTACACCGCGCTTGCGACTGACGGCTCGGCCTCGAAGCCCGAAGTGGTGACCCGCAATCCCGAGCGTACGAAGATAATGTCGCTGACACCCGAGCAGTTTGACGGATTGAGAAAGGCGATGGCGGGCGTGACGTCAGCCGGCGGCACGGCAGCATCGGCGAACATTGAAGGTTTGACGATTGCCGGAAAAACCGGAAGCGCCCAGAACACCGAGAATCCTGACAAGGATCATGCGTGGTTCGTTGGATTCGCTCCGGCCGAGCAGCCGAAGATTGTCGTTGCGGTATTTCTCGAGTTTGGAAAGCACGGTTACTTCGCGGCGCGCGTCGCGTCGAAGATCATCGGCCACTATCTGCACATTACTCCTGTAGAAACGATCGACACCGGCGGCTGATGAGAATGCGCCGGATCGTGGCGGATTATCCGCTCGTTTTGATTGCCATTGCACTTTCGATTTTCGGCGTCGCAATGGTGTACTCCGCAGGACAAACCGACACACCCACCGCAGTCGAACGGGTCTACAAGTCGCAGATCGTTTGGCTCGTTTTCGGGATGCTCGGTGCCTATGGGATAAGCCGGTCATCAGTTCGCTTCATCGAGTGGCTGACTATTCCAGCGTATGTGCTATCCGTCATCCTGCTTGCTCTTACGCTCGTAGTTGGAAAGGGAGCTGGAACTGCAGCCAGCACGAAGAGCTGGCTTGCAATCGGAAGTGTTCGCATCGGGCAGCCGTCGGAGCTTGCGAAGGTCACCGTCGTTTTGATGCTCGCGTACGTTCTGGCCGCTCGCCGCGAGCCGCCGAAATCACTTCTCGATTTGTGGAAGCCCGCACTCATCGTGTTGATTCCGTGGACGATCATCATGCTTCAGCCGGATCTCGGAACCGGCCTCGCGTTTATCGGAATCTTTTTTGGAATGTTGTATTGGTCCGGAGTAGCGTGGCCTTTGCTGCTGCTGCTCGCGAGCCCCGTTGTCAGTTTGATTCTGTCATTCAGCACCGGATTATGGGGCGCGTGGTTCCTCGTGCTTCTCGCGCTCGTTCTGTACTACCGGCCGTATCTCGTCGAAGGGATTGTGTTGATGGTGGCGAACATTGCCACCGGCGTCATCGCGCCGATTCTGTGGGAGAAGCTCGCGCCGTATCAGCAGAATCGTCTGCGTGTTTTCATCGATCCATCGGCAGATCCGCGCGCGTCAGGGTATCACGTCATTCAATCGAAGATCGCGATCGGCTCCGGCGGATTCCTCGGCAAGGGTTTTACGCTGGGAACGCAGAAACGACTGGCATTCCTGCCGGAGCAGCACACGGACTTCATCTTCTCGGTTGTTGGAGAAGAGATGGGATTCATCGGTGTGATGGTCGCGCTCTCACTGTTCCTTGCGTTGTTCTTGCGCGTTACACGAATTGCCGAGCGGGCGAATGATTCGTTCAGCTCACTCGTTGCGTTTGGATTGATGGCAAGCTGGTTCGTTCACGTGCTCGTGAATGTCGGCATGACGTTGAATCTCATGCCTATTACTGGAATTCCGCTCCCGTTTTTCAGTTATGGCGGATCATTCATGCTCGCGAGTTGGTTGGCGATCGGCATCTTGATGCGCATCTCTGGCGAAGGAAGAGGTAAGGCGGCGTTCAAGAAAGTTTGATGGGCTTCGATTGCCGCGTCAAAGACTCGGCGTAAGGCAGGATCTGATTGTTAACAGTGAGGCAGCGAGACGGTGAGAAAAAACCTTAGAACAATTTTGTTCTAAGGTTTTTTCTCACGGTCTCACTGCCTCACTGTTAACCTATCAGATCCCGCCCTACTCGCTCCGCGTGGACGTAGCCGTATCATTGACATGACATCATTCTCGCTTGCCTCCAACACTCCCTCCATTCACATTTCAACGAATGGCCTGGTTCCGTAAGGAGAAGAAGCCCCGACAGCCCCGTCGCGAGAAGCACGAGATCCCGCCAGACGCATGGGAGAAATGCGAGAAGTGCGGCCACACGGACATCCGCGAGAAGTTCGTCCGCAACCTGAATGTCTGCCCGAATTGCGATCACCACCGCCGAATTCGCGCCCTCGACTACATCAATATTCTTCTCGACGAAGGAACGTCCGAAGAAACCGAGACGGAGATCAAGTCCACCGACCCGCTCGGATTTCCGGAGTACCCGCAACGACTCGATAAGGCAATCGCAAAATCCGGCGAAGGTGATGCGATTCTCACATTCACCGGCCAGCTCCTCGCCTTGCCGGTATGCCTCGGCGTAATGGACTTTGCATTCATGGGCGGATCCATGGGCTCGGTCGTCGGCGAAAAAATTGCGCGGCTCGGACAGAACGCGCTCGAGCGCAAATATTCGCTGATTCTCGTCTCGGCATCCGGCGGAGCGCGAATGCAGGAAGGCGTACTGAGCTTGATGCAAATGGCAAAAGCTGCGGCAATCCTTTCACAGCTTGCCGAGCGGCGCATTCCATACGTGTCGATTCTCACAAATCCAACTACCGGCGGGGTCAGCGCAAGCTACGCAATGCTCGGCGACGCAATTCTCGCGGAGCCTGGTGCTGTCATTGGGTTCGCGGGGCCGCGCGTGATCAAGCAAACCATCGGTCAGGATCTGCCTGATGGATTTCAAACGTCCGAGTTCCTTCTCGAGCACGGAATGGTGGATGCTGTCGTGCATCGCAAGGATTTGAAGAACACTGTCGGACAGCTTTTGCGACACATGAGCGGCAAGCCCGCCGCGACGGGGTGGACAGCGGCCTGACCGTCTATCAAAGCGCGCTCGACAGGCTGTTCGCGCGCACCGGAAGCACAGCGAAGTTCGGTCTCGAGCGCACGCGGGAGTTACTCGCTCAACTTGGAAATCCGCACGAGCGCTTCGAGTCATTTCACGTTGCCGGAACGAACGGAAAGGGAAGCGTTGTTGCAACGCTCGATGCTCTCTTGCGCGCAAAGGGTCTGACCGTGGGCCGATATACGTCTCCGCATCTAGTTGATTTCCGCGAGCGCATCGTTGTCAACGGAACGCCCATACCAGAGGCGGACGTCAACGACTTCCTGTCGCGATGGGAAACCACGGCTGACACGCTCGGAGCAACATTCTTTGAGATCACTTCCGCTCTCGCGTTCCAC
>Ga0310810_10007415_pt1 | contig 12508 bp, 15 predicted proteins | sample NCmetagenome_FD_207641 | JGI IMG/M metagenome (GOLD analysis project Ga0310810, IMG submission 207641) | Soil microbial communities from experimental microcosm in Duke University, North Carolina, United States - NC | ecosystem: Engineered > Artificial ecosystem > Soil microcosm > Unclassified ... | reverse complement strand
GCAAGGGCAGGCGATCGGGCGGATCGTGATCGGGCGAATCGGCCTCCGGATGGTGGTCGTGAACGGCACCGACGAGGCGTCCTTGAGACGCGGGCCCGGACGCGACCTGCGCAGCGCGATGCCGGGCCAGAACCGGCTCGTCTACATCGCCGGGCACCGCACCACCTACCTCGCTCCCTTCTCGCACATCGAGGCGATCAGGCGCGGCGACGCGATCCGCCTCGAGCTGCCCTATGCCACCTTTCTCTACCGCGCCGTGCGGCACCGGATCGTCGCCGCGACCGACCTCTCGGTGCTCCGCTCGCCGAAGCACGAGCTGCTCGAGCTGCAGGCGTGCCATCCGCGGTTCTTCGCAACGCACCGCTACATCGTCTACGCGCGGCTCGCGCGCGTCATGCCCCGCGGCGGCGTCGCCTACCGGGTCGAGGCGGCCGCGACCGGCGCCGCTCAGTAGCGCTCGCCGAGCCGCAGCCACGACACCGTCGCGCCGGCGGGCAGCTCGCCGGCGCCGCGCGGCACGTGCACGAGCGCGTCGGCGGCGGCCGCCCGGACGATCATGTGCGACTCCTGCCCGGTCAGCGGCTCGAGCGCCGCGCCGTCTCGATCGAGCCGCGAGCGGGCCCGCACGAACTCGTCGCGCCCCGGATTCCGCCGGAGCGGCGAGGCGAGACGACCCGGCTCGAGCCGCGGCAGCGTCTCGCGCAGGCCCTGCATCGCGCGGACGGCGGGCTTGACGAAGAGCTCGCAGCCGACGAGCGAGGAGACCGGGTTCCCCGGCAGCCCGAACACGAGCGTCGCGCCGCGCACGCCGAACGACACCGGCTTGCCCGGCTTGATCGCGACGCCCCAGAAGACCTCCTCGACGCCGAGCTCCGACTCGATCTGCCGCACGAGATCGTGCGGGCCGACCGAGACGCCGCCCGACGTCACGAGGACGTCCGCCGCGAGACCGCGCTCGAGCGCGTCGCGGTGCGCCTGCTCGTCGTCTGCAACCGCAGGCAAGAGCTCGACGTCGGCGCCGACGGAGGCGAGCGCGGCCGCGAGCATGAGCCCGTTCGACTCGTACACCTGGCCCGGACGAAGCTCGTCGCCGGGGCGCGCCAGCTCGCTGCCGGTGGCGAGGATCGCGACGCGCGGCCGGCGCGCGCACAGAACACGGGCGACCCCGGCCGCGGCCACCGCGCCGAGCTGTGCCGGGCCGATGCGAACGCCGCCCTCCACCACGACCTCACCGGCCGCCACGTCGCCGCCGCGCGGGCGCACGTGCGCGCCCGCCGCCACATGCTCCGCCACCTCGATCGTGTTGTCATGTTGGACAACATACTCGACGGGCACGACGGCATCCGCGCCCTCGGGGACGACGCCGCCCGTCGAGATCGCGATCGCCTCGCCGGGACGAAGCGCGCGTGTCGCGGGCCGGCCGGCTGCGACCTCGTCGACGACGGGCACCACGCCCGGGAGATCGGCCGCGTGCACCGCAAACCCGTCCATCGCGGAGCTCGCGAACGGCGGCAGGTCGACGAGCGCTTGCACGGGCGCGAGCGTCACCCGCCCGGCCGCGTCCCAAACCGACACCTCGTCGACCGCCCCCGGCTTCGCCCGGGCGAGCACGAGCGCCTGCGCATCCGTGTACGGGAGTAAGTCCGGCATGAGTTGGCATAACGTATCTCGATGTCGGAGACGGTCATCGCCGGCCGCTACCGGCTCGACGAGCTGCTCGGGCGCGGCGGCATGTCCGAGGTGTGGCGCGCCGCGGATCTCGAGCTCGGCCGGGATGTGGCGATCAAGCTGCTCGCACCGGATGCGGACACGGCGCGCTTCGACCGGGAGGCGCGCGCGGTCGCCTCGCTCGCGCACCCGAACGTCGTGCAGCTCTACGACTACGGCGAGTCCGACGGGCGACCGTACATGGTGCTCGAGTGCGTGCCGGGCGGGACGCTGGAGGACCGGTTGCACGACGGGCTGCCGCTTCCCGACGAGGAGACGTACGAGATCGCCGTCGGGATCGCGGCCGGTCTCGCGCACGCGCACGCGCGCGGTGTCGTGCACCGTGACCTGAAGCCGGCGAACGTGCTCTTCGACGAGGAGGGCCGACCGAAGATCGCCGACTTCGGCATCGCCCGCCTGGCCGTGGGAGAAGGGACGCTGACCGAGGCCGGAACGCTGCTCGGCACGGCCGCGTACATCTCGCCGGAGCAGGCGGCCGGCGAGGCTGCGACCACCGCGTCGGACGTCTACTCGTTCGGCGTGCTGCTCTACCGCATGCTCGCCGGGCGGCTCCCCTTCGAGTCGAAGGACGCGATCGAGCTCGTGCTGCTGCACCGCGACACGCCGCCGCCGCCACTCGCGGAGCTTCGAGGCGACGTTCCGGGCAGGCTCGAGTCGACCGCGGCGGCGGCGCTCGCAAAGGCGCCCTCCGAGCGCCCTCGGGACGGCGCCGCGCTGCTTGCGGAGCTCGGCGCGCCCGCGGGGACGGGCTTCACCTCCTCGACTGCGCCGCTCGACGGCGAGGCGACCAGGGTGCTGCCCGCCGCGCCGCCCGAAGACGCGCCCTTCCCCGCCCCGCCGCCGCCGCGACGGCGAACGCCGCTCGTCGTCGCCGCGCTTCTCGTGCTGGCGCTCGCCGGCGGTGCGCTCGCCTACGAGGTGACACGGCCCGACAGCTCACCCGCAGCGCCGGCGAGCACGCTCGCGCCGGGGACGACGCGGGCGCGAACGACCCGGCCGGCCACGACCACCGTCCCTGCCTCGACGGCGAGCACGACGGAGAGCACGACCGAGCAGACCACGACGGAGGCGACAACGACCCGTCGGACACAACCGGCGACGACGGCTCCTCCGCCGACGGTGACGGCTCCTCCGCCGACGACGGCGCCGCCTCCGCCCACGACCACGTCACCGCCGCTGACCACAACCGCACCGCCCACCACGGAGACGGCCTCGACCAGCGGCCTGACGATCACCGTCCCGTAGGCGACCCGCTACGGCGTCGTGACAGTCGCCGGCGTCGTCGTCGCCGGCGCGGTCGTGGGGGGCGGAGCGGGCGGCGGCGCAGTCGTCGTCGCAGGCGGCGGGGCGGCGGTCGTGGCCGCCGGGCTCGTCGCGGCATGCGTGGTCGTCGGCGCGGTCGTGGTCGTCCCCGCTGCCGGCGCGGGCGTGCTCGAGTACCCGTACGAGCCGCTGTACTGGTACTGGCCTCGCCACGAGGTCCAGACGGGCTGCGTGCGGGCGGCCGGAAACGGGACGTCCGGGCGGTTTCCGATCGCCGTGTCCATGTAGAGGTGCCAGATCTGCGCGGGGAAGGTCGGCCCCGAGACGGCGATGCCGTGCACGTTCAGCATCGGGATCTCGCCGGAGGGATAGCCGATCCAGATCGACGCCTCGAGGCGCGGCGTGTACCCCGAGAACCACGCATCCGCGTACTTGTCGGTCGTGCCGGTCTTGCCGGCGTCCGTGTGATTCGAGACGTGCGCACCCCGACCGGTCCCGTACAGCATGTTCTGCTCCAGGACCTGCGTCACGGTCGACGCGACCCAATCCGGGATCACGCGCTCGCGCTGCGGAGAGCCCCAGCCGGCGCTGCGGTCGGCCTTGCCGTTCGGCAGCACCACCTTCGTGATCGCCATCGGCTTCGAATAGACGCCGCCGGCGGCGAGCGTCGCGTAGGCCGAGGCCATCTCGAGCGGCGTGACGCCGATCGTGCCGAGCGCGAGCGAGGGCACGGCGGCGAGCGGCGACGTGCGCACGCCGAGCTTGCGCGCCATCGCGACCGTGTTCTCCGGCCCGACGTCGAGCGAGAGCCTCGCGAACACGGTGTTGTCCGACTGGACGGTCGCATTCGCGACGGACTCGACGCCGCTGTACGTGTGCTCGTACGTCTCGACGTTCCACGCGCAGTTCGGATCGCTCGGGTTGCACGTCGAGTCGGGCTGGTAGTGGAACGGCGCCGACAGGTACGAGGTGTGGAACGGATCCATGCCGCGCGCCACCGCGGCTGTCAGCACGATCGTCTTGAAGGTCGAGCCGGGCTGCCGCCGCGCGCTCGTCACGAAGTTGTACTGGTTGCCGTGCCGCCCGGGCGTGATCGCAGCCATTGCCTTGATCGCGCCGGTGCGCGGATCGATCGAGATGATCGCCGAGGCGGGATCGGTGGGCTCCGTCAGGACGCTCGAGATGGCGGCGCTCGCCGCGCGCTGCAGCCCGGGGTTGATCGTGGTGTAGACCCGTAGGCCGCCCTCGCGCACCGTGTTCGAGCCGTACTCCTGCTGGAGGAGCTCCTCGACGTAGCTGAAGAAGTACGGCTCGCGGATGCGCACGAAGCGCCGCCCGGGCCGGAGCCCGAGGCTCGTCCGACTCTTCGCCGCCTGGAACTCCGACGAGGTGATGTCGCGGTTGACGAGCATCGCGTGCAGCACCTCGTTTCGGCGTCCGAGGGCGGCGGCCGGATTGCGGAACGGGTCGTAGCTCGACGGCGCCTGCGGCAGCCCGGCGAGCAGAGCCGCCTGCTCGAGCGTCAGCTTACGGGCCGGCTCCGAGAAATACGTCTCGGCGGCCGCTTCGATCCCGTAGGCGTGGTTGCCGTAGAAGACTTGGTTCAGATAGGCGTCGAGAATCCTGTCCTTCGACCACTGCCGCGAGAGCTTGATGGCGAGACAGGCCTCGGTGAGCTTCCGCTTCAGCGTCTGCTCGCGCGACAGGTAGAGGTTGCGGACGAGCTCCTGCGTGATCGTCGAGCCGCCCTGGACGACCTTGCCGGCTCGGACGTCCGCGACCACCGCGCGCGCGATGCCGACCGGGTCGACGCCGCCGTGCTGGTAGAAGCGCCGGTCCTCGATCGCGACGGTCGCCTTCGGCGCCCACGGGCTCATGTCGGCGCGCGACACCGGCGTCCGGTTTCGCTCAGCCGGGATGACACCGAGCTCCGAGCCGTCGGCCGCGTAGACGAACGAGTTCTGGCCGACCGCGACAGGGCGCAACGCGTTGAGGTCGCAACTCGAGCCGAAGACCGCGGTCGCGCCGACCGTCAGGGTCAGGATGACGACGACCGGCAGGCCGACCACGATGCCGAGCAGGAGCACGCGGTGCGAGCGCTGCTTCCGGCTACGCGCACGGCGCTTACGACGGCGTCGGTTGACGACGGTGTCCGGGGCGGGCCTGCGGCGGCCCCGTGGCGGCGGTGGCGGCGGAGTCATCCGAAGACACCGAGCGCGCGAAGCCGCCCGTGTGCACGCACGCGCAGGTCACGCTCGAGACGCTGCGCCGCGTCCTCGTCGGACGCGCCGGCGCGGATGGTCACGGTGGCGCTGCCGTCGAGCGCGCTCACGTAGACGGAGGCGCCGCGGTCACCCGCGACCTCTTCCCGGAGCGCGTCGACGACGCCGGCGAGATCGGCTGAGAGCGGAACGGGCACGGTGATCTCTGCGAACGTCTCCCTGCTGCGGATCGAGGAGTTCCTGATCGTATCGGAGGCCAATTTCTCGTTCGGGACGACGAGCCGGGCCTCGTCTTCGGTGCGGATGAACGTGTAGGTCAGGCCGATCTCCTCGACGACTCCGGTCTCGCCGCCGTAGACCACACGATCGCCGAGCCGGACGGGCTGCGCGATCGCGATCAGGAGCCCGGCCACGAAGTTGCCGAGCGTCCGCTGGGAGGCGAAGCCGATGATCACTCCGAGCACGGCCGACGACGCGAGGAGGCCGCCGGCGACCGCGCGCACCTGCGGGATCACGAGCAGCGACGAGAAGAAGCCGACGAGGAGGATCGAGACGGTCACCGAGCGGCGCAGCACGCGGTAACGGGTCACCGCCTCCGGCGCCAGCGGCTTGCGCGCGAGGCGCCAGTCGGCGAGGCGGGCGAGCAGCGTCACGCACGCGAAGACGGCGGCCGCGATCACGAGGCGGTGCCAGAACGACATGTGCTCTTCGTTCGACGGACGGTGCCCCGATCCTCAGTCGAGCGGGATCCCCGATCGAACGGGATCTTCAGTCGAGCGGGAGCGGCCGCCGCCCGGCGAAGCCGTCCTCGGGCGTATGCCAGTAGCGGATCCGATCCTCGCCGAGCTTCCAGCAGAGCAGCACCGCCTCGCCGTCGCTCCGCTGCGCAGGAAAGTCGATCAGCCCCTCGTCCAGGTCCTTCACCTCCGCGCCGTGCCGCCCGATCTCGTCGATTGCCCTGGCAAGCGCGCGCGCCTCGCGCTCCACCACGGCGGCGGCGTCGGCGAGCTGGGCCGGCGGGATGCCGCCGCCGTTGCCTCGGATCCGCCCCTCCAGCTCCTCCTGGGCCTCGAGAGCCGCCGCGTGCGTGCGCCGGTGGGCGACCATTCGCTCCACGAGCGGGCGCACCTCGGCGAGCGCCGCATTCGCCTCCTCGGGGGTGAAGTAGCGCACGGCTGCAACCCTATGCGCCGGATGAGCGCTCCGGAGACCCCCCTTCCGAACCGCGCACGACTCGCGTGCTGGGTCGCACTCGTCGCCGCGATCGCCGGCTTGAACTACTACGCGCGCTTCGCGTCGTCGACGACGACCACCGGCCGCGACGAGGTGTACAGCTGGTCCGCGTTCGCGGGCGGGCTCGTCGTGTACGCGATGTGGCTCGGGCTCGTGCTCGCGATCGCGGTCGAGCGCACCAACCTGCTCGCGCTGCGCAGGCCCCGCTCGTTCGGCCGGGCGGTCCGGCTCGGCATCGGAGCGATCGTGTTCGTCTACGTCTTCGAGATCGTCGTCTCCGTGCTCCCGCTGCCGCAGAGCCCGAGCCAGGAGCAGGGCCTGACACCGACGCACTGGGAGCCCGCGCACGCGGGCGCGTTCGCGGCGAACGTCGCCCTGTTCACGATCGCCGCGCCGATCGTCGAGGAGCTGATGTTCCGGGGGCTCGGCCAGTCGCTCCTCCGGCAGCTCGGGCGGGTGCCGGCGATCCTGCTCGTCGGCGTCGCGTTCGGGCTCACGCACGGCCTGCTCGAGGCGCTCGTCGTGCTGATCCCGTTCGGTGCCGCACTCGCCTACGTGCGCGACCGCACCGACAGCGTCTACCCGGGCATGGTCGTGCACGCGTCGTTCAACGCCGTCGCGCTCGCGTACGCAGTGTTGGGCTAGCTCTCTTCCTCGCCGTTCTCGACGGCGAAGTCCTCGGGCGTGACCTCGTCGAGGAAGTGCTTGAACTTCGCGACCTCGGCCTCGAGCTGATCCTGGTCGACGTCGTCGCCCTCGAACTCGATCGCAGACTCCTCGATCACGCGGTCGGCGGCGAAGATCGGGGCCTCGGCTCGGATCGCGAGCGCGATCGCGTCCGACGGGCGCGAGTCGACCTCGATCTCGGTGCCGTCCTGCTGGACGGTGATCTGCGCGTAGAACGTATTCTCGCGCAACTCGGTCACCGTGATCCTGATGATCTGCGCGCCGAGCTGCTCGAGCATGTCGCTCAGGAGGTCGTGCGTCATGGGGCGCGGCGCCGCCTGGCTCTGGAGCTTCATCAGGATCGCCGCCGCCTCGGGATGGCCGATCCAGATCGGCAGGAACTTGTTCCCGTCTGCGGTCTTGAGAAGCACGATCGGCTGCTTGCCGACCAAGTCGAAGCTGACCCCGTAAATGAGCATTTCGTGCAAACCCGACCTCGAGGCGAATATAGCTCAGGCTGCAGGGTCGAAACCTTGCGCCGGCGCGAGCTCGTCGTAGGGAACATCGAAGCGCGCACCGGTCTCGGGATCCTCGACCTGCGCGCGCCGATCGGGCACGCTCATCGGATCGTGGCCGAGAAGCACGAGCACGCGTCCGCGATAGATGACCTTGTCGCCGATTTCCATTGCCGCAGAGGGGGTGACCCCGTATGGAGGATCGGCGTCGGTGCGCCTTTCCCGGATCACTCGATCTGAGGCACCCGGGCGGGGGGTGCCCGAACCCGCGACCGTAACCACCTGGAGGGCGGGCTCGTTGCATCGTCGATGCTCGACACCTGGCTCCAGGATCTCGAGTCGCTCGAGGCGGCCACACGGAGCGACGACGCCCGGAAGCTCTTCCTCAAGATGGCGGCGCTCATGCATGCCGGCCGGACGCCGAGCTTCCTCGCGGAGCTCGACGGCGACGAGGAGCTCGACGAGGCCACGAAGGGCCACGTGACCGAGCTCGCGCAAGACCGGCGCTTCCTCGTCGCCGTCGAGGAGTACCTGCGCCGCACCGAACGCCTCCATTAGCGGCCTCGCTACACTTCCGCCCCGGCGGGCGATTAGCTCAGTTGGTTAGAGCGCCGCTCTGATAAGGCGGAGGTCCGTGGTTCGAATCCACGATCGCCCACTTCCGCAGCAGCTGCTCAGAGCCGCGACGAGGCGAGCTCGAGCGCTTCTGCGAGCTCCGCGAGCTCGTGCTCGTCGGCAAACGGCAGCTCGACGCGCCCACTGCCGACCTTCGCGTGGAAACCGGTCAGCCGCTCGAAGGCGTCCCGGACGCGTGCTGCGAGAGCCGGGTCGACGGACGCGGCGCGGGCGCGCGGCTTCTGCTTCGCGCCCGCCCACTTCGCCCGCTGCTCGGCCGCCCGAACCGAGAGCCCCTTCTGCACGATCTCGCGGGCGAGCCGGCGGCGGCCCTCGTGATCGGGAACCGCGAGCACCGCGCGCGCATGCCCTTCGGTGAGCTGTCCGCGCTCGAGCATCCCGAGCACGTCGTCCGGCAGGTCGAGCAGGCGGACGCGGTTGGAGACGGAGGGCTTCGAGCGGCCGACCCGCTCGGCGACCTCGCCGAGCGCAAGCCCGAACTCGTCGAGGAGCACCGCGTAGGCGCGTGCCTCTTCCGCTGGCGAGAGCTGCTCGCGGGCGACGTTCTCGACGAGGCCGAGCAGCAGCGTGTCGCGGTCGTCGGCCTCGCGCACGACCGCCGGGACCGTCTCGTGCCCCGCCTCGCGGGCGGCACGCCAGCGGCGCTCGCCGGCGATGAGCTCGTATCCGCCGGCGTCGCGCGGGCGCACGAGCAGCGGCTGGATGACGCCCTGCCGCCGCACCGACTCGGCGAGGCCCGAGCCGGCCTCCCCGTCGAAGCGCTTGCGCGGCTGCCTCGGGTTCGCGTGGATCGCGTCGACCGGCAGGTGCAGGAGCTCCGGCACGCCCGCCTCGAGACCGCCGACGAGCACCTCGAGGCCGCGGCCGAGGCCCCTTCTGCTAGCTGCGCTCGACAAGCTCCATCGCCACCTTCCAGTACGCGTCCGCGCCCGCGGAGCTGCGGTCGTATGCGATCGCCGGCAGGCCGTGGCTCGGCGCCTCCGCGAGCCGCACCGAGCGCGGCACTGAGGTCCGGAAGACGAGCGGCCCGAAATGCCTGCGCACCTCCGCCTCGACGTCCTGCGCGAGGCGGGTGCGTGCGTCGACCATCGTCAGCAGGACGCCGCCGACGCCGAGGCGAGGATTGAGCCGGCGGCGGATCAGGTCGATCGACTGCATCAGCTGCGAGAGGCCCTCGAGCGCGTAGTACTCCGCCTGCACCGGCACGAGCACGCGGTCGGCGGCGGCGAGCGCGTTGACGGTCAGCGGCCCGAGCGAGGGCGGGCAGTCGATGAAGACGAAGTCGTACTGCGACGTGCCGGACGCAAGCGCCTGCGAGAGGTAGCGCTCACCGTCCGCGCGCTGCGCGAGCTCGACGACCGCGCCGGCGAGGTCGGGCTTCGACGGCACGAGGTCGAGGTTCGCGAACTGCGTGTGCTTCGCGAGCTCGGCGAGGGGCGCACCGTCGAGCAGGTCGTAGCTCGAGGTTCCGTTCGCCCGCATCCCGAGGCCCGAGGTCGCGTTCGCCTGCGGGTCGAGATCGACGACGAGCGCCCGCTCGCCGGCCTCCGCGAGGCACGCGGCGAGGTTGACGGCGGTCGTCGTCTTGCCGACGCCGCCCTTCTGGTTCGCGAGCGCGTAGATCCGGGCCACGGGCTAAGTCTCGCGGCAGGCCCGGACAGTCTGCGGCACCGGGCGCCTCAGGCGAGGGGCCGCTTGCCCGCCGCGCCCGGCCGGCGCGGGAAGCCCGGCGGGGTGGGCAGGAGCTTCGGCACGACCACCAGGCCGTCGTGATCCGCCGGCGTTCCCCCGCCGACCCGCTCGGAGACCCGGGCGACCGCCTCGAGATCGGCGGTCGGGCCGAGCCAGAGCACGACGGCGCCGCCGGGTCGCACGAGCGGCAGGCACCACTCCACCGCGACGGCCGGCTGCGCGAGGGCCTTCGCGACCGCGACCCCGTAGGCATCGGGCTGCTGCTCCTCGGCTCGGCCCCAGACGACCCGCGCATTCGGAGGCGCCCAGCGCTCGAGGAAGTCGCATTTCCGTCGCTGCGCCTCGAGCAGCGTCACCTCGCGCTCGGGCAGCGCGACCGCCAGCGGGATGCCGGGCGAGCCGCCGCCGGAGCCGACGTCGACGATCGGCCCGTCGAGCGAGTCGACGAGCGCGGTCGCGCGCAGCGCGTCGTCGAGCAGCATCGCGGCCGCCTCCGCCTCCCCCGTGAGCCCGGTCAGGCCCGGTGTCGCGACGACCGCGCGCAGCCAGTCACGCAGGAAGGACGACGACGTAGCGATTCGGCTCCGTCCCCTCGGAGGTCGTCTCGACGCCGTCGAGCTCTTTCAGCTTCAGATGCACGACCTTGCGCTCGACGGCGGTCATCGGTTCGAGCTCGACCCGGTCGCCGCTCGCGCGCGCCTGCTCGGCGGCGCGAACCGCGAGCGACTCGAGCGTCGCGCGGCGGCGCTCGCGATAGCCGGCCGCGTCGACGACGACATCCTTGCGCTCGTCGCCGTACTCGCGATGCGCGATCGCGTTCAGCAGATACTGGAGGGCGTCGATCGTCTGGCCGTGGCGTCCGATCAGCAGCGCGACGTCGGCTCCGGTGCACGTCACCGTGACGGACGCATCGTCCTCCTGCACGTCGAGCCGACCGTCGATCCCGAGCGCGGCGGTGACGCGGGCGACGAGGTCGCGCAGGCCGGCGGCCTGCTCGCTTCCCTCGAACACGGGCGCGGGCGCCGCGTCGGCGGGCACGTGCGCGACGACGCGGGCGGGCGCGTAGCCGACGCCGAGCAGCCCGCGCTCGCCCTCGGAGACCACCTCGAAGCGCACCGCCGACTTGTCGAGCCCGGCAAAGCGCTGCTCGAGCTCACGCAGCGCCGCCCACTTGGCCTCGCCGACGGTCTCGCCCGTCGCCTCGACCGTCAGCTCGCCGGTCACCGCCGGCCGGCCTTCTTCTTCCTGCGAACCTTGCGAGGAGGCTGCGGCCGCGAAGCTGCCGGCTTCGGCTTGGGAGGCTCGGGCGACGGCTGGGCGCCGTTCCCGCCGCCGTCGCCCCCCTCGCCGCCGTCACGCGGCGGCGTGCGGGACGTGCGCTTCTCGAGCGACGGCGCGGGCGTCTTCGGCACGAGCCGGCGGGTGATCAACCCCTGCCCGACCGTCCAGAGGTTCGTCGTCACCCAGTAGAGGACGAGCCCCGCAGGGAAGTGCGCGATCACGAACACGAACACGATCGGCATCAACATGAAGATCGTCCGCTGTGTCTTGTCGACCGTCGCAGACATGTAGAGCGTCGAGGCCATCTGGCTCGTCACGTACACGAAGAGCAGCACGAAGCCCCCCCAGTGCGAGGTCGTGTGGTCGGCGATCGAGGGGATGAAGTGCAGGAAGGAGAGGCTGCCCGGGTGCTGCGACGCGGGCTCGTGCGCGAAGTGGCGCAGCGAGTAGTAGAGGGCGATGAAGACCGGGAACTGCGCGAGCATCGGCAGGCACGACGCGGCCGGGTTGACGTTGTTCTCCCGGTAGAACTTCATCAACTCCTCGTTCTGCTTCTTCTTGTCGGCCTTGTACTTCTTCTGAATCTCCTTCATCTGCGGCGCGAAGCGCTGGAGGTTCTGCATCGAGTGGATCTGCTTGACCGTCAGCGGGACGAGCAGGACGCGAACGATCACGGTCAGCGCGACGATCGACCACGCCCACGGCAGGCCGACGGTCCCGTGCAGCCAGTCGAGGACGTGGCGTGCCGCATGCTCGAGCGGCGTGAGCGGCGAGAAGAGGATCAGCGAGCCCCCGCTCATCGAACCGGGTCGAAGCCTCCGCGGCTCCAGGGGTTGCAGCGCACGAGCCGCCAGCAGGCGAGCGCCGAGCCGCGGACGAGGCCCTTGCTCCGCACCGCCTCGAGCGCGTACTGCGAACAGGACGGGTGGTACTTGCAGGTGGTCGGAAAGAGCGCGCCGAACGTCAGCCGGTAGAGCCAGACGGCTGCGACGCCGAGCCGGTACATCAGGCGGCGGCCTTCGTCATCGAGAGCACCTCGTCGACGCGCTCGGCGAGCCAGGGGAAGCCGTTCGCGGCGACCGCCTCCGGGAGGCCCGGACGGACGATCAGGACATAGTCGTTCCCGGCCGGCACGCGGTCGAGGCGCTCACGCCACACCTCCCGGAGCTGGCGCTTGATCTTGTTGCGCTCGACCGCGCCGCCGACGGAGCGGGGCACCGAGAAGCCGAACCGCGGCGCGGCGGCCTCCTCCTGCGGGAACCAGTAGAGAAC
>Ga0310810_10007414_pt1 | contig 12508 bp, 11 predicted proteins | sample NCmetagenome_FD_207641 | JGI IMG/M metagenome (GOLD analysis project Ga0310810, IMG submission 207641) | Soil microbial communities from experimental microcosm in Duke University, North Carolina, United States - NC | ecosystem: Engineered > Artificial ecosystem > Soil microcosm > Unclassified ... | reverse complement strand
GTCATCATGAGGTCGGCCAGCTCGTCGATCACGATCACGATGTAGGGGAGAATTCCCTCACCGTAGGTGTCGTCCAGCGGCAGCTCCGGCGGCGTATCGGCCGGCTCGGCGCTGATGCTGGTGAGCGTAGGCTTGGCCTGGGGCGGATTCCGGAGCGGCTTGCCCTCTTCCAGCTTCCGGTTGAAGTCGGTGATGTTGCGGGCGCCGTTCGCCTGCAGCAGCTCGTAGCGCCGGTTCATCTCGAACACGGCCCACTTGAGCACCGTCGCTGCGTCGTGATTGTTGGTCACCACCTTGTGCCGCAGATGGGGGAGCGAGTTGTACATCGAAAGCTCCACCATCTTGGGATCCACCATGAGCAGCCGCAGCTCGCGGGGAGTGTACCGGTAGACCAGGCTGGTGATGATGGTGTTGATGGTGACCGACTTGCCGGTGCCGGTGGCGCCGGCGATGAGCAGGTGCGGCATCTTGGTCAGGTCCGCCACCACCGGCTTGCCCTCGAGATCGCGGCCCAGGGCGACCGGGAGCGTGGCGCGCCCGCGGCTCCATTCCGAGGACTCCAACAGCTCGCGCAGCGTGACCATGCGCGCGACGGGATTGGGCACCTCGACCCCGACCGCCCCCTTGCCCGGGATCGGCGCGACCCGGATCGACGGGGCGCGCATGGCCATCGCGAGATCGTCGGCCAGGGCGACGATCCGCCCTGCCTTGACCCCGGCGCCGGGGACGACCTCGAACTGGGTCACCACCGGACCGGTGGTCCGTCCCGCGATCTGACCCTCGACCTTGAACGTGCGGAGCGTGTCGAGCAGCGACTGCCCCAGGCGGTCGAGCTGCGCTTCGCCGGCATCCACGTCCAACTGTGCCGGGGCGGTCAGCAGGTCGATGGGTGGGAGGTCGGACTCCTCGTCCACCACCGCGACGGCCGCGGGCTCGGGCTTGCGGGCTTTCTTGTCCTTGCGCGGACGGACCACCCGGGCCAGCACCGAGACCGGCTCCTCCTCCGGCTCCGGCTCGGGTTCGGGCTCTAGGACGGGCGTCGGCGCGGGTGCCTTGCGCCGCCGCTTGGGCTCCGCCTCATCCTCGGCCGACGGCGCGGGCGCGGGATCGACCGCACTCCCCCGCTCCAGCCGCTGCAGCGGGTGCCAGGCGAAGGTCGCCAGCGTGAGGGCGCTGAGCGCCAGGAATCCCAGCAGGACGGCGCCGGCCACCCCTACCTTGTCTGCGATGGCGACGGCGAAGAAACCCGGGAGCCAGCCCACGGCGCGCGCGCTCAGGGCCCGATCGCCCACGTCCCAGTCGAAGTCGCTCGCCCGCACATGGGTCAGGACACCGACCACGTAAGGGATGAGCAAGCTGAGACCGATGATGAGCAGTGCCGACCGCTTCATGTCGAGTCCGCCCAGCCGCTCGAACCCCGCCAGCGCGAGTCCCAGCCCGAGCAGCGGAATACCGAGCGCGCCGGCCCCGAGCAGCTGCCACAGCGCATGCCCGATATATCCCCCGACCGGGCCCGTCATCCCGATAGGAAGCAGGGTCAGGCCGAGGAAGAGGCCCGCCACCAGGGCGGTGAGCGCGCCGAGGCGGCGGCGGGAGTCGGCGGTCATACCGGCACCGGCACGAGGGTCATTCGGCGCTCGTGGAAGTGCGGCAGCACCGGATAGGCATCCACCCGGCTCGCGGCCGCGATGTCGTCGCCGAACCCCAGCCGGAGCAGCTCCCGGCCGGCCCGGCTCCGCCGGAGCGGGCGCTCCCAGTCGTCGCCGTAGCGCCGGACCAGGTCGAGCGCGGCGATGGCCTCGTCGTTGAGGCGGGGGCGCGGCCGCCGGTGGCCCAGCGCCGCGGCTACCAGCCGGCCGGCCGCATAGGCATCGTCGAGGGAAAAGGCCCCCTCTCGTCCGGCGCAGACGATGAGTGTGCGGCGTCCGCCATCGATGGTCTCGCGGACTTTCTCGGCGGCGAGCGAGAGGTTGCCGGCGCAGGCGGGGTAGACCGCCCCCGCGCCCTGGCAGGCGAGCAGCGCCTTGGTGCCGTTGCTGGTGGTCACGATCAGCGTCTTCCCCCGCACCGCCGTCTCGGTCATTTCGAGAGGACTGTTGCCCAGCTGGAAGCCGGGAATCCTCACGGCCTGCCGTTCCCCGGCCAACAGTACGTCCGCGCTGCCGATGGTCTGGGCCAGCCGGAGCGCCTCCTCGGTGGCGGCCACCGGGATCAGCGCCCGCGCCCCGCTGTGCAGCGCGGCGCACATGGTCGTGGTGGCGCGAAGGATGTCGATCACGAAGACCGTCCGGCCCTGGACCTCCTGCGAGGTGAGGCCGGCCGGGGTGAAGACCACGTCGAGCTTCATGCGTCCGGGCGGAGGAGGTGTGGCTCGCGCTCGAGGAACCGGGTATCCACCTTTCCGGCCACGAAGTCGGGGTGGCGGATGACGCGGGCGAGGAACGGGATCGTGGTGGTGACGCCCTCGAGGATAAAGCTGTCGAGCGCCTGGCCCATCCGGGTCAGCGCCTCTTCCCGGTCGTTCCCGTGCACGATCACCTTGGCCAGCAGCGAATCGTAGTAGGGCGGCACGGTGTAGCCGGCGTAGACGTGCGTGTCCACCCGGACGCCGGGCCCGCCGGGCGGATGATACGCCGTGATGAGCCCGGGACAGGGCTGGAAGTTCCGGTACGGGTCTTCGGCGTTGATCCGGCACTCGATCGCGTGGCCGCGGAGCCGGCGCCCGTCGCCCTGGAAGCTGAGCCGCTCCTCGGCGGCCACCCGGATCTGCTCCTTCACCAGATCGAAGCTGGTGACCATCTCGGTCACCGGGTGCTCCACCTGGATCCGGGTGTTCATCTCCATGAAATAGAAGCTGCCGTCGGTGTCGAGCAGGAACTCGATGGTGCCCGCGCCGATGTAGCCGATGTTGGAGGCCAGCGCGACGGCCGCCTGCCCCATCTTGTCGCGCAGGACGGGGGTGAGCGCCGGGCTGGGACTTTCCTCGATCAGCTTCTGGTGCCGCCGCTGGACCGAGCAGTCGCGCTCGCCCAGGTGCACCACCCGGCCGGTGCAGTCGCCCATGACCTGGATCTCGACGTGGCGGGGCTGGGTCAGGTACTTCTCGACGTACACCGACCCGTTGCCGAACGCCGCCAGCGCCTCGTTCTGGGCCAGCCCGAAGCTCTGGGTGAACTGCTCGGGGTCCTGCGCGATCCGCATGCCCTTCCCGCCCCCACCCGCCGTGGCCTTGATGATGACGGGGAAGCCGATCTCCTCGGCGAACGCGAGGGCCTCGTCGGGATCCTCGATCGTGCCCGGCGAGCCGGGCACGGTCGGCACCCCGGCCTCCTGGGCCAGGCGCCGGGCGGTGGCCTTGTCGCCCATCTGGCGGATCTGCTCGCCGGTGGGGCCGATGAAGGTGATGTTGCTGGCCTTGCAGGTCTCGGCGAACTCGGCGTTCTCCGCCAGGAAGCCGTAGCCCGGATGGATGGCGTCGGCGCCGGTGATCTCCGCCGCGGCGATGATACTGGGGATGCGGAGATAGGACTGGCGGCTCGGGGGCGGGCCGATGCAGACATCGTCGTCGGCGAAGCGGACGTGGAGCGACTCGCGGTCGGCCTCGCTGTAGACGGCGACCGTCTCGATCCCCAGCTCCCGGCACGCCCGGATGACCCGCAGGGCGATCTCCCCGCGGTTGGCGATCAGCACCTTCTTAAACACGGGACCGCCCGGCCTTCCCGGGCCTCAAGGCGTCAGGTCCAGCGACCGCGCAGCGCCGGCGTCGCCGGTGATCTCGGAGAACGTCCGGTCGGACGCGGAATCTACGCCCGACACCCGGAGCGCGAACTCGTTCGGGTTGGAGGAGTAGAACAGGGCGCTCTCGTAGGAGATCATCCCCTCCTTGAACCACCTCATCAGCGACTGGTCGAACGTCTGCATCCCGTAGGAGACGGTGCCTTCGGCAATCAGGTCGGGGATGTTGAGCGCCTTCTCGATGTCGCGCATGTTGTCCGCCACCGCCGCGCTGTTGATCAGCACCTCCGCGGCGGGCACCCGCCCGCGGCCGTCGGCCCGGGGCACCAGGCGAAGCGAGACGATCGCCTGGAGCGCGGTCGCCAGCAGCATCCGGATTTCCTGGTGCTGGTAGGGCGGATAGAACGAGATCACCCGGTTGATCGTCTGGGTGGCGTCGGTGGTGTGCAGGGTGGAGAAGACCAGGTGGCCGGTGTCGGCGGCCTTGAGCGCGGTGTCCAGCGTCTCGGCGTCGCGGATCTCGCCGATCAGAATCACGTCGGGGTCCTGCCGGAGCACGTGCCGGAGCGCCGAGCCGAACGAGAGGGTGTCGCTGCCAACCTCCCGCTGCGAGATGTTCGACTGGACGTCGCGATGGAGGAACTCGATCGGGTCCTCGATCGTGATCACGTTCACCCGGCGGCCCTGGTTCACGTGATTGATCATCGCCGCGAGCGCCGTGGACTTGCCCGAGCCGGTGATCCCGGTGACCAGCACCAGCCCCCGTGGCTTGAGGGCGATCTCCTCCAGCACCGGCGGCAGGAACAGCTCCCGGATGGTCTTCACCTCGTAGGGAATCGCGCGGAAGGCGAACGCGAGGGTGCCCCGTTGCTGGTAGACGTTGGTCCGGAAGCGGCCCACCCCCGGCACCCCGATGGCGAAGTCGGCCTCCTTCTTTTCGGCGAACTCCTTCACCTGGCGCGGGGTCATGACCTGCTCGGCCAGGGCCTTCAGGTCCTCCGGCTTGAGCGGCGGCATCTCCAGCCCGGCGAGCTCGCCGTTCACCCGCACCGTGGGCGGCCGGCCGACCTTGAGCAGCAGGTCCGACGCGTTGCGTTGAACCATCTGCCCGATGGCGTTCTTGAAGTTGAACGACGAGGCCGGCGCGGCGGCGGGAGAAGTCTCAGCCATTGGGATCGACCCGGAAGAGGACCTGGCCGTACTCCACCGGCTGCGCGTCGTCCACACAGACCTCCCGAATGACGCCGGTGACCTCGGCCTCGATCTCGTTCATGATCTTCATCGCTTCGATGATGCAGACCGTCTGCCCCGGGCTCACCCGCGTCCCCACCTTGGCATACGACTCCGCCCCGGGCTCGGGAGCCTTGTAGAAGGTCCCCACCATGGGGGACTTGATGTCCTTGAGCGGCGATGCCCGCGGGGCTTCCCGCCCATCGCTCTCCGCGGCCGCTGCGACGGGTGGGGCTGCCAGCAGGGGCGCGGGCATCGCCACCGGCGCGAAGGCCGGCGCGGCGGAGGTCCGGGTGATCACCACCCCGGTGCCGAAGAATCCCTTGACCTCGATGGAACCGATCTCCGGCGCGTCGCGGAGCAGCTGCGCCAGCCCCTCGACGTCCTTGAGCTCGATGGACTTGATCCCGGGTACCTTCTGCAGCAGCTCGGCGAGCTGCTTCATCTCCTGTGGCGTCATACGCGCGACGGTCCCGCGGAGTCGCGGCGATCGAGCCAGGTCACGGATCCCTCCTGGAAGTCCGGGGCGCCGCCCGGCACGCGGGCGGAGTGTCGTCAGGGACTGCTGGAACGGTGAAGTGAACGACTGCCGGTCTCACGCCAGCTCGACCAGCTCGGTGCGCCCATCGCTCAGGCGCTCGGGGCCGTCCGGCCCCAGGTGCACGTCGTCCTCCAGCCGGACGCCGCCCCACCCGGGAAAATAGACACCCGGCTCGACCGTGACTACCGCGTGGGCCGGGAGCACGCCCTCCGCCGTCGGGGCCAGGCGAGGAGCCTCGTGAACCTCCAGCCCCAGCCCGTGCCCCAGCGAGTGGCCGAACGCGTCGCCGAAGCCCCGCGCGGCGATGACCTCCCGTGCCAGGGCGTCCCCTTCCCGCCCGGTCATTCCCGGGCGCAGGTGCTCGAGGGCGCGCTGCTGGGCGTTCCGGACCAGCTCGTACATGGCGCGCTGGCGGTCGTCCGCCCGGGCGCCCACCACGACCGTGCGGGTGAGATCGGCGCAGTACCCGTCCACCTGGGCCCCGAAGTCGATCAGCAGCCACTCGCCCCGCCCGACCGTCCGGGCGCTGGTGCGGGCGTGCGGCAGCGCGCTCCGCGGCCCTGAAGCGACGATCGTGGGAAACGGATGCCACTCGCTCCCTCCGCGACGGAGCGCACCCTCCAACGCGGCGGCGATCTCCCGCTCGCTCTGCCCCGCCCGCACGGTCGGCAGCACCTCGGCCAGCGCGTCCTGGGCCAGGTCCGCTGCCGCCCGGATGGCGGAGACCTCCTCCGGCGACTTGATCGCGCGAAGGCGCTCGACCTGCTCCGCCGTGGGCACCACCCTGGCCCGGGTCAACGTCCCGACGCGCTCGGCGTCGCGCACCGTGAGCGCGTGGCCCTCGACCCCCAGAGCGCCGGTGACGCCGAGGTCGCCCAGCACGCGCCCGAGCCGATCCCAGACGCTCTTCTGGTCCACCTCGACCGCCGCCGCCTGGCCTGCCTCCGCTGGGGCCTGCACTGCGTAGCGGAAGTCGGTCACCAGGACGGTCGCCTCCGCGTGGATGACCAGCAGCGCCGCCGACCCGGTGAATCCGGTGAGGTAGCGCACGTTGGGCAGGTGGGTGACCAGGAGCGCGTCGAGCCCTTCTGCCGCGAGACCGCTTCGGAGCGCTGCCTGGCGGTCGGCCCGCCGGTCAGGCGGCACGCAGACGGCCCACCAGGGCCTGCAGCGCCAGCACGTAGCTCTGGGCGCCGAATCCCGTCACCATCCCGAGCGCGAGATCCGCGATCATCGAGTGCCGGCGCTCCGGCTCCCGAGCGAAAATGTTCGACAGGTGCAGCTCGACGAAGGGGACCCGCACGGCCAGCAGCGCGTCCCGCAGGGCGAGACTGCTGTGCGTGAGGGCGGCCGCGTTGATGAGGGCCCCGTCCACCCGGCCCCGCAGGCCCTGCACCGCGTCCACCAGGGCGCCCTCGTGGTTGGTCTGCAGCCATTCGATCTCGGCGCCGAGCCCCTCCGCCGCCTGGCGGACCATGCGCTCGATGTCGGTCAGGCTGGTGTGCCCGTAGATCTCGGGCTCCCGCTGGCCGAGCAGGTTGAGATTGGGACCGTTGAGTACCGCGATCCGCATCTAGCGCTTGAGGTTCTGCAGCCAGTTGTGGAATTCGTCGAGGTCGTCGCTCTTGGGCTCGGCCGCGCGGGGGGTACGCGGCGCCTGGGTAGGGCTGGAGCTCCCGTAGAAATCGTCGTAGGACACCCGCTCCCGCTCGGTCGGCACCGCCGGCACGGCCGGAGGCGCCGCCGTCGTCTCGTCGCCGAAGACCGAGCTGAGAGATAGCGCCTCGGCAGCCGGGCGGGTCGGCGCACCCTCGTTGTCAGGCGCCGGGGCCTGGCGGACCGGCGGAGCGGCCGGGCGGGCTGGGAGCCGCTGCTCCAGCATATCGCGCAGGGTATCGCCGACGGAGCGTCCGCCGGTGTCCGCGGCCGCATACTTGGTGATTGGAGGCGGTGCCTGGGCCGACTCGAGGTCGGCTACACGCTGCTGCAGGCGAGGATCGCCGCTGCGGTTGGCCAGCTCGCGGTACACGCGCAGCGCCTCCGCCGCGTGGCCCTGCTGCAGCAGGACCTCGGCCATCGTTTCGGTGACGACCGGCTCCGGCTCCGGGGGACGATAGGCAGGCGTCGGTTCCACGGGGGGCGACCATGCCGGCTCGGCGGGAGGTGGTACCGGAGCGACCGGCGGCGCGCTGTCCACGATCGGCTCGAGCTCCGCCTCTGCCGGCGGCGCGGCGGAGACCGGCTCGGGCAGATCGATCGGCATCAGCTCGGGCTCCGGGGCCTGCGCCTCCGGCTCGCGTTCCTCCTCCCGTGGCGGCACCATACCCGCCGCCTCCACCAGCACCGGGGCGAAGTCGAGGAGCGAGGAGTCGTCTCCCCCCGCCACGGCGGGCTCGGGCTCGGCGGCCGGCTCGTGAACCGGCTCGGCCGGCGCCTCGTCCACCGGCGCCGCTGCCGGGGGCGGCGCCTCGGCAAAGGGAGAGGAGTCCCGCGTTCGGCTGAACAGCTCCTGCGAGGCGTCGGGGACCTGGAACTCGCCGCCCCCGGAGCTCTGAAGGACGATCTCCTCGCTGGTCTCCACCCGGAAATCCTCAGAGACGGGCTCGGGCTCGTCGATGTCCTGGCCCACCATGCCCGCCATGGGCTCGATGGTCTCGTCACCGAGCAGCGACTCCGGCCGCTCCAGGCCGTGAGGACGCTCGATGTCCTCCAGCGGGGCCGGCTCCAGCTCCTCCAGCAGCGACGGTGTCGCGTCCGCCGCGGCCGGGGCATCGCTTTGCGACATCCAGGCGGCACTTGCGGTCTCGGTCGAGATCTCGGCGTCGGCAACTGCCGCAGCGGGCTCCGCCACCGGCTCCGCGGGGGCCGCTCCCTCGACCCCCGGAGCCGCCGCTCCGGCTGCCGTGGACCGCCGCTCCAGCTCGAGCCGCGCGAGTTGGTCCCGCGCCTCGTCGTTGCTGCGGTCCAGCGACAGCAGGGTCTTCAGCCAGCGCTCGGCGTCGTCGAACCGGTGCAGCCGCTCGTTGATGTCCGCCAGTGCCTTGAGGGCAATGACGTTCTCCCCATCGAGCGCGAGCACGTGGGTGAAGGCCGTCTCCGCCGCCGGCAAATCGCCCAGGTCGAGATGGCACCGCCCGAGGACGATACTGGCGGGGATGTAGTCCGGATGGTTCTGCAACCCGGGTTTGAGCAGGTCGAGGGCTCGCTGCACATCACCGTTCTTGCGGTGGATTTCGGCGAGCGGGGCGAAGGTAAGGCCGTGCGGATTCTCGGCGTACCGGCGCTCGAGTTTCTCGATCTCGCTGAGTGCCATCGGATCCCGGAGTTGCAGGGTCTGAAATTGGAGAGGGAAAGCCGTTGCTCAGGGCACGAGGGGAGTGTGGAGAGAGTAGCCATCCCCCGCCCCGGTGTCAACTGCTAACCGGCTACGCGCCTTGAGGTTCTGCGTCCGTTCGACTACACTTCCTGCTCTTTGTTCCCTGGTCTGGAGCTGCGAGCGTTCCCATGATGCAAGCCTTCCGCAACAGCGCGAAGGTGGCCGGCGCCATCTTCGCTCTTCTGATGCTCATCTTCATGGCCACCAGCGTGGACTGGGGGAGCCTGACCCGGTCGACCTCGGCCGGCAAGATCAACGGCCATACGGTGGATGCCCGGCGCTACGAGGAGTTCGTCCGGCAGACCATCGACAACCGGCAACGGGAATCGCCGGCGTCGCTCACCCTGGAAGACCGCAACGAGATCGAGGATCAGGTCTGGGAGCAGCTCATCCAGAACAGCGTGCTGGACGCCGAGTACCGTCGCCGGGGCATCACGGTCACGGAAGACGAGATCGTCGACGCCCTGCGGACCACGCCGCCCCCGGAGTTCCGCAACGTCCCCGAGTTCCAGACCGACAGCCAGTTCGACATGGGCAAGTACCAGCGCTGGCTCACCTCCAGCGTCGGGGCGCAGTACCTGCCGGCGCTCGAGGCGCAGTATCGCGAGCAGATCGAGCGGTCGAAGCTGCTCCGGGTCGTTACCGCGGATATCTACCTCTCCGACGCGGCGCTCTGGGAGCAGTATCGGGACGAGCACGAGACGGTGAAGATCGCCCTCACCGCCATCATCGGGCGCAACGCGGTGCCCGACTCCCAGGTCACGGTCACCGACGCCGACGTGGCCGCGTACTACAAGGCGCATCAGGACGATTTCAAGCGGCCCCGCACGGCCTATCTCAGCTTCGTCGCCCTGCCCCGCCTGACCGACGCCAGCGACACCGCGGATGCCCGGGCCCGGGCCGACTCGGCCCGGAAGGAAATCGAAGGGGGCGCGCCGTTCGCCGAGGTGGCCCAGCGCGAGTCCGCCGACAGCGCCAGCGCCGCCAAGGGCGGCGACCTGGGCGAGTGGACCAAGGGCACCATGGACCCGGCCTTCGATTCGGCGGCCTTCCACCTGCCGCTCAACACCGTGTCGCAGCCGGTGCTGTCGCAGTTCGGCTTCCATCTGATCGAGATCACCAGCCGCAAGGGCGACAAGGCCAAGGGCCGTCACATTCTCTTCCCCATCGAGCTGGCCGGCGCGCACCGCGACCTGCTCGACGCCCAGGCGGACAGCCTCGAGCGGCTGGGCGCGGAGCGGGAAGACGGCGCGGCGCTGGACACGGTCGCCCGGGCGCTCAAGCTGTCGGTCGGGAAGACGATGCCGGTCCAGCAGGGCACTCGGGTCCAGATCGGTAACCTCGTCATCCCCGACGCGGGGGTCTGGGCGTTTCAGGGCGCCAAGCCCGGCACCACCAGCTCGGTGATCGAGACGACGTACGCGTTCTACATCTTCCGGATCGACAGCCTTACCCCGGAGGGCGTGCCAGCGCTCAAGGACATCCGCCGGGCGGTGGAGACCTCGCTCAAGAACGAGCGCAAGGGCCAGCTCGCCCGCGCCGTGGCGCAGGATCTTGTGAAGCGGATGGACGGCGGCCAGTCCATGGCCGACGCGGGCAAGGCCATGAATCTGCCTACCAAGGATTTCGGCCCGTTCAGCCGGGTGAATCCCCCGCTCAACAACCCCGTCGTCGTGGGGACGGCGTTCGGCCTGGACGTGGGCAAGCGGAGCGGCGTCCTCGACACCAAGGATGGCCTGTATGTCATCCAGGTGCTGGAGCACACCAAGGCGGATTCGGCTCAGTTCGTGAAGGACCGCGACTCATACCGCGCCAAGCTGGTCGATCTCGCCCGCCAGGACCGGGTGCGTGGCTACATGACGGCGCTCCGCCAGGCCGCCAAGGTGGTGGACAATCGCGGCAGGCTGCAGCAGCGCTCGCAGCAGCAACAGCAGCAGCAGCAGAGCCAGCAGTCGCCCACCAGCCGGCTCTAGGACCGGGCCACCGGGCCCAAATGCAGCGAGCCCGCACTTCGGTGCGGGCTCGCTGCGTTTTTGGGGGGCGGCCGCTTACTGCGAGAGCCGCTTGGGCTCGCCCGAGGACGCCTGGTTCTGAGCCGGGGGCTCGGGCGGGCGGGACTGCAGGTTGCGGGACTCATCGGAGCCCATGATGGCGTCCTGCGTATCGGACAGGCTCCGCTTGAATTCCCGGATTCCCTTGCCGATGGACGAGCCCACCTCCGGCAGCCGTTTGGCGCCGAACAGGAGGAGCACCACCAACAGGATCACCATGATTTCCGTGAAGCCGAGGTTGCCCACGGGACCTCCTAGAAGAGCGAGCGCGCGATCAGGTACGCCAACAGGACGCCGAGCAGGCTGAGCAGGGAGACGTGCAGCCCGATCGGCCCCAGAGTGAAGCTTATCACCAGCAGGTCGGCGGAGACAGGGCCGAAGCTGGCCGTCCAGGTGCTGGTGAAGAACGTCCGGGCCGCGCTGTCCGGCAGGGTCTGCCGCAGCAGCGAGGTCATGGCCCCGCCGGCCACGAAGCCGGCGATGAGCACACCCAGGTAGAATCCGGGCCGGTGCGGGCCGGTAGCCATCAGCGCCTGCGGTCCACGACGTAGGTAATGCTCGCGCGGAGCGCGTCCCGCGCCGGCGAGGGAGCGAGGTAGTCGAGCTCCCGGTCGGCCTGCTCCGCGAGCCGGAGGGCCCGGTCCCGGGCATAGTCGAGCCCGCCCGCGTCCGCCACCGCCGCCACCACCGCCTGGATCTGGTCGTCGGTGGGCTCTGGAGTGTGCAGCAGCTCCGCCACCCGGGCCCGGTCCCGCTCGCCGAACCGCTGCAGCGCCGCGATGAGCGGCAAGGTGACCTTGTGCTCCCGCAGATCGGAGCCGGTCGGCTTGCCGGTGACCGACGCGTCACCCACGTAGTCCAGCAGGTCGTCCACGATCTGGAAGGCCATGCCGAGCGCGTGGCCGAAGCGACGGAGCGCCTCCCGCTCGGTCGACGCGGCCCGGAGCGCCCCCACTTCACAGGCGCCCGACACCAGCGACGCGGTCTTGGACTGGATCAGGAGGTCGTACTCCTCCTCGCTGAACTGGAGCGGGTCGTGCGCCAGCAGCTGGCGCATCTCGCCGACGGTCATCTCGTTGGTCACCCGGCTCATCACCCGGAGCGGCTCGAGGTCGTTCAGCCCCACGAGCTCGATCACGGCACGGGAGTACAGGTAGTCCCCCATGATCACCGAGATCTGGTGGCTGAAGAGGGCGTTGATCGTCGGCATGCCTCGGCGGAGCACCGAGTGGTCTACCGAGTCGTCGTGCACCAGGGTGGCCAGGTGAATCAGCTCGACGATCGCCGCGAGGGTGGTGGCCCGCGGCTCGGGCTCGCCGGTCGCCTCGTCGGCGAGGAGCAGGAGCGTCGGCCGGAAGAGCTTGCCCTGCATCTGGAAGAGATGCGCGTTCACCTGGGCGATGAGGCCGAAGTCGGCCTCCACGATGCGGCGGAGCTCCAGCTGCACCCGCTCCAGCCGGGAGCGTAGCGGCCGCTGGATGTCGGCCAGGGAGACCGGCGCGGTCCGGGAGCTCACTCCTCCCCTCCCCCGGTGAGTCGATGCATGCGTGCGCTCAGATCCATGAAGCGGATGTC
>Ga0310810_10007412_pt1 | contig 12510 bp, 12 predicted proteins | sample NCmetagenome_FD_207641 | JGI IMG/M metagenome (GOLD analysis project Ga0310810, IMG submission 207641) | Soil microbial communities from experimental microcosm in Duke University, North Carolina, United States - NC | ecosystem: Engineered > Artificial ecosystem > Soil microcosm > Unclassified ... | reverse complement strand
GTCAGACTCCCTACCCATGCGTCCAGCCTCCGACGTCGAGCGCCGCCGCCTGAACGAGACGTTCGCGCGGCTGTGCGCGATCCCGAGCCCGTTCGGCTCCGAGCGCGCCTGCGCGGAGTACGTCGCGAGGGAGCTGCGGCGGATGGGCCTCGACGTCGAGGAGGACGGCGTGGCGGCCGAGGTCGGCGCGGAGTGCGGCAACCTGCTCGCGCGGATCCCGGGCCGCGGCGAGCGGACGATCCTGCTCTGCGCGCACCTGGACACGGTGCCCGAGGAGGGGGTCATCGAGCCGGTGCTCGTCGACGGCGGCTGGGTCAGCGCCGGCGACACGATCCTCGGGGCCGACAACAAGGCCGCCGTCGCGATGCTGCTGGAGATCGCGCGCCGGACTGCCGTCGAGGGCTCGCCCGTCGGCCTGGAGCTGCTCTTCACCGTCTGCGAGGAGGTCGGGCTCGTCGGCGCGAAGGCCTTCGACGTCAAGACGCTGCGCAGCGACTGGGGCTACGTCTTCGACCACGCGTCGCCGATCGGCGAGATCATCGTCGCCTCGCCGACGTACTACCGCGTGGAGGCCGACTTCCGCGGCACGCCGGCGCACGCCGGCATCCGGCCCGAGGACGGGCGCAGCGCGATCGAGGCGGCGGCGCGGGCGATCGGCGCGATGCGCCTGGGCCGCATCGACGAGGAGACGACGACGAACATCGCCGCGATCCGCGGCGGCCAGAGCGGCGGGACGAACATCGTCGCCGGGCGCTGCACGATCGTCGGGGAGGTGCGCTCGCTGGACCCCGCCAAGGCCGAGGCGATGGTCGGCGAGCTCATCGGGCACATCCACGACGCCGCCAACACGCCCGCCTGCGCGTGCGACGTCGACGTCACGTCGCAGCGGCTCTTCGACGGCTACCGCCACGCCGCCAACGCCCCCGCGGTGCTCGCCGCCGAGGAGGCCCTGCGCGCCTGCGGCTACACGCCGACGCGCCGCCCGACCGGCGGCGGCTCGGACGCCAACGCCTTCGAGTCCAACGGCCTGCACTGCACGAACCTCGCCAACGGGACCGAGCGCAACCACGAGCCGACCGAGCGCGTGAGCGTCGCGGCGCTCGAGGGGATGCTCGACGTGGCGTACGCGCTGCTGGACGCATGCTCCGCCTGAGGCGCGCGACGGTCGTCGTCGCCGGGCCCGCCGACGCCCCCGAGCAGCGCCTGTCGATCGAGATCGAGGGCGGGCCGCGCCGCTCGGCGGTCGCCGACGTCGGGCTCGTCGGCGCGGCACAGGCCGGCGACGAGGTCATCGTCAACGTCGAGGCGGTCGAGCTGCGCCTCGGCTCGGGCGGCTTCGACATCGTCCACTGCAACCTCACGCGCGGGCTCGGCGGCGAGGGGACCCCGGGCGCGCACGTCATGAAGCTCAACTACACGAGCCTGCAGCACGCGGTCGCGCCGGTCGAGGAGGGCGATCCGGCGGCGCTCCCGGAGGCGCCGGAGCTCCCGCTGGGCCGCCCCGTCGCGGTGCTCGCGCTGCACGGCCAGCTCGCGCCGCTCGCCTGGGCGCTCGGGCAGGCCGCGCCCGGGCTGCGCCTGGGCTACGTCCAGACCGCCGGCGGCGCGCTGCCCGGCGGGCACTCCTGCGTCGTGCGCGACCTGCGCGACGGCGGCCTGCTCGCCGGCCACCTCACCGCCGGCCCGGCCTTCGGCGGCGCCGACGGCGACGCCATCACGACGGCGGCGGCGCTGCACCACGGGTTCACCGCGCTGGGCTGGGACGCGGCCGTCGCCGGCCCCGGCCCGGGCATCCTCGGCTCGGGCTCGGCGCTCGGCCACGGCGGGCTGCAGGCGCTGGACACCGCGCACACGGCGCTCGCGCTCGGCTGCCCGGCGCTGCTCGTCGCGCGGATGTCGTCGACCGACCTGCGCAGCCGCCACCGCGGCCTGAGCCATCACACGCGCACGGTGCTCGACCTCCTGCTGAGGCCTGTCGTCGTCGCGATCCCGCGCGACGAGGAGCCCGCCGACGAGCGCCACGACTGGCGGGCGCTGGACGTCGACCTCGACGGGTATGGCGCCAGTGGCCTGCCGACGCGCTCGATGGGCCGCGAGGATCCGCTGTTCTTCGCCGCCGCGCTCGCGGCGGGCCGCGCGCTGAGCGAGATGACGCCATGACCCACGACCCCGAGATCGAGCTCGTCGACGCCGAGACCGTCTGGGAGGGGACGCAGTTCTCCGTCCGCATCGGGCGCTTCCGCCACGCCGACGGCGAGGTCGTCGAGCGCGAGCAGGTCCATCGCGTCGACGCCGCGGCGATCGTCGCCTACGACGACGAGCACGTCTGGCTCGTGCGCCAGCCGCGCGAGGCGGTCGGCCAGTACACGCTCGAGATCCCGGCCGGCAAGCTCGACCCCGGCGAGTCGCCGCTGCGCAGCGCCCAGCGCGAGCTCGCCGAGGAGATCGGGCGCGAGGCCGACGACTGGCACGAGATCAAGACCTACCACCCGACGAGCGGCTACAGCGACGAGGCGATGCACCTCTTCGCCGCCACGGGCCTGCGCGCGAGCGACGTCGAGCCCGACCCCGGCGAGCGCATCGAGATCGTCCGCTGGCCGCTCGCCGACCTCGACGCCGCGATCGCTGCGACGAACGACGCGAAGACGCTCATCGGGCTGCAGTGGCTGCGCTCCGCGCTCTGAGCGCGGCCGCACGCGGGCTTGCACGGGGAAGAAGGGCGACCACCGTGGCGAACACCACGGTATGGCCGTCACCCACGCCCACGCCAAGACGCGGCCGTTCGAGCACCACGTGCTCGACTTCCTCGCCTACCTCGAGTTCGAGCGCGGGCTCTCGCGCAACACGCTCGAGGCGTATCGCTCCGACCTCCTGCAATTCGGGCACTTCCTCGTCCGCAACGACCTCGATGCGACGACCGTCGCGCACACGCAGCTCGCGCAGTTCCTCGCCGAGCTCGCGGCCGGCGACGACGAGCGCCCCGCCGTCGCGCCCGCGACGATCCAGCGCAAGACCGCCTGCCTGCGCTCCTTCTACCGCCATCTGCGGCGCGAGGAGATCATCGACCACGACCCGACGGCCGACCTGCGAGCGCCGCGCAAGAGCCAGCGCCTGCCGCAGGTGCTGAGCCGCGACGAGGTCGCCGTGCTGCTCGCCGCGCCCCGCGGCCACGAGCCGGCCGCCCTGCGCGACCGCGCGCTGCTGGAGCTCATGTACGCCTGCGGGCTGCGGGCGAGCGAGGCCGTCGACCTGACCGTCGCGGGCGTCGACCTCACCGCCGGCATCGTCCGGGCGCGCGGCAAGGGCTCCAAGGAGCGGCTCATCCCGATCGGCCGCCAGGCCGTCGCCGCGGCCCGGACGTACCTCGAGCACGGGCGCCCGAAGCTCGTCGGCATGCGCGACGAGCGCCACCTCTTCGTCAACCACCGCGGCGCCGGCCTCACGCGCCAGGGGCTCTACAAGATCGTCCAGCGCCACGCGCGCTCCGCCGGCCTCGAGGGCCGGATGAGCCCGCACACGCTGCGCCACACGTTCGCGACCCACCTGCTCGCGGGCGGCTGCGACCTGCGCTCGCTGCAGGAGATGCTCGGCCACGCCGACGTCGCCACGACGCAGATCTACACGCACCTGTCGGCCGACCGGCTGAAGGACGTGTACTTCAAGGCGCACCCGCGCGCCGGCGCCGGCGCCACCGATCAAACCGGCTGACACAATCGCGCGGTGCGCCGCACTGTCATCGCGATCGCCGCCGCAGCGGTCCTGCTCGCCGGCTGCGGCAACGACAAGACGAAGCCGCCGGTCCTGGGGAAGATCCCGGCGCCGCTGGGCTTCCGCGACCAGGTCTTCATCAAGGACGGCGTCTTCTTCCGCGCCCCGCGCAACTGGCGCGTCGTCGAGGGTCAGCCGCCGCAGGTCGCGACGATCGCGGCCGGCGACGCCCAGATCGCCGTCTGGCGCTACCGGCGCACCGAGCCGCTTCCCGAGACGCGCGCGCAGCTGCGAGCCGCCCGCAAGGCGCTGATCGCGCAGGTGCTCAACCGCGACCCGACGTTCAAGCTCACGTCGTCACGGATCGTCGTGAAGGAGGGCCTGCGCGGGGTCGAGCTCATCGGCGAGGCGACGAACCAGGGGCAGCGGCGCCTCGTGCGCTCGCTGCACGCCTACGGGCGCCGGGCCGAGGTCGTCGTCGACGCCTTCGCGCCGCGCGCGGACTTCGCGCGCGTCGACGAGCAGACGTTCGGCCCGGTCGCGCGCTCACTGAAGCTCGCCGAGCCCGGCAAGAGCGCCAAACCACGCGCGTGAAGCGGCGGCGGGCGTTCGTCGTCGTCGCCGACGCCTGCGGGGCGGGGGCGCTGCCGGACGCGGACGCCTACGGCGACGCGGGCGCCAACACGCTCGGCCATCTCGCCGCGGCTGTCGGCGGTCTGCAGCTGCCGGTGCTCGAGGCCCTCGGCCTGGGCAGCATCATCGCGCTGGAGGGCGTCGCGCCGGCGGCCGCGCCGGCCCTGCACGGTCGCCTCGGCGCGCAGGGCCCCGGCAAGGACTCCACGACCGGCCACTGGGAGCTCATGGGCGCGATCGCGCCCGCGCCGCTGCCGACGTACCCCGGCGGCTTTCCGCCGCAGATCATCCGCGCGCTCGAGCGCGCCGCCGGGCGCCGGATGCTCTGCAACCGCCCGTACAACGGCATCGCCGTCATCGACGACTTCGGCGCCGAGCACCTGCGCGAGGGCGCGCTGATCCTCTACACGTCGGCGGACTCGGTGCTGCAACTCGCCGCGCACGTCGACGTCGTCGGCGAAGAGGAGCTCTACGCGATCTGCGCGGCGGCGCGCGAGGTCATGCGTGGCGAGCACGGCGTCGGGCGCGTCATCGCGCGGCCGTTCACCGGCGCGCCCGGGGCGTTTCGCCGCACCGAGGGGCGCCACGACTTCAGCATCGCGCCGCCCGCGCGCACGTACCTGCGCGAGCTGCAGGATGACGGCGTGCCCGTCCATGCCGTCGGCAAGGTCGCCGACCTCTTCGCCGGCGAGGGCATCGACCACGCCCACCCTGGCGCGACGAACGCCCGCGCGCTGGCCGAGACGACGCGCCTCGTCGCCGAGCTCGAGCACGGCTTCGTCTTCACGAACCTCGTCGAGACCGATCAGGTCTACGGCCACCGCAAGGACGTCGCGGGCTTCCACGGCGCGCTGCGCGAGATCGACGCCGCCGTCGGCGGCTGGCTCGAGCAACTCGGCCCCGGCGACCTGCTCGTCATCACGGCCGACCACGGCTGCGACCCCGCCGCCGCACACTCCGACCACACGCGCGAGCACGTCCCGCTGCTCGCGCGCTTCGCGGGCCACGGCGGCCGCCGCCACGACGGCGCGCTCGCCGACGTCGGGGCCAGCGTCCTGCGCTGGCTCAGCGGGCGCGATGCGCCGGGGCTGCCGGGCACGTCGTTCATCGACATCTAGGCTGGAGCCGTGCCCGAGCTCCCCGAGGTCGAGACGATCCGCAGCCGCCTCGCGCCGCTCGTCGAGGGGCGCACGCTGCGCGCGCTGGAGATCCTCGACGCGAAGTGGTGCGCGCCGCTCGCGCCCGAGGCGCTGCAGGACGCGCTCGTCGGCCGCCGCGTGCAGCGCCTCGGCCGCCGCGGCAAGTACCTCCTCTGGGCGGCGAGCGAGGAGGTCTTCCTCCTCATGCACCTGCGCATGACGGGGACGATCCTCTACGACGCGCCCCCGGACGCCCGCTACACGCGGGTGCGCCTGGCGCTCGACGACGGCCACGTCCTGAGCTTCTGCGACCCGCGCCGCTTCGGCACCGGCGAGCTCGTGCTCGGCGAGCCGGCGCTCGACGCGTTCCTCGACGCCCGGCTCGGCGTCGAGCCGCTGAGCGAGGACTTCACCGCCGAGCACCTCTACGCCGTCACGCGCAGGCGCCGCGCGCCGATCAAGGCGCTCCTGCTCGACCAGCGCCGCATCGCGGGCGTCGGCAACATCTACGCCAACGAGGCGCTGTTTCGCTCGCAGATCCACCCGCTGCGCCCCGCGGGCGCGCTGAACCGCCGCCAGGTGACGGCGCTGCGCGACGCCGTCGTCGACTCGCTGCGGGCGGGCCTGAACGCCGGCGGCGCGTCGATCGACGACTTCCGCCACCCCGACGGCGTCAAGGGCGCGTTCCAGAACGAGTTCCTCGTCCACGGCCGCGCGGGGGAGGCCTGCGACGTCTGCGGCGGGCTGCTCGTGAAGTTCGTCGCCGCCGGGCGCGGGACGTACGCCTGCGAGCACTGCCAGAAGCGCCCGCGCGTCAGGCGCCCGGCGCGATCAGTAGTCCGCGTAGACCAGTAGCCCGTTGGAGTAGCCGCCGAGGTACGAGGCCCCGCTGCCGAGGAACTCGAGGCCGTCCTCGACGCCGAACAGCGCGTACTTGTCGGGGTCGGTCGAATAGCACTTGACGCCGGTCATCAGGCCGAGGCACGTCCCGAGGTTCGCCGACCTGATCGTCGCGTTCGTGTCGGCGATCGCGTTCAGCAGATGCCCGCGCGTGATCGCGCCGGAGTAGCCGTTGCCGGACGGCTGGGTGCCGAGGACCGTGGCGGCGCCACCCCAGTTCTGCGCGTACCGCGTGCCCACGGCCACGAGGTCGGAGACGACCGCCGTGAAGCCGGCGCCGTTGGGGCCGATGTACGGGTCCTTGAAGACGATCGGGTCGTCGTAGGCCGGCCCGCTCCAGGACCGCCAGACGCGCAAGCAGTACTCCAGGCGCTGGGCGGTCGTCGTGTCGTGGAGCATCGCGCAGAGATACGACCAGCCGAGGCTGCCGGAGAACGTCTGCACCTGCCGATATGCGGCCATGACGAGCTTCGCGCCCGCGCCGAACGCGTTCGCCCAGGGGCGCGCGCCCGTCGCCTGGCCGGTGGCGTAGTCGTGACGGACGCCGCACCAGTTGTTGCAGTAGTTGTCGGCGGTGGCGGCGTTCGCCCAGAAGCCCCAGGTCGTGTCGCGCGCCTGGCAGGCCGACGAGTCGGGCTGCGCGTTGTGGCGCAGCTGGTACTGCTCGCGCGGCACTCCCGGGTCGAAGCCGGTCGCGGTCCCGATGTTCACGTCGCTCAGCGTCGTGAACGGCGCGCTCGACGTCGGCGCGGTCGGCTGGGCGAACTTGTAGGCCGTGCAGTAGTCCCCGGCGGGCTGGTTCCAGGGCGTCGGCGCGGGATAGTCGCCGGGCAGCGTTCCCGCCCCGCCGGAGGCCGCGTGCCCCAGCAGCGCGTTGGCGCCCGTGGCCGGCGGCCCGTAGTACATGACGGTGGTGGCGAAGGCCGCCCCCGGCGCGATGGCACACAGCAGCGCGAAGACGGTCAGACCCAACCGGGCGAGCATGGCGTTTCAGTGTTCACCTGAAGCGCCCGCCTTCATGCGCGTTTTTCGGGCTAGGGGGCGAGGAGGTCGGCGAGCATGCCGTTCTGGACGGCGGCGGCCGTCTCCTGATAGCCGCCGACGAGGATCCCGCCGACGAGGACCTGGGGGAGGGTCATCATCCCGGTCTTCTGCGCGAGCTCGACGAAGGCCTCGGGATCACCGGCGACGTTGACCTCCTCGAAGTCGATGTCGCGCGACTTGAGCAGCATCTTCACCCGCACGCAGTACGAGCAGCGCTCGGTCGTGTAGACGATGACGTCGCTCATACTTCAGAAAGTATAGTGCCCTTCTGGAGTTCAGTCGACGAGCAGATCGGCGAGCATTCCCGCCTGATCGGCGGCGAGCGTCTCCTGGTAGCCGCCGAGCAGCAGGCTCCCGATGAAGACCTGCGGGAGCGTCTTCATCCCGCTGCGCTGGATGAGCTCCTCGTGCTGCGGCGAGTCCTCGAGCAGCAGCACCTTCTCGTAGGGGATCTCGCGGACGTTGAAGAGGTTCTCGACGGAATGACAGAGCGTGCAGGTCTCGCTCGTGTAGACCGTGACGGGACGCACGTCAGTCCTCCACGAGCGTGTCCAGCATCCCGTTGAGGGCAGCCGCCTGGACCTCGGCAGCGCTGCCGAGCGGGATGACGCCGATGAACGCCTGTGGCAGCTTCATCGAGCCGGTCTTCTCGCCGATCTCATGATGCTCGGGGGAGTCCAGCGTGACGACGGTCTCGTCGTACGGGATCTCCTTCTCCTGGAGCAACTCGATGAGCTGAGCGCTGAACTTGCAGCCTTCTTTGGTGTAGACCTTGACTGTTCTCATGACCACGAAAGTCTAATGACCGGCTCACTGAAGACCGAGGCCCTCGTGCTGCGGTCGATGCGCTACGGCGAGGCCGACCGGATCCTCCATCTCTACACGCCGCACCGCGGCCGCATCAGCGCGATCGCCAAGGGCGTGCGCAAGACGCGCAGCCGCTTCGGCGGGCGCATGGAGCCGTACTTTCGCCTGCACATGGTCCTGTACGAGGGTCGCAGCGAGCTGCTGACCGTGACGAGCGCCGACACGATCAGCGGCCACCCGCGGCTGCGCGAGAACGCCCCCGCGCTCGACAGCGCCGCGCGCGCCTGCGACGCCGTCGGCCGGCTCTTCGAGACCGCCGAGCCGCATCCTGGCGTCTTCGCGCTCCTCTGCAACGAGCTCGCGCTGCTCGACACCCGGCCCGACCAGGCGACGCACGCCAACCAGCTCGCGTTTCGCCTGAAGCTCCTGCTCGCCGCCGGCCTCGCGCCGCAGCTCGCCGCCTGCGCGTCGTGCGGCGAGGGCGAGCATCTCGTCGCGTTCTCCGGCGCCGCGGGCGGTGTCGTCTGCGGCGCCTGCGAGGCGTCGGGCTTCGCGATGGGGGAGGAGGCCCACGCGTTCATGACCGGCGCGCTGGGCTCCGCGCTGGCCGACGCTCCGACCGCCGGCGAGCGCGCGCTGCGCGAGGCCGACCGCGCGATTTCGGACACCGTGGAGCATCACGCGCACATTCGCCTCAGGTCCGCGCTTGCGCTATAGGATCGCCCGTCATGGGAGACGCTGCCGTAGGTACGAAGTGGGTGTACGACTTCGCCGAGGGTTCGAAGGAGATGCGCAACCTCCTCGGCGGCAAGGGCGCCAACGTCGCCGAGATGACGCGCATTCTCGGGGCCGATCGCGTGCCCGCGGGGTTCACGATCACGACCGAGGCCTGTGTCTCGTACATGGAGGCCGAGCGGGCGCTGCCGGAAGGGCTCGACGACCAGGTCGACGAGGCACTCGCGCGCCTGGAGGAGTCGGCGGGCAAGACGCTCGGCGATCCTGACGACCCGCTGCTCGTCTCCGTGCGCTCGGGCGCGCGCGAGTCGATGCCCGGCATGCTCGACACGGTTCTGAACCTCGGGCTCAACGACCAGTCCGTCGCCGGCCTCGCCGAGCGCACCGGCAACGAGCGCTTCGCATGGGACTCCTATCGCCGCTTCGTGCAGATGTTCGGCAACGTCGTGCGCAACATCCCCGGCGAGCGCTTCGAGGCCGCGATCAAGGACGCCAAGACCGAGCACAACGTGACGCTCGACACCGAGCTCGACGTCGACGCGCTGCGCGCGCTGACCGCGACGTTCCGCGAGATCTTCCAGGCCGAGACCGGCGAGGCGTTCCCCCAGCAGCCGCGCGACCAGCTCACGCAGGCGATCAACGCCGTCTTCGACTCCTGGACGGGCGACCGCGCCGTCTCCTACCGGCGCATCAACCGGATCCCCGACGACTGGGGCACGGCGGTCAACGTCCAGCAGATGGTCTTCGGCAACAAGGGCGACACGTCGGGCTCCGGCGTCGCGTTCAGCCGCGACGAGGTCGACGGCGCGCCCGAGCCGTCGGGCGACTTCCTCGTCAACGCCCAGGGCGAGGACGTCGTCTCCGGCGTGCGCAACACGCAGGACATCTCCGAGCTGCGCGACGTCATGCCCGAGGCGCACGCGACGCTCATGGAGATCCTGCGCACGCTCGAGGCGCACTACAAGGACATGCAGGACACGGAGTTCACGATCGAGGAGGGGCGTCTGTACATGCTGCAGACGCGCAACGCCAAGCGGCCCGCGCAGGCCGGCGTGCGCTTCGCCTGCGACGCGGTCGAGGAGGGCTTGCTGACGAAGTCCGAGGCGATCGCGACGATCGACTGCGAGAAGCTCGACGCGCTCCTGCACCCGACGTTCGACCCGACCGTCGACTACGCCGTCCTGGCGAAGGGCGTCGCCGCGTCGCCGGGCGCCGCCAAGGGCGAGATCGTCTTCAGCGCGCAGGACGCCGTCGACGCCGAGGCCGCGGGCCGCGACGTCATCCTCGTGCGCCCGTTCACCGAGGCCGAGGACGTCGCCGGCTTCCATGCCGCGCGGGGCATCCTCACCGCCGAGGGCGGCAAGGCGAGCCACGCGGCGCTCGTCGCCCGCGGCATGGGCCGCCCGGCCGTCACCGGCGCGAGCGCGCTGGACATCGACCTCGAGGCCAAGGAGCTGCGCGTCGGCGAGACGCTCCTGCGCGACGGCGACTGCATCGCGATCGACGGCACGACCGGCCAGGTGACGGTCGACGACGTCCCGCTCGTCGAGCCGGAGATGACCGAGTACTTCGAGCGCGTGCTGGCCTGGTGCGACGAGCTGCGCACGCTCGGCATCCGCGCGAACGCCGACACGCCCGAGGACGCCGCGAAGGCGCGCGCGTTCGGGGCCGAGGGCATCGGCCTGTGCCGCACCGAGCACATGTTCATGGCCGCCGACCGCCAGCCGAAGATGCGCGAGATGATCCTCTCGGACACCGTCGCCGAGCGCCGCGCGGCGCTCGACGAGCTGCTCCCGCTCCAGCAGAAGGACTTCGAGGAGATCCTCGAGGCGATGGACGGGCTGCCGGTGACGATCCGCCTGCTCGACCCCCCGCTGCACGAGTTCCTCCCGCCCGACGAGGACGACCCGCGCGCCCACGCGCTGCGCGAGGTCAACCCGATGCTCGGCACGCGCGGCTGTCGGCTGGCGATCCTGCATCCCGAGATCTACGAGATGCAGGTCCGGGCGATCATGCGCGCCCAGCGCGCGGTCACCGAGCGCCTCGGGCACCCGCCGGCGCTGGAGGTCATGGTCCCGCTCATCGATTACGAGCGCGAGCTGGAGATCATCGAGGACCTCATCTTCGCCGTCGCCAAGGAGGAGGGCGTCGCGCGCGGGGACTACCTCGTCGGGACGATGATCGAGCTGCCGCGGGCGTGCTTCCTCGCGGACACGATCGCGATGCACGCCGACTTCTTCTCGTTCGGGACCAACGACCTCACGCAGACGGCGCTCGGCTTCAGCCGCGACGACATCGAGGGCAAGATCCTCGCGCCGTACATCGAGGGCAAGATCTTCGACCGCTCGCCGTTCGAGACGCTCGACACGCCGGGCGTCGGGCAGCTCGTGCGGATGGGCGCCTGGCTCGGGCGCAAGGCCAAGCCCGAGCTCAAGCTCGGCGTCTGCGGCGAGCACGGCGGCGATCCCGACTCGATCGACTTCTTCCACAACTCGGGGCTGAACTACGTCTCCTGCTCGCCGTTTCGCGTGCCGGTGGCGCGCGTCGCCGCGGCGCAGGCGGCGATTCGCAAGGGCGACGGCGAGGGCTGGTAAACCGCCCGACCCGATTGCGGTCTGCCGCGGGCGGCGGTACTTTCGCGCGTGTGAAGCGCGTGCTGGCCACCGTCGTCGCCGGGATGCTCGGACTCGTCCTCCTCCCGGCGGCCGCGCAGGCCGCGATCGCGACGACCCCGTTGCCCTCGGCGTCCGCCGTCGTCGGCACGACGCTGTCTGACAGCGTGACCGTCAGCGGCCTGACGAACGCCATCCAGGGCGACAGCACCGTCACGTTCATGTTCTTCACCGCGGCCGACACGGCCTGCGCGCTCCCGCTCTTCACGAGCGGCCCGGTGGCGCTCACGATCGACGGCACGGGGACGTCCGGCACCGCGACCTCGGCCGGCTTCGCGCCGCTGGACGCCGGCGCCTACCAGTGGATGGCGAGCTACAGCGGGGACGCCAACAACCCGGCCGACCCGGGGACCTGCAACGACCCGGCGGAGGCGCAGACGCTCACCCAGGCGCAGCCGACGCTCGGGACGGCGGCGACGTCGGTGACGCTCGGCGCGGGCGACATCACCGACATCGCGACGGTCAGCGGCCTCGTCAACCCGACGGCGGGCGGGAGCGTGACCTTCCGGCTCTTCGGCCCCGGCGACACGACCTGCGCGACCCCGCTGCTGACCGACCCCGAGCCCATCGTGCTCAACGCGCCGCTCAACACGATCGGCACATCCCAGCCCAACCCCGCCTTCACGCCCGCGAGCGCCGGCGCCTACCACTGGACGGCGTCCTACAGCGGCGACGTCAACAACGCGCCCGTCGCCGGCGCGTGCCTCGACGCCGGCGAGACCTCGACGGTCGCCAAGGCGACGCCGTCGCTGACGACGCTCGCGTCGCCTCCGTCCCCGACGCTCGGCGGCGGCTCGCTCTCCGACAGCGCCACCGTGACCGGGATCGTCAACCCCGTCGCCAATCCGCAGACCGTGACGTTCGAGCTGTTC
>Ga0310810_10007411_pt1 | contig 12511 bp, 4 predicted proteins | sample NCmetagenome_FD_207641 | JGI IMG/M metagenome (GOLD analysis project Ga0310810, IMG submission 207641) | Soil microbial communities from experimental microcosm in Duke University, North Carolina, United States - NC | ecosystem: Engineered > Artificial ecosystem > Soil microcosm > Unclassified ... | reverse complement strand
CCGCCTGCCGCCTGCCGCCAGTCGCCAGTCGCCAGTCGCCAGTCGCCTAGCCTCGCGCCAGCTCCCGTACCACTGACGCCAGCGCCCGAACCCGCTGCTGGTCGGACGCGCTCGACGCGTCGCCGTCGAGCTGATTCGCGAGCTGCGTCAGTGCGGTGCGCCGCGCGTCGCCCGACTCGTGTTCCGCCCTGCCTAACGCATCACGCACCTTCGTGATGCGGTCCGCGGGCAGGCCATTACCCCGCGAGAGCTGATCGAGATACGCCCGCGCCACGACGAACGCCGCCGGCCACTCGAGCTTCGGCTGGTCCTGCACATTGAGCTCGTTGAGATGCACGAGCTTCGCGGCATCGAGCTCGTTCTGCGTGAGCCAGGCGCTCGGGCGCAGCTCGAGAATGTCCAGGCCGCGCGTGATCTCCGAGCTGTAGATCAACCCGTTGTACCAGTACGCTGACCACGAGCCCGCCACGAACAGCTTGGTCGCATCCATCGGCCCGCGGTCGAAGTACGCGATCTCTTTCACGTGCATGGGATCCGTGAAATCGAACACCGAGATACCACCCTGGTACCAGCCCTGAACCATGATGTCGCGCCCCGGCACCGGGATGAGCGACCCGTTATGCGCCACGCAGTTCTCGACCGGTAACTGGGCCACGGGGAGCTTGTAGTAGCTCTGGTACGTCATCTGGTTGTTCTGGAGCGTGTAGATCGCGTCGGCGCCCCACTGCATCTTGTCGGTCGAGCGGCAGCGAGGCGACGTGCCGCCGCCCCACTCGTCGGTGAACAGAATCTTTGACCCGTCGTTGTTGAAGGTGACCGAGTGCCATCCGACGAAGTTGGTGTCGGAGGCGAGCCCGACGCGGTGTGGATTCTTTGGATCGCTGATGTCGAGCAGCACGCCATAGCCTCGACACGCGCCTCCACCGAGGCCGATGGCGGGGTAGAGTGTGATGTCGTGACACTGGATCGGCCCGGTGTTCGCCATTTGTCGGAACGTGGCCGGGTTGATGCCCATCGCCTTCATCCGCTCGGCCATCGCCGCGGAGTCCTCCGGCATTTCGCCGTGCCCCTGCGAGGGCGCGAGATCCGCGAGAATCGCCGGGCGATTCACGACGCGCGCTTGCTCCGGGTGATCGAGCGGAACCTGAATGACCTCGATGCGGAACCGCGACGTGTTCGGGTTGTCCGATGGGGCCGCGTCGTAGCAGCCGGGCAGCTCGTTCGCCGAGCGCACCGGTGCTGAGCCGGACACGTAGACGTAGACGTTCGCCTTGTCCTTCGGGTCGACCAGCACGGTGTGCGTGTGTGAACCGCGGCACGTCTGCACCGTTGCCAAGCGCTTCGGATGGGCGATGTCGCTGATGTCGTAGATGCGAATGCCGCGGGCGCGATCCGCGCTGACGGTGTCGGTCACGCCGGCGGGACTGCAGTCCACGCGCGCGTTCGTCGCTTCGGTGGACTCGAAGAGCAGGTGACCGACGACGGACACGTCGCTCTGCGAGCCGATGCACAGGTACCACGTCTTGAGCTTCGGCGCCTTCGGATTCGCGACGTCCCACACCTGGTAGCCGGCAAAGTTGCCCTGGATGACGTAATTACCGGTGAAGGCGAGGTCGGAGTTCCAGACACGCTGGTCCCCCGGATCGCTCTTGTTCATGAAGTTCTCGGACGGTGGGGTCGTGGAGACGAGCGCCATGTTCCACGTTGCCTGGCCGGCGTCCCACCACCCGGCCTTGAGCCCGATCCGTCGGTCGGGGCTTGGCGCGGCGGCCGAGGAGACGCTGGCGTTAGGCGTGGACGGCCCTGCCGTGGGGACGGCAGCGGAGGACACGGTCGTGGACTTCGATGCACACCCGCCAGCAGCGATGGAGATACCGACAGCCAGCAGCGGAATGCGTACAGGCCTGGGGTTCCTCATGACCAATTCCTCCTGTGGTTCACGGTCTGAACAGTTCAGAACGGTTCAGTTGCGCGGTACGGAGAGCGAGCCACTCGCGAGCATGCGCCGCATGCGCTCGATCTCGGCGTTTTGATCCGCATCGACGTCCGACGCGAAGCGGAACACGTACTCGTTCTGCGTCGCGCCCTCGGATGCGAACAGCTTCTGCACCATGGAGATCGCGCCCTGGTGATGGAGGATCATGAACTCCATGAACGCGCGGTCGAACTCCTTCCCGCGTGCTTCGTCCAGGAACTTGAGCTGCTCGGGCGTGAGCATGCCGGGCATGAGCTTCATGTCCATCCCGGCCATGGTGAAGTGGGACGTATCGGCGTCCGGCACTTCCTGCTGATGCTCACGCAGCCAGCGCTGCATGAAGGCGATCTCGTCGCGCTGTGCGACGATGATGCGCGCGGAGAGCTCGCGAACGGCCGGGCTGGCGTCGTGGGTTGCCGCGCGGCCGGACATGAGGATGGCCTGCGCGTGGTGGTGGATCATCCCCTGCATGAACTCGACGTCCGCGGGGCTGAAGCGTGCCCGCCCGCTGTCCATCTTCGCGATCCACGTGGGCGGCTGCGCATTCGCGCCAGCGGCGGGCTGTGACGGGCTGCGCTCCGCGGGCGGCTTGCTGCCTCCGCTCGCGCAGGCGAGGGCGAGCAGGGCGGCGGTCATACCAATGCCGGTGCGCCAGGTTCGCCGGGTGTCTCGATGCACGGTGATTCTCCGGGATACTCGGGCAGAGGGCCGAAGCTAGCGTTTGGCCGGGGTCGCGGCAACAAAGGCGGGGGACGGGGACGACCGACGGCAAAGACAAGATTCGGGGTCCGAATTCGGCGAGCGAGATGACACCTTCGGACCTACGTTTCAATCCAGTCTGTCCTGGAGCGGTATGCTCGACGCCGGGGTGTGTGCGCGCGCGTTAGGCGCGCGCGATGCGCGATTCGATGGGCTCTTCTTCGTCGGCATCACGTCGACACGGATCTACTGCCGTCCGGTGTGTCCGGCGCGCGTGTCCTATCCCGACCGCCGCCGCTTCTTCGAGTCGGCCGCCGCGGCCGAAGGCGCCGGCTTCAGGCCATGCCTCCGCTGTCGACCCGAGCTCGCTCCGGGTCGCGCGCTCGTGGACGCGGTGCCACGGCTTGCGCACGTCGCCGCGCACCGCATCGCCGCCGGCGCGCTCAACGAGTGCAGCGTCGCCGATCTCGCCAACGACCTTGGCGTCAGCGAACGCCATCTGCGACGCGCGCTGGAGCGCGAGGTCGGCGTATCGCCGCTGGAGCTCGCGCAAACGCATCGACTCCTGCTCGCCAAGCGATTGCTGGTCGACACCGCGCTGCCCGTCACACGCATCGCGTACGCCAGCGGGTTTCAGAGCCTCCGGCGATTCAACGCGGCGTTCAACGAACGCTACCGAATGAGTCCGAGCGCACTGCGGCGCGGGCATTTGAGCGAGCTGCTCGCACCAGCTCGGCTGGCCGCCTCGGATCGCGCACCCGCACCGCTTCGGCTGACGCTGGCGTATCGCGAGCCGCTGGCGTGGGACGCGCTGCTCGCCGTGCTCCGTCGCGACGCATTACCCAGAGCTGAAGTCGTAAACGCCGAGTCGTACGGACGCACCGTACGGCTCGGCGAGCGTGTCGGCACAGTGTTCGTCCGTCGGGATGCTCCGAAGTCGGGACGAACGGCGCAACCCTCGCTGACGGTGGATGTGACGCCGGCGCTGCTTCCGGCCCTCATGCCGCTGCTCGCGCGGCTGCGCCACTTGTTCGACCTGGATGCCGAGCCGACAGTGATCGACGCACACCTCGAGCAGGGCGGACTGGGAGCGCTGGTCGCCGACCGCCCCGGCCTCCGAGTCCCCGGCGCGTTCGACGGCTTCGAGGTCGCACTCGCCCTGCTCGTCCGAAGTGGCTCGCGGTCAAACACGGCCGCACGCGAGACCATGCTGCGCGTGGTCGAAGTGTTAGGCGTGCCGATCGAGACGGGCGACCCGGCTCTCACGCACCTCGCCCCCACCGCGGCGCGTGTCGCGGAGGCGGGGACCTCGACGCTCGCGATGACTGGTATGGCCGAGCGGATCGCCAGCGCGATAGTCCGTGTCGCCACCATGATCGTTGAGGGCTCTGTCCACCTCGAGCCGGGCAGCGATGTCAACGCCACGCATCGCGCGCTCATGACCGTCGACGGCGTCACCGGAGCAACCGCCGCGGCCATCATTGCAAGGGCGCTCCAGTGGCCGGACGCGTTCGCGGCGTCGGACGTCCGTTTGCGCCGCGCGGCGGGAGCGCGGAGTATCAGTGAGCTCGTAGCGCGGGCAGAAGCGTGGCGTCCGTGGCGGGCATACGCGGCGATGCACCTGCTGCTCTCGCCGCGGCACGGCGAATACCGTCGCAATCAACTACGGTGGTAGACGAGCGGATCTCCACGGTTCGGAGGTAGATCACAGGCAAAGTGGGTCGGCGACCATATAGTGTCTCCGGTCGTCCTTCCGGAAAAACATGCCTGCCGCCGCCGCCCGCCTCGCGCTCGCTCTCGCCGTCCTAACGACGTGCGTTGCTGCCGACACGCACGCGCAGAGCCCGTCACCCCTCCGCGTCATCCGGTCTACGCCAACCGGCGACGCCATCCCGACCGCCGAGATCACCGTCACCTTCGACCGACCGGTCGCGGGGTCGCTCGATCGTACCGTCGATCCCGGGCCGATCTTCCGGATCGAGCCGCAGGTGAAGGGGCGGCTCGAGTGGCGCGACCCGGTGACGATCCGACTCCGGCCTGCCGACGCGCTCGTCGCCGGCACCCGGTACACGGTCACCATCGCGAACAGCTTTCGGGCGATGGACGGCAGCGCGCTGGCCGAGCCCTACCGGTTCACCTTCCGGGCCCAGGGGCCGCTGCTGCTCGGTGGCACGCCTGTGGGAGCCGAGGAGCGTGCACGCCACATCACGCCCAACCAGCGGTTCGAGCTGGTCTACTCCCGGCCAGTCGACCTCGCGAAGCTGTCTTCCGCGGCGTACCTCGAGCTCAGCGCGGCGTGCGGGGGACAGCGCGTCGTTAGGCTCCGCGCTACGGACCAGCGGCCGGTGAAGGGTGACGACCGATGGACCGTGCGGGAGGCGGGGGGCTGGCAGCGCGACCGCTCGCTCGACTCCCTCCGACGCGTGGTGCAGCTCACCCCGGACGGCGCGTTGCCGCGCGGCTGCACCGGCGAGCTCGTCACGCCGAGCGAGGTGCAGGACGAGGCCCTGCGCTCGACCGTGCGCTGGCCGTTCGACACCTACGGCGACCTACGGATCGAGAAACTTGGCTGCGGCGCCGACAAGTTCTGCCCGTCGGGTCCGATGAGCGTGACGTTCACGAACCCGGTTCGCGGCGCCGAAGTCCTGCGGCGTGTCACGCTCGTCCCTGACGTGAAGTTCACCATACGCGACACGGTATCCGAGTCCACGAACTGGATTCTCGAGGCGCGACTCAAGCCGCATGTGACCTACGCGGTCGTCGCCGACACCGCCATTCGCGACGTCTTCGGCCAGGCACTGCGCGGTAACCCGGCAGCGGCGTTCACGACCACCGGGTACGAGCCGGCGATCGTCCATCCGTTCGGGCGACTGCTCGTCGAGCGGACAGGCTTCGGCACGCTGTCGGTGCAGCACGTCAACGTGGACACGCTGCTCGCGGCGATCGCGCCCGTGCCCGACAGCATGGAGTCGGCTGTGCTCACGCGGTTCGGTTGGGGCGAAGACACGGTATCGGCGTCGCTCGCGCGTCGCGCGGTCACTCAACGCATTCCGGTGCAGACGCCGCCGGACCGCGCGATGCGCACAGGCATTCGCCTTCCCGTGCCTGACGCGACACGCTCTGGTGGCCCGACACTGTACGCCGTTCGGGTCTCCGGTCGTGTCGGAAAGGACTCCGTCGCCGCCGGGCCGCTCTCCCTCGTTCAAGTGACCGACCTCGGCGTCCACGCACGCATCGGCACGACCGAGGGGACGGTCTGGGTGACGAGTGTCGTCGATGGCTCGCCGAAGTCCGGAGCGGCGGTCGTCCTGTACGACGCGAGCGGCCGGCGACTCGCGACCGCGACGACGGACGCGCGTGGGCTCGCCCGACTCACGGGCTGGGCGAACGCGCCCGTGCGCGATGACGACGACGAGGAAGGGGGCACCGGCTTCGAGGGGTATGTCCGCGTCACGTTAGGCGGCGACCGGGCGGTCACCGCCATCAACCGGTGGGATCCGGACCTGTCGCCCTGGCGCTTCAACGTTCACAGCGCGTGGGGCGACCGGCGCCTGCCGCTCGCCGGCGCCGTCTTCACCGAGCGCGGCATCTACCGGCCGGGCGAGCTCGTGTACGCCAAGGCCATAGTCCGCGACGGAGCACTCGGCGCACTGCGCGTGCCTGTGGCTGGCGATTCCATCAAGTGGATCTTTCACGATCGCGATGACGGTGTCCTTCGCCAACGCACGGCGCCGGTGTCTGCGTTCGGCACCGCGGACCAGTCGGTACCGCTCCCTTCGACGGCGGCGGTCGGTGTGTACGGCATCGACGTTCAAGCAAAGCGGCAGGGCAAGTGGCGACTGGTCGCCCAGACCACTTACCGCGTGGCTGAGTATCGACCGCCGGAGTTCCTGGTCGAGCTCACCGCGGGGAGCGGGGCAACCCTCCCGATCGTCGCCGGCACGGCTCAGGGCATGCCTGGCGACCGCTTCGGCGCCACGATCCAGGCGCGCTATCTCTTCGGCGCGCCGATGGCGCGGGCGGACGTGCGATGGATGGAGCGACTCACATCCCTGTCGCCGTGGGAGCTCGAGATTCCGGGCGTCGAAGATTGGAATGTGGGCGAGAACGGCAACTGGTGGGAGGACAGCCAGGAGGAGCCGGCGCAGGTCATCGAGAGCGGCGTCGACACGCTCGATGCGCGCGGTGAGCTCGCGCTGTCGGTACCGCTTCCCGAGACGCCGAAGGGGAGGCCCGCACGTGTGACGCTCGAGGTCGGCGTGACGGACGTCAATCGTCAGGTCGTGGGAGCGACGCGATCGGCGATCGTGCATCCCGCGGCCGTCTATGTTGCCGCGAAACCGTTAGGCGCGAGCTACTTCTGGCAGGCGGGCACGCCGCAATCGGTCAACGTGTTGGCCGTGCGTCCGGACGGAAAGAAGGTTCCGGGGGTGCGCGTGCGTGGGACGGTCGTTCGTCGGGAGTGGCATCGCGTCCGCCGCGAGCGCGACGGCGTGTCCGAGGTGGTTGGCGACTGGGTGTCCGACACGGTCGCCCACTGCAACCTCACGACAGCAGACGCCGCGGTTCCCTGCACGTTCACACCGAATGCGGGTGGGACGTATACGGTCTCGTTCACGGCCACCGACCCCAAAGGCCGCACTGCGACGACGAGCTTCACGCGCTGGGCGTCGGGCAGCGACTGGGTACCGTGGAACGACGAGTCTCAGTTCAAGATGGACGTGATCCCCGACCGCACGCGGTACTCGGTTGGCGACACGGCCACGGTACTGTTCGCGTCGCCGTTCACGAATGCCGAGGCGTGGATCACGGTCGAGCGGGAGGGGATCATCGAGCAGCGCCGTCTCCGGCTCACGTCGGGGTCGACGACGCTCAAGTTCCCCATCACCGAAGCCTACGCACCTAACGCCTACGTCTCGATCATCGTCGCCCGTGGTCGGAGCGCGCCGCCGGGTCCGCAAGACGACCCGGGCCGCCCTACCATTAGAGTGGGGTACGCGGAGCTGCGCGTGACGCCGGAGGTGAAGCGGCTTGCCGTGACGGTACAACCCGAGCGCAGCGAGTATCGCCCAGGCGACTCGGCCCGCGTGAGCGTGAAGGTACGTGATGCGCGCGGCGCAGGCCCTGACGGCAAGCTCAGGGCAGGTCCGAAAAGCGAGGTAACGCTGTGGGCGGTTGACGAAGGCGTTCTCTCACTCACCGGCTACACGACGCCCGATCCGATCGACCTGATCTACCAGGAGCGCGGGCTCGGCATGCGCCTCGCGAGCAACATGACCACCGTCGCGCCCCAGGTGCCCGAGGGGCTCAAGGGAGCGCGTGAACCGGGCGGAGGTGGCGGCGCCGCCGGCGCCGACATTCTGCGGTCGCGGTTCCAGACGACCGCGTTCTTCCTGGGCTCTGTCGTCACCGATGCCCAAGGCAACGCGGTGGCGATGGCCAAGCTCCCAGATAACCTCACGACGTTCCGCCTCATGGCGGTCGCAGTGACTGCCGGCGATCGCTACGGCAAGGGACAGGCGTCGCTCCTTGTCACGCGGCCGCTGCTCGCGCGTCAGGCGCTGCCGCGATTCGTTAGGCCTGGCGACGACTTCACCGCCGGCGCGGTGATCAACCGGCGTGATGGCGCGGCGGCGAACGTCAAAGTCACAGCGATCGCGACGGGGGTCACGCTCCGCGGAGACGCTACACACGACGCGACGCTCGCGGCGGGACGGGGCAGCGAAGTGCGCTTCCCGTTCCGGGCGTCACGTGGCGATAGCGCGACGTTCCGCTTCGACGTCACAGGTGGTGGCGATGCCGACGCGGTGCGGGTATCACTCCCCGTGCGTCCGGATTATCACCCGCGGGCACACACGATTGCGGGCGTGCTGCGCGACACCGCGACCATCGAGCTCGCGCTCCCTGCCGGCATCGACCCCGAGCGGTCGCGACTCTCGCTCAACCTCGGCACGTCTCCGCTCGCGACGATCCGCGGGATGCAGCAATTGCTGCACGTCTATCCGTACTACTGTACCGAGCAGGTTGTCAGCACGGCCACCCCGATCATCGCGATCTATCGCGCGCAACGGCAAAGCGGCGTCGCCACGCTCGATGCGCCGCGACGCGAGATCGCACGTGCGGTCGACATGCTGACCCGGCGCCAGCGCGAGGACGGCGCCATCGGGTACTGGTCACCTACCGACTGGTCGAGCATGTGGCTCAGCTCCTACGCCGGCATCGTGCTGCTGGACGCTCGCGAGGCAGGAGTTGCCGTCGACACGATGGTGCTGAGCCGCATCGCGGGCTACGTGTCGTCGGAGCTGCGCGGTGAGTCGAAGCCCACCTTCTCTCCGGTGGCGAGCTACTACGATCGTCCGGAGTTCCGCCTCCGCGAGCGCGTAGCAGCCGTGGATTTCCTGAGTCGACTCCGCCGCCCGGAAGTCGCGTCCGAGAACGAACTGCTGCGGTCCGCGGCGCTGCTGACGCTCGAGGATCGCGCTCGGCTCGCTGAGGTGCTCGCGCGGCGGGGACAGATGGCCCCGGCACGCCGGCTGATGGCCGCAACGTGGTCACAGGTCCGCGTCGAGGGGACGCGCGCGACGGTGCCGGATTCGATGATCGCGCCGTTCTACTTCGAGTCGGCGATTCGGCCAATCGCACGCATCCTGCTCGCCACGCTGGCGGTGGACCCGGAGAACGCGCTCGTAGGTCCGCTCGCCGAGACGCTCGCTCAGCAGAGCCGAGGCGGGACGGCGTGGATGTGGAATACGCAGGACTATGCGTCTGCCGCGTCGGCCCTCGCGGCCCTGGAGCAGCGACGTCGCCAACAGGGAGAACGGGTCGTTCGCGTGCGAAGCGGGAACGGCGTGGTTCTGGAGGCCAGCACTGGAGCCGCCGGACGTGACTCGACCGTGTCGCTCGCCGGGCTCGTGCCTAACGGCAAGAACGCGCCGATGCTTCGTCTGTCGCTCGACGCCGGCGCTGGTGCTGGCGCGGTGTACTACTACTTCACGGTGTCGGAGGTGCCGCTGGCCCGGCCGGTAACGCCGGAGGACGCGGGCATCCGCGTGGAGCGGTGGTACGAGCGGTACGAGGGCGGAGCACCGATTACGCGGGTGGCCGAGGGTGAGCTCGTGCGCGTGCGACTGCGGATCACGGTGCCGACGACGCGCCAGTTCGTCGTCGTGGACGATGCGCTGCCGGCGGGCCTCGAGGCAGTGGATCTCAGCCTTCGTACGGCGTCGGCGATGCCGGGACCGGGCGCGTCCATGACGCCCGAACCTGTCGATCAGGAACGCCAGGAGTCCGCGCCACAATGGGGATTCGGTCGGTGGGATGCCGGATGGTGGTCTCCGTTCGACTACCGCGAGATTCGCGACGACCGCGTGGTGTATTCCGCAAACGTGCTGTGGCCGGGCACGTATACGGCAACGTACGTGGCGCGTGCGACGACACCGGGGACGTTCGTTCGCCCGCCGGCGCATGCGGAGGAGATGTACAACCCTGCCGTAAATGGTCGGAGCGACGGGGGTACGTTTGTCGTGACGCCGCGATGACTGTCGACTGCCGGCGCCGTTCGCGTCTGATGCTCGGCGGCGCGGTGACGTTAGGCGTCACGATGCTGGTTGCGGGCGTCTGGATCTCTTGTCCAATCCCTGCTGCCACACTCACCCCGAGCGGCGCGCTGGGCCTGACGATCGAAGACCGTCACGGCGTCCCGCTGCGCTCCACTCGCGCGGCCGACGGGAGCGACACGCGGTGGGTCGTCTACGATCGGATCGACCCCGACATCATCAATGCGTTCGTCGCCGTCGAGGACAAACGATTCTGGGAGCACCACGGTGTCGATTGGCTGGCCGTGGGGCGCGCGGCGAAGGCCAACCTCCGCGCGGGACAGACCGTCTCTGGCGCATCCACGATCACCATGCAGCTCGCGCGGCTGTTGCGGCCCGCGGAACGCAGCTGGACCGGCAAGATCGCGCAGACCTTCTGGGCGGTACGGCTCGAGGCACACCTCGGGAAGCAGCAGATCATGGAGCAGTACCTGAACCGCGTGCAGCTGGGGCAAGGGACCGTCGGCGTCGCGGCGGCGGGCGCGCTGTACTTCGGCGCTTCGGCGTCCGAGCTCAGTATCGGCCAGGCCGCCACGCTCGCTGGCCTCGCGCACGCTCCGTCGCGCGACAACCCGCACGTTTCGCCAGTGCGAGCGCGACGTCGTCAGGCAGTCGCACTCGCGCGCATGCGGCGCCTCGGCTTCGCGACGCGCGACGATATCGCACGAGTGCGTACGGAGTCCCTCGCGTCTGCCGGCCGGGTGACGTCATTCAGCGCGCCGCACTTCACGACGCGGGTACTCTCGTGGATCGCCGATTCGGAAGCGTTAGGTGCGAGCGAGCGCATCCGGACATCGCTCGACATCACCTTGCAGCGCGAGGTCGAAGCTGAAGTGCGGCATACCGTGGACGTGCTGCGCGACCGCAACGTGGAGCAGGCGGCGGCCGTCGTGCTGGACAACGCGAGCGGTGAGGTGCTGGCATGGGTTGGCTCGCCGGACTTCTGGGCCGCGAAAGACGGGCAGACCGACATGGTCGTGTCCGCGCGGCAGCCGGGATCCGCGCTCAAGCCATTCCTCTACGGCGTCGCGTTCGACCGAGGCTACACGGCGGCGAGCGTCCTGCCCGACATCCCGAAGACGTATTCGACCGCGACGGGGCCGTATCAGCCGCGCAACTACGATCGGCGGTTCCGTGGCCCCACCCGCATCCGGGAGGCGCTGGCCAGCTCGTACAACGTGCCGGCGGTGGACGTCGCGTCGTCGTTAGGTGCCGGCGCGCTGCTGCAAACCCTTCGTCTGGCAGGCTTCCAGTCGCTGCAGCGCGACGCCGAGTACTACGGGCTTGGTCTCGCGCTCGGTAATGGTGACGTCACGCTGATCGAGCTCGCGAACGGCTATCGCGCGCTCGCGAACGGTGGCGAATGGCAACCGTGGACGTGGCGCCTGACGAGCAGTCCAACTGGCGCTCCGCCGGCGACGGCCGGAGTGCGACGCGTCATCTCGCCGGCCGCGAGCGCGATCGTGCTCGATATCCTGAGCGACCCCGCCGCGCGCATCCCTGGCTTCGGAACGAGCACGCCGTTCGATTTCCCATTCCCCGTCGGCGTGAAGACCGGCACGAGCCGTCACTTCACAGACAACTGGGCCGTGGGAACGACGCGCGCATTCACGGTTGCCGTCTGGGCCGGAAACTTCAGTGGCCACGCGATGGAGGGTGTGAGCGGTGTGACTGGCGCCGGTCCGCTCCTGCATCGCGTGGTTATGGCCGTGTCGCGGTACGTGCCACCTGGTGTGCTCACGACGCCGGCCGAAGCGGGTGCGGTGAGCCGGCCCGTGTGTCGGCTCTCGGGCCTCCGCGCGACGCCCGAATGCGCGTCCCTTGTCGAGTGGTTCAAGCCGGGGACCGAACCGACGCGCGAGGACGACTGGGAGCGGGGCGGACGCGTGCAGCTGCCTGACGAGTATGCCGAGTGGGCGCAGCACGGCCAGCGGTCGTCGGCTGATGAGGTCACGCGCGCGCTGGCGGCGGCGAGAGGAGACATCGAGACCGCGGAGCGCCTAACGCCCACACCGGACTCGGCACGGCTCGTACCGCGCGTCGGCGGACCAGCGCCGTTCCGGATCACGTCGCCGCTCGACGGCGACCGCTACGCGATTCCTGCGGGTGTCGAGTCGCGATACGCGAGCGTCGCATTGCGCGCGGGTGGTGCGGGCGCGTCACGCGTGCGCTGGTCGGTCGACGGCAAACTGTGGGAGCGCGAGCGCTGGACATTGACCGCCGGCACGCACGAGATTCGCGC
>Ga0310810_10007409_pt1 | contig 12511 bp, 9 predicted proteins | sample NCmetagenome_FD_207641 | JGI IMG/M metagenome (GOLD analysis project Ga0310810, IMG submission 207641) | Soil microbial communities from experimental microcosm in Duke University, North Carolina, United States - NC | ecosystem: Engineered > Artificial ecosystem > Soil microcosm > Unclassified ... | reverse complement strand
AATCCGCAATCCCCTGACCTCCATCAAGACCTTCATACAACTCGCTCCGGAACGAAAAGACGATCCAGACTTCATTCGTGAATTCAGCCGCATCGTGCTCGACGACGTCTACCGGATTGAGCGGCTCATCGAAGAGATCCTGGACTACGCCCGTTACATGGAACCCAAGCTGACGGAGGAAGACGTCAACGACATCGTGTCCTCCTGCCTGTACTTCATCGAAGTCAAAGCGGACAGTCGTGGGATCAAGATCGAAAAAGAATTGGTGTCCGATCTGCCTCGTGTCATGCTGGACCGGCAGCAAATCAAGCAGGTTTTCCTCAATTTGTTTCTCAATGCGTTGGACGCGATGAGCGAACGAGGCGGCGTGTTGCGTGTTCGCACGAGAACGTTGGCCAGGCCCGGTGGCAAACCCTGGGTACAGATCGAGACCGAAGATACGGGCACCGGCATTTCCGAGGTCAATCTCGAACATATTTTTGACCCGTTTTTCACCACCAAGCACGAGAGCGGAGAGCACGAAGGCACCGGACTCGGTCTGACGATCGTGCACCAGATCATTGAGGAGCATCATGGCGACATTCAGGTCAAAAGCGTGGCAGACCGCGGGACCACATTTTTCGTCAACCTTCCGGCTATTCCATTATGACATCAAAAAACGACACTGAGTCGAGCTTGAAGAAGCGGGTGCTCCTGGTCGACGACGAAGCACGGGTTCGCGCCTCCTTGAAAGCGGTGCTCGAGCCTTCGTACGAGGTCATTCAGGCGGCCGACGCTCAAGAGGGCTTGGATCTGTTCCATAAGGAAGCCCCGCACGTTGTGCTGCTCGACGTGATCCTGCCGGGGACGGACGGATTGTCCGTTCTCCAGGCGCTGCGGACGGAACACAATCCAACTCCCGTCATCATGCTCACGGGCACCAAGTCCGTCAAAACGGCGGTCGACGCGATGAAGCTCGGCGCCGCGGACTATCTTTCAAAACCCTTCGACGTCGAAGAACTGCGCATCGTCGTCGACCGCGCGCTCAATTCTCAGGAGCTGGAGCGTGAGGTCAAACAACTGCGCGCCCAGGTCACCCAGCGGTACGCCTTTCACAACCTCATCGGCAAAAGCCGTCCGATGCAGGAGATCTACGGCAAGATCGAGCAGGTCGCCGATAGCCGGACGACGGTGCTCATTACGGGCGAAAGCGGCACCGGAAAAGAGCTGGTCGCCAAGGCCCTTCATTACAATAGCGGCCGCCGTGACCGCCCCTTCATTGCCTTGAATTGTGCCGCCCTGCCGGAAACGTTGATCGAGAGCGAGCTCTTCGGGCACGAAAAAGGCTCGTTCACCGATGCGACGGCCCGCCGCGTCGGGCAGTTCGAGCTCGCGAACAGCGGCACCTTATTCCTGGATGAGATCGGGGACTTGAGTCCCATGACCCAGGCCAAGTTGCTCCGAGTACTGCAAGAACGTGAATTCACACGTATCGGCGGCGTACAGGCCATCAAAGTGGATGTCCGCATCGTGGCGGCAACGAACAAGAATCTTGAGGAACTAGTCCGGAAAGGGCAGTTCCGGGAAGACCTGTATTACCGCATCAACGTCATCGCACTGTACCTGCCGCCTCTCCGCGACCGAGGGGAGGACATTCCACTGCTGGCCAAGCACTTTCTCTGCAAGCGAATCGAAGAGGACGGCCGACCGAACCAGGAGTTTTCGAAGGAAGCCATCGAGTTGCTCACGCGGTATCCCTGGCCGGGAAACGTCCGAGAAATGGAAAATATCATCGAGCAGGCGTTTATCTGGTCGAAGGGTTTTGACGTCGTGACTCCCGAACATCTGCCGACCATTCTTCGGAACGACACGCGATCCTCCTCGCTGCGGGAAGACACCCTGGCCGGCCGGCTCTCGCTCGAAAAGGCCGTTATGGAATTCGAACGAGAGATCATTCTCGATGCGCTGAAAAAGAACAATTACGTCCAGACGCATGCCGCGACCCAGCTTGGAATTAGCCGTCGAATGCTGAAATACCGCATGGATACGCTGGGCATCGGTCGTCCGGACAATGACACCTCTCCTCCGGAGCCCGAACCTCTTGTGCCTGAATGACAGACCGGCTTCCGCTCATCGCCTCAATTTTGCAGCAGCTTACGTCGTTTTTTGCGCCTTTAAATCTACGTAGACGCCCATACGTGGAAACTACATATTGGGCCCTGACGTCGTTTCACCACATCCGCTAGAATTCCCGCGCATAACTAGCTGAAAATGAATATGTTTTGCTTGACAGAATCGCGACTTCAGCGTACATGAGCGCATATGGCGATTCCTGCCGTACCCGACAGATTGACCCAAAAGCCGACGGTCCTGGTCATCGACGATGAGGCCGGACCGCGCGATGCCTTGAAAGTCATCCTCCGTCCCTTCTTTAACATTCAATCCGCAGAATCCGCTCAAGCGGCGATCGACGTGCTCAATAAGCAGGAGATTGATCTCATCACGCTTGATCAAAAGCTTCCGGATCGGCAGGGGTTGGATCTCCTACAGGAAATCAAGCAGGATCACGCCGACATCGAGGTAATCATCATTACCGGCTACGGCAGCCTGAAATCCGCGATGGAAGGCATCCGCCATGGAGCCGCAGGCTATCTGCTCAAGCCCTTCAACGTGACCGAACTCATTACGCTGGTCAACCAGACGCTGGAAAAGAAGCACCGGCTGGACTATCTCCGCCGCTATCTTCACACATCAGCCGGTCTTTGGGGCTCGGAAACGGAATGCGCCGAAGCCTGGAAGGATATGCGTGCTGGATATGAGACCGTCGGGAAATCATGCGGTCAGGCGCTCCCTTGGGGTGACGAGACCGCCGATCTACTTCCCATGCTCTCCGACCTCCTGGAAGCCAAGGACCGTCAGCTCCTGAACCACTGCAGCCGCGTCAGTTTTTACGCGACGCTCCTCGCCAATCGAACAAACCTCACCGTGAACGAGCAAAAATCCCTGGCACTCGGCGCTTTTCTCCATGATATCGGCAAGATCGGCCCGGAGCCGTACCGTTTTGCCGACGATGAAATCGTGGCGACCGACCGCGTACACGTGTTGCGGGCCCACCCGGAAATCGGTGCGAAGATGGTGGCGCCGCTGAAGCTTCCGGCTGCCGCCGGCCAGATTATTGCGTATCACCACGAACGGTGGGACGGTTCAGGCTATCCGCACGGGTTAAAAGGTGAAGGTATTCCGATCCTGGCAAGAATCGTCTGCCTCGCTCAAGCGTTCGACCACCTCACGGCGGAGCTGCCTGACCGCGTCGCGCTTTCCATTGACGACGCCACCCGCTTCCTGAGCGAGCGTGCAGGCACCTACTTCGATCCCGCGCTCACCGCGCTGTTTACGCAGATCGTCCAGGAATGTAAGGCGTCCCTGCCCGCATTGGCCATTGCCACCAACCCCTCCAGCCGCTCCGACCCCTAACCTCTCAGGACTTTGCCTTCGCGCCCGCAATCAATTCCGCTGCCGTCGCGCGCACTTTACTGGTGACCATTTCGCCGCCGATCATCCGCGCGATTTCCTCCTGGCGTTCGAGACCTGCCAACGGCCTCACCGACGCAGTCGTTCGCTTTCCGTCCTGATCCTTGGCGACTAAGAAATGATGCTCCGCTTGTGAAGCGACCTGCGGCAGATGGGTGATGGAGAACACTTGGTGGAATGCCCCCAACTTTCGAAGCCGCGTGCCCATGGCGGCGGCCACGGCGCCACCCACGCCTGTGTCCACTTCGTCGAACACGAGAACGGGAACATGATCCTTCTCTGCGAGAGCCGTTTTCAGCGCCAGCATGATGCGCGAGAGCTCCCCGCCGGACGCGATGCGGCTGAGGGGACGAGGTGGCTCCCCCACGTTGCTGGACAGCAAGAACTGGGCGCGGTCACAACCCGTCGGTCCGAACGCCGCGAGTTCTTCCTCGGCCGTCACGGCAATCTCGAAGGTGGTATGCTCCATCTTGACCGCCGCCAACTCCTTTGCAACGAGAGCCGTAAGCCGTTTGGCGGCGTCCCGGCGTTTCTTGGTCAGCTCTTTCCCCTTGTCCATGAGGGTGCGCGACGCCACGTCGAGCAGTTTCGTCACCTCCGCAAGGCCGGTTGTTTGACGTTCTATCGCCTGCAAGTTGTGCCTCGCGCGTGCTGCAGTGTCTAGGACGGCCGCGACGGATCCGCCATACTTGGCCTTGAGCCGGTGGATGAGATCCAACCGGTCCTCGACCACGCCCTGCCTTGCCGGATCCGCATCCAGGTCAGCCGCATAATCCCGAAGGCGAAGGGCGACATCCTTCAAGGGAATCGCCGCCTCCCGGATGGTGGCTTCACATTCCTTCATCGTGGGATCTATCTGTCCCAGCTCGGCCACCAGTCGCGCGATTCTTGCTAACTGCACCAAAGCCCGCTCATCACCTTGAAGTTCTTCATACGAGGTTTCGGCCAATTCTCGAAGGCGCTGGGCATGCGCTAACCGCCGGCGTTCCATCTGAAGTCGGTCTTCCTCATCGGGCGCTAATGCCGCCTGCTCGATCTCCTGCACCTGAAATCTCAAAAGTTCCTCCACCCGTGTGCGATCAGTGCCGGCCTGACGCAATTCGGCGAGCTGCCGTTGCAACTCTTTCCACACATGATAGGCCGCCTCGTAGACCGCCCGCGCGGACTGCGCAGCACCAAACGCATCGACCGCGTCCAGCTGTCTGGCCGGCGACAGCAGCGACTGTTGCTCATGTTGGCCATGGACGTCGACGAGCGTGCCGCCCAGTTCTTCGAGCACACGAAGAGAACTCAGTCCGCCGTTTACATAGACCCGGTGGCGGCCGGAGCGCGACAGGATGCGCTTCAGCACCAGATCGTTCTCGTGGGGACCTAGCAGCTCTTTGCTGCGCAAGTCCTCCAGCAGCGGATGGGCGGGAGGGAGATGAAACGAAGCTTCGAGCTGTGCCTCTTCTTCGCCGGATCGGATGTGCTCGGCGGAGCCCCGTCCGCCCACGAGGAGCGCAATCGCGTCGATGAGGAGCGATTTTCCGGCGCCCGTTTCGCCGGTCAGGACGGTGAAGCCTTGCTCGAATTGGATGTGGAGCTGCTCGATGAGGGCAAAATTGGTAATGCGCAGCTCGGCAAGCATCGTGGGGAGCGACCGATCATTACGAGGCGAACAGACTACTCACCTACAGACAGGCAAATAAATATTGTAGCTGAGAATGCAAGCTGCTCAAAAAAGCTGCCCAGCGAGGCCACAACGAGCGAAAAGGCGACACGTACTTTATCCCGTACGTTGAGCCTTTGAGTGACGTGAGCACGAAGCTGGTAGCCCTTTTTTCCGCAGCCTGATTAAGCGGAGCCGGCGTGCTGGGCCAATAGCTGATCGATCATTTCCTTGAATTGCCGCTTCGGCCTCGCACCAACCAACTTTTCCACGACTTGGCCATTCTTGAAAAACAGAATCGTCGGAATGCTCATGACCTGGTAGCGACCCGCGACCTCAGGATTCTCATCGGTGTTGAGCTTTCGGACCTTGACCTTTCCAGCATACTCATTGGCCAGTTCATCGACGATTGGAGCGACCATCTGGCAAGGTCCGCACCAGACTGCCCAAAAATCGACCATGACTAACTCGGGAGACTTCATCACTTCGGAATCCCAGGTCGCATCCTCGACCTTTAATGCATTGCCTGCCACGTCACATCCTCCTTGAAAATCAATTGAATTGCATGAACAAGTGGGAAATCATCGTATAACAGCCCTCTTCGAGGAGTCAAACGCAACGCCATGCGGCCGCGTTCACCATGACCACTCCGGGGGGACACCCCGCCACCAACCTTCGGGGTTGGCTTTCCTCCAAGCCGTTTGCTGCGGCCACACCGAAGCCACCACCGACGGATCAAGCCTGGTCGCGAAGCCGGCCGTGACGTCGGCCTGCTGGCGCGCCGAGCCTTGAATCATCTCCTTCGCCATCCGAGCCAGGACATTGGGCGGATCGAGCAGCTCCTCGGGGCCACTGGAATTCAGGTTCAATGACAGATGTTCCATTGTCACCCATTGGTCGGCTTTGGCCAAAAATTCAACATACGCGTCGAGTGCCTGATAGACATAGGTCAGATACAGATAGCTTCGGGCCGAGGGATGTTCCTGGACCTCCTGCCGGCAGGCTTCAACGGCACGGCGGAAATCACCGGCCGCGAGAAAGATTTTTGCCCGCTGCAAATGACTGGAACGAACGGAGTCAGCGGCCGGCGTCACGGCCGCGCAACCGACGGACCACAGGGCAAGGGCTAGCCAACAGCCGGCGAGCCATCTGGCCTGGAACATGACGAGTTCCCTCATCGTGGCGCTCCACCCGTTCGCGGCTGGGGCTGAGCGGTTTCGAGATGGCCGTAGTGCCCGCCCGGAGAAGCCCAGGGCAATCCCTTCTCCCCCCATGTAAGAGGACTGAGGATCGTTTTCACGACGTTGGTGCCATAGTTCTCGGTCCAACCGATGCCTGTAAGGCTCAACATGAAATTGTACTGCGCGCGATCGGGAAATTGCAGGTAGAACAGCCCGAATGACCAGCATTTGCAGGGATTCTGGTACAGCGCCACCACATCATATTCCGGACTCCTGCGATTTTTGAGGTCGTAATACCCCTTCGCGCCGACCAGCCATCCAAACGGAGTACGAAACCCTCCGCCAGCCGTCACAAATTGAATTTCCTCCGTCGGAGCATACACTTCATTGAACGATACCGGATTCCAGATATCGCCCCGCCGCACGCGATTTCCCTCGATCGAATACCGCTGCCCGACTTCCACATACCATTCATTGGATCGCTGTAGACGAAAATCCGTATTAAGCTGGCTGACTGTTCCGCGATATGGACTGAAAAAAGTGTCCACGATCAAGTAGCGGTTGATCGGAGGTTTGGCCAGCGACGTGGCGCCGGCACCGCGCCCGAAGGCGGGGCCAAGCTGCGCAATGACAAGTTGGGGCTCGTTGTTCCCAATCACGGCGCGTAGCCAAAGGTCTGAGAATTTCTTGCCATCGACGGGAACCGTTGCGGGCTGGAGGGGTTGGGTGACGCTGCCCAGAGGCGGCACAACCCCTGGCGTAAAATCTCTCGCCTGCGTTTGCACGGCACCCACATGATAGCTTTGAGCGAGCGTGAGATCCAGCCAGTTGAAACTGTTGTCCCCATCCTGTTCCAGCAGCCGGCTCCTCAACATATAGGTCAGGAGGTTCTTTTTGGGCAGGTCGTCGACCTGGTCGATTTGCGCGATCTTCGATTGATCGGTGGCGGGCACATACTCGTAGATCACGCTCGGTTCAATGGTGTGCAACATGGCGTCCCGGTCGGCCATCTGAAACCGTCGGCTCATTTTTGAAGTCGCGTCCAAGGCCCCCCAGAACGTTTCCCGGTGCTGGCTGCTCGTGTCCTGCGCGCCGCGGGAATAGTACACCTCGCGAAACTTGGTTTGCGGCGTGAAACCCACGACGTGACCCAGATGCAGAACGTCCGTCGCGAGCGCTGGCGCGAAATCGAGCCGATTCTCTGAGAATCCTTCCTCTCGAAAGAAATTCACCCCGTTCACGTCTCCGCCAACCAGCAGGGGACCATTGAACAGCGCGAGATTCGGTTGGCTGTACCCGACTTCCGGAAGACGTTGAAACGTATCTGACCCACCGGCCTGCAACGGCTGCAGATATTGACCGAGGATATACGCATTGCCGAAGCGCAGACGCTGGTTGGCAAGGAAGTTATTTTCATTGCTGGGAAGCGCGCGTTGCGCTCCCGAGTTGCTGAGTTGTTGCAGGTATTGCGGGTCGGTCACAAGATTGGCGTTCACCCTCAATAAGAGATCCGACGTCACCTGCTGCGTGTGAGTCCCGGTAATAAGCGCCCGTCCCTGCTTGGCATCCTGGGTATTGCTCACTCCTGACACATTCGGCAGCGTCGTCTGCTGCAGGTAACTGACGTACCATTGTCCCCTCGACAGCCGGTCCAACGCGTAGCGATATTCAAAATCGCTCCCATATCCCAGGTTGCTGTAGTACGACGGCGAGATCGTGAAATCCTGGCTCGGACTAATGGCCCAATAGTATCCCTGTTGATAATGGAACCCGAACCGGTTGTCATAAGCGGGGCTGGGGATCAAAAATCCACTTTGCCGTTGTGACAGCGGATACGTCATTGTGGGAAACGGCATTACCGGCACATCCGCCACGCAGAACCATCCGCCTTTGAACGCGAGGCTGTCCCCCACATTCAGATCCAGATCCTTGAACTGAAACCGCCAGGCCGGCGTCTCGCCCTCGGGCGCATCGCAATTGGTAAACCGGCCTTCTTTGAACCGGTAATGGTCCTCCGAAAACCGCTGGATGAGACGTCCATCTACGGTCGTGTTGGACGCCTTGATATACACTTCTCCATGAGTGATAACGCCCGCTTCAGTGTTGACGTTCAATTCCAGACGTTCGGTGACGACGTCTACCTTGGGGTCGGTCAACCGGACGTGCCCCGTGGCGATCATGATGCCGGGGAGGGACTGAACAATCAGATGGTCGGCTGTCAAATGAACCGACCCCTGATCAACAACGACGGATCCGTCCGCCTCGTAGACGTCCTGATCTTGGAGATAGTCGATCCGGTCAGCCTTTACCTCCAGAGGGGGAGAACCGGTTCCGGTCTGAGCCGGCAGACCGGCCTCGGCCGCCAGGGCAGGCAATGGCAGGAACGTCAGCAGCAGCACTCCGGTCAGGCGGCCAATGACTCGCGTCACCACTCCCGCCATGTCAGCCCCGAAGGGGGGACAACCCACGGCCGCGCAATGAGGCTTTGACTTCACCGACGAGCATCAATGACCCGGTCACGCAGATCAAATCCTGAGATCGTGCGAGTTGCCTGGCAGCGGCCAGCGCGTCCGGTGTCCGTGGGTTGCCTCGTGCATGCGGCCAAATCCGGCCGATGAGGGGCAGCAACTCTTCGACCGTTGCCGAACGGCTCAACTTCGCCTGAGTCAGCACCACTTCGTCCACGAGTCCGGTGAAGGGCTCCACAAATCCGCGATGATCTTTGTCTCGCATCATTGCCAGGACCAGAATCACGCGGCCCGACGGATTCGACTGGCGGTACCCGCGGAGGTATGCGGCCAGCGCCTCGGCGGCAGCGGGGTTGTGGGCACCGTCGAGAACGGTCAACGGGTTTCTGGCCACCACCTCGAGACGCCCTTCCCACTGGACATCTCGAAGCCCTTCGCGGATGGCCCTCTCGCCGATCTCGAGTTGATGCTGCCGAACAGCTTCGATCAAAGCCACCGCGCATGCGCAATTCTCCATTTGATGCGCTCCCAGCAACGGACAACTCAAATCCTGATAACGGACCGCGGCGCCGGAATAGCTGAAGCGCGCCGGCGTGTCCCCTTGGACATGAAAATCGCGATCCAAACAGCGCAGCGGCGCCTCCCGCTCCAATGCAATTCGCTCGATCGTTTCACGGGCCGGTTGGGGCAGACGGCCGAGAACCACCGGCACATTCCGCTTGATAATCCCGCCTTTCTCAAACGCCACGGACTCGAGACGGTTGCCCAAATACTGCTGATGATCCAAGGCGATCGTCGTGATCCCGCAAACCGTCGGTGAGACCACATTCGTTGCATCGAATCGCCCCCCTAACCCAACCTCCAGAACCGCCAGGTCGACCTGCGATTCCGCAAAAAACTGCAGGCCCATTGCCGTGGTGAACTCAAAGAAGGTCGGCGTCAGATCCGGCTCGGAGACGCCTTTTACCACCGCCGTCAGCCTTGCAATTTCCGACTCGGGAATCATCTGGCCGTTCATGCGGATGCGTTCGCGAAACTCCACCAAATGGGGCGAGGTGTACAAGCCGACCCGGTAGCCGCCTGCCTGCAGCATGGCAGCCGTCATCGCAGCCGTTGACCCCTTGCCGTTCGTGCCGGCAATGTGAACAGTGCGATATCGGGCTTGCGGCATGCCGAGCCGACCCACCAACGCGATCATGGTGTCCAATCCAAGCTTGATGCCGTGTTTTTGAAGGCTGTACAAGTAAGAGACGGCAGCAGTGTAGGTCATGGCATGCTCGGGCGAGTTGGTGTGAATCCTTCTCTCGGCCCGGCATTGGGCTCTGTGCGGCGCGGAAACGACAATGGCGGGCTTATTTCAACACCCTGCTAGAAATGGGCGACGAGAGTGCTTAGGGTCTCTTTCAGCTGCTTGCGCTCGACGATCATGTCGATCATCCCGTGTTCCAAAAGGAATTCGGCACGCTGAAATTGATCCGGGAGCTGTTGCTTGATGGTTTGCTCGATCACCCGGGGACCGGCAAAGCCGATCAGTGCTTTCGGCTCGGCGAGAATGACATCGCCCAGCATGGCAATGCTGGCTGTAACCCCGCCGAACGTCGGGTCCGCCAGTAGGCAGATCAACGGGAGCTTGGCTTCACCTAGCTTGGCCACAGCCGCTGAGGTCTTGGCCATTTGCATGAGCGAAAGGATCCCCTCCTGCATGCGGGCGCCACCGGACGCCGTCACGAGCACGACCGGCAGGCGGGCTTCGATGGCGCGGTCAATCGCCCGACAGATCTTTTCTCCGACCACCGAGCCCATACTGCCGCCCATAAATCCGAAATCGAAGACGCAGAGCGCCACGCGACGCCCGTTCATTTGGCCCTCACCGATCATGATGGCATCTTTTCTTCCCGTCTTCTCCTGCTGGGCCTTGACGCGCTCTTTGTAGGATTTCGTGTCGTGGAAATTGAGCGGATCGAGCGGACCCAGTCCGGCATCCCATTCCTTGAACGTGCCAAGATCGACGAGGAGCGTAATGCGTTCCATCACCGAGATGGGAAAATGATAGTCACACTTCGGGCACACCTTGCTGTTTCGTTCAACTTCTTTACGATATACGATCTCGCGACAATGGTTGCACTTGAGCCACATGCCCTCGGCCACCTTGGACCGTTTCGGAACATCGGGCTCAGCCCCCTTTTGCTTCTTAAACCACGCCATTTAATACCCTCTTTTATCAGGCGATCGGCTCCTCATACCTCCATGGGAGGCCTGCCGAAGAATAGCACAGCAGGGCGTTCTACGCACGTGGTTTCCCCCCCTGAAATGCTCGAAGCTGCTATGACAGCGACCCGCCTGAGAGAATCCGATAGACGATCGAGCATCCCAGCGTGATGCTTCCGACGCTCGCCACACCCTGCACCGCCAGAAAAAGGGGCCGACCCAGTCGCAACGACCACACGACTGGCAGACTCAGCACAAGACCGATCAGCATCATGCCGAGAATGGAACCGCACCCAAACACCGCGATGTAGATCAAGCCGCCGACGACGCTGTCCGCGGACGCCACGACAAGCAACAGCAGGGCGGCCGACCCGGCCAGCCCATGGGCCATCCCAATGCACAAGGGCCGTACGGATTCCCGCCACCAATGCGCATGTCCATGATCGTCGGCCTGACGATGACTGTGAAGATGCACATGCCGCATCCCGTCATGATCATGGTGATGGAGATGCCACCGCTCTCGGATCAGCTTCAGACCGAGCAACCCCCCGAGCACCACCAGCATAAGTCCCACGATTCCTTCCGCGGCGATCGCAAGCGGTTCGGGAATGGGCACTCGGAGCACGAGCACGATCGCGCCAATGACGAGCAGCACGACGGTATGACCGATGCCCCAGCTCAGACCGACGAGACCGGACGCACGCCAGGAGGGTCGCTCGGCCAGCACGGTCGAAACGGCGGCAAGATGGTCTGTGTCGAGTGCGTGACGCAGGCCCAGGACAAAGCCCAGTCCAAGAATCGTTAGGTAAGAGGAATCAGCCATGGACCCTCGAAGGAGCGCGGCGAGCGAGGCGTTTAGGATCTGTCGCCGCGTGCGCAGATTCGAAACGTGGCCGGATGCACGTGGCGTCGACGGCTATCCGCCTCGGGCATGCATTTCGAGATGTGGATCCTCGCGCAACCGATCGATACCGATGAGTCCGCCTTCCCGTAGTCCGGTACGTTCGAGGGCCTTCCGCTCTTCTGCGCCGCGATCGCGACGCAGTTCCCAGCCGGCTCGAATGAGTCCCCGCATGTCCTCTGCGGCAACGCCTTGACGAAGCGGCTGACGCAGGTCTGTCCCCGTCGTCGCGTACAAGCAGCGGTACCACATGCCGTCGGCTGTCACCCGGCTGCGGTCACATGTGGAGCAAAAAGGGGTCGTCGTGGAGGGGATAATGCCAAAAGTCGTGCCGTCCGGCAGCCGAAACCGCTGGGCCGGAGCCGATCCGCGTTCCGGCAATGCCTCAACGGCTCCGTAGTATTTGCCCAACTGCACCAGCATCACTTCGCGGGACAGTACTTTTTCAGGAGCCCAACGGTTGGCCCCGCCCACGTCCATGTACTCGATGAACCGGACCTCCGCTTGAAAATGCTTCCCGAACTCGATCAGGCCGATGAGTTCATCATCGTTGAAGCCGCGAATGGCCACGGTGTCGAGTTTGAGTCCTGTA
>Ga0310810_10007408_pt1 | contig 12513 bp, 11 predicted proteins | sample NCmetagenome_FD_207641 | JGI IMG/M metagenome (GOLD analysis project Ga0310810, IMG submission 207641) | Soil microbial communities from experimental microcosm in Duke University, North Carolina, United States - NC | ecosystem: Engineered > Artificial ecosystem > Soil microcosm > Unclassified ... | reverse complement strand
TTGGACGCCGTCGCTGGCCGGGCGGTTCGAAATTCTTCTCGCCCACGCTCGCTACTTCGAGATGCAATGGGGCGCGGATCAATTCAGACGAATGCGAAAACATTTGGGTTGGTACTGTAAGGGATTTCCACATGCCGCCGCGTTGCGGGCTCGTATGTTTCGAGTATCTTCCGTCGCCGACGTCGAAGCGGTGCTTGCGGACTATCGAGGAGGCCGGCTGATCGACGGAGATCGGTCCGACGACTCGTCCCTCAGCGAAGACCACGCTGCTCATTTGGCATCACGATGCGGCTAGTGCTGGCATCGACGTCGCCGCGGCGTCGTGAATTGCTTTCCCTGCTCAAGATTCCCTTCGACGTCCGAGCTCCTCTGTGCGAGGAGGTGATGCCGCCGCATCGGTCCGCCGGAGATCTCGTCGCGGAGTTTGCCACGGCCAAAGCCGAGTCCGTTGCGGCGAAGGAACCTCGCTCCCTGATTCTCGCCAGCGATACCTTGATCGACTGCGACGGCGTCGCGCTTGGAAAACCTTGCGGTCTGACCGAGGCGCGCTCCATGTTGAAGGACCTTGCCGGCCGTGCCCATCTGGTGAAAACCGCTGTCACCGGCCTGTGCCCCGACCGGGGATTCCATCGCACGGAAATCTCGACGGCAGTGGTGTGGATGAAGCCGTTCGATGAACGGATTCATGAACATTATTTGGCGACGGAAGACAGTCTCGGCAAAGCGGGCGCGTATTCCATCCAGGGACCCGGAGCGGAATTGATCGAGCGTCTGGAGGGCGATTTTACGACCGTCGTTGGATTTCCGCTTCGCGTCGTGGCGCGGCTGTTGGAACAGGGAGGACTGCCGGTTCCGGTCGACCTCGACACCATTTATCAAAGCAGGCCTTATGGCACGTGGTTACGATTCTCGGTGGATTGAAAACGAGAGAGGCTTTTCGTAGAATGCCGCCTCATTTGTTTTTTTAAGGAGGGGTCTTATGGTTGCGCAAGGGCACCTCGTTACAGGCCTCCTGGCCGGTCTCTTTTTCGTCCTTATCAATCCTGCATTGGCCATCGACGTCAAGCTCACGACCGAGGAAGCCCAGAAAGCCTTGGAAGCCGGCCGGGCGCCGATGGAAAAAGCCAACAGTCCGGAAGAGGTGAAGAAGGTCTTGCAGCAGGCATCGATGGCGACACGCGTAGGCGCTGATCCGGAAAAGGATGCGTGCGGCGCGAGCGCAATTCTCAGGACAAAGCGATACAGGCTTGAGGCGTTCGGCCGACAGGAGGCCTCGGAATCCAAAAAACGCAAAACCGATATTCGCATGCCGGACGAGTTCATCAGAAAAGTCGTCGATATGCCGAATATGGAAGTAGAGGTCCAGCTGTGCGGCGATGATGAATATTTCGCCGAGGGCGCCCTGATCGAGTTGCAGCAGGGAAGCAAGAAGGTGAAGGCCATCGACGTCGGGAAGGCGGAGCGCGGACGGAAGAATGAAGGCAGCGGACCCGCCTACCGATCGCGATTTACGGCCGTCTTTGCATACGAGAGTTTCGACCCGAATGCCGCGTCCGTATTTGTGGTGAACCTGCAGGACGGCAAGGAGATCCGCATCCCGGCGGACTTTTCGAAGGTCAAATAGGTCGCACTCCGAGTTCTCTTCACGCCGTGCGATGGGACACGGTGATTGTGCGAGTCGATGGGCGTCTTTCTCTCCGCGGAAGTTCTTACCCTGAGCCATCCTAGAGATTGGTCATCAGACGCTGAACTAGACTGATCGTCACGTCGATCGGTAGGAAGACGGCGTCTCCCCAGAGTTTGGTCCGATGTCCGATCGCTGGGACTCCATCCGTCAGACTCCGGTCATTGGACATCCTGGTCGACAGGATGGCACCTCAGGCCTCCGACTTGCAGACATTCATCGATAACGAAGCCTGAGTCGTGGCCGGCTGATTCACCGCATAACGGCGGGTGGTCAGGCCTTGCAGTGAGAAGACTTGTCCGCAGCCAGGACAACCTTTCCGCATGCCAATCCTGGGAACTGTTGCCCCGGCGAAGAGGGTGACCGCCAATGGGAAGGACGAGCATCGGCAGCCGCCGGGTCCGTGCCGCAGCCGTCCTGGGCCTCAGCGGTCTGCTGGCCGTCTCGGTCGGCACCCTGTATTCAATGGGCAGCGCTGACTTGACAGTCCAGGACCGCCAACCGCTCGCGTTTTCGCACGCCCGCCATGCCGGCCAACTGCGCATCGATTGTTTGTATTGCCATCGCGGTGCTCCGGTTTCCACCACCGCCGGCATTCCCTCGATGAAGACGTGCATGAGCTGCCATCAAAACGTGGCGAAGGATAGCCCCGAGATGCGGGCCCTCGCGGCTTATTGGGACAGTAAGCAGCCGGTGGAATGGGTGCGTCTTCACCGGTTGCCTGATTTCGTATATTTCACGCATGAACGGCATCTGCAGTCGGGACTCGCATGCACCAAGTGTCATGGCCATGTGGAAGACATGTCGTCGACGCCGCGCGCGGCCAGCTTGGAGATGGGTTGGTGCGTGTCTTGCCATGCGGCCCAAGGGGTGTCTCGCGATTGTTGGACGTGCCACAAGTAGGGGAATAAAGAAGGGCGACAACATGGAACTGCGCCGCCGGACACTGCTCAAGACTGCCGCGCTGGTCGCAGCAGGCAGCGCATTCTCCGCTTGCAAACCACAAGTTCACAAGCTCGTTCCCTACCTGCTCCCTGACGATGAAATTGTGCCCGGTTTGGACGTGTGGTACGCGTCGACCTGTCAGGAATGCTCCGCGGGATGCGGTGTCCTGGTCCGAACCATGGAGGGACGGGCCAAAAAGCTCGAGGGGAATCCTGCCCATCCAGTCAATGAGGGAAAATTATGCGCCCGCGGACAGGCTGCACTTCAAGATCTTTACCATCCAGACCGTCTACGCGGTCCTCTCACGCGCGATCGCCACACAGGCAGCTTTCAATCGGTCTCCTGGGAGGGGGCTCTCGAGCAACTGACGTCGCGCCTGCGCGCTGCGCAAGGCCGCATCGTCATGATCAGCCGGCCGGTCTCGGCAACGGCCGCCCGTGTACTCCACGAATTTATCGGCATTGCCGGGGGACGCCTCTATTGGTACGACCCAGAGGCCGACGTGCCATTCCGGATAGCAGCGGACCGCCTGTTCGGTCCGCAAGGGCTTCCATACTACGATATTGCCGGAGCCGATTATCTGCTGTGTTTTGGAGCACCGTTTCTCGATCACTGGCTGTCGCCCGTCTCCCATGGCGTCGCCTTCGGACGCATGCGGCAGGCGCGTGCATCCATACGCGGTCGGTTCGTGCATGTGGAGCCGCGCCTCTCGCTGACTGCCGCCGCAGCCGATCGATGGATTCCCGTCCGCCCGGGAACTGAAGGTCTGCTCGCTCTGGGAATCGGCCATGCCATTCTGGCCGAGACTCCAGGCCGCGCTCCGAGGGATCGCAGGGGCCAATACCACCGTCTCTTCGGTCCTGTCTCGCTCGCAACAATTGCAAGGCAAACGGACATCGAGGAAACCGTCATCGTGCAGCTTGCAAAGGAGCTTGCCGCGGCGCGATACCCGCTGATCCTTGGAGGAGGATCGGTGTCCTGCCATACGAACAGTACCCCTTCGTTAATGGCGATTAACAGTTTGAACGGTCTGCTTGGGAATATTGGCCAGCCGGGGGGCGTGAAAGTGTTTGAACGAGCGTCGACTCCGACCGGGTCGCCTCCCGCGCTCTGGCTCACCGAACGAACGGTCGAGGACCTCGAGACCGAATTCGTAACGGGGAAGTCGTCCGTCTTGTTGCTCAACGACTGTAATCCGATATTCGGCATGCCGCCCGCCGTTCCCGTCGCCCGCTTGTTCGTGCACGCCTCGTTCGTGGCGAGCTTCGGTCGGTTTCTCGACGAATCGTCGTCGCTCGCGGATCTGATCTGCGGGATCCATCACTGGCTCGAAGCGTGGGGCGACGGGGTGCCGGATATTGGCCTGCCGGTTCGCACCACAAGCCTCCAACAACCGGCTGTTCGGCCCATGTACGACACGAGACAAACCGGAGACGTCCTGCTCGAGATCGCGCGGACACTGGAGCCGAGCCGTGTTCCCTTGACCAGCGTTTCCGAACTTCTTCAATCGCACTGGAGCCGCACGACCGGCGACGTTACCCCCGCATCTTCGGACACATGGACGCATCATCTTCAGCAGGGCGGTAGCTGGGACCGGCCCGCCAGGTCCTTGCCGGTAGGCAACGCTTCTCTCGCGGCGGCGCCTGAGCCGCCGTCCTTCATGGGTGATGAACAACAGTTCCCTTTTCAGCTCTATCCCTATCCCTCAATGACCATGGGGTATGGCGGTGCTCATCTGCCCTGGCTCCAGGAATTGCCCGATACGCTGACGACTGCCATGTGGGGGTCGTGGGTGGAAATCAATCCGGCTACGGCAACGCGATTGGGCATCGAACAGGGAGATATCGTACGCCTGGAGTCCCTGGCGGGCAGCCTGGAAGCGCCGGTGCTGTTCTATCCAGGCCTTCGGCCGGACCTGTTGGCGATGCCGATCGGACAGGGTCACAAGGCCGGCACGAGGTACGAACGCGGCCGGGGAGTCAATCCCTTGCAGCTGGCCGTGGCCGCCTTCGATCGTGATTCAGGAGCCTTCGCCATCGCCGCAACCCGTGTCCGCCTCGAACGTACCGGACGCAAGGGACGCGTAACTCTGCTCCAGCAACCGGCGGTCGGCGCGGCGGATTTGATCCACATCGACTCGAAACCCGGCTGATTGTGAAAGAATGGAGGTCACCCATGACGGAGGAGAAGAAGCCTTATCGATGGGGCATGGTCATCGATCTCGACCGATGCACCGGCTGTGAAGCCTGTGTGGTGGCCTGTCATGCCGAGAATAACATTCGAATTTCCGGACAGGATGAAGCCTCCCAAGGCCGGGCCGTCAATTGGATCCGGATCGAACGGTACTGGGAAGGAACATATCCCAACGTGTCGGCGAAATTCATGCCGGTGCTCTGCCAACATTGCGGGAACGCCCCCTGTGAGCCGGTCTGCCCGGTCTACGCGTCCTACCACACCCCGGATGGATTGAACGCTCAGGTCTACAACCGCTGCATCGGCGTCCGGTATTGCGGCAACAACTGTCCCTACATCGCACGCCAGTTCAACTGGTTCGATCCGCATTGGGATCCGCCGCTTCAGGAACAGCTCAATCCCGATGTGACGGTCCGGCAGAACGGGATTATGGAGAAATGCACGTTCTGCGTACAGCGCATCCGCAAGGCGAAAGAGCAGGCAGAGTCGGAAGGACGACGGGTTCGGGATGGGGACGTCGTGCCGGCATGCGTCCAGAGTTGTCCGACTTCCGCGCTGGTCTTCGGCGACCGCAATGATCCGGACAGCCAGGTGTCCGCGATGGCGAGAAACGATCGCGGATTCCGGCTCCTCGAGTCGCTTGGAACGGATCCCGCGATCACGTACTTGAAACGATTGAGCTGATGTCCATGCGTGAGTCGGCCTGGAACGAGATGCCGGCGATCAACCGCGACCTGCTGGCGCCGCTTTCCGAAATCACCAGGCCTTACCTGGTGTTCGTGGCCGTGCTCACCGCCGTTGTGGCGGTCGGCGCCGGTGTCTGGGTGTATCAAATTGAAACGGGCATCGGGCAGACGAACATGCATCCTCCCGTCTTCTGGAGCGCCTACATCGCCTCCTTCGTCTATTGGATCGGAGTCAGCCATTCCGGGACATTCATTTCGGGAGTGCTCCGCTTGACCAAAGCGGAATGGCGGAGACCGGTCACCCGTATCGCCGAATTAATGACCATTATTTCGGTGATGATCGCGGGCCTGTGCGTGTTCTTTCATCTCGGCCGGGTCTGGAGGTGGTATTACCTGCTGCCCTATCCGAACCAGCGGGAGATTTGGCCCGATTTCCGGTCGCCGCTCATGTGGGATGCCACGGCGGTCTTTACGTATGCCACGGCCAGCGCCATTTATCTGTATCTTCCTCTCATTCCGGATTTTGCCCTGGCGCGTGATCATGTGCGTGGATGGCGGCAGCGGCTCTATGCGATTCTCTGTCTCGGCTGGAAGGGATCCCAACAGGAATGGGAAACGCTCAACACCGCAATCCGCATTATCACTCCGCTGATTGTCATGGTGATGGTCTCTGTCCATTCGATCGTCGGATGGGATTTCGGCATGTCGCTCGTGCCCGGCTGGCATACATCCATCATCGCTCCGTATTTTGTGGTGGGAGCCGTGCATTCGGGACTGGGAATGGTGGCGGTCGGGCTCTACGTCGTCAGGCGGACCTATCGCTTGGAGAGTTACATTCGTCCCGAACACTTTGACAAACTCGGCAAACTGCTGATCGTCACCACCCTCACCTTGGCGTATCTCTATTTCGCCGACCAACTCACCGTCTGGTACGGGAAAAGACCGGATGAAATGGCGATTCTGCACAGCCTTGTGACAGGGCCGTACGCTGTCCCTTTCTGGACCATGATTGTGCTCATCTACGTCTGCCCACTCGCCCTCCTGACGCTTCCGTCGTTTCGCACATGGCCGGCCGGCATGCTGCTCTTGGGTATCGGCATCAACATCGGCATGTACGTGGAACGCGTCCTCATCATTGTGCCGCCACTGACCCATCCGCGGCTCACGTATCAATGGAGCGAGTATTTTCCCGCCTGGACCGAACTCATCATTCTCACCGGCGCCTTCGCACTGGCCGTACTCATGTATGCACTCCTGGCGAAATTTGTTCCGCTGATCTCCATCTGGGAAGAAAAGGAAGGCCGCCTCCATGTCGCCTCGTGACGAACTGGAGCTACAGGGTCTGTTCATGCCCGATCTAGACGTCTCTGCACTGGTTGCCCGTATTCGGCAGGCCGGCGTCCCGGAGGAGCAGATTCACGTGCTGAGTCCGTTGCCCTTGTCCAATCGGGCTTCGGACCGCATCGGAGGAGTGCCGTTGTACGGGATCACGGTCGCGGCGGGCCTCGTCGGCATCGGCGTGGGGGTGTTCTTCGCCGCCGGAACGGCGGTCATGTATCCGTTGATGACCGGGGGCAAACCGATCGTCTCGGCGCCGATTGTCGGCATCATTTCCTATGAAACGATGATGCTGCTGGCGATCGTCATGACCTTCCTTGCGATGGTGGTGCGCGTCAAGTCGACCAATGCGAAGATCCACTCCCGCGATACGCGCATTGACGAAGGACGCATTGCAGTGGCGGTCCGTGTGCCGATAATAGGTCCCTCCGTCGACGCTGTCCGTAACATCATGGAACAGGCCGGCGTACTGGACATCCGATCGTCGCTGATTCCTTCGTGTCAGCCCTCGTCACGGGAGGCCGTCCGTCAGGCGGCGTCTCTTCTGATGCCGTTCATACTGGCCGGCGTTTTGGCCAACTGCTCTCAGGACATGCAGGACCAACCCTCGTACCAGCGTCAGGAGGCACCTCGTCTGCATTCGCCGCTCGGCAGCGTGCCGCAGAAAAGTCGCGGCGTGCGGCCTCTCTTGACGGAGGCGACTCGAACCGAGGCACGAGCCGGAGCCGGGATATTCAAGGTCAACTGCGTCCATTGCCATGGGACCCAAGGCGAGGGTGACGGCCCCATCGCGCCCTTCCTCAGAGAGCGGCCCGCGAATTTGACAAGCGACGAAGTCCGCACCATGTCAGTGGAAACGATTTATCGGATCGTGACCGAAGGCAAGGATATGATGCCCTCCTTCCAAGGCGAATTGTCGGCCGAAGAACGCATCGAGGTCGCACGCTTTGTGACGTCCTTACCTCGTCCGTCATTCGCTCAGCACCGGTCGGAGGGGGATAGGTGAGATGCCTTTCGATCTCAACCTACCTGCTATGCAGTTTCCACTCCTCGGCAACAGTCTTGCCGTTGCGATTCCCAGTCTGCTGCACATTGTGCTCGCCGGATTGTCGGTGGGCTTCTTGATCTTGGCCCCTATCTTCGAGTGGTACGGGCGGCGGACCGCTCATTTCACAGACCTCGCCTATGGACTGACCAAGTTCACGGTGCTCGTCTTCAGCATCAGTACCGTACTTGCCGTGATCATGGTGGAACTGTTGATCGGGCTCTTTCCCGTCACCACGATGTGGGTGTGGAATCAATTTCGGGGACCGATCGGCTTGGCCATCGCCGCCTTTCTGCTCCAGTTTGCGTTTCTCTATCCCTACTACCACTATTGGGAACGCATCAGAGCACGAAGTTCGGTCCTCCATATGGCGCTTGGAACCGCCGCCGCCCTGCTGATGCTCATCTGGGTGGCGGTCCTTGACGGGATGGGTTCGTACATGTTGACGCCGGTGAAGGGAGCAAGCCCCTGGGACAATCTCTGGAACCCGACTTGGCTGTCGCTCGGGCTGCATCGGCTGGTGGGGGAACTGGCTATGGCCGGATTTGTGATTGCCGCGTACGCGGCATGGCGGCTTGGCCGTCAGAACGCAGAGGACACACGCGAGTATTATCAATGTATGTTCATGATTGGATGGCTGAGCGGTCTCGCCGCTTTGCTCCTGCAACCCCTCACCGGAGTGATCTACGCGTCCTGGATCCAACGCGCCGCGCCTGATGCCTACGAGCAAATCGTTCGAGGCGAGTACCGATTGTTAGCGTATGTGCAGTTTGCCCTGATCGGCCTTTTGATGGTCGGAAGTCACTTACTGTCGAACGGCGCAATTCCTCCGAAGCGTCGATCAAGGGGGCTCGACGTCGCGATTCCGGTCACGGCATTGCTCATGGTGACTTCGGTCGGGTACACGACGCTTCGTCGAGCCTTTCTGTATCTCCTTGTAGTGCTCCTTCTGTGGTCCGTGCGATCGCTGTTCGTGCGGGAGGGCAGACGATGGCTGCTTGCAGCGTCGTTCAAACCCTCGATGCGTCCGATCGCACTCGCACTCGGTGTGCTGTCGCTGTTGGTGTATATGACGATGGGAACCATTCGCGAAACCGCCAGACGCCCCTACACGGTCCGGCATGTGATCTCTCTGCACGACCGGGTTGAACGCCCAACGGCTGACGGAGCCAAGCAGCGTGAAGCGTCCTACGCGACCATGGAAGGGCAGGAATAGAAACGACAATGCTCATCGAACCACTCGAGATTCCGTTGTTGTATGGACGGATCGCGATCGCGACGGCGGCGCTTTCGCACACGCTGTTCGCGACGTTCATCGTCGGCTCGGCCTTCATGGGGGCGGCGACGGAGACGATCGGGCGTCTTCGGCACAGCGAGCGCTTCGAACGGCTAGCCCGTCTGATCGCGTTCGCGTTGATCTTGAGCACCGCGGCCATCTCATTCCTCGGTGTCATTCTCGTGTTTTGTCTGAACATCTTCTGGCCGCATTTCTGGTCGACGTTATTTCGTGTGATGTTTTGGCCCCTTCTTCTCGAAGCCGGTTTCTTCCTTGGCGAAGCCGTGTTTGCCTACAGTTGGTATTACAGTTGGGATCGATTAGGCGGCGAAGGGCGCGGGAAAAGTCTGCACATTGCATTGGCGTGGGGGGCGGCGGTCTGCTCCTACATCGCGATGCTGATGATCGACATCGTGGCCTCCTATATGTTGACGCCGCGTCCGCCGCAGCCCATCTGGTTAGCGGTCTTCAACCCCACGATGGCCTATTTGCATGTGCACCGCATTTTCGGCAACTTCGTGTGGACGGGGCTCGCGGTTGCGGGTCTCTGCGCGGTCGCATGGCTCAAGGCGCGTACCTTTGACGAGGCCGGCTTTTACCGTTGGGCAACCTCCGTCTGCGTCCTCGTGGGGTTCGGCGCCCTGTTGATCATGCCCGGTATCGGCTATCAATACCTTCTGCAGGTCCGCTATACGGAGCCTCAGGCTTTTCACGCGCTGATGCTTGGAGGACGGTCCTGGCTCTTCGATCTCGTCGCGCTACTCTACAGCCTACTTGTGGTATTGGGGTCCTGGTACATCTTGAGGATCGTCCGCCGGACCGCTCCGGAGGAAAGCGCAAGCCGGCTCATCGTGCCCTGGTCGCTGGGAATCTTGTTCGGAGCCGGCGTCATCCTTGCCATGCCCTATCATCTCCAGCACATTCCGTTCGTCTCCAACGTCACCGATGCCCTCATCAACCCACTCGGAAAAATGCAGCCATACAAGTACTTCGCGCTTTCCGCTCTGGTAATTTTTGGATTCACGAACTGGGTGTTCCTCTCCCGGTCCTTCTCGCAGCGGTGGTCCGCCTGGCAGGACATCGCAAATGTGCCGCCGGACCGCCGGAGTCCAAGGCTCGTCCTTGTCATGTGTCTGTGCGCTGTCTTGACGATGTTTTCTATGGGGTGGGTACGAGAATCGGCTCGGGCTTACAATGGGTATCTGATCTACGGCGTCATGAAGCTTTCTGATGAGGAGCCGACCTATCGATCGGCCGATGGGTCCCTGTCTGAAACTCCCTCCGCCCGCTAGTGAAGCAGGGCCTGGCCGAGGCTTTCGGGCCTGCCGTATGTGGGTTTATCCCCTTTGACACGCATCTTCCCCTTGCGGGATGCATACCGACCAGCTATAAGTCTCGTGTTCCGTGTATCCCTCGCGAACATCCCGACACTCAGCGGGGGATTGCCATTTGATGAGAGGAAGAGGTGGGGCAATGCCACAATGGATGATTCCACGCATGATTTCAGCGCTTCTCTTCTGTGCCGTCCTCGCCGCTCCGTTCGTCGGTTGTGGCAAGAAGATGACCGGTTCAACGGGCGATACGGCAGCGTCGAGCAGTAAGGCGAAAAGCGCCGCTGCGCCGGTGGAAACCATCACGCCCGAGAGCATGAAGACTGTCCCGGATGAAAAAGGCGGAAGGACTACGATGGAAACGGCTCGTGGACCGGTGGACGTTCCTTCCGGGTCGAGCGGAGGGGGCGGCGCAGAATCTGCCACTCCTCATGGCGCTTCTCCAACCGCTCCGGCGGCGTTCTCAGCGCCTTCTGCGGACATGCTGGCTCTCGAAGACATCTTTTTCGATTTCGATCAGCATACGATCAGAAAAGACGCCCAGCCGACGTTGAGTGCCAATGCCGCCTGGATCAACAGCCGAACGGGGAAAGTCGTGCTCATCGAAGGACACTGTGATGAGCGGGGTACCCAAGCCTACAATCTGGTGCTTGGCGAAAAGCGGGCGCGCTCGGTCAAGCGCTACCTGGAGGATCTTGGAGTGCCCGCGGCGCGCATGAAAACGACCAGCTATGGGGAGTTGCGTCCGTTCTGTAAGCAGCGCGACGAGAATTGTTATGAGCAGAATCGGCGAGCGCATTTTGTCGTCCAGTAATGTCTTCGAGTCTCCGCGACATGTCGGGTTCATCCGTGGCTCTTCAGCAACAGGAGGAACGAATGCGTCGAGTAGGAATTGTAATTGTCTGTCTTGCAATGTTGGGAGGTTGTGCGTCGAAGGAGGTGGATATCAGGATACCGGTTACAAGCGCTTCGGAGGCTTCCATGGCTGGCGCAGGAGCCGGACCAAAGGTGGTGGTGAAGCCGTTCGACGACGCGAGGATGGATCGCACGCACATCGGGAGTCGTTCGCACCTTTGGGGTGATACGAGTTATTTTAACCTGCCGAAGGGCACAGCCGGGGAGGCGGTGGCGAAGGCGCTTGTCCAACAGCTGAACAAGCGCGGCTGGCAGGCCAGTCTGGACGGCTCCGCCGGGACGACGCCGGACGCCACAATCACGGGAACGATTCAGGATTTATGGATCGCAGTCGACAGTAAATTCGGCCGTACCGAAATTGAGGCGAAGAACACGATGATGGTGCGAGTGGCCAATCACGGCGATGACAGTGCGATCCAGGAACGTGTGCTCGGCAGCGTAGGTGATCAGGTCTTTTGGTTCGATCCGGACGACGCCCAGCAGCTTGTTAATGAAGTGCTGGAAAGGAATATCGAGAAGTTTCTTACAGATACCAAGGTTGAGGGGAAGACGGTCAAGCTGAAATAAGACGGACAGAACATAAGACGGATAGGGGCCGCCGCACGGACACCAAGAGTGTGCAGCGGTTCACCTCTCCGCGAGAAAGCCTGCCAGATCTTGCAGCACTCGTTCAGTTGCTCCTTGATGGTCTGTGACGACCGCCCGGGCCCGTTCTCCCATGTCCCTTGCCTCTTCCGGATTCGAGAGCAGCCGCCTGCAGGCGTCGTAAAGTTCGCCTTCGTTGGCGGCTTGAATCGCGCCGCCCGCTTGTAAGAGCCACGCGGCGACATCCGGAAAATCATGCATATCCGGGCCAAAAAGCACCGGCTTTCCGCAGGCCGCCGGCTCAATCGGATTTTGGCCGCCTTGCGGCACGAAACTTCCCCCGACCACTGCGACGTCGGCCAGAGCGTAAAGGCGTTTCAAATAGCCCATTCGATCGACAACAATGACCGGCCTTGGACGGTCGATCTGTGAGGCGAGCGCTGCTTCCGTGCCGTCCTGTTGAAAAAGTCGGAGAACTTCGCCGCCCCTTTCGGGCCGGCGCGGGACGAGAATCA
>Ga0310810_10007407_pt1 | contig 12514 bp, 11 predicted proteins | sample NCmetagenome_FD_207641 | JGI IMG/M metagenome (GOLD analysis project Ga0310810, IMG submission 207641) | Soil microbial communities from experimental microcosm in Duke University, North Carolina, United States - NC | ecosystem: Engineered > Artificial ecosystem > Soil microcosm > Unclassified ... | reverse complement strand
TGCTCGACGCGATCGCGCAGATCCCACGCGCCGTGGCATTCACGTGTGAGTTCGTCAGCGCGACGTTGAGCGTGTCCCGTCCCAGCGCCGATGAGCGGAAGGTCATCGAGCGGCTCGCGCGTGCGGCCGTGTCTGATCCACGAATTCAACTCGTGCGTGGCGCTGCCGACGAGGAGCTGACCTCACGGATTGCGAGCTGGGACGCGGCAATCGTTCCATCGCTCTGGTTCGAATCGGGCCCGCAAGTGATTTACGAGGCCTTCGCCGCCGGCGTGCCGGTGATCGGCAGCCGGCGCGGCGGCATCGCAGAGCTCGTGTCTGACGGAACGACGGGCTTTCTGTTCGAGCCGGGCGACGCGTCCGAGCTGGCGGGCCTGCTGGCGCGTAATGCCGCGGATCCTGCGCCCTTGCGGGCGCTTCGCTCACGCATCCCGCCAGTTCGAACAACGGCCGACGTCGCGACCGACATGCTGCGCGTATACCGGAGTGTCGTGCCGGAGCATGTCGTCCTCCACTGACCGCCCGGACGCCTTCGACGTGGCCGTCGTCACGCCGACGTACATTTCCTCGAATCCGCGCGTCGTGAAAGAGGCCGACGCGCTCGCGGCCGCCGGTTTCCGCGTCGCCGTCGTGTTCTCGCAAGGGCCTATGGATTGGGCGCGCGCCGACGACCGCAGGGTCGCCGCCGGCCGTCAGTGGTCGGCGCATCCCGTGTGCTGGTCGCCGGCGGGGGACGCCGCCGAGCGCTCTCGGTTCGCGTGGTCGACCGCGCGGTACCATCTGGCGCGGCGCATTCCACTCGCCACGCGCGGACCGCTCGCGCTCGTCTCGCGCGCCGAATGCCGGACCTACCCGGAACTGGCGACTGCCGCCGCCGCGACGCCGGCGCGGCTGTACATCGGTCATTACCCTGAAGGGCTGTTGGCCGCCGCTCGGGCCGCACGGCGCCACAACGGTCGGTACGCGTTCGACGCGGAAGATCTCCATACGCAGGAAGACTCGCCGACCCGCAGCGGACTGGAGCGCAGCGCGCGCGTGTCCCGGATCGAGGGGCGCCATCTGGCCCGGTGCGTGTATGTGTCGGCGGTCTCGCAAGGCGTCGCGAACGCGCTGGCGGATCGATACCGGAAGGTGGACCCGATTGTCGTACACAACACGTTCCCGTGGAGCGATCGCGCAACGATCGACGGCCAGATCAAGGATCGGCGTGGTGCCGCCGTCTCGCTGTACTGGTACTCCCAGGTCATTGGGTTCGATCGCGGACTCGAGGATGTCATCCGCGCGCTCGGTCGTATCGCGCGTCCGTTCCAGCTGCACATCCGCGGTTTCCATTCGAGCGACGTAGCCGAGCGCCTCGTGACGCTCGCCGCGAGTGCGGGGATCGCCGATCGCGTGTTCCTGCACCCGCGCGTGCCGCCGGATGAATTGTTGTCACGCACCGCCGAGCACGACATCGGCCTTGCGCTCGAGCAGCCGGTCTCGCGAAGCCGCGAGCTGTCTGCCACGAACAAACTGTTCTTTTACCTGCTGGCAGGTCTGGCGGTCGTCGCAACCGATCTGCCGGGCCAGCGCGCGATCCTTGGCCAGTCCGACGCCGGCGACTTGTACCGGCCTGGCGATGACGCTGCGCTTGCCCAGATTCTGACGCGGCTGCTGGACGACCGCGCACTGCTCGCCGCCCGCAAAGAGGCGGCACTGGCTGCGGCTCGCGGTCGATGGAATTGGGAAACCGAGCAGCGCGTACTCGTCGGCGCGGTCGACCGCGCACTCCATCGCAGAGCCGCGTGACTCCGTTCGTTGAACGTCTTCGGATCTGGCGCCATGAGTCGCCGCTGGCGGAATGGCGGGGGGTGTGGACGCTCCTCCGGCCCGTGTGGCGTACCGGCTTGTGGCTCGCGTCGGGCGGCCGCGGCTTCACGCACGTCGTCAACGGAACGGATCGCTTTCGCCTAGACGCGAGACAAGCGCCGCATGCGGCACCGATTGAGTGGGAGCCCGAGCAGTACGGGGCAGTCATGGCCGAAATCCATGCTGGTGCCCACGTGCTCGACGTCGGCGCGTTCAACGGCCTGTACTCGATCGGGGCTGCGCTGCGAGTGGGCGAAGCAGGCCACGTCGTCGCGGTCGAGGCAAGCCCGGCCACCGCTCGCCGGCTCCGAGCGAATGTCCGAGCGAATTCCCTGCAGCGTGTAATTCGTGTCGTAGAGGCCGTGTGCGCCGATCAGGCAGGGGAGCGCGTCACGTTTCACGCCAGCGACGACGGCGGCATGACCGATTCGGCGGTGGCCGGCGGGCAAGGGTCGACGGTTCTCGAGCTGCCCACGACGACCATCGACCGCATCGTGGCAGACCTTGGGCTGACGCCGGCCGTGATCAAGATCGACGTGGAGGGCTACGAGGATCTCGTCATTCGAGGCGCGGCCGACACGCTGCGGGAATTTCGCCCCGTGGTGTTCGTCGAACTCCACCCGACGCAGCTTGCCAGCCGCGGCGTGACCGTGTCGCACATCGTCGATCGGCTCGCGTCGCTTGGCCTTGCGTGTGCGGACGCACGCCTCGGCCCGAATCCACCGACGGGGACCCTGTTCGCATTCAGGCCCGCGCTTCGATGAGGGAGATGGAGCGATCCGCCGCGCCTGCGTCGCGCCCGCGCCGCGTCCTGATCGTCGCGCCGCATTTTCCGCCGAGCGGGCTGCCGCCGTCGCACCGCGCGCGGCAGTTTGCGACGCATCTTCCGCGGTACGGCTGGCAACCGACCGTGCTGACGGTGGAACCCGATTTCTATCAGGAGGCGCACGAACCCGAGCTGTGCTCGCTGGTTCCATCGACCGTGGAGGTCATCCGAACCCGTGCGATCCGGCCCCGCGGCGCAGGCGGCTGGGGGATTGGCGATCTGGGCGCACGCGTGCTGTGGCACAACGGGCGCACGATCGGCCGGATCTGCCGCGAGCGCCAGATCGATCTCGTGTACCTGCCGTGCCCCCCGAATCACCAGTTGCTCTTGGGACGGCTGGTGCACCTTCGCCTTGGTATCCCGTACGTGTTCGATTACATCGATCCGTGGCTGAGCGACTGGCTCGAAGCGCATGCGCGGCCGTTCACGAAGTTGTGGGTGGTCCATCAGCTGGCAAAGCGTCTCGAGCCGATTGCCATCAAGCATGCCGCCGCGATTACGTCCGTCTCGCAGGGAACGACCGAGGGTGTCCTGCGGCGGTATCGACACCTGACCGCCGAACGCGCCGTGAGCGTGCCGTACGGCGCCGAACCGGAGGTGTACGAACGTGTGCGCCGTCAGCGGCCGCCCGTCACGGCTTCGTCAGGTGAGCGTCGGCTCTTGTATCTCGGCGCGATGTGGGAGGCGGCGCACGAGACGCTGCGCGCGCTCTTCGCGGCGCTGCGCCGCGTGAAGGATCGGGCGCCCGCGTTGTACCGGACCTGTCGTATTGATTTCGTCGGCACGTCGTACGCGCCTGATGGGTCCGGTGCGTGTCACGCCCGTCAGTTCGCCACAGAAGCGGGCGTTGCAGACGTGGTGACGGAAACGCCGAAGCGGCTGCCGTTTCTCGACGCCATTGCGGCACTGTCCACCGCCGATACGCTGCTGATGCTCGGCTCGGCGGAGACCCACTACACGCCGTCGCGCCTTCTTCCGTACGTCTTCGCGCAGCGGCCGATTTTCGCGGTGATGAATGCGGCGAGCGATGCGACGGCTCTGCTCCAGCGCCATCCAGGCGTCCGGCTGGTTACCTACGACGGCAATCGCCGCGCCGGCGATCGCGTCGACGAACTCTGCGACGCGCTCGTCCGATGGCTCGAGCAGCCGCGGCTGCCCGATCTGCCGCAGCCCGACGCACACTGGGATGCCTTCACCGCGCGGGCGCTGACCGGCCACGTTGCCGCGCTATTCGACGCCGTCGTCACCGATTCCAGACAGCCCGCGGATGTCGCGAGGCCCGCCGAGTACGAGCATGCCTAGCGCCGCGCTGCGGAATCGCGTTCGACTGGCGCTGATGCCCGGCTTCGATCTCTGCACCCGGCGGCGCGTCGTTCTCGCGCGATATTGGCGATCGGGACCGCGCCAGGTCCTCGACGCCGGCGTCGGAAACGGCTGGTTCGCGTATCTCGCCTATCAGTCCGGCGCGGCCGTGCTCGCCGTGGGCAACGACGAAGGGCAGGTCGCGAAGGCGCGCGCGTTCTACAACGGGTGGATGCGGATCCCGGAATCGCGCCTGCGTTTCCAACTGCTCGACCTGCGTGCGCTCGACACGCTCGAGGGACGCTTCGACGAGATTCTCTGTTACGAAACGCTCGAACACATCCTGGACGATCGGCGCGTCTGCACGGAATTCGGTCGCCTGCTCGCCGCCGGCGGCGATCTGCACATCTGCGTGCCGAACGCCGCGCATCCGCGATGGGCGCAGGAGCCATTGGACCAGCGCGGCGAGTGGGGCGGTCACGTCCGCGCCGGCTACACACATACAACGCTCGACACGCTCCTGAATCCGCTCGGCTTCGAGCGCACGGCCGCCGCCGGCGTCGGCGGGAACGCGCTCGCGTCTGCGGATCAGTGGCTGCAGCGCGTGCGCGGAAGCGTCGGAGATCTCGGTGCGGCACCCATCGCTTTGCCTTTGCTGTCGCTCGTGCCGCTCGACCCGGAACAGCCGAAAGTGCCGTATTCCGTGTACGGCCGCTTCAGGAAGACGACGCGCGAACGCGCGCTGCCGGTGCAATGAAGATCACCGTCAGTTCTCCGGATTTACGGCCGAGCCTCATCGGTCCGTTGCAGGGCCTCGCCGCCGCGGGCGCGCTCGATCGCGTGCTGACGACGCTCGCGTTCGCGCGCGACGGAAGGGCGCTCGCACTCGCCGGCCGGTGGTCACCCCGCTCCGCGGCGCTGCTTCGCCGGCGCATCATCCCCGAAGGTCTCGAGTCCCTGGTCGACTGCATCCCGCTTGGTGAGGTGCTGATGCAGGCGAGCGGCAGGCTGAAGCTTGGCGATCGTGCCCAGCACCGCGTCTGGATGTGGGCGGAACCGTACTTCGATCGCAAGGTCGCTGAACGCATCGCGGGAAAGCCGTGCATCCTGTACGGCCACGAGCACGCCAGTCTCGCATCGTTCGAATCGGTACGCCGCGCCGGAGGGCGATGCGTGCTGCGTCAGGTCAACGCGCATTTCCAGTTTCTGGACGCCATCCTCGACGACGAACACCGCCGGTTCGGCGCTCCCGATGCCCCCGGCTGGCGCGCCGTCTTCGACAGTCGCGCGCAGGTGAATGCCAGGAAGGCCGCCGAATACGATCTCGCCGACCTCATCGTCGCGAACTCACAGTTCGTACGGCGCACGTTCATCGATGCGGGGATTCCAGGCGACCGCGTCGTGGTCGCGCCGACGGGGTGTCCCGCGCCGCAGCCCGAATCGCCCGGACCTACGACGCGGCGCCGCCTCGTGCTCTGCGCCGGACACGTGAGCCTGCGGAAAGGAACGCTCTACCTGATCGAGGCGTGGCGCCGCCTGCGCCTGACGCCATCGGACGCGGAGCTTGTGCTCGCCGGCCGCGTGATGCTGCCGGCACGGCTGCTGGCGAATTTGCCGCCCGGGGTGACGGTCGCCGGCCCAATCAGCGCGCCGGATCTCGATCGCCTCTATCGCGAGGCCGCTTTGTTCGTGCTGCCGACACTCTGCGAAGGGTTGGCGCACGTCATCCCCGAGGCGCTGGCTCACGGTCTGCCAATCCTCACGACACCAAACTCCGGAGCAGACGACTTCATTGCGCAGGGCGAGAACGGCTGGATTGTCCCGGTCCGCGATCCCGATGCGCTCGCCGGTCGCATCATGTGGGCCCTCGACCATCCCGAAAATCTTTCGGAGATGCGCGAGGCCGCGCGTCGAACGGCCGCCGCACGAACCCGTGCGAACGCCGTCGCATCGCACGTGGCGCTGGTCCTGGGGTTCGCCGGTCAATCGGCGGCGCTGCACGCCTGACCGCATGGTGCATCACTGAATGGCGAGGCTCGGGTTCGCCGTCGACATGCTGTGCGCACGCTGGAGCCCCCAGCGGAGCCTCTGCCCGTACTGCGAGTCGCGGCTCCATCGGCGGCTGCAGCGGAAGCGATTTCTGATCGAGGCGCGCAAGTGCGAATTCTGCGGCCTCATCTTTCGCTGGCCCTGCGACGATCCGAAACGGACCCGCGAATACTACGAGGGCGCGTACGACGGTCAGCAGGCGACCACGCTGCCGTCAGCCGAGGAGCTTCGTGCGCTCGTCGAGCGGCAGTTCCGGAACAGCGCGTTCGATCGGTCCCACCGCGTCACCTTTGCCCGCACGGTGGTTCCCGGCGGTCGCGTGCTCGATTTCGGCTGCTCGTGGGGCTATTCGCTCGTGCAGTGGAAAGCCGCGGGCTACGACGCAGTCGGGTTCGAGTGGGCCAGAGATCGCGCGCGGTTCGGTCGGGATCGACTCGGTCTCGCGATCCATGACGAATTCGGTGTGCTCGAGCACGAGACGCCCGGCACCTTCGATCTTGTCTACGCCGACCACGTTATGGAGCATCTCACCCTGCTCCGCCAGCCGCTGGACCTCTTCGCGCGACTGCTCAGGCCCGGTGGCGCGCTGCTGTTCTATGTCCCGAACGGCGGCGGCATGCCGGCCCGTCGGCACGGTACGGGCTGGCGCGCGTTGATCGGCGAGAGCCACACCGTGGCGCTGACGGCTGAATGGTGCAACCGCAATCTCCCGGCGCACGGGTTTTCGGCGCACTGTTTCTCCGGAGACCGCATCTCGACCGGCAGCAGCTTGATCGACGACGAGGAACTCGCGTGTCTGGCGAGGCGGTGCTGACCTAATGTGTGGATTCGTAGGCGCACTGCACGGCGACGCGGGCCGCGGGCGGGCCGATCTGCAGGGTGCCGCGCGATGGATCGCGCGCCGGGGTCCTGACTCGCTCAAGCACTGGACGTCGCCGGATGGAACCGTCGACATCCTGCATGCGCGGCTTGCCATCGTCGACGAAGGCGGCGTGGCCCATCAGCCGATGACCGATCCGGAGACTGGCACCACTGTCGCCTTCAACGGGGAGGTCTACAACTATCCGGAGCTGCGATCGGAGCTCGCGACGTACCCGTACCGCACGGAATCGGACACCGAAGTGATTCTCGCTGCGTACCGGGAATGGGGCATTGATGCCGCGCTGCGCTTCCACGGCATGTTCTCGCTGGTCGTCGTCGACGGAACCACGGGCGCGTTGTATCTCGTGCGCGATTCGGTTGGGAAGAAGCCGCTCTTCGTCGCAGAATGGGGCGGCGGCGTGCTCTTCGGCTCGTCGGTGCTTGCGCTCGCGGCCGCCATGGGAGAAATGCCGACGATCGATCCTGCCGCGGCGGACGAGTACTGGCAGGACGGCCACGTCAGCCCGGCGCGGTCGCTCGTCAGCGGGTGCCGGCCGGTACTGCCGGGCGAGATCGTCGAATACGCGCGGCGCGGAGTCCGGCGATCGCGGACGTTCACCGCCGGGACGTCTGACATCTCGTACGCCGGATCGAATCACGACCGGCTGGCGGCGCTCCTTGGCCGCGCGGTGCGGCAGCGATTGCGCGACAATCCGAATCCGGTCACGTTGTTGTCCGGTGGCATCGATTCCACGGCCGTCACCGCGACGCTGCAGCAATTCACGGCGCCCCAGACGATCACGCTCGGCGCGCTCGTTCCGTGGACGCAGGACGAGCGCTACGCTCGGTACGCGGCGCGCCGCCTGCATCTGCCGCTGACCATCGTCTCACCCTCGATTGGACGGATCGAGGACGAGATCGATTTCGCCTTCAGCCTGCAGGACGAGCCGCTGGGGATGATGTCCTTTCTCCCGCTCGCGCTCCTGCTCCGGGCCGTCAAGCCGCACGGGCGGATCCTGTTCACCGGGGACGGCGGCGACGAGGTGTTCCTCGGCTACGGCCGGCCGGCCGACTGGATCGCGTCGCCGGCAACGGAGCCGGTCGAAAACGTGCGCTCCGGTCCGGACATTCCCGGTTGGATGAGCGCCTGGGGGCGTCGCACCGTGACGCATGCGCTCGTCGGTCATATGTTCACGAAGCTCGATCGCGCATCGGCGGAACAAGGCATAGAGGTGCGTTGCCCCCTCCTCGACTGGGACGTGATGACGTTCGCGCGGTCGCTGCGGCCGCCGTCGCTCTTTGGGTCGAACCGTCCGAAGCATCTGTTGAAGGATCAACTCCGCGACTGGCCCGCGTGGTTTCTGGATCGCAAGAAGCTCGGGTTCGCCTACAACCTGCGGTGGGCGTGGGCGCTCCGCGGGTTTGCGGGACTGAGGGATCGCATCGAGGCCGACAGCCAGGCGCTGTTCGGCCACGTGCTGCCGGCGACGCTGCGCCGGCCGGCGTCGCAGTGGACCACGCGGGACATCTGGCGCGACTTTCCGCAGGTCTGGAAGCTTCTCGCGTGGAGCGCCTTCCAGCGGCGCGCCCGAGAGATCGGCCGCACCGCGGGGCAGGAAGCGACGGCATGACGAATCAGTTTCTGAAAGATCTCGCCTACATGACCGTCGGCCGGCTCAGCGTCCTCAACCTGCTGCGGTACCGGCTCACCGGCCAGGTGCCGGGTCACAAGAACGGCGGGCCGCTGCTGCTCCATCTCGGCTCGGGGACGCATCCGATCAAGGGCTTCGTCAACGTCGACGGCAACCCTCGACGACGGCCCGACCTCTGGCTCGACCTGACGCTCGGTCTTCCGTTTCGCGACGACTCGGTGACGGGCGGCTATTGCTGCCACACGCTCGAGCATTTCTTCGAGCCCGACGTCCGGCAGGTCCTCGGCGAGATGTTTCGTGTCTTGCGTCCGGGCGGCGGCATTCGGCTCGTCACGCCCGATATGGGCAAGGCGATCGCGGCCTATCAAGAACACAATTCCGGATGGTTCAGCGAATTCCCCGATGCACGGCGCTCGATCGGCGGCCGGTTCACCAACTACATGTTGTGCCGCGATCAGCATCGGCTGATGTTCGATTTCTCGTTCATGCGGGAAATCCTCGAAGACATCGGGTTCGCCGACATCGTGCAATGCACGCCGCATCGCTCCACATTGTTCGACGACGGCTACCTCGGAACGTTTGAATACGAGCAGCCGGACGATAACCATTCGCTCTTCGTCGAGGCGTTCAAGCCGGGCGCGGAGCGTCAGACGGGCCTCCGCCTCTCGTCATGAACGCGACCCCGGCGCGGCTCAATCTTGGCTGTGGCACGACGTCGGCTCCCGGATGGGTGAACGTCGACGGATCCTGGTCGGCGTGGCTCAGCCGGCATCGGGCGATTCGATCGGTGCTCGTCCGTTGCGGGGTGGTTCCCGCGCGCGCCGGCGACGGCGACTGGCCCGACGATGTCGTCGTGCGCGACCTGCGGAAGTCGTTGCCGTTTTCTTCCGAAAGCTTCGATGCGATCTACGCGTCGCATGTGGTCGAGCATCTCTATCGGACCGAGGCGGCCGGGCTGCTGGCCGAATGCCGACGCATCCTCAAGCCCGGCGGCCTCCTGCGCGTCGTCGTTCCAGACTTGAAGGCGATCGTGGACGAGTACGTCGCGGCCGGTGGCAACGGCCACGGGCCGACCACGCCGACCGATCCCTGCGCGCGATTGAACAGCCGGCTCATGCTCCGCCAGGGCAGTCCGCCGAGCGGGCCGCTCCATCTACGGCTATATTCGTTTTTCTCGGACTTCCATTCGCACAAATGGATGTACGACGCGACGCACCTCGCCGGGCTGTTTCGTGACGCCGGTTTTGCCGATGCGGCGCCACGCGGATATCTTGACAGCGGCATTCCCGGGATTGCAGAAGTGGAGCGCGCCTCGCGGGTGCTCGACGGCGAAGGCATCGTGATCGAGGGCACGAGGGCCTGATGCGCGCTCCGACGGTCGCGGCGATCACGCTGCACCCGACCGGCGGCGGGATCGCCGTCGTGTCCGACCTGCTCTGGCGGGTCGTCCGGAGTCGCTGCGACTCGCGCGCCCAGCTTTTGACGATGTTCGATCACGAGAGCCGGCCGGCGACATTCGCGGAGAAGGCGCGTTTCACCGCGTCGCTGACGGGAGCGCAGGCGTTCGGTCGGGCCGACTGGATTCTCTTTACGCACCTGGCGCTGGCGAAAATCCAGAAGGCGGTCCCCGAGCGCGTGCGCCGGCCGTACGCGGTCTTTCTCCACGGTATCGAAGCCTGGAACGGATTGACGGGGGTCGAAAAGGAGGCGCTTGCGCGCGCCGATATGCGCATCGCCAATTCGACCTACACGGCTGCGCGAATTGCCGAAGCGCATCCGGACATCGGACCGATCGAAGCGTGTCCGCTGGCGCTCCAGCCGTCGGCCGAGGCACCATGTCGCATGGCGCGGCCGGCCGCGTACGGCCCGCATATGGTGCTCGCCGTCGGGCGTCTCAGCCGCTCCGAGCGCTACAAGGGTCACGACCAGCTCATCAGCGCGTGGCCCGCGGTCGTCGCGCGCGTTCCGGACGCGCGGCTCGTCATCGCCGGTGCCGGCGATGATGCCGATCGATTGAAGGACACCGCGAAAGCCAGTTCCGCCGCGAACCACATTGAATTCCATGGGTACGTGCCGACCGACGCGCTCGATGCGCTCTATCGATCGGCGGCCGTCTTCGCGCTGCCGAGCCGGAGCGAGGGATTCGGCCTCGTCTATCTCGAGGCGATGAGCCATCGATTGCCGTGCATCGGGTCGATTCATGACGCCGCTCGCGACGTCATCGCGGATGGACGGACGGGCCATCTGGTCGATCAGGACGATATTCCCGGAATCGCGGACACGATCACGTCGCTCCTGTGCGATCCCGATCGCCGTCGCCGAATGGGAGAAGCGGGCTACGCGCGTCTCATGTCCGAGTTCACCTTCGATCGGTTCACCGATCGCGTCTGCGCGCTTCTTCAAGGGAGATTCGCGGCAGCCGCCAGCGCCGTGTAACAGCCGTGCGCGTACTCCACGTCATCCCAGCCGTCGCCGCCCGCTACGGCGGGCCGAGCGCGGCCGTCGTCGCGATGTCGCGGGCGCAGGCAGCCTGCGGCGTCGAGCCCATGATCGCGACGACGGACGCCGACGGAAACGGGAGGCTGCATGTCTCGACGGACGCGGTGACATCGTGGGAGGGAGTGCCCGCGATCTTCTTCAGAAACGACTTCAGCGAATCCTTCAAGTATTCGTCGTCGCTCGCGGCGTGGCTCTCCAGTCACGTCGCCGACTTCGATCTGGTGCACATTCATGGCGTCTTCTCGCACGCGTGCATTGCCGCTGCGTCGGCGTGCAGGCGCGCAGGCGTGCCTTACATCGTGCGACCGCTCGGGCAGCTGGCGCCGTGGTCGCTCGGTCAAAAACCGTTGAGGAAACGTCTGCTGCTCGCGCTAGGCGCGGACACCATGCTCCGCCGAGCCGCCGGCATTCACTTCACATCACCCGAGGAGCAGCGAGGCGCAGCAACAACGCTTGGTCTGGCCGAGGGGTTCGTTGTTCCGCTCGGCATAGACCCTGAGCTTGTCGCGGCGCCCGCGATTGGGCCAGCAGAGCGCAATCGGAATCCGTACGTCCTGGCGCTTTCACGGATTCATCCCAAGAAGAACCTCGAATCGCTCATCCGGGCGTTTGTGCATGCGTCGGATGACACGTCTGTAACGTGGACGCTGGTGATTGCGGGTACCGGGGACGCCTCGTACGTCGACGATCTGCGCCAGCTCGTCGCGGGTCTCGGGGCCGAGGATCGCGTGCGCTTTCCGGGTTGGGTGGACGGTCAGGCGAAACGTGAGCTCGTCGCCGGCGCATCGCTCTTCGTTTTGTGTTCGAAGCACGAGAACTTCGGCATTGCCGTCCTCGAAGCGCTCGCTGCCGGGGTGCCGGCGATCGTGTCACCGCAGGTGGACCTGTCGTGCGACGTCGAGCGCGCGGCCGCCGGCTGGGTCGTGGATGCCGGAGACGTCGCGCTGGCCGAGACGCTGAGCCGCGCGCTGTCGGACGCCGCCGACCGCGCGTCACGCGGCTCCGCGGCCCGCGACTTGGCGCGCGGATTCGCATGGCCGATGATCGCATCCCGTCTTCTCCAGCAATACGAGAACATCGCCGTGGCGCAATCACAGCGCGTGCCCGAGCTGACCGTTGCCTCACGTTAAACATCTCGTGCGTCGCGCGATCGACGGCGGAGTCGCCAGTGCGGCGCGATGGCTGCCGGGAACGGCATTACCCTCGTATTTCCACGGCTACTGGTGCCGGTTCGATCGTCGGAGTTGGAATTCGATCTATTTCAACTACGAGCCGTACATGGCAGCGGCAATCACCCGACATTTGCCTCGCGGCGGCAGCTTCTACGATGTCGGCGCGCATTTCGGCTTTTGGAGCGTCTACGCCGCACGGGTGACAGGGACGCGCGGGAACGTATTGTCATTTGAACCGTCCGACGCATTCGATGTCCTGGAGAGCAACACGCGGCCGTTCACACAAGTCCAACGACAGCGATGCG
>Ga0310810_10007405_pt1 | contig 12515 bp, 8 predicted proteins | sample NCmetagenome_FD_207641 | JGI IMG/M metagenome (GOLD analysis project Ga0310810, IMG submission 207641) | Soil microbial communities from experimental microcosm in Duke University, North Carolina, United States - NC | ecosystem: Engineered > Artificial ecosystem > Soil microcosm > Unclassified ... | reverse complement strand
TCTTCACGCTGTCGGAAACCGCCCGTCTCGTTTCGACTGAGAAGAATTACTCCATTCGCGTCGCCGCGCACAGCGGCGACGAAATCGGCGCGCTGATCAGCGGCTTCAACGAGATGCTGGACCAGATTCAGCAGCGCGACGAAATGCTGCGCCAGCACCACGACCGACTCGAAGAGGAAGTGGACGCGCGCACCCGCCAGCTGACCACCGTCAACAGTGAGCTGGTCAGCGCGAAGAACCGCGCCGAGGAAGCCAGCCGCGCCAAGAGCGAGTTTCTCGCCAACATGAGCCACGAGATCCGCACGCCAATGAACGGCATCATCGGCATGACCGACCTGACGCTCGACACCTCGCTGACCCCGGAACAGCGCGAGCAGCTCGGTCTGGTGCGCGCCTCCGCGGAGTCGCTGCTGGTGATCGTCAACGACATTCTGGATTTCTCGAAAATCGAAGCGGGCCGGCTCGATCTGGATCCGGTCGAATTTCCGCTTCGCGACACCCTCGATGATGCGGTGGCAGGACTGGCCGTCCGGGCCCACGAAAAGAACCTCGAGCTGCTCTGCGAAGTCTCGCCGGACGTGCCCGATACGCTGGTCGCCGACGTCGGGCGGTTCCGCCAGATCCTGGTCAATCTCGTCGGCAACGCCGTGAAATTCACCGATGACGGCGAAGTGGTGGTGCGCGTCAGCAGCCAGCCGGAGGCAGGCGGCGAAGCCATCATCCACGTGAGCGTCTCCGACACCGGCGTCGGTATTCCCGCCGACAAGCAGGGGATGATTTTCGATGCCTTCAGCCAGGCCGACGGTTCGACCACCCGCCGCTTTGGCGGCACCGGCCTCGGGCTGACCATTTCGGCGCGCCTGGTCGCGATGATGGGCGGCCGGATCTGGGTCGAGAGCAATCCGGGACGGGGCAGCGTGTTCCACTTCACGCTGCGTGTGGCCGTCCGGCCTGAGAGCGCCTCGACCTCGGTCGCCCCCGAACTGGTGGGACGGTCGGTCCTGGTTGCCGACGACAACGCCACCAACCGCCGGATCTTCCAGAAGATCCTCGAAAAGTGGCAGATGGTGCCGATGCTCGTGGAGAGTGGACCGGCGGCGGTCGAAGCGGTGTTCGAAGCCGAGCGCCGCGGCCACCCCTTCGACATCGTCCTGCTCGACGTCAACATGCCGGGCATGGACGGATTCGCCACCGCCGAGCAACTCCGCGATCAAGCCGAAGGTCCTTTGCCGACCGTGATGATGGTGACGTCATCGGATCAGTTCGGCGACGCCCACCGCTGCAAGAACATCGGCGTCGCCGCCTACCTGGTCAAGCCAGTGCGTCAGGCGGCATTGCGCGAAGCCGTGCTCTCCGCCCTCAACGGCCTGAAGCGTCCGCCGCGCACGGAAGCGCCTGCGCCGAAAACGCCGACCGGGCCCGTGTTCCGAATCCTCCTCGCCGAAGACAACGTCGTCAATCAGCGTGTTGCCATGGGGCTGCTCACGAAGGCGGGCCACGACGTCACGCTCGCCGAAAACGGCAGGCTGGCGCTCGACGCGCTCGACAAGGCGGCGTTCGACCTGGTGCTGATGGATATGCAGATGCCGGAAATGAGCGGCGGCGAAGCCATCGCGGCGATTCGAGAACGCGAGCGCAAGAGCGGCGGCCATGTTCCGATCATCGCGCTGACCGCGCATGCGCTGAAGGGCGACCGTGAGCGCTGCCTCGAAACCGGGGCCGACGACTACCTGGCGAAGCCGGTGGTACCGGCCGCCCTCTACGAACGTATCGCGGCCGTGGTGCCCGCGAAGGCTCCCCAGCCCAAGGCCAACGGCCTGTTCGACGCGTCGCGCGCCGCGGCGCTCCTGGCTCGAGTCGGCGGCGATCCGATTCTTTTCCGCGACGTCATCGAGCTGTTCGTCGACGATTGTCCGAATCAGCTCGACGCCATCCGTCAGGCCATTCACGATCAGCAGCCGGATCGCATTTACCGCGCCGCGCACAAGTTGAAGGGATCGGCCGGCAATTTCGAAGCGCACGAAATCATGGCGCTGCTGCAGCGTCTCGAAGCGCGCGCCCGGGACGGCGATCTCGCGACGTGCGTGTCGGTGTTCGTGGAAATCGAGGCGGAAGCCGAGCGCCTGATGGCGGCCCTGGCCCTTGCCATTGCCGATGGTGCAGCATGCGCGTCCTGATTGCCGACGACGACGCGATCAGCCTCAAAGGGCTGTACGGCCTGATGCGGTCGTGGGGCTACGACCCCGTGCTGGCCCGCGACGGCACTGCCGCATTGAGCGCGCTGGCCGCTCCCGACGCACCGCGCCTGGCCCTCATCGACTGGGAGATGCCTGGCTTACATGGCCCAGACGTCTGCCGCCGGGTCCGTGAGTGGCATTCAGACGATTCGCCGTATCTCATCATGCTGACGTCGCGGAATTCGCGCACCGACGTGATCGCGGGCCTGGACGCCGGCGCGAACGACTACCTGACCAAACCCTTCGACCCCGGTGAGCTTCGGGCCCGCCTCCACGCCGGCGCGCGGATCGTCGAGCTGCAGTCCGGCCTCGCCGAAAAAGTCGCCCAGCTCGAAACGGCGCTCAGCAAGGTCCGCAAACTGACCGGACTGCTGCCGATTTGCGCCTACTGCAAGGCGATTCGCGACGACTCGGACTACTGGCATCGAGTCGAGGAGTACGTGTCAGAGCACGCCGACGTGCAATTCAGCCACGGGATCTGTCCGAAGTGTCTGGAGGGCGCGATGAAGGCGGCGCGTCTCGTCGGAGAGGACCGCGACCCCGCCTAGGGCCACGCCACCGGACGCTACAGTTTCGAACGCCGGGCCACGGTGCCGATGCCGTAGCGCTCGAGACGGCGGTACAGCGCGCGTCGATCCAAGCCGAGAATCTTCGCCGCCATCAGTTTGTTGCCGTTCGTCTGCTTCAGCACGTCGACAATGTGATTGCGTTCGAGCGTTGACAGCGACCCGTCGTCGGCATCGCCGCTGCCGGCGTGCCCGGCAGCGGGCGCCGCGCGCTCGATGAGATTGAGCTCCTGTTCGCTGATGAACTCCGTGTCGGCGAGGATGCAGGCGCGCTCGATGACGTTCCGCAGTTCCCGGACGTTACCGAGCCAGGACGCAGTGGCCAGCGCCCGCTCGGCGCCGGGGGTCGTGCCGACGACCTTGCGCGAGAGCCGCGCGGTGGTTTGCCGGATGAACGCCGCGGTCAGGTACGGAATGTCTTCGCGGCGCTCGCGCAGCGCCGGAACCCGCAATTCGACAATGTTCAATCGATAGAGCAAGTCGCTGCGAAAGCGGCCGGCCGCCGCTTCGGCATGAAGATCACGGTTGGTGGCCGCCAGCACGTGCACGTCGACGCGCTTGGTCTGAAGTGAACCGACACGCTGCACTTCCCCGTTTTCGAGCGCCCGCAGCAGTTTCGCCTGCACGGCCAGCGGCAGCTCCCCGACTTCGTCCAGGAAGATGGTCCCGCCGTCGGCCAGCTCGAACAAACCGGTCTTGTTCTCGTTGGCGCCGGTGAAGGCGCCGCGCACATGGCCGAAGAGCTCGCTCTCGAACAGCGACTCGACGACCGCGGAGCAATTGATGGGCACGAAGCGATTCGACTTGCGCGGACCGCTTTCGTACAGCGCGCGCGCCACCAGCTCCTTGCCAGCGCCGGTTTCGCCGGTGATGAGCGCCGTCCGCACGTGCGGTCCGAGCCGCCGGATCAGACTGAACAGCTCCTGCATCGCCGCGCTGCGGCCGATCATCCCGCAGAATTCGGCGTTCCTGGCGATCTCGCCGTCGGCTGCGAGCAGTTTGCGCCGTTTCTCGAATTCGGCGTGAACCATTCGCATCAGGCCTTTGAGGCGTCCGATGTCGAATGGTTTTGTGAGGTAGTCGATGGCCCCGAGCTTGACCGCCTCGACCGCGCTGTCGATCGTGGCGTCGCCGCTCATGAGCACGACCTGACAGTCCGGGTCTGCGGCGCGAATCGCGCGCAGCACTTCGATCCCGCCAATCTCCGGCATGCGGAGATCGACGACGGCCATGTCGATATGTCCCTGTTGCAGCCGATCGATCGCCTGCCGGCCACCCGGGCACGGAATGAAGTCGAAGCCGGCTCCCGCCGCCAGGTGGCCGACGATGTGGAGAATGGACGCTTCGTCGTCTACCACCAGAAGCGTCGGACGCCGCGAATTGGCTGTTCCCTGATCCACAGTGCCCCTGGCGCCCGTCAGCGATTCCGCCCGCGCGTTCACAAGACCTTGTATCGGCCGTATTGTGCACGCAGAACAGTGTCCCGGCGCGCCAGGATGTGAGATTTCCGGAACGTTTCAGCGCTGGAAGGATTCCGTCCGGGACGCCGCCGACAGCCGGATCAGGTAACGCTCCGGATCGGCCCGAAACTGGGTCTGCAGCTCGGAAAGGCTGCGCGCGCCTCCGTAACTGATCGAGGAGCACAGGTGCTTCAGCATCTCGTGAATGACCGAACGCACGGAGCCGCGCGCCGGCACGCTGACTTCCAGCCCCTCGGCCCCGAGCGCCTCGACTTCCTGCGCATCGGCTTCCTCCAGGTCGAGGCGGTCGCGAACAGCCGCCAGCGACGCCATGCCGCGAAAGACCTTGAATGGGACCTGGACCACTTTCTGCGACTCGGGCATCAGGACCGACTTCAGCACGATTTCGCCGGGCGTTTCCTGGGTGCCGGCAAATGCGCTCCCCAGCATCACCGAGTCGCCGCCGAACAGCAGCGCCTGGGCGATGCCGCCGTCACGCTTGATGCCGCCGTCCGCGATGAGCGGCACGCGATCGCCCACTCCCAGCCGTGTCTCGACCAGCGCTTCGACCTGCGGCACACCGAAATTCGTGGTCAACCGGGTCGTGCACCCGCCGCCGGGGCCGATGCCCACCTTGATGCCGTTGACCCCCCGATCCAGCAGAAACCGGGCGCCGTCGGCGGTCGCCACATTTCCCGCCACGAGCTCGACGTCGCCGAAACGGGCGCGGATCTGTTCGATGGCGCGCTCCATCACCCGGGAGTGTCCGTGGGCGATGTCGATGACCAGCGCGTCGGCGCCCACCCGAAGGACCTCTGCGGATCGTTCGAGGAAATCGCCGGTCGCGCCGACGGCGGCGGCGACGCGCAGTCGGCCGCGGTCATCACGCGTCGCGAACGGATGACGGCGGTGGTTCATCAGGTCCTTGGCGGTGATCAACCCGAGCACGGTTCCATCCGGATTGACGAGCGGCAGCTTCTTGACCTTCCTGGCCGTCATCACCGCTTCGGCATCGGCGAGCGAAATCGAACCGGTGTGAACGACGAGATGATCGCGTGCGGTCATGCGTTCGGCGACGGTCGCTTCCCGCTGCACGAACCGCACATCGCGCTCGGTCAACAGGCCCTGCAGGCGTCCCGCGGCATCCACGACCAGCAAGGTGCCGACGCCGGTCTTGGTCATCAAACGCGACGCGTCGCTGATCTTTCGATCCGGAGTAATGGCGTGCGGGTCGAGGATGATGCCGTGCTGCGTCCGCTTGACCGCCGACACCTCGGCCACCTGCGGCGCGATGTCGCCGGCGCGGAACCCGCGATCGATGACGCCCACGCCGCCCTCTTCGGCCAGCACGACCGCCATCGCCGACCGCGTAATCGTGTCCATGTTGGCGGAGACGATCGGGCGATTGAGCGTGATGTGCTCGGAGAATCGGCTGCGCAGATCGATGACGGCCGGGTCGCGGCTGGGCACAACGCCGAGCTGGGGCGTGAAAAGAAAATCGTCAAACGTGCGACCGCGAACGAATTCGAGGAGATTCATGCGCTTTGATCGAATTGTGCTCGATCTTAGCCGAACTCATCCGGTGCCTCGCGGGCTATACTCGGATCATCCCTGGTATCCTTCTCGCCCTTTTGCTGGTACTCCAGCCGACTGTTTCCTTCGCCCAATCCGCGCAGGCGGCCCAGGACGGTCCTGTCGTTCCGGACCGCGCAGCGTTGGAGGAGGCGCAGGCATTCTTTTACAACGGCGAGTACGATCGCTCCGCAGCGTTGACCCAGACGCTGCTTCAATCCGAGCCTGGCAATCTCAGCCTCTACGAACTGCGAACGTCGGCGCTGCTCTTCCAGATAAAGCGTCTCATCGGCGATCCGGCGGACAAGGACAAGGCGCTCAAACAGTGCGACCGCTGCGCCGCCTTGATCGAGGCGTTTCAGCGTGACACGGCCAGCGGCCGCGTTCAGGCCCACAGCCAGCTGAAAGCCAATCCGAACGACGACAACGCGCAATTCATGCTCGGCAAACTGGATCTGAATCACGTGTGGCTCTACCTGGGCACGCTCGGCCGCCGCACCGGATGGAATGAGTACTGGGAGGCGCGTCATTCGCTGGATGCGGTGCTCGAACGAAATCCGCAGCACATGCGCGCACGGCTCGCCCGCGCGTGGATCGACTACATCGTCGACACGCGAATGAACTGGGGCACCCGATGGATCCTCGGCGGCGGGAACAAGAAGAAAGCCCTGGCCACGATGCAGGAAGCCGCCGCGACTGCGGGCGATCCCTACGTGTCGGCCGAAGCGCGCTTCGCGCTGTGGGACGTGCAGGTGCGCGAAAAGAACATGGCCGCGGCACTCGTCACCGCGCAGGGCCTCTCGGTCGATTATCCGCGCAACGCGGAACTGACGCGCTTTATCGCACTGCACGCTCCGGCCCTGCGTTCCAAGTAGCTGTGATAGACATCTCGCAAGTCGAGCGCCATCCCGATTACCAATCCACAGCGTCGCTCGACGAACTTCGAAAGTCGGAGTATCCGACGCTCGACGCGCAAGACCAGGTATATCTCGATTACACCGGCGCCGGGCTGTTTGCCCAGTCTCAGGTCGCCGCGCACGCTGGATTGCTGGAGCGGCACATCCTCGGCAACCCGCACTCGGCGAGCCTGAGCTCGAGCGCATCGACCGCGTTGGTAGAGGGCGCGCGACGCGCGGTGCTGGCCTATTTCAACGCCGCTGACGACTACGTGGCGGTCTTCACGCTGAACGCGACCGCGGCGTTGAAACTCGTCGGCGAGAGCTACGCGTTTGGACCGGGGGGCCGCCTGGCGTTGACGTTCGACAACCACAACTCGGTGAACGGCATTCGCGAGTTCGCCATCGCCAGAGGCGCGGTTGTTGAGTACGTGCCGCTGACCGTCCCGGACCTGCGAATCGATCTGGACCGTTTGACCGTCGCGCTCGATCGCGCGGATCGCCCGCAATTCAATCTCTTTGCCTACCCGGCCCAATCGAATTTCTCGGGCGTCCAGCACCCGCTGGATTTGATTGATCTGGCTCACGCAAAAGGGTGGGACGTGCTGCTCGACGCGGCGGCGTTTGTTCCAACCAACCGCCTCGACCTCGGTCGCGTGAAGCCGGATTTCGTGACCATCTCCTTCTACAAGATGTTCGGCTATCCGACCGGGGTGGGTTGCCTGCTGCTGCGCCAGTCGGCGCTGACGCGCCTGCATCGGCCATGGTTCGCCGGCGGCACCGTGAATTTCGCCACCGTTCAAGGGCAGGTCCACATCCTGTCGCCGCGCGAGGCCGGATTCGAGGACGGCACGCTGAATTTCCTCAGCATCCCGGCTGTCGAGATCGGGCTGGCGCATCTTCAGCGTGTCGGCCTCGAGACGATCCACCGCCGCGTGACCAGTCTGATGGAGTGGCTGCTCGCGGCGTTGCTGGATTTGCGGCACGGCAATGGACGCCACATGGTGCGCATCTACGGGCCGACCACAACCGCGATGCGGGGCGGGACGATTACCTTCAACTGCTACGACCCGGACGGGCATCTGATCGACTACCGCCGCGTCGAGGAACTGGCCGGCGCCCAGAACATCTCGTTACGAACCGGCTGCTTCTGTAATCCGGGCGCCGGGGAACTCGCCGAAGGGCTCACCGAAGCCGACATGCGCGAGGCCGCCGGAGCGGGCGAAATGAATCTGCCGAAATTCGTTCAGTTCATGCAGCACCGCGGCGGCAAGAGCGCCGGCGCGATCCGGGCCTCGCTCGGCATCGTCAGCAACGCCCGCGATGTCGAACGGTTCGTGCGGTTTGTGGCAAGCCTGCGCGATCAGACCCGGATGACGCTCGGGGAGGTGACCTTCGACATCGAGTCGTGCCGGATCATCAGGGATGGCAGTTAGCGCGGCGCGGTGAGCGTGGTACATTGCCGCCTATGGCCGATCTCGCGGTTCTGACCACGGTTTCGAATCAGCCGGGCGTGCTGTTCGGGCTGACCAAAGTTCTCGCCGACCGTCAGGCGAACATCACCTACGTTGACATCATTCACCATCCCGATCGCGACCCCGAGATTTACCTGGAGTTCTCGACCGACGGCGATAGCGATCGACTGAGCGCTGAACTGCGCGCCGTCGCCGGCGTGTCGAAGGTCGAGCTGACGCCGTCGTTTTCGAAGATCTACGGCAAACGCATCATCATCATGGGCGGAGGCGCGCAGGTAGGCCAGGTCGCGCTGGGAGCGATTGCGGAAGCCGATCGCCATAACATCCGCGGCGAGCGAATCTCGGTCGACACCATTCCGCTCGTCGGCGAAGACGCACTGGCCAGCGCCGTCCGCGCCGTGGTTCGTTTGCCGCGCGTGCGCCTGCTCGTGCTCGCGGGATCGATCATGGGCGGCGACATCTCGCGGGCGGTGGAAGAAGTGCGCGCGAAAGGGCTGCTGGTGATGTCGCTGAACATGGCCGGCAGCGTCCCCGACGTCGCCGACCTGGTGGTCTCGGATCCGGTCCAGGCCGGGGTGATGGCGGTGATGGCGATTGCCGAGACCGCAAAGTTCGACATCATCCGTCAGCAAAAGCGTCGGTACTGAAAGCACGCACTAAAGGCTTCACCACGGAGGACGCGGAGGACGCGGAATATCGGCGAGCTTTTGAGTGCTCGGCGGCTAACTCAGGAAAGGAGTCTTAACTCCGGCGGCGGCTTGCGCTGCAGGCCGCGCTTCATCGCGCGAAGACGTTCCGCCCGATCGATCAGTCGCGTCAGCAGCTCGGTGATCGTCCAGTAGTGCGGCGCCGCCGACCACAGGTAAAACGCCAGCGAACCGGGCAGCGTGTTGATTTCGTTGAAGAACAACTGATTCGTATCGACGTTGATCAGGAAATCGATCCTCGAGATCCCTTCACAGCCGAGCGCCTTGAACACCGTCGTCGCATACGTCTGTGCCTGGGCGCGCATCTCGGCAGGCAGGTCGTCGGGATCGAGCACCCGCAATGCGCCGGCCATCCCCTCGCTTGACCCGATGCTCTTCCTGCCCTGCCGCTTGTATTTTTCGCTGAACGACAGAATCGACGACCTGGCGGTGACCGGCATCTCGGTCACCGATGCCACCGCGTCATCCAATCCGGCCACCGCGACATTGAGCTCGAGACGATTGGTGATGAACGGTTCGATCAGCGCCTCGACGTCGTATTCGAACACCCGCAACACCGCGGCGGTGAGCTCGCTCGGCGACGCCGCCGTGGACACCCCCGCGCTCGAGCCGAGATTGCACGGCTTGACGATCACCGGCCACCCGAGCGCTGATCCGACCTGCGCCGGGAGCGCCGTCAACCAGGCTGACCCGCGATCCAGCACCGACCGTTCGCAGGACACCCACGGCACAATCGGCACGCCGGCCTGTGCCGCCACCACTTTCGTCAGGCGCTTGCTCATGCCAATGGCCGATGCCGCGACGCCGCAGCCGACAAATGCACAGCCGCCCAACTCGAGCAGGCCCTGCACACAGCCGTCCTCACCAAACGTGCCGTGCAGGACCGGAATGAAGGCGTCGACGGGAACGGCGCTCGACGTGCCGATCGCGGCTGGAAGCGCGCCCACTGGAGAGAGCGTCGACGTACCGAAGCCCGCGGACAGCGTCACTTCGATCAAGCGCGATCGATCGGGGCCGCCGCTCTTGAAGGCCTCGGTGTGCCAGATATCGTCGCCAATCCACCAGCGCATCGCCTGATCGATGTACACCGGCATCGGCGAAAACAGCTCGGGATCGACGGCGTTCAGAATCTGCAGGCCGCTGACGACCGAGACGTCGTGCTCGAGCGATCGGCCGCCGAAAAGCACCGCGATGGTTCGCCGGCTCATGACGCTGCTCCGGCTTTCCAGAACACGCCGGCGCTGTGCTCGTACAGGTCAGGCAGATCGTTTTCGAGGATGATGGCGTCGCCATCCTTCACCGTCTCACGGAGCCAGCGGAACGCCTCAGCGCGATTGGCCACCATCACCAGACGGGCTTCGCGGCCCTCCTCACGATGCCCCGCGATGAACGCCTCGCGATTGGTGTCGGCGACGATGAGCGTGCTGTCGCAAACCAGCGACGCTTCGCGCGACAGCGCGCGGTTGACGTCGAACTGCATCGGCCCGAGCTCAATCACGCCGGGCGTGGCCAGAAAGCGGCGCGCTACCGGCATCGCCCCGACGACCTCGAGCGCCGCCCGGAAGCCGACCTGATTCGAATTGTAAGCGTCGCGGATCCAGATCACGCCACGCTCCTCCACCACCTCGAGCCGGTTCGAGACCGGCTTCAGCGTCCGCATCGCCGCCACGGCGATATCGGGATCGACACCGAGCGCATTGGCCAGGGTGAACGCGCCGGCCAGATTCAAGATGATCGGCCGGCCGAGAAGCGGCGTAAAACACTCGTAGGCTCGATCCTTCGTTCGCAGGACGAACGTCGTCCCCTGTTTCGAGAAGGAAATGTTCTCGAGGCGCGTGGCCAATTCCCCGGCGGACGTCTCGCCGTACAAGAGGACCCGGCAGTGGGTGGCGGCGTTGGCGATCTGCAGAGCCCCGGGACTGTCGGCATTCGCCACCAGCCAGCCGCCGGGAGGAACCGCCTGCGCCAGTTCGCTCTTGGCGCGCACGATTTCGTCGAGCGAGCCGAAGCGCTCGAGATGCATGTCGCCGACCGCGGTCACGAGACCCGCGGACGGCGGCGTCAGCTGACACAGGCGGCGAATCGATCCGGTCTTGAACGCGCCCATCTCGACAATCATGTAGCGATGCCCGAACACGAGCTCCTCGCGGATGTGCCGCGTGATCCCCATCAGCGTGTTGATGCTGCCCGAGGCCGCGAGTGTCGGGCCATCGAATTGCAGGATGTGCGCGAGCATCGCTTTCGTGCTGCTCTTCCCGTAACTGCCGGTGATGCCGACGATGAACGGATGCACGGCCTTGACGCGCGCCACCGCTTCGGCTTCGTAGCCGCGCTGCACGGCCCCTTCGTAGGGCATGAGCGCGGCATTGGCGGCAATCAACACGAGCGGCAACACGGCAAACACGACCGCCGCCGAAATCAACGGCGCCCGCAAGCCGGTATCGCGGTACAGGTTGGTGACGATAATCCACGCGCTGACCGCGAACACCATCGACACGGCGAGCACTCGCGTCGCGCGCCAGGTGAGCTTGAGGAGGACCTTCCCCGAATGCCGGGGATCAGGTTGCCCCAATCCGAGAATCACCGCGCCAGAAACGAACAACACCAGCGCGGTCGTCGGCGCCCACAGAAACAGGAACGCGGAGATGATGGAGAGCCAGAATGCCGGGTCGGTCAACGACCGGATGTTCGCCCACCGCAGAAAACGAAGGTGCTCGTACCCCTCTTGCTGAAAGTAGCGCAGGTACGCCAGCACCCGCTGCCAGATGAGAAATGTCTGGACAAGGGTGATGACCGGCAACCAGGGCCAGAAATCAGACATCGCCGAGGTCTTTCATCCACTCGCGCATGCGATGCGCGCACAAGTGCCCGCCGGTGCCGTTGAACGGAAAATGATCCTTGTGGGGTAGAAACGCCAGCGTGGCGCGGTTGCCGATGAGCTCGCGGTAGCGCTGGCCTAGCCATGGCGGCGTTTCGGTGTCGTCGGTGCCCCACAGCAGCAGCGTCGGACACGGGATCAAGCGCGCGCTCTCGGTGAGATCCTCATTGACGATGCGCACGAAGATGGAACGCAGCTCGCCCGCGGCTAGATAGTCTTTCGATCCGAATCGCCGCGTATGCCAGTCGACGCCGCGCGACCCGATCAGTGGTTGCAGGGTCCGCAGCGACCGCCGCAGCCATCGAATCCCGGTCCGCCTGACCGCGACCTTGGACGCCGTGGGCTGCGGCAGCCCCGGGACGCCAATCAACACCATCGCTTTCACCGGCGCCAGATGGCGAGCCGCCAGCCGGATGCAGATCTTTCCGCCGAACGAATGCCCGACCAGGATGACGGTGCCTTGAATGCGATCGAGCAGGTACTGCTGGACCAGATCGGTGTAGTGCACCGTGTCCCAGTCCTGCGGCGGTATGGGCGCCTCCCCGAAGCCGGGCAGATCGATCAGATGAACACGATGCGTGTGCTGGAACAGCGTAGCGATGCCGCGCAGGCTCTCGCGGTTACCGCCCCATCCATGCAGGAACATCAGGTGATGGGTGGTCGAATCTCCGCTGACTTCATCAATCAGGCTGGCTCCGCCGTGCTCGAAGCGCTCGACGCCGAT
>Ga0310810_10007403_pt1 | contig 12516 bp, 19 predicted proteins | sample NCmetagenome_FD_207641 | JGI IMG/M metagenome (GOLD analysis project Ga0310810, IMG submission 207641) | Soil microbial communities from experimental microcosm in Duke University, North Carolina, United States - NC | ecosystem: Engineered > Artificial ecosystem > Soil microcosm > Unclassified ... | reverse complement strand
AGCTCGCGGCCCATCTATGAAACGCCATCTCTACCAATCAGCCATGGAGCAACGTTTCGACGCGCTGAAGGCCTCCAGGGAGGCCGGCAGACAGGGCATTCAGAAGCTACTGAAGGGCTACCATATCGATAGCCTGACCAAGGTCCAACAGACAGGGATATGCGTCTTACTTGGCTTGGATACGGTCGTTAAAGGGACCTTTGTCCGTCTAGTCGACCCGCCGAGCTTCGAACATGAAATCGGCGCACTGACAATCAGGTTTGCATGGCATGTGGAGGTATTAAAAACAGATCGCCTTCAAGCAATATCCGCACACTAGTATCGAAATAAAGGCTCGACAGTTGGGTAAGAGTAAGGCTCTAGAGCAATTAACGATCGGTATGATTGATCGAATCAGATCGGATATCGACCGTGAGTAATTGGGATGTCGTATTTGTTATGGATGCTGCAGAGTTGATCGGGCGAATAACTAAGAAATCGGCAAGTGCACGAAAGCGTGAAATTAATAAACTCGCTACGGAATGCATCATTGCGATACTGCGCGGCAAAGAAGTAAAACAAATCGATCCGCGAAGCGTTTCTGCTCTTATCAAATCCACAATGCTTGTAAACGCAAACACTATAAAAATATCGATTGATCAGCTTGAATTTATCTTCATGAGCAAACCCGTCGCTCGCCTGTCCCTATGGGATTGCCAGATCGAGTTACAAAGATACAAACACAGGCCTATATTTAAGGAAATCTCGCAATGATCCCCCTGTTTCCGATCCGCGACGGCTTCCCCATTCACGAACTTCGCAACCGTGGGGCGCTGGTGATCGATGACATCGTTAAGAGTGGCGCTCATATAAGCAGAATGAGCAATTCCGAACTGGTAGCCCTCTATGTCGCCATTGGGGGCCCGTACGGTGTAGAACGAGGGTATTTGATGCCTCTAACGAAAGTAGATCTAGATCAAGAACTGGGGTGTCTTGTTGTAGTAGAAAACGGCCGAGCTCGCCGCTTCACTTACGCGCAAATGAAGGAGTGCGCAGATAAAGCTAGAAGAGAGAGGGAAGTAAAAAACAGTAGGAACCTTTTCCGTATAGGCAATGATCGCCCATGGATGTACTGACGTTGCAACTGTATAGGGTCAAGTCTATTCTGAGCCTAGAGACGCAAAACCCGCCATAAGGCGGGTTCTACGCTCCAGATGATGAGCATCTGAATTCTGACGTGTGACGGCACGGCAGCGGCGCGCGGCGAAATTCTCGCCCACGCTTCAAGCCTCGTCAACAGTAGCGAGGTTTGAGAATGCCAAAACGATCACCCATCCCGACCGCTGACGAGATCAGAGGACCGAGCACGCCCGTTCACCATTACAGCCGATTGACGGTGCTGGCGAACGAAGCCGGACGCTTCTTCGTGGGCAAGGTCGCTTTTATGCTGATGACGGACGGCGGCAATACCTCGGTGCAGATCAGTAGCAGGACGTGGGACACGCGCCAAGCCGCGCAGGATGCACTTGATGGCGAGTTCTTCGTGTGAGAACCCAGTTTTACGAAATCTGTTTGGTCGTTGATCTATCGGCTGATATCAACCTTGCGGTTATGCGCCGGCTAAAGGATCTATATTTTGACGGCCGCCGCGCACTTAAGAAGCTGTGCGAATGGACGCCGATAGAGAGTTTGTGTGAGCAGGATCAGTTAGCTATTGCGGCCGTCTGTGGCGTTCCACTGGTTTGGACGGCGGTCCCGCAAAGATTGGTCTACATATCTCCGGATAGTGATTACCGATTTGAACATGAGTTCGACAGGCTGACTGTGTTTTTTTCAAAGGAATACAGAACATTCAGTCACGCACAAATGCTCGCAATGCATGAGCGTACCGCCATCGTGGCGCCGCGCCAGCTTGATTGCCTGATTTACAGCAGCCTACGTCACCGTCTGCTCGTTAAAACCTCACCTCAACGAAACGCGTTATCGCCCTAGACCCGCAGGTCTGGTGCGAACCACAGAGCACCACGGAAACCGGCACCGTATCCAGCCCAGCCGCGCCCTACCCCCAGGCGCCCTAAACTCGCAAGCGGCGAGCAAGGACAAACGGTCGAACACGGGAAACGAAGCCCGCGCACCGCCACACAAAGGCGGCCAGACCGCAATACGGCACCGCTTCCGCGCAAAAACCCCTACGCGCCTCGGGGTTTGCCTCAGATTTGTCCAGATCAAAGACTTATCCACAGACAAACCGCAGTTATCCACACAATCCACAGCTACCAGGGAAGCAGCCAAGCGCTCTACACTGACGACACATCGTCACACCAGAGCGCCGACAATGGATCAACTCCCGCAGACACAAGGCAAGCCGTCAACCGTCACAAAGCGGCCCGATGATCTGCCGTATCGCTACCAACCGCCCAAGTTAAAGCGCATCCCGCGCAACGTCCCACTTGGTAGCAAGCCAGACCACGAAGCCCAGATTCTGCAAGCCATCGAATGCGGTCAGACCATGCATGAGATAGCCGAACAGATCGGACGCGATGTCTCCATACTCTCAAGATGGCTCGCCGATCCACAAAGAGCAGCAAAGGCGAAAGAGTCGCGCCGGCTTCAGGCCGTGTACTGGGATGAGCTCGCGGAAAGGACGATTAAAGAGTTGCCCTCAAACGCGACACCAGCGGCAATGCTCCGCGCACGTGAACTTGCATCGCATTACCGCTGGCGCGCCAAGTCCATTGCCCCGCATGACTACGGCGACAGGCCGCTGATAGATGCCGAGCAGGAGGCACAGCGTCAGGCTCAGGCACTGAACGGAGACACGGCCCGCCTCGTCCTTGGTGGCATCCTTGCCGCCATCGGACTGCAGGTCTCAGAGCTCCCCAAGGACAGAGCAGGCAGAGTAATCGATCACGATTCAACAACTTAGCCTTGTGACAGCCGGATATTGAGGTTCCCTCTACGATTGTTGACATAGCTAGCCGGCCCATCTGACGCCGGCTAGCCGTTCCCTTGCTGTTCGGCTGGTGCTGCTGTGCCCATCCATTCCAAAAGGTACCGGGCGCCCAAAAGGAGGCTCCAAGCGCGACCCGGGGGGTGTGCGAATTCACGAGCGGCCCGAAATCTAAATCACCACCCACTCTTCGTACTTTCATTAAACTGTTTCATCAAGTGACGTTCATCTGTCACACTGGAGAGGCCTGATGTCTGGTATCTACCTGCCGAAGGAAATGGTTGCTTCGAGCCAGCGAAGTGTTGGGATACGGACTCCGGTGGTTCTTGGTCCTTACGACACGAAGCTTTCTCCTGACGACGAGAAGAATTTTCTGGCGTGGTCGGCGAAGTACCCTGATCGAACTGGGTCGACGGATTACGACATGCGTGGGTGGTGGAAGGAGCATGGAAGTGTTGATCCAGGAGGCGGTCATTTCTCGGATAAGTACAAGAAGCCAAACCACCCGACGTTTTCTGACGAGAGCATTTACAGCGGGGTTGATGAGAACGTCGGTGGTAAGTGGGTAAAGGGGGATGGTGGTAAGTGGTCTTTTTCAGCGTCACAAACAAACCTGCAGCATCATTCAGAAGACGAGCTTCGAAAATATTTCGAACGCGTTGAGTCTGGTAATACGCTTGTTCTCCCAAAGCGGTAGACGCTCTTCGTCCTTTCTCGTTTTTGCTTGAACGTGTGACGCTTCCGCGTTACAGTGCATTGGGGGGACATGGCATGGCCGCTGGTACCCAGCCTTGGGGGATCTCGAGGAGCGCACTGGGCTATCGAAGTGAGGTTCGATTCCTCCGCCTTCCACCAATTACGAACTGGAGATTTCTGTGGATATGAATCAGCGGAGCGGGTTGATCGGTGCGGGTCGGTCTCAGGTGAATACGGCTTGTGTGGAGGTACGTCGGTCGCAGGTCGAGGAGCAGCTGTCGAGGCAGCTGCAGACGATTTCGAGTCTGAGCGAGACGGCGCAGGCTTTGATTGCCCGGTTGACTCCGGTGTTGCGGGAGGCTGACAAGGTCGGTCCCAACAGCGTGCCGCAGGAATACCTGGTGCCTGTGGCGGCGTCGGTCCGTTCCAATACGGACGGTATCAATAACGTCATGCTCATGCTGTCGGATGTGTTGGAGCGTCTCGAGGTCTGACCGAATCGATCCAACGGCCCCGGCAAGTCCGGGGCTTTTTTATGACCAGCGGTAGTTGCGTGTGTGACGGCACATCGTTACAGTGCGTGTGCTGGTGCTGGCCCTTACGGACAGCTCTGCGACCGGATGGCAAGGGTGGTGGTTCGAATCCACGAGCGGGGGATCCCGTGACGGCGTGACGGCAAGGACCCTGCCACCAGCTTTACGAGGAGCGCATGAAAAAGGTTGAACCCGAACGTGTTGAGTATCCACCGAAGGTATGTCCTGAGTGCGGTCGGGCTATTCGCAAGCCAGCCAAGAGCGGGGCGCAGCGGACTCGGGAGTACCGGGATCGGAAGCGGCAGGCGTCGTGACATACGAACAGGCGATCAATCTCAAGTCGTTCCAGCACCACTGCCAATGCGGAGGATATGCCTGGAATTTCAACGGTCGAGATGAGGAGCAGCCGCATATGTCGTGGTGTCCTCAGTTCGATGAATACGCGGAGTGGCGTGCCGCGTTGAAGCAGGGTCAATCTGGAGGTGTGTCGTGCGGGTGAATGTTTACGCGGAAGAGATGACGGACCGGGTCGAGATCGTCGAGAAGGAGACGGCGGACGGGACGTTCACGGGCCTTCGTATCTATCTCGAGCTGCCAGTCACGGTGCCTGGTCCGGCCGGCGGCAACACGGTCTACAGAGGACCGTTCATGCACAAGCCTGGGGACGACGACTCGAGCGCGGTCACGTTCTGGGGCAAGCAGGATCTGCGCGCGGTGTTGCGCAAGGCTCTGGAGGCACTGGATGAGCACTACGACAAACGAGATTCCGGCGGTACCACCGTCTGATTTCAACGGCTGGTCTGGGTCACTCGACGAGATACTCTGACCGGATACTCCCCTCCGGAGTCCAGCCGCCATTTCAACGACAAGGAGTTCAACGATGTCTGTTTTCACTCTCACCGGTAGTTTCCCCACGGCTTCGGCCACCAAGCTCGTCGCGAGCGGCGTCCAGGCCGCATCGTGGGTCGTCAAGGTTTTCGATTCCAACAACAACCAGCTGAGCCAGGCGAGCGTTCCGTATACGGATACACCGCCGGATGAAGGCGTGCCGTTCACGGCTGAAGGCATCTCGGCCGAGCTCGGCGACGTTCTCCGTGTGACGGTCCAGACGCTGGACAATCTCGGCGTCGGCCTCGATTCCGGTCAGGCCGCCGACATCACGGTTCAGCTGACGCCGGTCGAACTGACGTTCCAGTCGACCTCCGGGGCGCCTGGCAACGCGGTGTTCACGCAGACCGCGTAATGGTCTGCGTACCATGCCAACGGTTCTGGGCGTGGCTATGCGCCCAGTTCCCGTGGCTGTTCAAGCAGTGCCCGCTGACGTTTCAAAGCGTCAGCGGTCCTGCCAGGGGGGAGTTCAAATCGGAGGGGTCTGATGGATGATTTTGAGCAGCAGATGCGCAAAGACTTGACCGCACTACTTGGCTGGATCGAGAAGTCCGAGAGTGCCGCCGAGTGCATTACCAACATTTGCGTATGGCAGTTGCAGCTGATGGTGATGTGGGACAAGGCTAAAGAGTCTTCGAACACCTTCGAAATCGGATGCGTTCGGACTTCTTTCGGCGCCTCCACTATGATGCTCAAGGCGATTGCGGAAGGACTTGCCGCCGGCGAGACATGGTCATTCCAGCGCCGGGTTGCCTGCGATGCCTTTCACCGTGATGGTCAGCATGCGCTACAGCTTCGCATGAAGGCAGAAGGATGAAGGTCTTCGTTAACAGGAGATGTGAAGGACACTATCCAGTCGGATTTGCGGCAATTGTTATCGCAACCGATGAGAGAGAGGCGACTGATCAGTTGAACAGAGCCCTGTCTATTGCTGGTCTACCAGAGACCGCACATCACTCTCAGTTCGAGGAAGTCCCTACCGAAGTTCGCTGTGCGATGATCTTGGTTGACGGTAACTATTAAGCAGCCGTAGCTCAGTTGGTAGAGCGGCAGCCTTCCAAGCTGTCTGTCGCGGGTTCGAGCCAAGCCGGCTGCTCCAGTCAGGAGAGTGTTGTGGAAGACAAAATCGTGTTTGGATTCATCCCCGACAACAGCGGCAAGGCCGCCGACGTCGTCGTTCTCGGTATTCCGACTGCCGCCTGGGAATACATGAAGGACGGTCACACCCACACTCTGGACCTCACCAAGATCGGCATCCCGATGAAGCTGATCCTGTTCGGTTCCGCCACACACCAGGCGGCTCTGGACGTCATCAAGCAGCACAACGAAGGCAAGCCGATGGAAGACCGCCGGCACGAAGACTTCTCGGTCAAGCCCGATGGCAGCTGATAAGCCAGGGCAGTACGCGGCTACCATTGGATACAGTGAGGAACTGTTCCAGCAGTATGTGAAGACGAAGAAATTCAAGTCGTCGTTTTTCGATCCTGAGGCTAGAACTGGGCGGACGACTCAACAGATATTCTTTGCCCCGCGTAACGCCGTATTTGTATGGTGTACCCACATTCTCGATTACCCGAAGAAGATCGCGAGCGAGTTCCACCGGGAAGACCTGATGATTGTCGGTCCAGACTGGATTGCTGAGAGGAAGTTTTACGGCTGTCAGTACAGCCACATCGTGCTCGATCATGCTTACGTTACGATAGAACCCGATCGTCTTGAAGAAGCGATTGTCAGGTGCCGCTCATGAGGTTCGTTGACTTCCTCAGCTTCATGCCGACAAACGGCGTCTACGTCACCTGGGACCAGGACCGCGCCATGGACATGGCCGTGTGCGCGATGGTCAACAAAAGACCCGACATCAAGATCGTGACACCGAGCTGGTTGATGGAACGCCAGTTCGAGAAATGCGAGTACTCGACCATCATCCTGGATGAGAGAATCGTATTCGGAGATCCTCGAGAACACCTCGACAACAATATGCGAAATCTGCTGATTGAGGCGATGGATCGCATCAAGACATTCCACGCGAGCGAGGGCCAGTAAGGACTGCATGCGGTCCCCAATCTCTTACTGAGAGCTGGCCAAAGTAGGATCCGCCAGTTCGACCTACCAAAGTGTGGTAGTTCGAAACCGGAAAGCGACGACACGGGCATCCACTGGCGGGGATGCTCTGAAGTTGAAATAGACTACGTTGTGTGACACCATGCCGTCACACCATCGCGGAAACTCCAGTGAAGCAAGCCATCAGCTATCTCCGTGTCAGTACCGACAAGCAAGGCATCTCAGGGCTCGGGATTGAAGCCCAGCGCCACGCGGTCGAGCAGATGTGCGCACAGCGCGGGTACCGACTCATCGAAGAGTTCGTAGAGGCTGATAGCGGCCGCAGGAACGATCGACCTCAGCTGCAGCGTGCACGGGCTATGGCGCGCGCCGCCGGCGCCGTACTGGTCGTTGCAAAGCTGGATCGCCTGGCCCGTGACGTCGACATGATCCGTTCGATCATGGCCAGCAAAGAGCAGGTTGTGTTCTGCGACTTCCCTCAGATTCCGGACGGACCCATGGGTGAGATGATGATCACCCTGATGGCAGCCTTTGCCGAGTTCGAGTCGAACTGCATCAGCAAGCGCACCAAAGACGCCATGCAGGCGGCCAAGAAGCGCGGCCAGAAGTTCGGCAACCCGGAGGCCCTGGCCAGGTGGAGGAGGGGGCGTAAGATCGACGTCTCTCGCGCCAACGAGGCCAGGCAGGCTATCGCACAGCAGAAGATCAACGACGTGGAGCCTGTGATCCAGGACCTTCGTATGAAAGGAATCACGACGCTCCGTGGCATTGCTTCAATGCTTAACTTCAAAGGAATCAAGTCACCAAGCGGAAGAGATTGGAAAGCCGAAAGTGTGCGGCGTGTGCTGCGCGCCATCCCTGATGTTACAACCACCATGCAGTAGAGGACACCATGACTGAGCAGATCGAAACCCCGCCGGCGGCGGAAGTTGAAACCAAAAACTACGAGGACGGAAGCTCAGCCACCGGCGTGGCGCCGCTTCCTGACGTCAGCCCAGAAGGCGCACCTGCAGTAACGGAACCGGATTTCCAGAACCCGCAGGTCAATATTCGAGAGGCAACACCCGCTGAAATCGAGCGTCATCATCGAGAGCAGTTCGCATCAGAACACGATCCGGCAAGCCACGATGAGGTGGCCAACCTGGCATCTCGAGTCCACGGTGAACTGACCCAGCTGGCCGGCGGTACCAGCCACGAACTCGGCGTCGTCAAGGCGCTTCTCGAGCACTCGCTCGACTGGATCAACTTCCACAAATCCAAGTAATTCCTAGGTGGCAAATTGAGCCCGGCCTTGTGCCGGGTTTTTTTTGGGCGTTACCATGGGGCATGACGAAAGCCATCACATCCGGTAGTAGCTGGGTCGCTGGGTACGAATACGACCCGCACACGAAAGTCCTAACCGTACGTCGAAAAGACGGCGGGGTAACCCGATATAAGGGAGTCCAGGCAAGCGTTTTCCAGCAGCTGGAGAAGGCGGACAGCAAGGGATCATTCATCTCCTCGAACATCCGCGGGTATTACTCGGAGGTCTGACGTGGACCAGATGGCTCAAATCCTGGCCACACTTCCACAGGAAGTGGTCAGACAGATCCCGGCGGACTGGCTCAAGCTTTCTCCAACTGAGCTCGTCACCAAGCTGACCGCTCACATCCAGACGCAGGAAAAGAAAAACAGGCTGATCAATTTCAAGCCGTTCCCGAAGCAGATGGAGTTCTACCGGCACGGGCTTACCCATCGGGAAAGGCTATTCCGCGCCATCAACCAGGTCGGCAAGACCATGGGCGCAGCGGTCGAGACGGTCTACCACCTGACTGGGAATTATCCGAACTGGTGGCCAGGTATCCGGTTTGTGAACGCTACCCGCGGCTGGGTGATGTCGGAGTCGATGCAGTTCTCTCGAGACGCAGCGCAGAAGCTGTTGCTCGGGGAAAGCCCTGAGGAATGGGGCACTGGCCTTCTGCCAGCGGCATCGATCAAGAAGATCGTGCGCGCCAGCCACTCGGTTCAGGACGCCGTGGACACCCTGCGCGTGAAGCACATCAGCGGAGGTGTCAGCACCCTGGTGTTCAAGTCGGCTGAAGTCGAGCAGAACAAGCTCGGCGGCGACACGCTGCATTTCGCCTGGATGGACGAGGAGCCTCCGTACGGTCACTACGAGGAGGTCTATACAAGAACCAACGTCCACAAAGGACCCGTATACACAACCTTCACCCCGTTGAAGGGCGCTACACAGCTGGTCGTAGAGCTCATCGATAAGGCCAAGCTGGCCGGCTCGAGCGTCGCTGACATCCGCTGGACCATCGACGACGAGTCGATCTACAGCGATGCCGACAAGGAGGCGATGAAGCTTAAGTACGCCAACTCATCCGACAAGGACGCCCGTCTCTACGCTGAGCCGACGCGTGGTTCAGGTTCTGTTTTCCAGTCGATCAACGAGGATTCGATCAAGTACCGCCACATCGATATCCCGGATCACTGGTACCGCATCTGCGGAATGGACTTCGGCATCAAGGACCCTACCTGCCTTGTCTACATCGCTCACGATCGTGACAACGATGTGTACTACCTGTACGACGCCTACGGACAGACGGACAAGCCAGCGGCGGTGCACTACGAGGCCTGGAAGTCGAGGGGCGAGCATATCCCCGTGGCATGGCCGGCAGACGGCCTGCAGCGCGGAAAGGCAGACGGCATTCAGCTCAAGCGCGTGTACGAAGGCTTGGGGATGTACATGCTGTCGGATCCAGCGATGCTCCCGGAGACGAACGCCAGGGGAGAGAACAATCGCAGTAGGACCTCGGTTGAAGCGAGTCTCGGCGACCTGATCGAATTGATGCAACAAGGCCGCTTCAAGGTTGCTGCCCACCTGGAACCGTGGTGGAGAGAATTCAAAGCCTACTTCCGCAAGAAGGACGGCAAACTCAATGATGCCGACAACCATTTCATCGACGCCACGCGCTATGCCTTAATGATGGAAATGCAGGGTGCAGGCGTACAGGGTGGACGATATGAGAAACTGCGTTACACCAGAAACAGCAGTTTCCGTTCGCGTTATGCATAGGGTGTCCCATGACTGACGAAGATCGCGGTATCAATTACGTCGATGACGATCACGAGGAGATGTCTCTCCAGGATCTGACCGACATTCGTTCGTCAGACCAGAACTACACGCAGTGGCGATACGACTGCGCGACTGCAGAGGAGTACTCGGCCGGCAACCAGTTCACCTTCGACGACATCGAGGCCGCCTCAGCAAATGGCATCACGCTGACCATCGCCAACTACGTCAAGCCGATCTTGGACGACATCAACGGAATCCAGGAATCCGTGATGACGAGCTGGAAGGTTCGAGGGGAGAACCCTGAGAACGACGATCTGTACAACGCACTCAGCCACAAGCTGTTCGAAGCCGCCAAGGTCACCAACGTGCACCGCGCGCGCTTGCGGGCCTATGCCTCCCAAGTGAATGTCGGCATCGGCTGGATGGAAGTCGGCCGTCAGGCAAACCCATTGCTCGGCGAATACCTGGCAGAAGATGTTCCGTGGCGCGAGATGTTCTTCGATATGCGTGCACGCCGGGCTGATCTTGAAGATGCCGGCTACATCCACCGCGTCCGTACCTTCCACAAGGACCGCATCAAGAAACAGTTCAGCCATGTCGAAGGGATCGATTGGGCAGTGGATACGGCGCCTACGCCGGCGCGCATGCAGTGGATGAATATCGAGCCTCCGCAGAACTACCGAGCGCTGCCGTGGCGCCGCGGTCGGGACTATCCGATCACCTACCAGAACACCCCCAAGGATGCCGACCTGCGCACCCTGGAAGAGGTTTGGAGACCGGTGTACCTGGAAGGTTTGTTCGCCAAGCTTCCGAACGGCAAGGTCGTTCTTTACGACGAAAAGAATTCGATGCTGTCGATGATGGTCAAGTACGGCATCGCCAAGCTTGTCGAAGCACCTTATACCCGCTGGCGCTGCGCGCTGTGGGCTGGAGACTTCAAGATCAACGACTGCTGGAGCCCATACCCGTGGCGTGGACATCCCTACATTGCGTTCTGGGGATACCGCGAGGGCATGACCATGGTTCCGTATGGGGTGACCCGCGGCCTGGTTTCACTGCAGGACGAGATCAATAGCGCGGCCGCCAAGTTCCACTTCGGCATGGATGCTGTTCGAATCTACATCGAAGAAGGCGCTCTGTCGGAATCGATGAGTCTTGACGAGGTGATCGCACAGGCTGCGAACAAGCGCGGCGTGTTCATCCTAAAGCAGGGGAAGATCGACAAGATCAAGATCGATCACCACTTCCAGCTCAACGAGCAGAACTTCAAGCGCGCCCAGGATGCCAAGGCCGACATGCGAGCCGTGTCGATGGCATCCGCACTGAATCCTGCCAACATCAACGGCGCGCCGGCCGATCCGCAGATGCTCAGCGCCATGACCCTGCGCGCGCTTGCGAACCTGGGCGAGATCCCTGGGAATTACCGGGAAGGCAGTGAGTTGGTCGGAGATCGAATGATCGAGTTGATCAACGAAGACATCGCAGAACAAGGAAATGTCGAGATCACTTACAACCACCCGACCCGTGGCATTCGCAAGGTTCAGTTCCAAACAGAGATCGGTTTTACTGCCGAGCACGGCCGAATCATCAACAACGACGTCACCCTACTGCGGTGCGATGTAGGCCTGGACGAGGTCCCGCACACCGCGACGTACCGCGCGCAACAGCTGTCGGACAACATGAAGATGGCGCAGTCATGCCCGCCGGAAGCAGTCGAGGCGCGCACCATGCTGATGGCCAACGTAGTCAAGCTGAGCGATGTGCCGCACGGCAATGAGGTCGGTCAGCACATGCTCGAGCAGGCCGGCCTGGTGCCTCCGTCAACGCCTGAGGCCGCCAAGGAGCTTCAGCAGAAGCAGCAAGAGGCTCAGCAGCAGAGGGAGATCGGGATCGAGGACGCCTTGGCCCAGATCGGGCACCGCAAGGCCCAGACGACGAAGCTGCTGTCGGATGCCCAGCTCAAGCAGGCGATGGCTCAGAGTGCAGCGATGGACCTGAAGGATCCTCAGTACGAGGCGGTCAATCGGAATTTGCTGCTGGAGAGAACGGCGGTCCAGAACCGCAGGACCGCCGCACAAGCTGACAAGATCGAGAAGGAACTCAATGCACTTCCGCCGATGGTTCCTGCCCCATTGCCGATTCCGGAGCATTGGTAACCATCGGCTGATTCAGGCGCTGGTGATTGACCGTGGCCTGAGCCAGGACTCCATAGACCTCGTGGATCAGATCGACCACGAGGTGCCACGCCGGCACGCGGTACAGATTCGGAAGTCCCGAGAAAGTCTCTTCATCCGATAGGCAATCAACCAGCCTGTCGGGGTCCTGTCCGCGGTTCGACACGAGCATGC
>Ga0310810_10007402_pt1 | contig 12517 bp, 9 predicted proteins | sample NCmetagenome_FD_207641 | JGI IMG/M metagenome (GOLD analysis project Ga0310810, IMG submission 207641) | Soil microbial communities from experimental microcosm in Duke University, North Carolina, United States - NC | ecosystem: Engineered > Artificial ecosystem > Soil microcosm > Unclassified ... | reverse complement strand
GACCCGATGACAAGGGCTATCGCACCCGACGCGGCCGCGAGCAGCAGCTTCCCCCTTCGGTTGCCCCGGCCTGCCGAATTCAGCGTCGTCCCATTCCGATTGATGTCGTTCATCACCCTCTCCGTGGTTTTGTGCCCTGACGTGAACGCCAGGGCCGGCAGCAATCTGCCCCCGCCAACAACTGCGGCGTTTCGGCCGCGCTCACAAATTCGGAAGGCGCGCACTTGATACCCTCATAGGAGCGCCGGCTTTCGCGCAAGATATCCTCCCGAATCCGAATTCCATTGCTTCGGTTGAGGGGGACAATATCGCTCAATGGTAGCGCTATCAAGAATTATTTGTCGGCGTAATGAATCCATGCGCCTAAGGGGTTGCCGCAGGCCCGGCGCTCGCGCATGAACGCGAGCCACGGGGGGAGAGGCGGTAAAGTGAAAGAGCGGCTCGAGATCCTGAACGTCGACGCGCACCGCGAGCTGTGCGTGCGGCGCGATGCGGGAAGGCGTCATGCGCATTTCGTGATGATCGTGCTCCAGGAATTTCCGGCGGCCGCGAGCAGTTGCCCGATCTTCTTCGCGAAGGATCCCGAGACCGGTGAGTTCTACGCCGCCGCGCTGTTCGGCTTCCAGCCCGACGAGCTGCTGATCGAGGGGGCCGAAGAGGAAAGTGCGGCGTTCACGCCGCTCGAGGTGCAGCGGCAGGGCTTCTTCGTTTCAGGCGAGAGCATCGCCATCGATCGCGATCATCCGCGGTTCGGTGAGGGCGCCACGATCCCGCTGTTCGAGGATGATGGCACGCCGAGCAGCGCCTTGCGGAAGATTCGGCGCCTGCTCGGCCAGTTGCACGGCGGGATCGACGCGACCCGCACTTTCATCGGCGAGCTGCTGCGGCTGAAGCTGATCGAGCCGATCGACATATCGCTGACGTTCGACGATGGCCAAAACCTGTCTCTAGATGGACTTTATACGGTCAGCCGCGACAGCCTGAGCGAGCTGAATGATAGCGATATCATTTCGCTCTTTCGCAGCGGCTATCTGCAGGCCGCGCTCTGCGCGATCCAGTCGCTCAATCAGGTTGCCGTGCTGGCGCGGCGCCGCAACGAGCGCCTGACCGCGCAGGCCTGAGGTCGCCATGGCGAGCGATGTGAGCGCCGTTCGCGAGTTCGCGGCCGAATCGTTCGCCGATCATGACATATTCCGCCGCACCATTGCCGAACACGCGCAACCGGCCCTGGTGCGCGGCGCGGTCCGCCATTGGCCGGTCGTGCGCGCGGCGAACGAGTCGATCGAGGCGCTGTGCGCCTATCTCGCGAGGTTCGCGAGCGACGCGCTGGCGGAAGCTTTCATCGGCGATGGCGCGATCGCGGGCCGGTACACCTACGCTGACGACCTCGAGGGCTTCAACTTCGAACGCGTCAAGCTCGCTCTCCCGGACGCGCTGGCGCGCATTTGCGCGAACGCTGCCGCAGCGGACGGGCCGACGATGTATGTGGGCTCGCTGCCGACCGGCGTCTTTCTGCCCCGCTTCGCCGCCGGGAACGCCCTTCCCGCTGTGCCCGATTCCGTCGAGCCAAGGATCTGGATCGGAAACAGATCCGACATCTCCTGCCACAACGACACGTTCGACAATATCGCCTGCGTCGTGGCGGGGCGGCGCCGGTTCACGCTTTATCCGCCCGATGCCGTCGCCGACCTCTATGTCGGACCGGTCGACTACACGATGTCCGGCCGGCCGATCAGCCTGGCGGCGGGGGCGAGCGCCGACGATCCTCGCTACCCGCGCTTCGCGGCCGCCGCCGCCCGGGCAACCGAGGTGGAGCTGGCGCCCGGCGACGCTCTCTACCTGCCCAAACTGTGGTGGCACCGGGTGGAGGCGACGGAGTCCTTCAATGTCCTGGTCAATTACTGGTGGGACGAGTTCAGCGCCGGGCCCGATGCTCCCCATACCGCGATGATGCTGGCGATGATCGCGATCGCCGAGCGGCCCCCCGGCGAAAGGGAGGCCTGGCGCGCGTTCTTCGACCATTACGTCTTTCGCCCGCACGGTCATCCGCTGGCGCACATCCCGCAAGACAAGCACGGCATTCTGGGCCCCCTCGCCAACGGCAATTACGGCCGCCTGCGCGCGATGGTCATGCAGCTGCTGCGAGGCGGCTGAGCGAAATCGCTTCTAACGCATAAAAGGACGGGCGCGCCTCCCGCGCGCGCCCGTCAGATCTTCATCCCTGGGAAGGATCGCTGGAGGATGAAGAAAGGAATCGACAATTCTTCGTCACGCCTTTTACTCTGAGTGTTGGATTAGCGCCTGCCGCGCGAATTCGCCACCTGGATTCTGATGCGCTCACGAAGACAAGATCATAAGTGCCTTAACAAATTGAAATATATCTGTTATATATCGTCATCTGTCATCCCGGGGCAAGCGTGGGCCTAAGCGAGGAACCGTCCCGGCGATTGACACGCGTCGCAATACGCAGACAAGCTGCATTGATGATTTGCGGTGCGTGGCGCGCGCTTTCCGGCACGGCGAACCCATTTTCGAGCGGGAAGAAGGGAGCAGGCGATATGGTCCGGCGGCGAGTGTTGGCCCTGGTTGGAATGCTGTCGATGACCGTCGCGGCGCCGGCGGTTGCGGGCGGCTCGCCCGACCCGCTGGCGCCCACGGGCCACTGGAGCGCGTACTCCGGCGGCAACGCGCGGCGCCCGCCCATGGGCTGGAACAGCTGGAATGCCTTCGGCAGCGCCATCGACGAGGACAAGCTGCTCGCCTCGGCCCTCATCATTCGCGACTCCGGTCTTCAGGCCAAGGGCTATCGCTACATCGATCTCGACGACGGCTGGTGGCTCAAGCGGCGCCAGCCCGACGGCCGCATCCTCATCCGCACCGCAACCTTCCCGTCCGCGGCCTCGGCGGACGGCGGCACCAGCTTTCGTCCGTTGACCGACCGCCTTCACGCGCTCGGCTTCAAGGCGGGCATCTATTCCGACATCGGCCGCAACAGCTGCGCCGAGCTCTACAGCACGGATGGACTGAACCAGCCCGAAGGCACCGTCGCCGAGCGCGAGGTCGGCCTCTATGGGCACGTCGAGCAGGACATCCGGCTCTACTTCGCCGAGTGGGGCTTCGACCTCATCAAGGTCGATGCCTGCGGCATCAGGGGTCTCACACCCGACAGCCAATGGGTCAGGTCGGGCCGGTTCCGGGCCTTCAGCCCCCTCATCGACAGCGAGTCGCTCGGCCGCAGCGACATCGCCGCCGTTCGCCGGCTTTACACGAGCGTCGGCGCGGCGCTGCGCAAATACAATCCGGACAATGACTTCGTCTTCTCGCTATGCCTGTGGGGAGCCGCCGACGTGCGCGCCTGGGCGAAAGATGTCGGCAACATGTCGCGCACCAGCGACGACATTGCGCCGACCTGGGGCCGCATGCTGCACAGCTTCGACAGCGCGGTGCGCCGCCCGCTCTACGCCCATCCGGGGTCATGGAACGATCCCGACATGCTTTACATCGGCACCGGCGATTTCGACGCCGACCATCTTACGGCCGCGCGGTCGCACATCGCGCTCTGGTCGATGCTGAGCGCTCCGCTGCTGATCGGCTTCGACATGCGCAAGGCCTCGGCGCCGCTGCTCGACGTGCTGGGCAACGCGGCGATCATCGACGTCGACCAGGATCCGGCCGGCAATCAGGCGGTGCTGGCGTTCGATTCCGACGACCTGCAGATCCTGGTCAAGACGCTGGCCGACGGCGGCAAGGCCGTGGCGATCTTCAATCGCACGAGTGCCCCGCTCGAGGCGACCCTCACGGCCGAGCACCTGAAATTCAGGCCCGACGCCGATGTGAGGCTTACGGACCTGTGGAGCGGACGCACCGTCACGTTTCGCGGGGAGCGTGGGTTCAAGCTGGCGCCGAGGGAAACCCTGGTCTTCCGGGCCAGCGGCACCCGGCGCCTGGCCAACGGCATCTATCTGTCCGAAGAACCGGCAAGCGTCAATCCGGCGGTCGACGGGGTGATCGTGCCGCAGGCGGACCCCATGGTCTATCGCCCGATCTTCTGGGCCGGAACGCACGGCTCGGGCGAGCGCCCGCGCTACGGCGGGTGGGGAGGCGCGCAAGCCGACGAGACACCCTTTGGCGAGACGATCTCCATCGGCGGACGCCGCTTCGACACGGGCATCGGCGTTCTTGAAAATTCGCGGCTCGAGGTGCGAAACGCGGGCCATGCGCACTTCAGCGCGCTCGTCGGGGTCGATGACAGCGCGCGCGATCGCCGGCAGCCGGTCACCTTCTTGGTCTATGGCGACGGCAAGCTCCTCGCCCGGTCGAAGCCGATGCGGGCCGGCGAAAGGGCCGTCGAGCTGGCTGCCGACGTCGCTGGCGTCGACCTCGTCGAACTGGTCGCGCGAACGCCCGCGCCGACCCGCTTCCCCGATCCGGTCGCGTGGGCCGAGGCGGCCTTCATTCGCTAGGCGTAAAAGCTCGCTCGGCCGGTCAGGCCTTCATCACGCTGTTGGTATCGTCAAGCGCGAGCTCGATCAGCTCGTGCATCGCCTGCGCTGCCGCCTCGCCGTCCTTGGCGGCGATCGCATCGTAGACACGCACGTGATCGGGCATCGGATTGCGCGGAAGCGCGCGCGAGCGTTGCTTGAACTGGGTGGTCCACTTGACAGCCGCGCCGATGCTGGCGCTCAACGTCACGAGAGCCGAATTGCGCGTCGCCTGGAGGATCGCGTTGTGAAACTCGCGATCCGCCGCGCAGCCCGCTTCGGTCGTCAGGGTCTCGCTGCGCATCGTCGCGAGCGCGTCCTTCATCGCCTTCAGGTCGGCCTTGTCGCGTCGCATCGCCGCGAGGCGCGCGGCGGAAGGCTCGACGATGGCGCGCAATTCGAACAGGCTACGCACGAACTGGGTGTCCGGCTCGCCGGCAAAAGCCCAACCCAGCACGTCCGGGTCGAGCAGGTTCCAGCGATCGCGCGGCAGGACCTTGGTACCGGCCTTGGGGCGGCTCGCCACCAGCCCCTTCGCCGTGAGCACCTGTATCGCCTCGCGGTAGGCGCTGCGCGAAACCTCGAGCTCCTCGGAGAACGCGACCTCCCCGGGAAGGACGTCGCCGGGCGCGAACACGCCGGCGAGGATGTCGGTTCCGAGCTTGTGCGCGAGCGCGCCGTGCAGGCGGCGTCCGGGGCCGCGCACGGCGGCGTTCGCGCGCTGCGCAGCGGACGGCTCGGCTCGGCGGGATCTCGACACGTTGGCACGCACCTCCTCGAGCCTGCGTAACAGGGCCGGTAATGGGAAGAAACGCAAAAACGATTCGGCACTGACATAGGCTTGTCGGCGCGTTGAATTCCCTGTGTCATTCCCCCGGCTCGTGCGCGGGATTTCGTTTTCCGCGGGCAAGCGGATCTCTGTTCCGGCCCCAAGGGCCGCGGTTCAGCCGGCCCGACAAAGGATGGACGCGGCTCAGAACGGCACGTCCGCCATCCGGCTCATCGGCGTCATGTTCCCGGCGATGTGGTGCATGATCCACATCGAGCCGAGCACGACCAGGAACACGACGAGCAGCCCGAACGCTAGCGCGAGCACGTTGTTGGTATTGTCCGGGCCGGTCGTCACGTGGAGGAAGAAGACCAGGTGGACGCCCATCTGGGCGATCGCCAGCACGATCAGCGCGACCGGGATCGCCGGGGCGTACATGATCTGCGAATTGGCCAGCGCAAAGGCGGCGAGGGTCAGGATCACCGAAAAGCCGAGCCCGATGTTCGAGTTCAGCACCCAGTGGCCGGTGTCCTCGACCGGCTCGTCGCCCGGAGCATGGTCCTCGCGGTCGTCGAGCACCGAGGCGTAGGGGCGGGGATCGAATTCGGATTCGCTCATGTGATCGCTCCGATGAGGTAGACGATGGTGAAGATGCCGATCCAGACGATGTCGAGCGCGTGCCAGAACAGGTTGAAGCAGATCAGCCGGTGGACGATCTCGGGGCGGAAGCCCTTGACCTGGACTTGCGCTAGCATCGTCGCGAGCCACACCCCGGCGAGGGTGACGTGCAGCCCGTGAAGGCCGACCAGTCCGAAGAACGCGCTGAGAAAGCCGCTGCGCTGCGGGGTAATCCCGCGGCTCGCGAGGCCGATGAATTCGCTGAGCTCCATCAGCACGAACGCGAGGCCGAGCAGGCCGGTTATGATGAGGAACACCTGCGTCCACAGCTTGCTGCGGGCATTCGTCGCGGCGAAGGACAGGCCGCAGGTGTAGCTCGACAGCAGCAGGGCCGCCGTCTCCCACCCGACCCGCGGCATCTCGACGAGCTCGCTCATGACCGGTCCGCCCGCCGTCGCGTTCCGCTCGACCGCGAAGGCCGCGAAGAAGCAGGCGAACATGACGATGTCGCTGAGGAGAAAGATCCAGAAGCCGTAGCCGACGATAATCCGCTTGCGCGCCGGGCCGGTCTCGCCGTGGCCGGCCCCCTCGACGGGACCTGCCCCGTGATCACGATGCCCGAGCCTGTAGGGATCCTCGTGAGCGCGCCGGGCGACTTCGCGGGCCGCGGGAAGAGAGGTGTCGATCACGTGCTCGCTTCCCGTTCGGCAATGCGTTCGAGCAGCGCCAGCCGCGCGGCGCGGCGTGCCCGGTCGACGCGCGCGACCTCATCTGCCGGCACGTGGTATTCGTGGACGTCGCGCCAGGCGAACACGACGAAGCCAATGAACGCGCCGACGAGGCCGACTGCGGCGAGCCACCAGATTTGCCAGATCAGCGAGAACCCCGTCACCGTGGCGAACACGGCGGTGTAGAAACCGACGACGCTGTTCACCGGCATCTCGATCGGCTCGTACTGGGGCTCCGGCCCGAGCCGCTGCGTTTCGATCGCGCGCAGCTTGATCCCCCAGTAGGCCTCTTCGCCTTCGACGTTGGGCATGACGGCGAAATTGAAGAACGGCGCGGGCGACGGAGTTGCCCATTCGAGCGAGCGGCCGTCCCACGGATCGCCGGTCACGTCGCGCAGCTTTTCGCGGTCGCGAATGCTGACGACGAGTTGCACGACTTGCGAGATCACGCCGAGAATGAGGATCCCGACGCCGACCACCGACATGTACAGCCACGGCGTCCATTGCGGGAAATTGATGTGCTGCAGGCGCCGGGTCATGCCGAGCAGGCCGAGGACGTAGAGCGGGGCGAAGGTCACCCAGAAGCCGACGAACGCGAACCAGAACGCGGTCTTGCCCCAGCCCTCGTGCAGCCGGAAGCCGAAGGCCTTGGGGAACCAGAAGTCGATCCCCGCCATCAGCGCGAACACCACGCCGCCGACGATCACGTTGTGGAAGTGGGCGACGAGGAACATCGAGTTGTGGACCAGGAAGTCGGCCGGAGGCACGGCCAGCATGACCCCGGTCATGCCGCCGATAACGAAGGTGAAGATGAAGCCGAGCGACCACAGCATCGGCACGCTGAAGCGGACGCGCCCGCCGTACATCGTGAAGATCCAGTTGTAGATCTTCACCCCCGTGCCGACGGCGATGACGCTGCTCGCGATGCCGAAGAAGGCATTCACCGCAGGACCGGCGCCCATCGTGAAGAAATGGTGCAGCCACACCATCATCGAGACGACGCAGATGAACAGCGTCGCCATCACCATCGAGCGATAGCCGAAAAGCGGCTTGCCCGAGAACGTCGAGAAGACCTCGGAGAAGATGCCGAACGCCGGCAGCACGAGGATGTACACCTCGGGGTGCCCCCAGGCCCAGATCAGGTTGACGAACATCATCGGGTTGCCGCCGAGGTCGTTGGTGAAGAAATGCCAGCCGAAGAAGCGGTCGAGGCTCAGCATCGCGAGCGTCGCCGTCAGGATGGGAAACACCGCGACGATCAAGAGGCTCGCGGCGAACGCGGTCCAGGTGAACATCGGCATGCGCATGTAGCTCATGCCCGGGCAGCGCATCTTGAGGATCGTCGTGACGAAGTTGATGCCAGTCATCAGCGTGCCGATGCCCGAGATCTGCACCGCCCACAGGTAATAGTCGACGCCGACCCCCGGCGAGTAAGTGGATTCGCTGAGCGGCGGATAGGGCAGCCAGCCGGTGCGGGCGAATTCCCCAACGAACAGCGATATATTGACCAGCAAGGCGCCGGAAGCGGTCAACCAGAAACTGACCGAGTTGAGGGTCGGGAAGGCGACATCGCGCACGCCGAGCTGCAGCGGCGTGAGGAAGTTCATGAAGCCGATCACCAGCGGCATCGCGCCGAAGAAGATCATGATCGTGCCGTGGGCGGAGAACACCTGGTCGTAGTGTTCGGGAGGCAGGTAGCCTTGCGATGTTCCGATCGCGAGCGCCTGCTGGCTGCGCATCATGATCGCATCGGCAAAGCCCCGGATCAGCATCACCACGCCGAGCAGGCAGTACATCACCCCGATGCGCTTGTGGTCGACGCTGGTGATCCATTCGCGCCAGAGATAGGGCCACCAGCGCTTGACCGTGACCAGCGCCAGCACCCCCAATAGGATCAGCACCACCACGAGCGAGGTTATCAGCGGGATCGGTTGCTCCCACGGGATGGCCGACCAGGTCAGTTTTCCGAACATCGGCTCAGCGGCTCCCTAAGGCGGAAACTTCCCGTCCGCTGTGGGGCGGCCGCGCGGGCTCGGGCCCGGGGCCGGGGGCGATCTTCTGGGTGGCGATCGCTTCGAACAGCGTGGGATCCACGCCGCCGAAGGCCTGCGGCGGCACGTTCCGGCTCGGCTGCAGGAGCTTGAGGTAGGCGGCCTCATCGAGCATTGGCCCAGCGCCCGCGGCGCCTTGCGCCCAGGTGGCGAACTGGGCTTCAGGGACGCTGCTGACCGTGAACGTCATGTCCGCAAAGCCGTCGCCGCTGAACTGCGCCGACTGCCCGAATGTCGTGACGACCTTGTCCGCCTGCAGGTGAAGCTGCGAGACCATGCCGGGCATGGCCATGATCATCGACCCCAAGCGCGGGATGAAGAACTGGTTGAAGACACTCGCGGACGTGATCGAGAAATGCACCGGCCGGCCAACCGGCACGACCAGCTGGTTGACCGTCGCGATGTGCTGGTCGGGGTAGATGAACAGCCATTTCCAGTCGAGCGAGACGACCTGCACCTCGAGCGGCGGTTGCGCCGACGGCAGCGGCCGGAACGGGTCCAGCCGGTAGGAGCCGATCCAGATCACTCCGCCGAGGAACATGATCGTGAGGATCGGTATCGACCACACGACCGCCTCGATCCGTCCCGAGTAGGACCAGTAGGGCAGGTACTCGACGCGCGTGTTCGACGCGCGATAGCGCCAGGCCATCCAGAACGCGAGCAGGATGGTCGGGACGATGATCGCCAGCATGATGACGGTCGCGACGATCAGGATATTGCTGTCGGCAGCCCCCACCGGGCCCGCCGGATCGAGCACGCCGCCCGAGCACGCCGAGGTCATCGACACGAGTGCCGCGAGAAGGGCCGCCCGGCCTGGGCGGGTTCGCCGAATTTCCCGTGTCGGAGAAGGACACATTGAGGCCCTCCGAGATTTGAACCCGTGAGTCTGAACCTGAACGCTGCGCGCAGGCCAGGGTTTCGAAATTTCCCGGCGACCTTAGGACGACTTGCACCGCTTTGACAGGTCGGCGTTCGCCCGTGACAGCGAAAGGCCGCCCGTCAGCCGAGCGCCAGCAATCGCTTCAGCTCGCCTGGATCGATCGGCTTGTGGATCATCGGCGCATGGTTCGCCCGCCGGTCCACGTTTTCCTGCGGATTGCCAGTCATGATGGCGCCGCGAATGCCCCATCGTTCGCCGACCGCCAGCAGCAACGAGACGCCATCCATGCCGGGCATCGAGTAATCGGTCAGCACGAAGTCGAGCGCACCGGCGCTTTGTTCCAGCAGGTCGAGAGCGTGCTCGCCGTCCTCGGCGACGGCGACATCGAGACCCATGTCGCGCAAGTGCTCGGACAGGATCAGCCGCACGGCCGGATCGTCGTCGACGAGAAGGACCGATCCGACGAGGGGGGCCGGCGTCTCCTGCGCGATCTCCCGAGCGATGGCGGCAGCCTTCGCCCGCGATGCCGGAAGGATCATTTCGATCTCGGTTCCCTGGCCAAGCTCGCTCGCAATGCGAAACTCGCCGCCCGACTGTTCGATGAACCCTGCGACCATCGACAGCCCGAGCCCCGTTCCCTTGCCGTCGGTCTTGGTGGTGAAGAACGGTTCGGTGACCCTTTCGAGCAGCTCCGGGGGGATGCCGCCACCGTCGTCCTTCACACGAATTCGCAGGCACTCCGAAAAGTCCGCTTGGGATCCTTCCTGGTCCTTCAATCGAGCGGGCTCGATCGAGACGGTGATCGCGCCGCCGCCGGGCATCGCATCGCGGGCATTTATCATGAGATTGACGAGCGCCAGTTCCAGCTGGGCCTCGTCCGCGTAGATCTGCAGGCCGTCCGCGCGGATCTGCCAGTCGATCGTCACGACATCATCGAGCGCATGCTGGACCAGCCCCGAAACCGTATCGCACAGCTTGCGCGGGTCGATGCTGTTGGGCGACAGGTCCTGCTTGCGGGCGAAGGCCATGAGCCTGCGCACCAGATCGGCGCCCTTTTCGCCGGCAAGGCGCATGTGATCGACGATACGACGCTCCCCCTCGCCGAGGGCGAGGCGGCTCTCGAGCAGGCGCAGGCCGCCGAGAACGGCGGCGAGCAGGTTGTTGAAATCGTGCGCCACCCCGCCGGTCAGCTGACCGAGCGCTTCGGTCTTGCGCGATTGCACCAGCTGCTGCTCGAGCTCGCGCTGGCTGGTGATGTCGATCAGCGTGCCGACCCACTGGCCGGGGGTCTTGGCCGATTTGACGCACTGGTCGAGCACGTGGATCATGGTCCCGTCGCTGCGCGTCCAGCGGTACTGCGCGGTGACCGACGCTTCCTCGCCGCTGGCGATGCGCCTTTCGAGCTCGGCAAGCTGCGCCGCATCGATGCGGTCGCACCAGCGCAGCTCGCCTGAGGCGAGGGCAGCGACATCGACACCGGCGACTTTCGCGACATCGCCGCCGACGAACTGGCGTGTCAGCCGCCCCTGCTCGTCGAACCTCGCCTCGTAGAGCGCCAGCGGCAGCGCCGCGAGAAGAGCGGCCTGGCGCAACTGGGCATGCTGCAGCTCCCGCTCGGCGACCAGCCGTTCGGTGTCGGCACGCAGCTTCGCCTCGCGCAGCTCCTGCTCGGCGAGGGCCTGCTCGGCGACCTGCTGGCGCAGCTCGAACAGATCGACGAACACGGCGACCTTCGACTTCAGGACCACCGGGTCGACCGGCTTGAAGACGTAGTCGACCGCACCCATCGCGTAGCCGCGCATCAGGTGCTCGGTTTCCTTGTTGACCGCCGAGAGGAAGATGATCGGAATGCGGGCGGTTTGCGAACGCTTGCGGATCAGCGAGGCCGTTTCGTAGCCGTCCATTTCCGGCATGAACACGTCGAGCAGGATGACGGCGAACTCGCCGCGCAGGAGCTCGCGCAGGGCCACCCGCCCCGACGTCGCGGTCACAACGTCGGCAATCGGATCGAGCACCTCGGACAGCGCGAGCAGATTGCGCTCGTCGTCGTCGACCAGCAAAACGCGTGGCCGCCGCGCCGGCTCGGTCGAGATATAGGTCGAGCGAAGGCGCGCCATGACGGCGGACGATCTCGCCATCAGCCGACCTTCTCCACGATCAGCCCGACATCGGGCGAGCCGCCGACCCTCGCCCGGCCGATCCACACCCGCAAGAGCGCGAACAGCAGGTCGATGTCGACCGGCTTGGCAATGTAGTCCGAGGCGCCGGCATCGAGGCACTTCTGCCGGTCGCCCTTCATGGCCTTGGCGGTGACCGAGATCAGGGGAATGCGCGCGAGGCGCGGATTGGCGCGGATGCGCCGCATGGTCTCGTAGCCGTCCATTTCGGGCATCATGATGTCGATCAGCGCGACATCGATCGACGGGTCCTCCTCGAGCATCGCGATGCCCTCGGCCCCGCGTTCGGCGTGGACCACCTCGGCCCCGTGGGCTTCGAGCACGCTCGCCAGCGAGTAGATATTGCGGATGTCGTCGTCGACGATGAGCAACCGCTTGCCGGCGAGCTCGAGCGGCTCCAGCGGGCGGGGCTGGGGAGCCCGCCGTCCGCCGTTGGCCTTCCTGCGCTTGAGATGACCCTGCTTCGAGACGGTCCCGGCGATCGAGGCGAACAGCCGCGCCAGTTCCTCGCGCTCGGCGGGCTTTTCGATCACCTTCTCCGCGCCGAGGGTCAGGGCGTGGTCCGCTTGCTCCGCGCCCGAAATGACGAACACCGGAACGTCGCAGCTTTCCGGGTCGTGCCGCAACAGGTCCAGCAGCACGAAGCCGTCGATGTCGCTGAGCCCGAGATCGAGCGTGATCGCGCTCGGCTTCAGCTTGCGGACCATCGCCAGGGTTCCGGCGCCCGCCGACGAGATCACGCCCTTGAGCTTGGCTTCATGGGCAATGTCGAGGAGAACGGAGGCGAATGTCGGATCGTCCTCGACGACGAGC